>NHCFR05603__coassemble_477_pt1 | contig 28493 bp, 24 predicted proteins | sample NHCFR05603__metabat2_low_PE_044 | metagenome-assembled genome bin NHCFR05603 | reverse complement strand
GATACTCCCCTATAAAAATGGCTATTTATCAACTGTTTGTTGTGACATAGCCTTTTCAAAAAACGTGTAGCATTCGCACGCAAAACCGTAGTATAACGGGTGAAAGCCGAAAGGAGGCGGTGAACATCATGGAAGACGGGCAGATCGTCGGGCTTTTCTGGGCGCGGTCGGAAGAAGCGCTGCGGGCGCTGGACGAAACCTACGGCGGGCTGTGCCGCAGCCTTGCGCTCAACATCCTGAACGACCGCCGGGACGCGGAGGAGTGCGTGAACGACGCCTACCTCGGCCTCTGGCGGGCGATACCGCCGGCGCGGCCCGCCCCGCTGCGGACCTATCTGTGCCGGGTGGTGCGCAACATTTCTCTGAACGCCTATTACAAAAAGCACGCGGCCCGGCGCAGCGCCGCCGGCTGTGTGCCCTTTGAGGAACTGGAGGAATGTCTTGCCGGCGCGGACGAGACGGTGCAGACGCTGGAAACGAAGGAACTGGCGCGGTCCATCGAGCGCTTTCTCGACACCTTGAGCCGGGAGGACCAGGTCATCTTTCTCCGCCGCTACTGGTTTGCGGACAGCTGCCGCCAGATCGGCGGGCGGGTGGGCCTTTCGGAAAAGAACGTCACGGTGCGCCTTGCGCGCATGCGGCAGAAGCTCAAAGAGCGTCTGGCCGGGGAAGGAGTGTCTGTATGAACGAAAAAAAACTGCTGGAAGCTGTGGGCGAAGTGAACGACAGCTATGTGGAGGAGGCCGCCGGCTATCAAAAGAGCCGCAAAGCGCCCCTCTGGCTCCGGTGGGGAGCCGTGGCCGCCTGCCTGTGCGTTGCGGCGGTGAGCGGCGCCGTGCTGCTCCATGGCGATGAAGGGCTGACGCCCGACCCCGCGCCGGTGGAAGTCACCAACCCCATCATCACTGTGGAGACCGTGGAGGAGATGGAGGAGTATCTGGATTTCCCCGTCCCGGTGCTGGACAAGGAGACTGCTGCTTTCTCGGTGCTGGTGGTGCAGGGCTACCCGGTGCTGGGGCAGGTGGAATACGCCGACGGTTCGCTGTTCCGCGTGCAGTACGGCAGCGAGGACGTGAGCGGCATTTACGGCGGCGAAACGGTGGGGACACGGGAAATGTCCGGCGTACAGGTGGAATGCCGCACCTTTGAGGGCAGCCCCTATGCCGTTTGGACGGACGAGGGCTTTTCCTTCAGTTACACCGGCGACGTCAGCGAGGTGGAGACCCTCATCGGTCTGTTCCGCCAGGCGGCAAAGGGCTGAATTTTGCGCAACAGAAAACTCCCCCGGCGGGCCCGCCGGGGGAGTTTTGTTTTGCTTTGGAATCTTGTGGCTCAGCCCAGCAGCTTTTCCACTGCGGCCTTGGGCACCAGGCCCACGCTCTTGTTCACCACCTGGCCGTTCTTGAAGACCATCAGGGTGGGAATGCTCATCACGCCGTACTGAGTGGCCAGCTCGGGGCTCTGGTCAATGTCCAGCTTGCACACCTTCACCTCGCCGGCCTTCTCGGCGGCGATCTCGTCCAGCACCGGGGCCAGCATACGGCAGGGGCCGCACCAGGTGGCCCAGAAGTCCAGCAGCACCGGCTGGGTGCTGTGCAGCACCTCGGCCTCAAAATTCTTGGAATCCACATGCACAACGCTCATCGTTTCTATCTCCTTTCGGCGGGTCTGCCGCCTCTTTGTTTACCTTACGCTCATAGCATACCCCAAACGGGCAGCGTTTACCGTGATTTTGTCACGTTGCCTTTTGGGGCAGGGCCCGGGGCTGCAACAACGCTTTCACTTCGTCGGTGTAGTCAAGGCCGAGGATGAGGGCTGTTTCCTCGCTGGGCACAGCGCCCTCCGGGTAGAACAACTCCAGCACGTCCGGGCGGAACACCACCCGGCTTTCGTCAAAGGCCGCCAGCATTTCGCTGCGCCGCGGCTCGTCGGTCACGCCGGCAGCGTCCAGCAGCGCGGCAGCCAATTCGTCGCCGGTGCAGGTGAACAGGTCATCGGCGGCCAGAGCCTCGCCGCTGGCCGTGTCAAAGGCGGCGCAGAGGGGGTCCTCGGTGATCACCCGCCCGCCCAGGGGCAGCGTCACCGTGGTGATGAGCCAGAGGGTGCTGCTGTTTTCGGCGCAGCGGTTCACTTCCTGCCCCAGAGTGTAAAGTTCAAAACCTTGGCCCTCTTCTTTGTATGCGGCCCAGGCTCTTTCCAGCTGAGCGGGCAGGTCATACAGGATACCCTGGGCTTCATAGAAGGCAAGGATATTTTCTTTGGCTTCTTCGGTCAGGCCGGATACGCTTTCCACGGCGTCGGCGGCCTCACTGCCCAGCCGCTCTTCCAGCAGCACTGTGCCGTCCGGGGCGCAGTACTCCCGGTCAAAGCTGGCCTGCCAGACCGACAGGGAAGTGCCGTCGGCAAGGGTCAGACCCTGCGGTTGCTGTGCCGCGTCAATTTGTACGCTGCTGGCCGTCAGGGTCACAGGCTCGCCGAAAAGGGAAGTGCGCCCCTTGACCGAAAGGCGCAGAGCGGGCCAGCGCCCGGAATAGAGGTCGCCGGGTTCGGTCCCTTCCGGCCAGGCCACCACCGGAATATTTTCCGCAACCTTGACGGAAAAGACGGCGCCTCCTTCCCCTTGCAGGGTAAAGGTACGGGCGGCCTCGTCCCCCGGTGCGGTGAGGGTGCCGGAATAGGTGCGCTCGCTGCACCCGGCCAGCAGCAGGGCGGCCAAAGCGCAGGCGGCAAGAGTCGACAGCTTTTTCATAAAATGTATACCTCTCGTGCATTTTTACATTCAGTATAACATGGGTGAGGGTCTTGACTGCCTAAAACCAGTATAGCATAAATCCCGGGTCATCTCAATTGTGCGCGGAACGGCGCAGTTGAAACATCGACTTATTTCCCTTATAATAAAAACATATCCCGCTTCCAAACCGCTTTGGAAGGGCGGGAGTGATTGTGAAAACACGCTGAAGGAATGGAATATGAAGATCACGTTTTATCTTTTGGCAGCAGGGCTTCTGGGCGCTGCCCTGCTGGAAACGCTCTGGATCGCGGCGAGCGCCGCCGTCCGCCGCCGGCCGGTGGGGGCGGCGCTCCTTGAGCGCTGGAAAAACGAGGAACTGTTTTTCCCGCACCTGCTGCCCCGGGTCCGGCCCCGCGTGGGCGAGGCGCTGGCATACGCCTTCCTTGTGTCGGAGTTATGCTGGTCTGCGGTGGGCCTGCTCATCGACCAGGCTGCACCGGGTATGAGCGAGGCATGGCCTGCGGTGGTGCAGGCGGCGCTTTCCTGTGCGCTGGTGCTGGCAAAGGGACTGGGCTGCACGGAGTATTCGGGCCGGCAGCTGGCGGCGCTGGCGGCGCTGATGGGCCTGTTTGCACTGATCGTGCCCAATGTGGGTGGGTATGCAAACTATCTGTGCTACCCGGTTTGTGTGATCGTTATGTTTAAGGATGTGCGCCTGGCCGGCAAACTGCGGCTGGCGCTGATCCTCTCTCTGGCAGACATTGCTGTTCATGCAGCGCTGTCGCTGGCCGGACGTATCCCGGATAACCTGTTCGGCTGGACAGACCGCATGGGCCTGGGTTACTCCCACCCCAATTCCCTGGGGGTGGCGGTGGTCACCGCGCTGGCTCTCTACATTGCCCTGCGGTATCCCGCCTGGCGCTGGTGGGACACGCTGGTGGGTGTGGCAGCGCTGGTGTTCCTGTATCTTGTGCCCTACAGCCGCACGGCAGTGGGGGTGGCGGCGGTCATGGTGGTGCTGGCCGCGGCCAGCCGCATGTGTCCCCGCGTTTTTGAAACCGGTTTTTGCCGGGAGTGCCTTGCCCTGAGCTGGCCGGTGCTGGGGGTGGTCAGCCTTTGGATGGGCGTTTTCTATGGGCGCTTTAATATCCTGAGTCTTGCCGACAAGGCGCTTTCCGGACGGCTGTGGTTTTTCAACCGCGCGTGGAATTACGGCGGATGGGAGTGGCTTGGCACAGCTGTGGACGGCACTGCTACTTGGGGGAACAGCGCAGACTTAAGCATATGGCAGGCAGACGCGGCGCTGGGGCTGCACAATTACCATCTGGTGGACCTGGGCTATGGGTTCCTCTTTTTCATGGGCGGGCCGCTTTTTCTGGCGGTGCTGCTGGGGGGATTCTGGCTCACCATCCGGCGGCTGCTGCGCTCCGGCAGAGAAAACTGGGGCCTTGCCATCATGTGCGTCGGGTTTGGCTTCCAGCTGGTGTGTGAACACATCCTGCTGCCGGTCTTTCCGCTGGCGCTTCTGGGGATCGCCCTGTTCGGGAAAAATCAAAAGCTCCCCCTCTCCATGATAAAAACGGAAAATCGGCCATGAACCTGCGCCCCGGCCCCGGTTTGCGCGGGCTGGCCTGCTGAATACAAAAGCCCCCGGCTTTAGCCGGGGTGCCGTAAGAAAACGGCGCCGGGAAGCGGGCGCTTTTGCGGTATCGCGGCGTCAAAGCGCCTTGACAACCACCAAGGGTGCCTGCGGCGCTTTTCCTTGCGCTCCCATCAAAATCGCCCGCTTCCTGGTGCTACGCAGTTCTGCCCCAGGATTTTGGATGAAAAAAGCACAAAGAGCGGCCCCTCAAGCCTTGGTGGCTTGGGGGGCCGCTCTGCGTGTTTTATGCGCCAAAATCCTACGGCAGAACCGCCGTTTTCTTATGCCACCCCGGCGTTGTGCCGGGGGCTTTTTTTAGTGATCTCACAGCCGGGCGGTGATGGCGTCGCCCATCTCCGAACAGCTGACCGGGGTGCAGCCCCCGGCCATCATGTCGGCGGTGCGCAGGCCGTCGTTCAGCGCCTGCTCCACCGCGGCTTCAATGGCGGCGGCCTCCGCGTCCATGCCAAAGCTGTACTTCAACATCATGGCGGCAGAGAGGATGGTGCCGATGGGATTGGCCTTGTTTTGGCCGGCGATGTCCGGCGCGGAGCCGTGGATGGGCTCGTACATGCCCCGGGTGCCGTCGCCCAGGCTGGAGGAGGGGATCATGCCGATGGTGCCGGTGAGCATGCTGGCCTCGTCCGAGAGGATGTCGCCGAACATGTTGCCGGTCACGATGACGTCAAACTGGCTGGGGTCTTTCACCAGCTGCATGGAGGCGTTGTCCACGAACATCTCGCCGTACTCCACCTCCGGGTACTCCTCCTTCACCCGGTGCAGCACCGCCCGCCACAGGCGGCTGGTGTCCAGAACGTTCGCCTTGTCCACACAGGTGACCTTTTTGCGGCGTTTCATGGCTGTTTCAAAGGCAATGCGTCCGATACGCTCGATCTCGTGCTCGGCATAAAGCATTACATCGGTGGCCACCTTTTCGCCGTTTTGCTCCACCGTCTTGTGCTCACCGAAGTAAATGCCACTGATGAGCTCCCGCACCACGAGAAAATCAATGCCCTTTTCCACAATGGAAGGCTTTAAGGGGCTGGCGTCGGCCAGCTGGGGCCACAGCTTTGCAGGGCGGAGGTTCGAATAAAGCCCCATGCCCGCCCGCAGGCGCAAAAGACCTTTTTCCGGGCGCTGGGGTCCGGGCAGGCCCTCCCATTTGGGGCCGCCCACCGCGCCCAGCAGCACGCTGTCGGCGGCAAGGCACTTGTCCAGCATGGCCTGGGGCAGCGGGTCGCCCCACTTGTCGATGGCAACGCCGCCCATGTCCACGTCGTCGTAGGTGAAGGTGTGGCCGTATTTTTCCGCGATCTTATCCAGCACCTTGATGGCTTCGTTTACAATTTCCGGGCCAATGCCGTCGCCCCGGATCACCGCGATGGTCTTGTTCATTTCACTTTGCCCCTTTCTGCCGAAGGCTGTTCATCAGCCCGCCGGCGCGGATGATGTCCTGAATGAAAGCGGGGAAGGGCTGGGCCTGGAAGGTCTTTCCGGTGGTCACGTCGGTGATGACGCCGGTGTCAAAATCCACCGCCACTTCATCCCCCACGTTGATGGCCTCGGCCGCCGCTTCGCATTCCAGAATGGGCAGGCCGATGTTGATGGCGTTGCGGTAGAAGATACGGGCGAAGCTCTTGGCGATGACGCAGGCGGTGCCGCTGGCCTTGATGACCAGGGGCGCGTGCTCCCGGCTGGAGCCGCAGCCGAAGTTCCAGCCACCCACCATGATGTCGCCGGGTTTTACCTTGTTCACGAACTCCGGGTCGATGTCCTCCATGCAGTGGCGGGCCAGCTCCGCCGCGTCCTGGCTGTTCAGGTAGCGGGCGGGGATGATGACGTCGGTGTCCACATTGTCGGGGTATTTGAAAACCTTGCCCTGTGCGTTCATTTACTCCACCTCCCGAGGGTCGGTAATGTGCCCGGTCAGCGCGCTGGCGGCGGCGGTGGCGGGGCTTGCCAGATACACTTCGCTCTTCACATGGCCCATGCGGCCCACGAAGTTGCGGTTGGTGGTGGAAATGCACCGTTCGCCCTCCGCCAGAATGCCCATGTAGCCGCCGAGGCACGGCCCGCAGGTGGGGGTGGACACGATGCATCCCGCGTCGATGAAAGCTTCCAGCCAGCCGTTCTGCAAACAGGCTTTGTACACAGCCATGGTGCCGGGGATGATGATACCACGCACGCCGGGGGCGATGGTCTTGCCTTTCAAAATCTCATAGGCGGCCTCCATGTCCTCCAGACGGCCGTTGGTGCAGCTGCCGATGACCACCTGGTCGATGGCAACGCCCTCGCTCTCTTTGGCGGTGTGGGTGTTCTCCGGCAGATGGGGCCAGGAGACGGTGGGCTCGATGGCCGAGAGGTCGATGTGGATGGTCTTTTCGTACTCCGCGTCCGGGTCGGCCTCATAGACCGTCCACGCCCGGCGGCTGCGGCCGGTGAGATAGCGGATGGTCACTTCGTCCACCGGGAAAATGCCGTTCTTTGCACCCGCCTCAATGGCCATGTTGCAAATGCAAAGGCGGTCATCCATGGAAAGGGTGGCCACGCCCGGGCCGGTGAATTCCATGCTTTTGTAGAGCGCGCCGTCCACGCCGATCATGCCGATGATGTGCAGAATCACGTCCTTGCCGCTCACCCGGGGGCCCAGCTTGCCGGTGAGGTCAAAGCGGATGGCGGCGGGCACCTTGAACCAGGCCATGCCGGTGGCCATGCCCGCGGCCATGTCGGTGCTGCCCACGCCGGTGGAGAAAGCGCCCACCGCGCCGTAGGTGCAGGTGTGGCTGTCCGCTCCGATGATACAGTCGCCGGCGGTCACAATGCCCTGTTCGGGCAGCAGCGCGTGCTCAATGCCCATTTTGCCCACGTCGAAGAAGTTCACGATGTCGTATTTTGCGGCAAACTGGCGGCACTGCTTGGACTGCTGGGCGCTCTTGATGTCCTTGTTGGGCACAAAGTGGTCCAGCACGATGTTGATACGGGCATTGTCGAACACACCGGTAAATCCTGCCTTTTCAAACTCGTTGATGGCCACCGGGGTGGTGATGTCGTTGCCCAGCACCTGGTCCAGCCTGGCATTGATGAGCTGGCCGGGCTTGACCTCGGCCAGCCCCGCGTGGGCGGCCAGGATCTTCTGGGTCATGGTCATTCCCATGGTCTTTCCCTCCTCTTGTTTGTGTGTCACTTGTTGTTGACGGCGCTCACCAGCGCCTTGATACCGGCGCGGATGATGTCGGTGTCGGTGCCCGCGCCCCAGGTGGTGGAGCCGTCGCCCCAGGCAAGGCCCACATAGCTGGCGGCCTGGCTGGTGGAGCCGTGCTCCAGGCTGTGCTCGGAGTAGGTGCTGATGGTGAAGTCGAGGCCGGTGGCAGCCTTGACGGCGTTGCACACCGCGTCCAGACGGCCGTTGCCCTGAGCGGAGGCTTCCCGCACCTTGCCGCCCTCCTCCAGGGTGACCACGGCGAAGATACCGCTCTTCTGGATGAAGTGAGCCTCGGCGATGTTCAAAGGACTGGTCTTGTTGAGGTAGGTCTTTTCAAAGATGTCCAGCACCTCGGCGCTGGAAAGTTCCTTGTGGGCGTGGTCGGACACGCCTTTGACGGTGTAGCCGAAGTGCTCCCGCATTTTGGGCGGCAGGTCGTAGCCGTGGTCCTGGGCCAGCAGATAGCCAATGCCGCCCTTGCCGCTCTGGCTGTTGATACGGATGACGTCCGCCTCATAGCGGCGGCCGATGTCGGTGGGGTCCAGGGGGATATAGGGCACCGTCCACTCGTGGAGGTTCTTCTCTTTGCGCCAGGTCAGGCCCTTGGCGATGGCGTCCTGATGGCTGCCGGAGAAGGCGGCGAACACCAGCGCGCCGGCGTAGGGGGTGCGCTCGTAGACGTGCATGCGGGTCACCCGCTCGTAGAGCTCCACGATGGCGGGCATGTCGGAGAAGTCCAGATGGGGGTCAACGCCGTGGGTGTACATGTTCATGGCCAGGGTGATGATGTCCACGTTGCCGGTGCGCTCGCCGTTGCCGAACAGGGTGCCCTCCACCCGGTCCGCGCCCGCCAGCAGGGCCAGCTCGGTGTCGGCCACGCCGCAGCCCCGGTCGTTGTGGGGGTGCAGGCTCAGCACAACGCTGTCGCGGTATTTCAGGTTGTCGCTCATGTACTCGATCTGATTCGCGTAAATGTGGCTCATGCTCATGGCCACCGTCACCGGCAGGTTGATGATCATGGGCTTCTCCGGGGTGGGCTGCATGATGTCCAGCACCGCGTTGCAAACTTCCAGGGCGTATTCCGGCTCGGTGCCGGTGAAGCTCTCGGGGCTGTATTCAAAGCGGAAGTTGCCCTCGTATTCTTCGGCTAATTTTTTCACCAGCGCCGCGCCGTCGGTGGCGATCTTTTTGATCTCGTCCTTCGATTTCTTGAACACCTGCTCCCGCTGGGCCACGCTGGTGGAGTTGTAGAAATGGATGACCGCGCTGGGCGCGCCCTTCACCGCGTCGAAGGTCTTGCGGATGATGTGGTCGCGGCACTGGGTCAGCACCTGCACCGTCACGTCGGCGGGAATGCGGTTTTGCTCGATGAGGGTGCGCAAAAATTCGTATTCCGTCTCGCTGGCGGCGGGGAAGCCCACCTCAATTTCTTTGAAGCCGATTTTCACCAGCAGGTCGAAAAACTCCAGCTTTTCTTCCAGGCTCATGGGCACGATCAGGCTCTGGTTGCCGTCCCGCAGGTCCACGCTGCACCAGGCGGGCGCCTTCTCGATGTGGTCCTTGTGCACCCAGCGGTATTCGCACTTGGGGGGATTGTAATAGCCCACGCTGTACTTGGTCACGTCCATCATTGCAACAGTTCCTCCTTCTGTCTGCTTTGAAGAACGAAAAAAGCCCCCGTCCCTCAAAGCATTGCTTTGAGAGACGAGGGCTTTCAGAAGTTTTTGAAAAGCACCCGCGGTACCACTCTCATTGCCGCCCGAAAAGGCGGCCTCTTGTACGGTCGGCATTGCTGCGAACCGCGCCCGTGTAACGGCGGGTAGCCGCCCGGGCCTACAGGGCGGAACCGCCGTTGAGTCCGGGTGCTCCGGGGCCAGTATACCCGCACCGCGCTGCCGCCTCGCACCAACCGGCGGCTCTCTGAAAAACGCTTTGCCCGGGCTTTCTCCCCATCTGCGCATCGTTTATAATGCTACCATTTTACCTTGGGAAAGCGGGTTTGTCAAGCGGCAATTTTCAAAAAAACCGGGGCCTTTTGGCCCCGGAAAAATGTGATTCAAAAACCCGACACGGCCGCCTCGGCTTTGGCAAGCCATTCCTCGTCCACCACCACGCACCCGGCGTCGTAGCCGATGAGGGCGTTCGCGCTGTTTTGGGTGTCGCCGTAGGTCTCAAGATACAGCTGTTCGTAGGCGGTCTGCTCGCCTGCCAGCGCCTTTTCAACACCGGGGAACATCAGCCGCAGAGCCTCGGGCTTGCAGTGCAGCCCGTCAAAGAACATGCTTTCCTGAATGCCCACCCGGCCGGCGTGGTAGCTGCCGTACACCGGGATGTCGTTCATGGAGGCAAATTCCCGCACCCAGGGCTCCACCTCAAAGAAACCGGTGAAGCCTTCGGGGTTGTTGTAGACATGCAGGGCGATGAAGGGGTGATAGGGGGTCATCAGGAACACCACGTTCACGCCCTTTGCCTGCACATGCTCGATGAAGCGGGTGAACAGGTCGGTCCAGTAAGGATCCATCTGGTCAAAGCCGTGGAGGGCGTTCAGGGTACCCGCCTGGGCCAGCACCTCCGCCATCACCTGGTCGTAGTTCCAGCTGCGGAAGTTCACAGGGTACTGAATGCTGCCGTCCGAGCGCTTCACCGCGTAGTCCAGCGACTCAATGCTGCCGGTGACTGCATTGAAGGGGATGTCATCCCCGTCCTCTGTGAGCACTGCGCCGGTCTTTTGCTGTTTGAGGTAGTAGGTCACGTTGCCCTGGAAGTAGGCCGGGTCCACCAGCGCCTTCCACAGTTCCACCGTGTCCGGCTCTTCGTAATCGGCGTTCATGCCCAGGCCCTTCTCCAAAAACTCGGCGAACAGCTCCGAGTCGGAGTTGCGGTTGATGTCCGGGTCGGGGTTGAACAGCCAGGCGTCCACTTCCAGAATAAGAGTCTTGGGAAGCTTATCCTCCCGTTCAAAGAGGTACCAGATGTTCATCACATCCATGGGGCCCGCGCCGCTGATACCGGCGTTGAAAAAGCTGCCGCCGCCCACCAGATCCTCGCTGAGCTGCAGCACCCGGCTGGAGCCCAAGGCCAGCGTGTCGGGGGCCTCGGTCAGATTCTGGGCGTACACTTCCAGCACCTGCCGCTCGTCCATCTGGTCATAGCCGGAGACGGTGCTGCCCTCCAGCAGAAGGTTCGCCACCTGGCGGGGGGCCAGCTCGCCCTGGAACAGGCCGCTCACGTCCACTTTGTAGTTGAACCATACCATGAACAGCAGGATGGGCAAAAACAGGCAGAACTTGAGGCCGATCTCGGCAAAGGTCAACAGGCGCACCGCGAGAAAGCGCAGGGGAGAATTTCGTTTTTTCATGTCTGCGCCTCCCTCAATACTGCTGGTAGATGAAAGCGGACTGGCCAAAAGCCGCAAAGAAGAGGATGGCCAGCGCCAGCAGATAGTACAGCGGCCAGCGGATGACGAACCACTGGCGGCGGATCCATTCCGCCACCGGGCCGCGCCACTCCACCAGCTCCACCAGGGCGCAGCCGCCCATGAGCACCGCGATGAGCCGCAGCGTCAGCCCCCGGTCCAGCACACCGGCAAAGAAAGCGCTCCAGCCGATGTCCCAGCCCCGGAACATGCCGGCGAACACCGTGCCCGCCGCCGCGCCGTAGAGGTCGGCGGCGAAGAACACGATACAGATGGTGAACAGCAGGTAAACGATGGCCCGCTGGATGAAGTTTTTGACGGGCTTTATCCGGTAAAGGGGATTGTGCTTGGCCAGTTTGCGCCGCTTTTTCGCGGTGGCCTTGCCCACCACCAGGAACAAACCATTCAGCACGCCCCAGATCACATAGCCCCAGCTGGCCCCGTGCCACAGGCCGCTGATGGGGAAGATGATGAACACGTTGAACCAGCCCTGCAGCTTGCCCCAAATGCCGGGCAGGCCACGGTTGTAGAAGGCGAGAGGGGTGAAAATATAGTCCCGGAACCAGTTGGTCAGGCTCATGTGCCAGCGGTTCCACAGTTCGGTGTAGCTGGTGGCCGCAAAGGGGCGGTTGAAGTTTTCCAGAAGGTCCACGCCCAGAATGCGCGCGCCGCCGATGGCGATGTCGCAGCAGCCGGAGAAGTCCAGGTAGATCTGGTAGCTGAACAAAAGGCTCGCCGCCACCAGATAAGGGCCGGCGGCGGTGTTCGCTCCGCCGTACACGGCGCTGACAAACTGGCCAATGCCGTCCGCCAGCACCATCTTTTTGAAGTAGCCCCACAGCATGCGGAAGGCGCCCCCCGCCATGCGGGAATAGTTGAAGGGCTTGGGGTTTTCCAGCTGGGGCATTAGATGCTCGGCCCGCTCGATGGGGCCGGTGAAAATGCAGGCAAAGAAGCTGACGAACAGCGCGTATTTGAAAAGGTTGAGCTGGGGATTCGCTTTGTGCTGGTAGACGTCGATGACGTAGCCCAGGCTTTGGAAGGTGAAGTAAGAAAGCCCCAGCGGCGCAATGAGATCCAGACTGACGAATTTGCCGCTGCCGCCGAAAATGGCGCCCACGTCCGCCGCCAGCTGGCCGAAGAAATCAAAATATTTGTAGAAGAACAAAATTCCCAGGCACACCGCCAGCGCCAGCCACAAAAAGGCCCGGCGGGCCCAGACGTTCCGCAGCTTGCGGCTGCCCAGGGCAACGCCGGCGCACCAGGTGACCACCGTGGCGCTCACCAGCAGAGCCACCAGCCGGGCGTTCTCCGGCTTGTACATGTAAAATACATAGCTGGCGACCAGCAGCAGATAGGGCTTCAGCCGCCGGGGCACACAATAGGTCAGAAGGGCCACTGCCGCAAAGAAGCCCAGAAAGATGGGGGTATTGAAATCCATCGCGCGTCACACCTCACCGCGTTTGATTCTGCCGGAACTCCGGCCCGCTGTTTGCCAGTATAGAGCGGAAATGTATCCGACCCGTCACTGGCTGTCGGAAGGCTTGTCCGCGCTGCCTTGGGCCTCGCGGGTCTTCAGGGCCTCTTCCAGCTGCCGCACCCGGTGCTCCAGAATGGCGCTTTGCTGGGTGAGACGCTTGATCTCCTCGGTCTGGGTGCTGGCGGTGGCGGAAAGGATGAGCAGCACCAGCAGCACAAAGCCGAACAGCATGGTGAACACCATGTTGGAGACCACTTCAAAGCGCAGCAGCCCCCGCAGCATTTTGGCCACCAGCGGGAAGGCCGCAAACACCAGCAGCACGCCCCCCAGGGCGAACCAGGCCAGGCTGAACCGCACACTCAGGCGGCCATGCTTGACAAAGAGGAAGATGAGGAACAGAAAAACAAGGTCTCCCACTGCCAGCAGGGGATAGAGCAGGTCGTTCATGCCTCGTTCCTCCTTTTGTCTTTTTTGGTGAAGCACAGCCGGTAGATGACCAGCGAAAGGCTCACCTTCACCATGTAGTAAACGCTCTTCAAAGCGTTGATACTGGATTTGCCGCCCTGGCGCTCGGCCATGACCACGGGCACCTCGCCCACCTTGTAGCCCTCGCACACCGCCCGCAGAATGGCCTCCGGTTCGGGGTAGTCCTGGGCGTAGCGCTGGGCAAAACGGGCGGTGAGGGCCTTGCCGCAGGCCCGGTAGCCGCTGGTCACGTCCAGCACCTTGCAGCCGGTGAGCACATGGAGCAGGCTGCTCAGAAAGCGAATGCCCACCCGGCGCATAAAGCTGGTCTGAAAGCCTTCTTTGGTGATGAAGCGGCTGCCAATGCACATGTCCAGGTGCCCTGCAAGCACCGGCGCGATGACCGCCTGCAGATAGGCGGGGTCGTGCTGGCCGTCGCCGTCCATCTGCACCGTCACGTCGTAGCCGTGCTCCACCGCGTAGCGGTAGCCGCACTGCACGCCGCCGCCAATGCCCAGGTTCACGGGCAGATCCAGATAGTTGCAGCCCTCGGCTTTCAGCACCTGAATGCTTTGGTCGGTGGAGCAGTCGTTCACCACCACATAGTCTGCCGACGGGCAGGCTTCGCGCAGCCGGCGCACCACTTTGGCGATGTTCTCTGCCTCATTGTAGCAGGGAATGATGACCAGGATCTTCACTCTTGGTTACCTCGCAGGATAAATTCCTCCAGCCGGTCCAGAACGGCCCGGCGGCGGTAATGTGTTTCGTAATAGGCAAAGGCCCTTCGGCCCATTTCCGTCCGCTGTTCGTCCGAAGCGGCGCAGAGAGCGGCCATGTTGGCCGCCAGCGCGTCCACATCTTCGGCGGCGCTCACAAGGCCGCAGCCGGCCTCGGCCACCGCGGCGGCGCCCTCGCCGTCCATGCTGGCAAGCAGAGGCTTTGCCGCCGCCATATAGCTGGCGATCTTGGCGGGCACCGTCATGCCCAGATCCGGGCTGGCGGAAAGACTGGCCACCAGCACGTCCGCCAGCGCCGTGTAGGCGGGCACCTGCTCCGGGCGCACACTGGGCAGAAACTCCACCGTGCCGCCGGCGTCCAGTTCCTTCGCCAGCGCCTTGAGGGCGTCGGCGCTCATGCCGTCGCCCACCAGCACCAGGCGCAGGGCGTCCGCCCCCTGCCGCCGGGCCTTCACCGCCGCTTTGATGACGGTCTCAAGGCTCTGGGCAGGGCTGAAGTTGCCGGTGAATACCAGATTGAACCGCCCGGCAAAGCGGGCGGCCAGTGCTTCGTCGTGGATGGGCACGGCGTAAAAGTCTTCGCAGTGCTGGGGGATGACCGCCACCGCCGCTTCGGGCTTTTTCGTCCGCTCGCAAAGGCGGCGGCGCAGGCTTTCGCTCATGGCGATGAGCCGGTCGCACCGGCGGTAGTGCCAGTCGCTCACCCAGTGGGCGACGCCCCGCAAAAAACGGTTTTTCACCGGAAGCACACTGTAGAGGTTTTCCGGCCAGATGTCCAGCACATAGCTGGTCAGGGGCACCCGGTGGGTCTTGGCATAGAGGATGGCGGGCAGGTTCATCAGCACCGGGCTGGTGTTGTAGCACAGCACCGCCGCGTAGGGGCCCTTCAGCCGCCAGAGATTCGCCACCGCGCACACCGGCCAGCTGACGTAGTTGAGAAAAATGCGCAGGCCCGTGTTGCCCTTGCGGCGGATCTCCCCCGCCCGGATGATGTTCACTCCGTCGTGGGTCTCCCGCCGGGGGCCGGTGTAGCGGTAGCCACTGAACCACTCCCCCTTGGGGTAGTTGGGCAGCCCGCAGAGCACGTCCACCTCATAGCCGCGTTCGATGAAACCGGCGGCCAGGTCGTTCACGCGAAAAGCCTCCGGCCAGAAGTGCTGGGTGACGATGAGAAGTTTTTTTCTGCCTTCCATATCAGCCCTTGCGCCAGACCATTTTGTTGACCACGCCCACATAGCTCTGGATGATCTTGACCACCTTGGTGGACACATCCTCGGTGTAATAGGGCACGGGGATCCCCAGATCGCCGTTCTCGTTCATGGCCACGGCGGTCTCCACCGCCTGCTCCACGCCGCCGGCGGCAATGCCCGCCAGGATGAAGCAGCCCTTGTCCAGCGCTTCGGGGCGCTCGGTGGAGGTGCGGATACACACGGCGGGGAAGGGATGGCCCACGCTGGTGAAGAAGCTGGATTCCTCCGGCAGGGTGCCGGAGTCGGAGATGACGCAGTAGGCGTTCATCTGCAGGTGGTTGTAGTCATGGAAGCCCAGGGGCTCGTGCAGGCGCACCCGCTCGTCCAGCTTGAAGCCCATGGCTTCCAGCCGTTTGCGGCTGCGGGGATGGCAGGAGTAGAGAATGGGCATGTCGTATTTTTCTGCCAGCGCATTGATGGAGGTGAACAGGTCCAGGAAGTTCTTCTCGGTGTCGATGTTCTCCTCCCGGTGAGCGCTGAGCAGCATATACTTGTGAGGCTCCAGGCCCAGCCGCTCCAGCACGTCGGAAGCTTCGATGGCTTCCAGGTTCGCGTGCAGCACCTCCGCCATGGGGCTGCCGGTGACATAGGTGCGCTCCTTGGCGGTGCCCTCGGCGTTCAGATAACGGCGGGCGTGCTCGGAATAGCACAGGTTCACATCGGCGATGTGGTCCACGATACGGCGGTTGGTCTCCTCCGGCAGGCACTCGTCAAAGCAGCGGTTGCCCGCCTCCATGTGGAAGATGGGGATGTGCAGCCGCTTTGCCGAAATGGCGGAAAGGCAGCTGTTGGTGTCGCCCAAAATCAGCAAAGCGTCGGGCTTTTGCTCCACCATCAGCTTGTAGCTTTTGGCGATGATGTTGCCGATGGTCTCGCCCAAATCGCCGCCCACCGCGTCCAGATAAAAGTCCGGCGCGCGCAGGCCCAGATCCTCGAAGAAGATGCCGTTGAGGGTGTAATCGTAGTTCTGGCCGGTGTGGACCAGGATCTGATCAAAGTATTTGTCGCACTTTTTGATCACCGCCGCCAGCCGGATGATCTCCGGCCGGGTACCCACGATGGTCATCAGCTTCAGCTTGTTCATCGGCGTTTACTCCTTTTTCATCGCGCGTTCATGGCGCTTGTAGTAAAAGTCCAGCATGCCTTCATCGGGCTCGGGCACAAGGCCGGGCAAAAACCGCCGCAGCAGTTTCTGCCCCCAGTACCGGCGCTGGCGCCAGCGGGTGGCGCGCTTTTCGTCCCGGTCCAGCCGGCGGGCATAAGGCTTGAGAAGCGCGAAATATTCGTTCATGCCGGCCGGCATGAAGCAGGTCGGCCGGCGCAGGGCCGCCTTGGGCTCCTGCGAGACGATATGGGCCAGAAAGGCCTCAAAGGAATCCAAAAAGTCAGCGTAGTCAAAGCCTTCCGCAAAGGGCGGCTGGGCCAGCATGGTCTGATAAGCCTTTTCGTCAGCGTCCAGCTGTTTGACGAAGGCGGCCGCTTCCTCGAAAGAGGCGAAATCGTGCATGTTCACAAAGGCTTTGGGGTTAAAGATCTCTGTGACAGTCTTGTCGCCGTAATAGATGGGCACGCTGTGGTTTTTAAAAGCCTCCCAGATCTTTTCGGTGACAAAGCCCGGCTGACTGGTGCTCTCACAGCAGATGGTGAAGCGGCTGGCCGCCACCACCTCCGCTTTTTCCTGGCGGGATATACGGCGGGGCCCCTCGGGCGTGTTGTTCAAAAAGGGGCCGAAGCAGTCCACGGTTTTGTAGTCGCTCAAAAGGCGGACCATGGCCTCCCGCGCGCCGCTTTCCGACTGGTGGCTGAAGCAGAAATTGCAAAAACGGGTCTTGGAAGCGGCAAAAGCGGCCGGATCCTCCAAGGGCTGCCAGTCAGACAGGTCACAGTCGAACAGAAGGTTCGGGCAGCGGAAATACCGGTCCGGATAGGTGATGCGCTCAAAGCCGATGTAATAGTCGAAAGAGGAAAAGTCAGCGTTGTCGTTTTCACCGGTGTAACCGATCCGCACGCACTCCAGTTTGTTCAAATCAAACCGGTGAGCGCCGTACCAGAAATCGGCGCAGAACATGAAGTCCGGATCATCGCACACCTGCACCTCGAAGCGGCGGCGCAGCAAATCGGTGATGGGGTTGTGCTGTGTATCGAACTCACCGTGGAAAGCGGTAAAACCGATCCGCACAGCGGGCATGGCCTGCCCGGAGGAAGCCTGGGCCATTTGTCAAACCTCCAGATAGATGGTGTCGGGGTTCTCAGGGTCAAAGGCTTCGTTGGCCCACATCAGGGTCACCATGTCGCCCTCGCCCAGATTTTCGATGTTGTGCGTGTAGCCCGTGGGGATATCCACCACTTCCAGCTTGTCGCCGGAAACGTAGTATTCATACACCGTCTCCTCGTCCGGCTTGCGGAAGCGGATGACCCCGCGGCCGCTCACCACCAGGAACTTCTCGTTCTTGGAGTGGTGCCAGTGGTTGCCCTTCACAATGCCGGGTTTCGAGATGTTCACGCTCACCTGGCCCCGCTCGGGGGTGCGCAGGAATTCGGTGAAGCTGCCCCGGGCGTCGCAGTGCATGTTCAGCGGATAGGAGAACTGGTCGGTAGGCAGGTAGGAGAGCCAGGTGGAATACAGCTTTTTCTCAAGGCTGCCCGCCGCGAGGTACGGCGCTTCCAGCGTTTTGCGGTTCTCGGCAAAGCCGCCGATGACCCCGGCCAGGTGGCCCAGGGTGGTCACATGCTCCGGTTCCACCCGGCAGTGGGCAGGCGTTTCGCCGTCGGACACGGTCTCGCCGTCCATGGCGGCGATAAAGGCGCGCACCACGTCGTCGATGTAAACGAGAGGCAGGGAATAGGCCGGGTCCCGCACCTCCAGGGGCAGGCCGTGGGCCGCGTTGTGGCAGAAGGTGGCCACCACACTGTTGTAGTTGGGGCGGCACCACTTGCCGAACACCCCCGGCAGCCGGAACACATACACCGGTGCGCCGGTGGCTTCGCCGTAGGCGTACACCGCCGCCTCCGCCATGGCTTTGCTCTTGCCGTAGTCGTTGTCCAGCGCGGCCTGGGTGCTGCTGGTCACCAGAACGGGAGCGGGTCTTTCCGCTTTGGCCAACAGTTCCAGCAGCACGTCGGTGAGGCCGGAGTTCCCGGCATAGAATTCGCTGGGGTCCTTCGGGCGGTTGATCCCCGCCAGATGGAACACAAAGCCGGCCCTGGCGGCATACTCCGCCAGGGTCTCGGGGGTGTCGTTCTTTTCAAACAGCAACAGGTCGGTATATCCCTGGGCTTTGAGAGTGGCCACAAGATTTTTTCCGATGAAGCCGCCCGCGCCGGTGATGAGGATGGGAGTGTTTTTCTCCATGATCTTGCCGTCCTTTTTCAAAAATGCGAGGACCTTATTTGCCCCAGTTGGCCAGCTCGTTCTGCACGTAGTCGGTGGTCATGATCTTGGCCACTGTCTCGTCCACGGTCAACAGGCGGGTGTTGTGGCTGGTGTAGCTCTCGTCCGCCTGGGTGTGCACCTCGCCCTGCACCACAAACTTGTCGTAGTTCAGGTCGCGGCCGTCGGCGGACACGCGGAAGTAGCCGCCCATGTCCTCGCTGCGCACCCGTTCCTCCTTGGTCATCAGCGTCTCATAGAGCTTCTCGCCGTGGCGGGTGCCGATGATCTGGGTGCCGGTGTCGCCGAACAGCTGCTGCACCGCCTTGGCCAGCACGCCGATGGTGGATGCGTCGCTCTTCTGCACGAACAGGTCGCCGGGGTGAGCGTGCTCAAAGGCAAACTGCACCAGATCCACCGCTTCGTCCAGGTTCATCAGGAAACGGGTCATGTCCGGGTCGGTGATGGTGATGGGCTTGCCCGCCTTGATCTGGTCGATGAACAGGGGGATGACGCTGCCCCGGCTGCACATCACGTTGCCGTAGCGGGTGCAGCAGATGGTGGTGTCCTCCGCTTTCACGGTGCGGGCCTTTGCGCCGATGACCTTTTCCATCATCGCCTTGGAAATGCCCATGGCATTGATGGGGTAGGCGGCCTTGTCGGTGGACAGGCACACCACCTTCTTCACCCCCGCGTCGATGGCAGCGGTGAGCACGTTGTCGGTGCCGATGATGTTGGTGCGCACGGCCTCCATGGGGAAAAACTCACAGGAGGGCACCTGCTTCAGGGCCGCGGCATGGAAGATGTAGTCCACGCCGCGCACGGCGCTGCGCACGCTGGAGATGTCCCGCACGTCGCCGATGTAAAAGCGCAGCTTGCCCGCCAGTTCCGGGTGTTTCTGCTGCACCTCGTGGCGCATGTCATCCTGCTTTTTTTCGTCCCGGCTGAAGATGCGGATCTCGCCGATGTCGCTTGCCAGAAAATGCTTGAGCACCGTGTTGCCGAAGCTGCCGGTGCCGCCGGTGATGAGCAGGGTCTTGCCGCCAAAATAGCTGCTGTTCATTCTTTTTAAACCTCCCAAAAGGTATATCCTTGTGCGCACGTGCGCGTACCTTGCCATATACGGTAACAATCATATCATAAAAGTAACAATTTTCCAAGGGGAAGGCATGATTTCGACACGGGCGCCGCCCCTTTCTATTTTGCCCGCCCTGTGCTACAATACAAGCAAAGTGAAAAGAAGGAGGGCGAAGCCCATGCGCGCTTATGAACGATTCCTTGACTATGTGAAGATCCACACCACCTCCGACGAGAACTGCGACGCCCATCCCAGCTCCCAGTGTCAGTTCGATCTGGCCCGCCTGCTGGAAAAACAGATGAAAGAATTGGGCCTTCAGAACGTGCGGCTGGACGAGTTCTGCTATGTCTACGGCACCCTGCCCGCCACTCCCGGGAACGAAGCGAAGCCGGCCATCGGCCTCATTGCCCACATGGACACCGCCCCCGACGCGTCCGGCGAAAACGTGAAGCCGCAGGTCATTGAAAACTATGACGGCGGCGATGTTCTGCTGGCCGGCACCGGCGAGTATATGCGGGTGGCCACCTTCCCCGAACTGGCGAACTGGAAGGGCCAGACCCTCATCACCGCCGACGGCACCACCCTGCTGGGCGCGGACGACAAGGCGGGCATCGCCGAGATCCTCACCGCCGTGGAGCGGCTGCAGAAGGAGGACATCGCCCACGGCAAGGTCTGCGTGGCCTTCACTCCCGATGAGGAGGTGGGCGCGGGCCCCGACCTGTTCGACGTGAAGGGCTTCGGGGCGGACTATGCCTACACGGTGGACGGCGGCGATGTGGGGGAACTGGAGTATCAGAACTTCAACGCAGCGTCGGCGGAGATCGCCATCCGGGGCTTCTCGGTCCATCCCGGCAGCGCCAAGGGCCTGATGAAGAACGCCCTGAACATCGCCATGGAGCTGCACGCCATGCTGCCCGCCGATGAGCGCCCCGAGACCACCGAGGGCACCGAAGGCTTCTACCATCTGGACGGCATGAGAGGCACTGTGAGTGAAGCGCGCATGGGCTACATCATCCGGGACCATGACGCCGAAAAATTCGCTGCCCGCAAGGCCACGATGACCGCCGCGGCCGAGGCCATCAACAAAAAATACGGCCCCGGCACGGTGGACCTGAAGCTCATCGACAGCTATTCCAACATGGAACAGCAGATCCTGCCCCACTTCCACCTGATCGAGAACGCCCAGCTGGCGGTCAAGCAGGCGGGCCTGGAGCCGAAGATCGTGCCCATCCGGGGCGGCACCGACGGGGCGCGCCTGTCGTTCATGGGGCTGCCCTGCCCGAACCTCGGCACCGGCGGATTCAACTTCCACGGCCCCTGCGAGTATATCACTGCCGAAAAGATGGACAAGAGCGTGGAGATCCTGCTGAACATCCTGGAGATTTACGCCCGGTGAACTGCGCCCACGCCCGAAAGGAGGCTGCGCATGAAATTCCTGGCAGGTTTTTTCCGAAGACGGCTGGTCCTGTCCAGCTACGACGCGGTCCAGGTGGCGGCGGCCCGCATGGCGCTGCAGGAGGGCGGCGTGAAGTTTTGGGTAAGCCAGCACACCGACGATCTCATGCCCCGTTCCGTGAGCGGGCAGGTCCTTCCCTTCCTCACCCGTGCGGCCACAGAGTACAGCGTCTATGTGGATAAGGACGATCTGGAACTGGCGGAATATCTCATCAACGGCGGAACACTGTGAATAAGACCAAGGCCCCGCGGGCAGCTGCCCGCGGGGCCTCGGTTTTTCTGTCAGATGTCCGGGATCTCTCCGGTCTCAAAAGCGGTATTGGTCTTGCCGGGGAAGGGATAGGTACGGGCTTCATCCGCCGAAAGGCTGTCCAGCCCGTAATACTTTGCGGTGTCGGCGCAGACCCAGTCATCGGGGTCCTGCCGCAGGTCAGGCAGGCCCCAGCCGGAGCACCAGCGGGTGTAAGGTTCGATGGCATAGGTCACCACTTCGGCCTCGCCCGCCGCGGCGCGGGCCGCAAGTTCGCTGGCGCGGGTCTGCTTCATGGCAAAAAAGCTGGCAATGTCGTATCCCGCCCAGACGAACTGGACCGCCGCGGCCATGGTGAGGCCGGCGGCCCCCGCCGCCAGCACCCGGCGCACTTCCCGGCCTTCCAGCTGCACCGCGCAGGCGGCACAGGCGGCGGTGAGGAAGGTGAACACGCCGTGGGTGGAGCGGTCATAATACACCGGCGAGAGGATCATTGCGAAGTTTGCGCCCAGCGCTGCGGCAAAGAGCACCAGAGGCCAGAGCAGGCCGGAAGCCTTCGGCTTCTGCAGTGCCAGCAGGCAGAAGAGAGCGGCGAAAAGCACCAGCAGCACCAGCCCGCCGCCGCTTACCAGCTTGTCCAGGGCAGTGAGAAAACGTACCGCCAGAACGGTCAAAGGCCCGCGGGGATCGGCTGCGGCGTCCTGCCGCTGATAGTTGCCCGGCGCCAGAATGAGCAGCGCAAACCCCGCCAACGCCCCCAGAAGGCCGAGCCAGGCCCAGAGCGGCGCTTTTTTGTCCCGCCAGAGGAAAAAGCCCACACAGAGCACCAGCGCCACCAGAAGTCCGGCGCTGGTGTTCTCACTGGCCCAGCCGGCAACGAGCCCGCCCAGCAGGCAGGCCGGCGCCAGCCAGCGGCGGGGCGAAAGGGGCCGGTGAAAGTGCAGCGCATAGGGCAGAAGAGCCGCAGCGCAGAAAAAGGTGGCCCAAAGGTAATTGAAGGAGCCGCACATCCACAGGTTCGTTTGGCCGAATACCGGCGAGACCATCCAGAGACTCAGGTAGATGAGGGCCAGCACCACCGGGGCAAAACGCTGCCGCTGCCCCTGCGCCAGCCGGTGCAGCACAAGGCCGAGCCCGGCGTACACCGCGGCGTTCAGCAGATCGAACACGCCTTTGGGCAGCACGGTGAAAAACTGGGCGAGGCATTTGATGATGAAGCGGCCGCTCCAGTGAAAATAGTGGTACCACTGGCTTTGCAAAACGTCCCACAGGCCGGTCAGGCGTTCGCCGGTGGCGTAGCTGAAGGAAAAGGTATAGTCGTCCGCCACATAGGGGGTCAGACAATTGAGCGCCAGCATGGCCAGAAACACAAGGGCGGCCATGGCCGCCGCCAGTTTTGCGGGCAGCGGGGCGGCTTTCCATTTTGCTTTCAGAGCGGTCTCCTCCTTTTCCAAATCGGCTGTAACTTCAAACAGATCCAAAGCCCTGAGGGCATAAAGTCATTATACCATGGCGCGGGACAAGACCGCAACGTGCGGCTGCCGGACCGATTGGACGAAACACCCTTACGGGAGCGGTGCTTTGAGGCGGATCATTCCAGAGCCAGGCTCATCTCTTTGTCCACCGTGAGAGAAAAATCATCGTATCCGGGGAAGGGATAATAGTGCTGCTCCACCGCGCGAATGCTGTCCGCGCCCAAATAGATCGCCATGTTGGTGTTCACCCAGTTGCTGGGATCCAGGCGGATATCCGGCTGGCCCCAGGCGCCGCAAAAACGGGTGTAGGGGAATACGGCGTAGGTTTCCACATCCGGTTCTCCGGCCTGCACGGTTGCGACGATACCGTTGTCCCGGACAAGGCGCATGGTGAAATAATTCAGGATGTCGTATCCGCCGACCAGCAGATCATAGGCGAGCACCACTCCAAGGGCTCCGGCGAGAGCGCCGCGCAAAAGGCGCGCCGTGGCCGCCCGCGTCTGCGCCAGCGCGGCGACACAGCTGGCGTTGGCACACACCAGCATGGCCAGAACAGGATAGAACGACCGGACGTAATACACCGGAGAAAGAACCAGCGCATAGTTTGCGGCGATGGCCAAAAAGCAGAACACGGCCGGCAGCACAAGCGATTTTCTTTCCGGCTTTGTGAGAAGGAGCAGGCCATACAGAGCGCCGAAAGCGATCAGCAGCCAGGAACCATAGAGAAGCAGCGAGTGGGTCGCGTTCATAATACGGGTGGAATACACGGTAAGAAATCCCCGGGGATCAGAGCCGGCGAATTCAAAACGGACCCATTGGCCGGGAGCGCACATCAGCAGCAAAAAGCCGGCGAGGCTGCCCGCTGCCCCGGCCGCCGCCCAGAGAGGTGTGCGCCGGACAAATACACGCAGAAGCACCAGAAACACCAGGGCTGCCAGCACGGCCATGCCGCTGGTGTTCTCGTTGCCCCAGCCGGCGGCGAGGCCGAGAAGGAACATGCCCGCAGTGGCTTTGATCCCGCTCAGTTCCAGCCCGTCCAGTGCGAGGCGGTAGGGGAGCAGGAAGAACAGGCACAGCGCAAGGGGCCAAAGGTAGACACAGGAGCCGCAAAGCCACAGGTTTACCGCCCCGAAGCAGGGGTTGAAATGGACCAGCGCGGCCAGAACCACCACCAGCAGCAGCGGGTGAATGGGCCGCCGGCCAACAGACAGCTTGGCACAAGCCCAGACTGCGCCGCAGAACACGATGGCATTGCACAGATTGAAAAAGCCTTTGCCGATCCAAAGAAAGATCTGTGTCAGACCAATGGCGATGGTCCGCCCGCCCCACTGCATATAGTGGCCGATCTGAGACTCAACGATGTCTCCAAAGGTTTCCACCGGCTGATCGGTGGGAAAACGGAGGAGATACGAGTAATCGTCCGAGATCAAAGGGGTGAGGATGTTGAACAGAAGCATTGCCAAAAAGGCCGCGGCTAACACAGCCGCACAGCCCCACCATCCGGCGGAACGGGTTTTCAGAGTCCTCAATTGCACCAGAAGTCACCTCCAAAGAGTTGCCCTTGCTATTTTGTTATTATAAAACTCCCCATGGGGCATTTGCAATGGACTTTTCATAAAATTGCGCTACAATACAATAGAACAAAATCATGCAGGGGGAAAAACAATGAGACGCAGTACCGTTGGCGTTCTGGCCCATGTGGACGCGGGCAAGACGACCCTGAGCGAGGCGCTGCTTTACCAGGGCGGCCGGCTGAAAAAGCCCGGCCGGGTGGACCACGGCGACGCCTTTCTGGATACCGACGAGCTGGAACGCCGCCGGGGCATTACCATCTTTGCAAAGCAGGCGGTGCTGCCGCTGCCGGGCGCAGTGCTCACCCTGCTGGACACCCCAGGCCACGTGGACTTTGCCGCCGAGGCGGAGCGCACCCTTTCGGTGCTGGACTGCGCCGTGCTGGTCATCAGCGGCCCGGCAGGCGTGCAGAGCCACACCCGTACCCTCTGGCAGCTGCTTGCGCGTCACCAGGTGCCCACCTTTGTGTTCGTGAACAAGATGGATCTGCCGGGCGCGGAAAAAAGCGAAGTCCTGGCGGCGCTGAACAGCGCGCTGGGCGGCGGATTTGTGGATTTTTCACTGCCGCCCGAAGCCCTTGGCGAGGAACTGGCCGGCCTGGACGAGGCCGCCTTGGAAGAATACATCGACACCGGCACGGTGAGCGAACAGAGCACCGCCGGGCTCATTGCGGCCCGGCGGGCTTTCCCGTGCTATTTTGGCTCCGCGCTCAAACTTCAGGGAATAGATGAACTGCTGGCGGGTCTGGAACACTGGGCTCCGGTGCCGGTGTACCCCGCCGCGTTCGGCGCGCGGGTGTTCAAGATCTCCCGCGATGAGCAGGGCGTGCGCCTCACCCACATCAAAGTCACCGGCGGCAGCCTGAAGGCGAAGACTCTGCTGGAAGGCGTCAACGCAGCGGGCGAGCCCTGGCAGCAAAAGGCGGACGCGCTGCGGCTTTATTCGGGGGCAAAGTTTGCCCCCCTTGCCGAGGCGGAGGCGGGCACCGTCTGCGCCGTCACCGGCCTGGAGCACACCTGGCCCGGCGAAGGGCTGGGCGCCGAACAGAATGGAGAAGATCCGGCGCTGGAGCCGGTGCTGGCCTGCGAGGTGCTGGCGCCGGAGAAGACGGACGCCTCTGACCTGTTGGCAAAGCTGCGCCTGCTGGAGCAGGAAGACCCGCTCCTGCAGGTGGAATGGAACGAGGCGGCGGGCCGGGTGCAGGTCCGGCTGATGGGCGAGGTGCAGCAGCAGGTGCTGGCCCATCTGATGAAGAGCCGTTTCGGGCTGGAGATATCCTTTGGCCCGGGCAGCATTGTCTACAAGGAGACCATTGCCGCCCCCGTGGTGGGAAAGGGGCACTTTGAACCGCTGCGGCACTATGCCGAGGTCCATCTGCTGCTGGAGCCGGGGCCGCGGGGCAGCGGCCTTGTGCTGGCCAGCAGCGTCAGCGAGGATGAGCTGGACGGCAACTGGCAGCGGCTGATCCTGAGCCATCTGGCGGAGCGCCGCCATCCCGGCGTGCTCACCGGCAGTTCCGTCACCGATATGAAGATCACCCTGGCGGCGGGCAAAGCCCACCTGAAACACACCGAAGGCGGCGACTTCCGTCAGGCCACCTTCCGGGCGCTGCGCCAGGGGCTGATGCAGGCGGAGAATATCCTTCTGGAACCCTGGTATTCCTTCCGCCTGGAGGTGCCTGCCGGGAATCTGGGGCGTGCCATGGCGGATGTGCAGCGGATGGGCGGCCGGTTTGACCCGCCCGAGACGACGGGGGAGGCCGCGCTGCTCACCGGCGAGGCGCCGGTGTCGGAGATGACCGGTTACGCCGCCCAGGTGGCGGCCTATACCAAAGGCGAAGGACGTCTTGCGGTGACAGTGAAAGGCTACGAGCCCTGCCACAACGCAGAACAGGTGATCGCCGCGTCGGGATACGATCCGGAACGGGACACCGAAAACCCCGCCGACTCGGTGTTTTGCAGCCACGGCGCGGGCGTGGTGGTGCCCTGGCGGGAGGCGGCGTCCCGCATGCATGTGGAGGACCACGTGCGGCTGAGGGAAGACGCGCCGTCCGACCCCTCGCCGGTCCCGGCCCGCGCCGCCCGCCCGGCGGCGGGCAGCCTGGAAGAGGACGCCCAGCTGGCAGCCATCTTCGAGCGCACCTACGGCCCGGCGCAGCGGCGTGAACTGCTGTTCCGCAGCCCAAAAGATGAGAAAAACACAGCGCCTTCCGGGCCGTGGAAAAAAACGCCGGAGTATCTTCTGGTGGACGGCTACAACGTCATTTTTGACTGGCCGGACCTGAAGGCGCTGGCTGCGCAGGATCTTTCCACCGCCCGCGAGGCACTCATCCAGATCCTCTGCAACTACCAGGGCTATCACCAGTGCACCCTGATCGTGGTGTTCGACGCCTACCGGGTGACCGGCGGCGCAGGCGGCGTGCAGCGGGAGGGCGGGGTCTGGGCGGTCTACACCAAAGAGGCCGAGACCGCCGACGCCTACATCGAAAAAGTGACCTATGAACTGGGCAAGCTGGAAAAGGAGCGCCGGGTGCGTGCCGTCACCAGCGACGGCGCCGAGCAGCTCATCCTGCTGGGCCACGGAACGCTGCGGGTCTCCTCCCGGATGTTCCGCCGGGAGATGGAGGCCACCGAGCGGGAGATCGCCCAGATCATTGCGCAGCACAACGCAAAGCGGCGGTGAAAAACAACAGAAAAACAAACCGGGGCGGCCCCGTGCGTTGAACAGCGGGCATGGTTTATGGTATACTTGTCCCGTAACGGAAAAGAAACGAAAAAGGCGTGAAAGACGATGAGAAAGCACCAGTGGCTTGTGAATACGGTCAACTTTACCGCGGACGTGGTGTTGATCCTCGTCGCATATGCATTGGCCACCTGGCTTCGAAACGGATATATGACCGGTTCGCAGGTAGACTTTTTCCAACTCTTCAACAAGCAGTACGCGCTGGTGGCCTGTGTCTACGCGGTGTGTATCGGTGTCGCTTACGTGGCCTGCAGGCTCTATGGCTCCTTCCGGTTCCGGAACTTCTTCCATGAAGCCCGCACCATTGCCATGATCAACGGCGTTGGCATTCTGGGTGTGGGCGCGGTGCTGTACATTGCCCGGCTCACGGACTTTTCCCGTCTGGTGCTGGGCTTCTTCTATGTGTTCAGCGTGGGGTTCGTGCTGGCCAAACGGCTCATCCTTCGCGGGATCCTCCGCCGCAGCCGTTCCCTGGGCTATACCCAGCGCGATCTGATCGTGGTGGGAGAAGGAGACCTGGCTGCCCGGTATATCCGCTTCGTGGAGGCAAACGCCCGCTATGGCTACCGGCTAAAGGGCTATGTTTCAACAAAACCTCATCCCGAATATACCTGTCCCCGCTTGTGCGGCTATGATGAATTTTCCCCCATGCTCAGCAACCAGCGGGTGGATCAGGTGGTGTTTGCGCTGTCCGGGGCGGACCTGGATCACTTGGGCAGCATGATCGCCGCCTGCGGCCGATACGGAGCAAAAGCGTCGGTCATCCCTCAGTACAACGATTTCATCCCGGCCACCCCCACGGTGGAGGCGGCGGGCAGTCTGAAACTCATCAACGTGCGCAGCACACCGGACAAAGGGCCTGTGTGGGCCTTTGTCAAACGGGCCATGGACCTTGCCGGCGCAAGCGTTGGCCTGGTGCTGGCAAGTCCCATCATACTTGTCACCGCCATCGCGGTGAAGCGGTGCGACGGCGGGCCGGCCATCTTCGCCCAGGAGCGCATGGGGAAAAACGGCGTCCGTTTCAAGATGTACAAATTCCGCAGCATGTATATGGACGCTGAAGAACGTTTGGCGGAGCTGCAGAAATTCAATCAGGTGGACGGGCCGGCTTTCAAGATGGAGAACGACCCGCGTATCACGCCGGTGGGGCGGTTCATCCGCAAGACCAGCATTGACGAACTGCCGCAGCTCATCAACATCCTGAAAGGAGAAATGAGCATTGTCGGTCCCCGGCCGCCCATTCCCCGTGAGGTGGAGCAGTATACCGACTGGGACTGGGGACGCCTGGCGGTGAAGCCTGGGCTTACTTGTTACTGGCAGGTGAGCGGGCGCAGCAACCTGAGTTTTGACGAGTGGATGAAGCTGGATCTGAAATATGTGGAGGAACAGGGCTTCCTCACGGATATGAAGATCCTGTTCAAAACCGTGGGCGTGGTTCTGCGGGGCGATGGAGCCTATTGATTGGATAGTGGGGTGTGTATGATGATAGACAGAGTGGATATTCTGGGCACACGTATCTCAGCAACTAATTTGGATGAATGCCTTGAAATGCTGCAAAGCAAAAAGGCTGAGATCAGAGGCCAGTATATCTGTGCGGCTAATGTCCATACGACTGTTTATGCAAAAGAA
>NHCFR05603__coassemble_457_pt1 | contig 29725 bp, 28 predicted proteins | sample NHCFR05603__metabat2_low_PE_044 | metagenome-assembled genome bin NHCFR05603 | reverse complement strand
GAATTGGCAATATGTAGAAGTTTTTAGACCCCATTTTGTGGATAATGTGTACTAAAAATAACAAACAAGAAACAAAATATTATTCCAATTGCCAAACAAAGCAATATCTATAAAAATCAGAACAAGAAATTTATTGTTAGTTTTCCGCAATGCTGTATACTGAAACTATAGTTTGCAGCGGCACAGGGCCGCTGTGAAAAAATAGGAGGTTACTATGAAAAAGGTACTTAGCATTGCTTTGGCACTGGCTATGTCTCTGACTCTGCTGGTCGGCTGCGGCGGCGGCGAGACCAGCACTCCTGCCACCGATGGCGGCAGCACCCCCGCGGTGGACACCGGTGCCATCGAAGAGGGCGCGAAGCTGGTCTACTGGCCCATGTGGGCTGAGACCGAGCCTCAGGGCATGGTCATCGCCGAAGCCATCGAAGCCTTTACCGAGGCTACCGGTGTTGAGGTCGAAGTGAACTTTGCCGGTTCTCGCGACACCCGCAAGACCCTGCAGCCTGCTCTGGACGCCGGTGAGACCATCGACGTGTTCGACGAGGATATCGAGCGCGTGAACATCACCTGGGGCGACTATCTGCTGGACATCCAGGAGATGTACGACGCTTCCGAGCTGAATGGCGCTCAGAATGCCACCCTGATCGACCTGGCCAAAGAGCTGGGCGGCGGCACCCTGAAGAGCGTTCCTTATCAGCCCTCTTCCTTTGTTGTGATGTACAACAAGGACCTGTTTGAGGCCGCCGGTATCACCGCCGTGCCCACCACCTGGGACGAGTTCCTGGCTGCCTGCGAAGCGCTGAAGCAGCAGGGTGTCTATGCTCTGACCATCGACGACGCTTACATGGCCGCTTTCTTCGGCTACATGATGGACCGCGTGGCCGGCTTCGAGACCACCAAGGCTGTGGCCGCCGGTGACTTCACCAACGAGGCCGTTCTGAAGACCGCCGAGGCCATCCAGACCCTGGTCGACAATGGCTACATCGATCCTCGCGCTGCGGGCAACGTTTATCCCCAGGGCCAGAGCAACATCGCTGACGAGAGCGTTGCGATGTACCTGAACGGCACCTGGCTGCCCAACGAGATCCGCAACCAGACCAAGGAAGGCTTCCGCTGGGGTTCCTTCGCTCTGCCCAACATCGCTGAGGGCGGCGACGGCGCCGAGAGCAACAACTACGGTGCTCAGTGCTTTGCCATCAACAAGAACACCCAGTATCCCAACGCTGCTTTTGCCCTGGTCCAGTGGCTGACCAGCGGCGAGTGGGACCAGAAGCTGGCTGACGAGACCATGGGCGTTCCCATGGCCAACGACGCCACCTGGCCCGAGGCTCTGACCGACGCCAAGGCCGTGATCGACGGCACCACCCAGCGTCTGTCCTGGGCTGTGGATATGGAGAACGACGCCAATGTGAACGCTGCCATCAAGACCAACCTGGCTCTGATGATCAGCGGTCAGCTGGATGCCCAGGGCTTCGCTGATGCCTTCGGCAAGACCCAGAAGGGCGCGTGACCTGCGTCCTCCCAAAAGGAGATCATGCGGGGCGGCGGCAATGCCGCCGCCCCGCATTCATTTGAGCAAACGCAGCGCATGAACTGCGTTTGCTCCGTGTTATAAGAATGGAGGACAAAAGCGATGGCAAAACAGAAGAAAAAAACCTCCCAAAGCCCACTGCGCAATCGGAACACGTCGATGTTGGTGCTTTTCCTTGCTCCCGCGACGCTGCTGTATCTGATGGTTTTCCTGTACCCGTCGGTGCGCACGGTCGTGATGAGCTTCTTCAAAGTGGAAGGCGTCACCGATCCGGTCTCCTCTTGGCAGTTCAACGCTGGGGAGAACTTCATTGACGCGTTCAACGACACGCTGTTCCGTTCGGCAATGACGAACCTCGGCAAACTGTGGCTCATCGGCGGTGTGGCTGTGATGTTGCTGGCTCTGCTGTATGCAGTGGCCCTCACCAGCGGCCTGCGTGCAAAGAGTTTCTTCCGCAGTGTCATCTATCTGCCGAACCTGGTGTCGGCAGTGGCAATGGGCACCATGTGGCTGTACTATGCGTTCAGCAAAGAGGATTACGGCCTGATGAACACCATCCTCAGCTGGTTCGGCGTGGACAATGTCATGTGGACGGACCCGGCACATAAGTTCTGGAGCATGCTCATCGCTTATTGTTTCGGCATGGTGGGTTATCACATGCTCATCTTTATGAGCGGCATTGAGCGCATTGGCAACGACTTCTACGAAGCGGCCACCATCGAAGGCGCCAATGTGTTCCAGAAGTTCTTCTACATCACTCTCCCGCTGCTGCGCGGTTCCATCCGTACCAACCTGGTCATGTGGACTGTCTCCAGCGTGGGCTTCTTCATCTGGGGCCAGGTCTTTGACCCGGTCAACCTGTCCTCCCAGACAGTCATGCCGCTGAACTATATGTACGAACTGGTGTTCGGCTCGTCCAATGCGGCGCAGGCAGTGCGTAATTCCGGTATCGGCGCGGCCATCGGTGTGATGATGGCGGCCATTGTGGTGCTGGTGTTTGCCTTGACCAACTTCATCGTCAAGAACGATGACGTAGAACTGTAAGGGGAGGTGCGAAACATGGCTAAGATGAAAGAGAAAAAACTCCGCGAACCGTTCCGCATCAAAAAAGAGATCCCCTTGCTGCCCGGCTACATCATGTGTGTTGCGTGGGTCGTGTTCACCATCATGCTGGTGGGCTGGGTCATGCTGGCTTCGCTTTCCACCAGCCGCGAGATCCTTAGCGGCCAGCTGTTTGAGTTCGCCTCCGGCTTCCACTGGGAAAACTACTCCAACGCCTGGAGTTCCCAGAAGGTGGGCGTGTTCTTTGTCAACTCCCTGATCTACACCGCCATTTCCTGCACCATCATCATTGTGGTGGCGTCTCCGGCGGCCTATGTGCTCTCCCGTTTCAAGTTCCGGGGCAACATGTTCCTGCAGAACATGTTTGCAACTGCGCTGGGCATTCCCGTCATTATGATCATCATGCCCCTGTTCTCGGTCATTACCAGCATGAAACTGACCAACACCCGTGGCCTGATCATCTTCCTGTACATTGCGATGAACGTTCCGTTCACCATCTTCTTTATGCTCTCCTTCTTCCAGAACCTTTCTTTCACCTTTGAAGAGGCCGCCGCGATCGACGGCTGCAGCCCCATCAAAACCTTCTGGAAAATCATGTTCCCTCTGGCGCAGCCCGGCATTATCACCGTTACCATCTTCAACTTCATCACCATCTGGAACGAGTTCTTCATGTCTATGCTGTTTGCCAGCAAGTCGGCAGTCCGCCCCATCGCCGTGGGCCTGTACAATATGGTCAAAGGCATGCAGTACACCAATGATTACGGCGGCATGTTCGCTGCGGTGGTCATCGTGTTTGCGCCCACCTTCCTTTTGTACATCTTCCTGTCCGACAAGATCATCGCCGGCGTCACCGGCGGTGCCATCAAGGGCTGATCGAATGCTCAACAAGAGCGCGCGGCAAGTGCCGCGCGCTCTTTCTTTTTGGCAAAATTTCGAGATATTGGGCGTGGCGGATTTTCTTTATCAAGAACTTGTGGTATAATGTTTGAAGCGATGTCAGGCATGCCGTTGGATCCGGGCCCGTATCGCTTGAAATGACTTCGTTCTGCGAGAGGAAATCTATGTCACAGGAACTTGACCGGGCCTTTGCGGCCCTTCGGGATAAATTCATCGAAAGCCGGTTCGACCGGCTGAACCCGGTGCAGAAAGAAGCGGTGTTCTGCACTGAAGGCCCACTGCTTATTCTGGCCGGCGCCGGCAGCGGCAAAACTACGGTGCTGGTGAACCGCATTGCAAACATCATCCGCTTTGGCCAGGCTCACGGCTCCGAATGGCTGCCGCGGCCTGCCACCGAGCAGGACATCCAGAACCTGCAGGCTGCTCTCGATGGCGGGGAATTGGCACCTTCGCTGTGGCCTTTGCTCCGCCGGGAAAACGCCCGCCCTTGGAACGTGCTGGCCATCACCTTCACCAACAAGGCGGCAGGGGAGCTGAAAGCCCGTCTGGCGGCCATGCTGGGAGAAACAGAAGGTGCGGACGTGAACGCTTCCACCTTCCATTCCGCCTGCGTGCGCATGCTTCGCCGCGACGCCGACCGGCTGGGATTCCCCAAGAGCTTCACCATCTACGACACCAGCGACCAGGAGCGGGCCATGAAAGAGGTCTATAAGCAGCTGCTTGTGGACGACAAATTCCTTCCAGTGCGGTCGGCTCTGGGACAGATCGGCCGCATGAAAGACCAGCTCATCAGCCCCGAAGAGGCCCTGGAAGCACCGGCAAACAACACCAAGGCAACGCTTTTGGCCAAGGTGTATGCTGCGTATGCCAAACGCCTGAAAAGCGCCGGCGCCATGGACTTTGACGATTTGATCTACCACACGGTGCGGCTTTTGCAGGAGCACCCCGATGTGAGGGAATACTACCAGCAGAAGTTCCAGTATATTCTGGTGGACGAGTATCAGGATACCAGCGTTGCCCAGTTCCATCTGGTGCGTCTGCTCACCGGGCCGCAGCAGAATGTCTGTGTGGTGGGCGATGATGACCAGAGTATCTATCGCTTCCGGGGTGCAACCATCGAGAATATCCTGAACTTTGAGCAGCATTTCCCCGGCGCCAAGGTCATTCGTCTGGAGCAGAATTACCGTTCCACCTCCAACATCCTGAATGCAGCAAACTGCGTCATCAAAAACAACCAGGGCCGGAAGGGCAAGACCCTTTGGACGAAAAACGATGAGGGAGACAAGGTCCACTGCTACACCGCAGAAAACGAGCAGGACGAAGCCAGTCACATTGCCTCCATCATCGGCGGCCATCTGAAAGCCGGCGCCCGCCTGCGGGACCACGCAGTGCTTTACCGTATGAATGCGCAGTCCAGCCCCATCGAGACCTACTTTGCCCGGGCCGGTATTCCTTATAAAATCGTGGGTGGCCAGCGGTTCTATGACCGAAAAGAAGTCAAAGATATCCTTTCTTACATGTCCATTGTGGCCAACCCAGCCGATGATCTGCGTCTGCGCCGAATCATCAACGAGCCGGCGCGCAAGATAGGCGGCACCACTTTGGATAAGATGGGGGAGATCGCCTCCGGCCTCGGCGTCAGTCTGCTGGAGGTCTGCCATCATGCCGCCGACTATCCCACCATCAGCCGCGCGGCCGGGGCGCTGAACGGATTCTGGGCGATTTATCAGAAGCTGGTGGAGGCGGCAGATACTCTGCCTCTGGACGCATTTGTCACCGAACTGCTGCAGATCACCGGCTATAAAAAAATGCTGGAGAGTATGGGCGATGAAGGCGCTTCCCGACTGGAGAACATCGGTCAGCTGATTTCCAGCGTCAAGACCTATGCCGACCAGAAAGGGCCGGAAGCCAGTCTTTCCGGCTTTTTGGAAGAAGCGGCCCTTATCTCCGATTTGGACAGCTACGACCAGGAGACAGATGTGGTGGTGCTGATGACCATGCACTCTGCCAAGGGCCTTGAGTTCGACTATGTGTTCATCGTCGGCATGGAGGAAGGTGTGTTCCCCAGCGAACTCAGCCGCTTTTCCGAAGAGGATATGGAGGAGGAGCGCCGCCTGTGCTATGTGGGCATTACCCGTGCCCGCAAAGAGTTGTATCTCTCCTGCAGCCAGAGCCGGATGATCTTCGGCCAGACCCGGCGCAACCGGCCCTCCCGCTTTTTGGAAGAGATCGACGCCGCCCTGCTGGACGAAAAAGCCAGTCCCATGGCGGCCCAGCGCAGCTTTGGATTTGGAAGCTTCGGCGGCGCCTCGGCAGGCAGCGCCCCTCGCGGCAGCGTTACTGGCTGGACCCCAGGCTCCGGCGGTTGGAACCGCACCGCTTTCGCGCCGGCCGCTTCCGGCGCGCCCGTCCGCGGCGCGGGCTTTGGCCCCACGGTGGGTGCCGCGCCCCAGCCGCGTCCTGCGGCGGGCAAAAAGCCGGCGTTTAAGCCCGGTGACAAAGTGGAGCACAAGGTGTTTGGCCGGGGCGTGGTGCTGAAAGCGACCCCCGCCGCCGGTGACACCATTGTGGAGATCCAGTTTGAAAAGGCCGGTATCAAAAAGACCATGGCAAACTACGCCCCCCTCACATTGCTGGAGGGCTGAGAAAGGAAGTTTCGTATGCTTCGTGTCTCCCTGATCGCCCATACGCCCGAACCCGAGAAAGTGGTGGCCGCCGCCGCAAAGCTTTGCTATTCCAGCGCCGGAGTAGATGACCTGCTGGCTGGCCTGACACCGGAAAAAAGCCGGGAATTCGTGGAAAAGCTTGCAAAGCTGGGCCATGAGAGTCCCACAGAGCATGTCAGCTTTACCTTTGCCATCGAGGGAGTCAGCCGCAGTTTGCTGGCTCAGATCACCCGGCACCGCATTGCCAGCTATAGTGTCCAAAGCCAGCGGTATGTTCGGTTGGATGAATTTGAGTACGTCACTCCGCCGGAGATCGCCGCCGACCCGGAGGCGCTGGACGCATTCCGCCAGGCAATGGACCAGCAGAGTGAGGAGTACCGGCGTATTGCCGCGCTGCTCAAGGATGGTCATATCCGCCGCCTGATGCAGCAGGGACTGAGTGAGAAGGAAGCTGCCCGTAAAGCGGAAAAGCTTGCCATTGAGGACGCGCGCTTTGTGCTGCCAAATGCGTGCGATACAAAAATGATCGTTACTATGAACGCCCGCAGTCTGCACAACTTCTTCAAGCACCGTTGCTGTGCCCGTGCTCAGTGGGAGATTCGTGCGCTGGCGGATGAAATGCTGCGCCTGGTCTATCCCGTTGCGCCGGCATTGTTTGCCATGGCGGGACCCTCCTGCGTACGGGGGGCCTGCAGCGAAGGTTCCATGACCTGCGGCGAGGCTGCGGCCATGCGGGAGAGATACGGAAAACTGAAAGAGGAGGCCCTGGGGCAGTGAACGGCAGACTGATCGTGATCGAGGGGCTGGACGGCAGCGGAAAAGCCACCCAGGCAGCCCGCCTGACCGCCGCGCTGAAAACGCAGGGGAAAAATGTAAAGCAGATTTCCTTTCCAAACTATGCCAGCGATTCTTCCGCCCTCATCAAGATGTACCTGGGCGGCCAATTCGGCAGCCATCCGGACGATGTGAACGCCTACGCCGCCTCAACCTTCTATTCGGTGGACCGCTATGCCAGCTACAAGTCCGACTGGGGCGGATTTTACCGTGAAGGCGGAATTGTGGTTTCCGACCGTTACACCACCAGCAACGCGGTGCACCAGTGCTCCAAACTGCCGAGGGAGCAGTGGCCCGCCTTTCTGGATTGGCTGTTCGATTTTGAGTACAATAAAATCGGTATCCCTGCGCCGGACCGCGTGATCTACCTGGAGGTGGACCCCGCTGTAAGCCAGGGACTGATGACTGCCCGCTACAAGGGCGACGAGAGCAAAAAAGACATTCACGAAAAAGACCTTGCTTACTTGGCCCGCAGCCATGACGCGGCGGATTATTGCGCCCGCGCGCTGGGCTGGGTGAAGGTCCCCTGTACCGAGCAGGGCGCAATGCGCTCCATCGAGGCCATTCATGCAGACCTGCTCGAAGCGATCAAGGAGGTTTTATGATCGAATTCCATCCCATCACCATCGACGATTTCGCCTGGGCCGCACCCATCATGCGCTCCAGTAATTATATGTGCTGTGGCTATTCCTTCGTGACTCAGTTCATGTGGAGCCATGCCTACAACACCCACATCGCAAAATACGACGACTGGGTGCTCATCCGCAGCGATGTGGGCGACGCCTGCTATTACCTCTGGCCCGCCGGAAAAGGCGGCGATGAGCGCAAAGCCATCGAAGCGATGGAACGTGACGCGGAGCGGATCGGCCGCCCCATGTACCTCTATTCCGTTACTCTGGAGGCCAAGACCCAGCTGGAGGAGTGGTATCCGGGCAAGTTCACCATCACCTCCGACCGGGCGGACTACGACTATATCTACGAGCAGGCCAACCTGGCCGAGCTGCCCGGTCGGCGCTTTCAGAAGAAACGGAACCATGTGTCTCGTTTTATCAGAGAGAACCCCGACTGGCAGTTCCACCCCCTCACCAAAGAGGATCTGCCGGCCATCCGGGCATTCAACGACGCCTGGAGCCAGTTGTACGAAAACAAGGACAACCCTGGCATTCAGACCGAGCACACTTCCATCGAACTGCTGTTCGACAATTTTGACAAGCTGGACCTGCGGGGCGGCTATGTCACGGCAGGTGGCCGTATCGTTGCCTTTTCCTTTGGCAGCCCTATCAATGACCGGGTGTTCGATACTCATGTGGAAAAGGCTCTCTACGATGTGACCGGCGCTTACAACATCATCAACCGAGAGATGGCGCGCAATGTCTGCGCCGGGTTTGACCTCATCAACCGGGAAGACGATGTGGGCGATGAGGGGCTGCGGGCGGCAAAGCTGTCGTACAACCCGGATATCATCGAGCCTAAGTATCTTGCGGCCCTGAACAAATGACCGGGGCGGCAAGAGCCGGAAAGGGAGGGAAAGCGGTTATGGACTGTGTCGCACAGCGGGAAGAATTTCCCGCGCTTGCGCAGCTGTTTGTCGATTCCTTTGGCGGAAGCGAACAGTTTGCGCTGTCGGTGCTGGAGAATTTTGCCGGGGAAGGAAACGTCTTTACCGCCCGGCAGGATGGTGTGTGCACTGCGCTGCTCTGTGCTGTGCCTGTGACGCTCTGCGGAAGGAAGGGGGCCTATTATTACGGGCTTACCACCCGACCGGAGCAGCGGGGGACCGGCGTGATGACCTCTCTGATGGACGCTGCCCGCCAGGAGCTGGCCAGCCGGGGCGCGGCCTTTGCTGTGCTGATCCCGGCCAATGCGCCGCTGTTCGATTTTTATGCTAAACGCGGGTTTGAAAAAGCCTTTTCCAAACGGGCGCTGCGCCGCCCGGTCCGCAACAATCTGTGGGCGCAGGCGGAGTTTGACACGGTCACAGCAAAAGGACTGCAGCAGCTGCGTCAGAAATATGCGCCGAATGCGGTGGAGCTGAACGCAGCCGGCTATACGGCGGTGCTCACTGATCTCTACAGTCTGGGAGTCACCAGCGTGAGCACTGACCAGGGCTATGGCCTTTTCTTCAAAAAGGGAAACGAAATGCACTTCGTGGAACTCTTTGCCGACAGTGACCGCGCCGCCACGGCGCTTTTGGAGGCGGCACGGCAGAAATCGGGTTGCGAGAGCGCTTTGATGGAGCTGGGCGAAGACCAGACCCTCTTTTTGGGAGAGGGAGCAGTGCATGATTATGGCATGATCAGCTTTTTTGGCCAGCCTTTTGACGTGCGGGCTTCATATATGCGTCTGATGTTGGACGATGAATAAAAACATACAAAGGTGGAAGTAAAACATGAACAATCAGCCACGGGAAAACATTGAACAGCGCCCGCGCCGCCGCAGGCGGGGGCCCAGCGGCTGCCTGATCGTGCTGCTGCTGTTTGTTGCGCTGCTGATCGGCGGCGGTATCTATGGCGCTTCGGTGATCGGAGAGATCGCTGGCAAAAATGCCACGACGGAGGAAGTCACGGTGACGGTGGAGCAGGGCGAGGGCCCCACCACCATTGCCAAGCGCCTTGCGGAAGCCGGCGTGATCAAACGCCCCACGGTGTTCCGTTACTATCTGCGCTACAAAGAAGCCGCCGGCAGTCTGCAGTACGGTGAGTTCACTCTGTGCAAGGGCGCGAGCTACGACGACATCATCGAGACCATGAGCCAGTATGTCAAGCGGGATACGGTCACCATCACCTTCCCGGAAGGGATTACGGCCCAGCGGATGGCACAGCTGATGGAAGAGAACGGCCTGTGCACCGCCGAGGAGTTCCTGGCCTGTGCCAATGGCGAGGATGGCTCGGATTTCAGCCAGTACGAATTCTGGAACGAGATCCCCGATGACCCGGACATCTTTATGAAGTGCGAGGGTTATCTTTTCCCCAACACCTATGAGTTCTTCCTGGACGACACGGTCTACAATTATGTGAACACCTTCTACGCCGAGTTTGACCGTCAGGTCACCCCGGAACTGCGCCAGCAGGCGGCAGACTGGGGCTTCACTCTGGAAGAGGCCATCACCCTGGCCAGCTTTGTGCAGGAGGAAGCCGGCAACGCCGAGGACGCCCGCGTCTCTGCCGTGTTCCACAACCGTCTGGCGGAAGGTTCGCCTTATCCCCGGCTGGAGAGCAACGTGAGCAGCTACGTCCAGAACCCGGATGACAATAACTATATCTACAACTGGATCGCTCCTTATTACGGCGGGTGGGACAACATCCCCGCAAACATCTACGCGGCTTACAACACCTATGAAAAGGAAGGCCTGCCCGCGGGCCCGGTGTCCAATCCCGGGATCGAAGCCATCAAGGCGGCACTGAACCCTGACGAGGAGTTCCTGGCGGAGAAGTATTATTTCTTTGTCACCGACAAGAACGGCAAATACTACTACGCCAAGACCGTGAGCGAGCACCAGAGCAATGTGAACGTTGCGTTCTCGCAATAAAACAAAAGGGGCGCTGAAAGGCTTCTTTCAGCGCCCTGTTTTGTGAAAAGGAGAGAGAAAATATGCTTCCTGTGCCGGAACTGCTGGCCCCCGCGGGGGACCTTGAACGGCTGGAATATGCCCTGCGCTACGGAGCGGACGCAGTGTATGCCGGGCTGACCGAGTTTGGCATGCGCTCTGCGCCCCAGAACTTTACCCCGGAGCAGATGGCAGAAGGTGCGGCTCTTTGCCATGCCCGGGGCAAAAAGCTCTATTTGACATTGAACACCCTGCCCACCAACGAGGAACTGAAAGAACTGCCTGAAGCCATCCGGCAGGCTTGGGCTGCCGGTGTGGATGCCTTCATCGTGGCAGACCTGGGCGTGCTGTCCATGGTCAAACAGTATGCGCCGGAGGCGGAGATACACCTTTCCACCCAGATGGGCGTTACCAACTGGGCTGCCGCCCGTGCAGCCTATGAACTGGGGGCAAAGCGGGTGGTCCTGGCAAGGGAACTCACTTTGCAGCAAATCGCGGAGATCCGGGCCAACACTCCTGAGGATTTGGGGCTGGAGGCTTTTGTCCACGGCGCTATGTGCATGAGTGTGTCGGGGCGCTGCCTGCTCAGCCAGTATCTTGCCGGACGGGACGCCAACCGGGGCCAGTGTGCTCAGCCCTGCCGCTGGAAATACTTTCTGATGGAAGAGACCCGCCCCGGTCAGTACATGGAAATAGGCGAAACGCCCGAGGGCAGTTATATTCTGAACGCCAACGACCTTTGCACCGCGCCCTTCATCGACCTGATCTGCGCTGCCGGCGTGGACAGCCTGAAGATCGAGGGCCGTGCCAAGACCCTCTACTATGTGGCCAGCGTCACAAGCGCCTACCGTCAGGCGCTTGACGCTTTTCTCGCGACCCCGCCGGGGGAGGACTTCCTCTGCCCGGAACGGGTACTGGACGAGCTGGACCGCACCAGCCACCGCCGCTATTCGCCCGGATTCTACTTCGGGCCGCAGAAAGCACGGCAGGATGCCGAGACCGGCGGCTACGTGCGCAAATGGGAGTTTGTGGGTGTGGTGGAAAGCTGGCACGAAGGGCTTGCCAAGTGTACCCAGAGGGGGAAAATCACTTTGGGCGACCAACTGGAGGCTCTGACCCCCACCGGCGAGGTGGTGCGGCTTGCTTCTGCCTGGCTGCGGAATGCGGAAGGCGAGAACATCACCAGCACCCCTCATCCTATGATGATCTACACCATGCCCAGCGAGACGCCGCTGCCGCCCCACAGCCTGTTGCGTAAACGGCTGACCCAGGAATAACGATTGGGCTTTGACGCCCGCCACAAAGGAGGACCGCTCAATGAAACGAATCTATGCCCTTTTTTTGACCGCGTTGTTTGCGCTGGCTCTGGCCGGCTGCGGCGGGGAAGAACTGCCTGCCTCCGTGCCAGCCTCAACGCCCGCTCCGCCCGCCAGTGAGCAGAGTGAGACTGTCCCGCAAAGTGAGGTCTCCCGGACCTGGACCGAGGAGGAAGTGCTGGAGCTGTATGAATCCGGCAGGGAAGAGAATTGGGAACAAGTGGACTGCGTGACCTTCTATGACCAGTCCAGCGACCTTGTGGGCGCTGTGCTCTTCCAGAACAGTGACACCCAAACTGCCGGCGTGGCCTTTTTGGGCGCGGACGGTTCCTGCCGCATGGGAGGCACCGACGCACCGTTGGCCGACGATCCGGGGTTTGAATATCTCGGTGACGGCGCGGTGACCTTCAAGGTGAAGGGGGAGGACGGTAAAACCCGCAGCCACACCATGAGTATCACCATTGAAGGAGTCAACGTGACCTTCAAATCAGTGGACAAGTAACAAACAGGCGCGACGCCCCAAAAGGGCTTCGCGCCTGTTTGTTATTCGTCTCTGCCCCAGAAGGCGGAAAGCTGTTCGGCCAGTTCCTCCGGACCGTACAAATAGCGGCAGTTCCGCCAGTGTTCAGGGAAAAGCTGCCGGTAGCCAGCGGCGGCGAACCGGTCATCGATGAGCAGCACCACTCCTTTGTCCTCGGCAGTGCGGATGACCCGGCCTGCGGCCTGCAAGACCTTATTGAAACCGGGAAAGCGGTAGGCATAATCGAAGCCGTCTCCCCGGGTCTGTTCAAAATAGCGGCGAAGCATTTCCTGACGGGGGCCCACCTGGGGCAGTCCCACTCCAACGATGGCCGCGCCAATGAGCCGTTGGCCCACCAGGTCCACACCTTCGCCAAACACGCCGCCCAGTACTCCAAATCCCAGAAGTGCTGCGCCGGGAGCAAAGCGGGCAAGAAACGCCTCACGGGCAGTTTCGTCCATGCCGGACTCCTGCACCAAGGTCTCTGTTTCCGGGAACAGGCGGCAAAAGACCTCATGCACCTGAGCAAGATAACTGTAACTGGGGAAAAAGGCGATATAGTTACCTTTCTGTCCGGCTGCCATGGCATGCAGATAGCGGGCGATGGCCTCCAGGCTTTGCTGCCGGTCTTTGTAGCGGGTGCTCACATCAGCGGCGCAGAATAGTCCCAGCTTTGCAGGGTCGAAGGGGCTGGGCAGCGCAGCGGTTTTTGCGTCGGCACAGCCCAGAATGTCCTTGAAATAGCCGGCAGGGGAAAGTGTGGCGCTGAACAGCACTGCACCCCGCCCCTTGGCGAGACTGGCGTCCACAAAAGCACTGGGGTCAAGGCACAGCTGCCATACCCGCACTTCGCTGCTGCCTGCACTCACCTGGGTAACAAAATGGTCGTCGTACCATTCCGCAACCCGGAGATATTGCCGCAGATCAAAATAAAGGTCCAGCAGCGTGTCGTGAGCTTCACCCTCCCGGTGCTCCTCCAGCCACTCTTCCATCGGGCCGGTGACACGGCTCACACAGCGGTCGAACTCAGTGAGGGCGGGAGCCGAAAAGAAGGTGTGTTCCGGCTGTTCTTCGCACTGGTGGCGCAGGTCGATGAAGGCGCGGTTGAGGCGGTTCAGGGCAGTTTTGAGTTTGCTCCGGCCTTTGCCCAGCAGCTTGGAGCAGCGGAACACGTCACTTTTGCACAAGCCCGCCGAGTGCATGTCCCGAGCGCGGTCCGGCAGATTGTGTGCCTCATCCACCAGAAAGAGATGGTCGCCGCCGGATTCAAAAAAGCGCTTCAGGTTCACTACGGGATCGAACAGATAATTATAATCGCCCACAATGACGTCGCACCAAAGCGAAACGTCCAACCCGAATTCAAAGGGGCAGAGGGTGTGCCGGCGGGCCAGTTCTTCCAGCTTGGCGCGGGTAAAGTCATCTTCGTCCAGTGCCTGCCACAAAGCGTCCCGCACCCGGTCGTAGTAGCCGCGGGCATAGGGGCAGGCGTCCGGGGTGCACTCCCGTTTTTCCAGAAGACAGACCTTGTCTTTGGCGGTGAGGGTTATGCTTTTCAGGCGCAGTTCCGGCTGACTCTGGCGCAGGCGGGCCAGCGCGCCTTCGGCAGCGGTGCGGGCGGTGGTGCGGGCAGTGAGATAAAAAATACGCCCGTCGCACCCTTCGCCCATCACCTTCAGGGCGGGGAACAGAGTGCTCATGGTCTTGCCGATCCCGGTCGGAGCTTGGCAGAACAGGCGCTGACCGTCCCGCAGAGTGCGGTAAACGCCGGCGGCCATCGCCCGCTGGCCGCCGCGGTACTCTGAAAAAGGAAAGCGGAGGGCCTGCAGGCTGTCTGTGCGCTGTTCCTGCCAGCGTTGAGCCCGCTTGGCCCAGGGAGCATAGCGGGCAAGCAGGTCTTTTACAAAGACGTCCAACTCTTCGGCAGTGAAATGCCGGGAAAAACGGATGATCTGCTCTTCATCCACCTGAAAATAGGTCAGGCGCACGGCGATTTCGGTCAGATCCTGCTGGTGCGCCCAAATGGCGGCATACACCTGGCCCTGCGCCCAATGGACCGGCTGCATATCCTCGGTGATATCTTCCAGCGGCACGGTCACTGTTTTGATCTCGTCCACGGTGACCAGCCCGTCTTCGGCAAAAATACCGTCGGCCCGCCCGTCGATGAGATAGTCCACGCCTTCCACAGTATACTCCTGCTTCAGGTAGACCTCCGCGTCGTAACCTTTTCCCTCGGCCCGTTGGAGACGGCGGTGGATACGCGCGCCTTCCGCCGCCCGGTCAAAACCGGCAAAACGGCTGTCAATGCTTCCGGTCTGCAAAAGAAACTCCACCAGCTGCCGCACCGAAAGATGAACCTGTGTCACGCGTTTCCACCTCCTTACCAAAAATTCCCGGAGGCAAAAAACATCTGCCTCCGGGAATCATTGTATCACAAACTGTCTGCGGCTGCACAAAAAGATGGGCCCTTATTACAGTCCCAACTGGGCCTGCAGTTCTTCCGCGGCCCGGTCCACCGCCGAAAAATCAATGGCCGCACCGTAAAGCTGTTCCATGGCGTCGTGACTGGTTTTGGCCTCCCGCTGCATGGCGCTGGCCTGGCCCAGCAGTTCAGCAGCAGCGCGCCGGTTGAAGCGCAGGCGCTTTTTGCGGCAGCGCAGCTTGGGTTTGTCTTCAAAGCGGCGGCAGTGGATGTTTTTTTGCCCCTTAAAGTTCATCGGGTGCCAGCTGTTGGAGGTGAGAAACACCAGCCGCAGCGCGGGGATGAACAGGTGCTCGATCTCGCCGCCGCCCAGCGGGCAGGGGCAGCTGATGACGCTGCAGCCGCGGCGCAGGGCCTGCTTGCGCAGTTCGTCCAGGATCAAACGGCTGCACAGACCGTATTCGTCGTGAAATACCACCAGCGTATCCGCCAAAGCGGGGATGGTGTTATAGAAAGTGAGGACCCCTTTGGGGGTCACCGCGCTGAGCAGCCGCACCTGCTCCGTGCCTTCACTTTCGCCCCGGGGCAGATAGCGCAGCGCAAGGCGCGCCGCAAAAGAAGCCGCTTTGGCGGTATCGGTGGACCAGGCAGCGGTGGCACGGCTGTCTGCCAGCAGCTTTGCTGCCCCGGCAATGTAGCTGGCAGCCCGCTCCTGCAGCGCTTTGCAGCGCATGGAAAGCCGCAGGATCTGCCCGCGGTTTTCGGTCAGACGTGCCGTGTCCATCGTGTGATAAAGGCTCACCACACGTTCCTGCGCGCCGGGACAGACAGGCTCCAGCGCGTGAGGAGGTGTGGCGTCTACCACAGCGGCCCGCGGTCCGTCCAGAATGACACCGTCCAGGCTGTCCGGGTCGGAAGAACAATGGATACGCTGCACAGGCAGAGGCGAAGCCTCTGCGATCTTGCGGATCATGGTGCTCTTGCCGCAGCCGGGGCCGCTTTTGATCAGATACATCTGACGGTCCGGTTCCTGGCACAAACGGTCAAAATAGCCGCAGAAGCCGTGCGGCCCCAGCGCACCCAGATAAAAATCCACGTTTGCGGTTTGATTGGTCACAAGAAACCACCCCTTTCGTTAGTCCATGGTATGCAAAAAGAAAAACAACCGCCACACTGCGAGCCGTTTTTTACCAAAAACAGGATAGAATCAGGGCAGGAACGGGCAAAGGGGGAAAAGTGAATGATGGTGCGCTGTGTGGTGGTGCTGCTGTTTGTGGTGGCTTTTGTGATGTTCTGCTGTCTGCATGTGAGCGACGGTGACTGAGGCAAAAAAATAAATGCCCGGCATTCTGTGCCGGGCATTTTGCTTATTTGCGGGTGGGAATGATCTCAAGCCAGTAGCCGTCCGGGTCCTGGATAAAGTAGATCCCCATTGCGGGATTTTCGTAGCAGATACAACCCATCTGCTGGTGCTTTTCGTGAGCCGCGTCAAAATCGTCCGTGCGGAAGGCAAGATGGAATTCGCACTCGCCCAGATCGTATTTCTGCGGATGGTCCCGCAGCCAGGTGAGTTCCAGCTCAAAGGGTTCGCCGGGCACGGCCACATACACGATGATGAAAGAACCATCGGCGGCTTCTTTGCGGCGGACTTCCTCAAGCCCCAATGCCTGCCGGTAAAACTCCAGAGAGCGCTCAAGGTCACTCACGTTGTAGTTTTCGTGGATCATGCTGAATTTCATGGAAAAACTCCTTTTGAAACAATGAAAAGAGAAATGCCTTTACAGCATGGAGGCGCGCAGTTCCTCACCGCTCAGCGGGCTGAGCAGGGCAGGGGGCACATCCAAAATGGTCTTGCAGCCCTGCTGGCCGGCCTCATGCATGCGCCAGACGGCCCGTGCGCAGGCAACAAGAATGCTGGAGGTGAACTCGGGATTGGAGTCCAGCGTCAGCTTGTATTCGATCACATGGGTGTTGGCGCAGTCTTTCCCGGTCTTGCCGGTGCGGATGACCATGCCGCCGTGAGGCAGGCCTGCATGGTCGCGCAAAAGCTCTTCCTCACTGATAAAATGCACGGTGGTGTCATAGTCCGCAAAGTAGTTGGGCATTTCTTTGATCTCTTTTTCAATGCGGGCGGTGTCTGCACCGGGCTTTGCGACCACATAGCACTCACGGGTGTGCTTCTGGCGAGTGGTCAGAACAGGCTGGGCGCCGCTGCGCACTGCCTCCAGGGCGCTCTCCACGGGCACAGTGTACTGGCGGGCGTCCAGCACGCCTTCAATGCGGCGGATCGCGTCAGAGTGGCCCTGGCTCACGCCCTTTCCCCAGAACGTGTAGGTCTCGCCCTGGGGCAGCACTGCGCTGGCATATACCCGGTTCAGCGAGAACAGGCCCGGGTCCCAGCCTGCGGAAATCAGCGCCAGGGTGCCGCTCTCCTTTGCGGCGGCGTCCACTGCGGCAAAATGCTCTGGAATGCGGGCGTGAGTATCAAAGCTGTCCACCACATTGAACAGACGGGCAAGTTCAGGCGTCTGCTTGGGCAGGTCGGTGGCGCTGCCGCCGCACAGGATCATCACGTCGATTTTGTCCTGCATTTCGCCGGCTTTGTCCGCGGCCAGAACAGGCACGCCATCAGTCACAGTCTGGATGGAGGCCGGGTCCCGTCGGGTGAACACGGCGGCCAGCTGCATATCCGGATTCTGTGCAACGGCATACTCCACACCGCGGCCCAGATTTCCGTAACCCATAATACCGATTCGGATCATATCCATTCCTCCGATTCTTCAAAAGATTGAAAGGGAAAACGCCTTGCAACAAAGCGCTTCCAACAGCGAAAGGCGGCGGAGAACACCGCCGCCTTTCGGGATGAAACACCGTAAAAACAATACCACATTCCCGCCCCGCGCACAAGGGGAAAGTCCGCCGAAGGGGATACGTCAAAAGGCGGGGCGAATGCTGTTTGCCAAAAATGTCCGGGCCTTTTCGCTTTTCGGCGCCCCGAATACTTCCTCCGGCGAGCCGGCCTCTTCGATCACGCCGTCCGCCATAAAAAGCACCTGATCAGACACACCGCGGGCAAACTCCATTTCGTGAGTCACGACGATCATGGTGGTGTCGCTGCTCTTCAACCCTTTGATGACCCGCAGCACCTCTCCGGTCAGTTCCGGGTCCAGCGCACTGGTGGGCTCGTCAAAACACAGAATATCCGGCTGAAGCGCCAAAGCCCGGGCGATGGCCACCCGCTGCTGCTGACCGCCGGAAAGCTGGAACGGATAGAGACCTTCTTTGTCCGCAAGGCCGACCCGAGCCAACAGAGCCTGGGCCTTTTCTCGGTTTTCCGCTGCCGCCTGCCGGGCTGCGGCTTTGCCCAGTTTTTCCTGGGCCAACAGATCCATGGCAAGAGTCACATTCTGCAGCGCGGTGTACTGGGGGAAGAGATTGAAGTTCTGAAACACAAGGCCAAAGTGCAGCCGTTTCTGGCGCACCGGCTGGGTGCATGCGGGACCCCACAGTTCCTCGCCCTTCACATACAGTTCGCCCTCGTCGGGCGTTTCCAGAAAGTTCAGGCAGCGCAGAAGGGTGGTCTTGCCGCTGCCGGAGGAACCGATGATGGTGAGCACCTGCCCCTGCTCCAGAGAAAAATCCACCCCGCGCAGCACCTGGGTTCCGCCAAAAGCCTTGCGCAGGCCTTTTACTTCCAAAATCGCCATATCCCGTTACCCCTTGTAGTAGTTCAGCTTTTTTTCAGCCCATCCGAACAGCAGCGTCAGCCCGCCGTTGAAGAGAAGGTAAAACACACCGGTGTAGAACAGCGGCCACAGCAGCGCACGCTGGGCGGTGATGTCCTGCGCCGCGCGGATGACTTCACCGATACCGATCACCCGGGCAAGGCTGGTATCCTTGACCAGAGTGATGACTTCGTTGCTCATGGGGGCAAGAATGCGCTTGACCACCTGCAGCAGCACCACCTTGCGGAAGATCTGCCCGCGGGTCATGCCCAGCACCTGCCCGGCTTCCCACTGGCCTTGGGGAATGCCCTCGATACCGCCCCGGTAGATCTCGGAGAAGTAGGCCGCGTAGTTGATGATGAATGCCGCCAGCACAGCGCCCAGCCGGTTCTCTACGGGTATGCCAAACGCAAGCCCCGGCACATAGTACACCACGATGATCTGCAACATCAAAGGGGTGCCCCGGATGATCCAGATGAAGGTGCGGGTGAGCCAGCGCAGCGGCGTAAAGCGGCACATGGACCCGAAGCATACCACCAGCCCCAGCGGCAGCGCCGCCGCCAGCGTACCGGCAAAGATGATAACAGTGGTCTGGAATCCCTTCAGCAGTTCCAGGGTAACTTCCCAAAACGACATGGACGTAAAACTCCTTTTGGTCCGGGCACGGGGCGCGCCCTTTACTCAAACCTGCGCCGCCCGGGGCTTGTGGCCCAGGACGGCGCGGGTCCGGTTCAAATGGTTCAAATGTTCAGGATCGGACGAAACGAAAATCAGGCGGCGGGTTCCAGCGTGACCAGCACGGAAGGGTATTTCTCCGCCAGAGCGGCTACTGTGCCGTCATCGGCCAGTTCCTGCAGTGCAGCGTTGATCTTCTCGGTCATATCGCTGCCCTTGCGCAGGCCAATGCCGTATTCCTCTTTGGAAAGCTCAATGCCTTCCACGACCATCAGGTCGGCGTAATCGGTGCCTTCGCCAACAGAAGCGTAAGCCATCACAGCGTCGATAACTGCCACATCGGCGGTGCCGGATTTCAACTCCAGCAGGGTGTCGCGCTGGGCCTGCAGCGTGGTCACCTGAGCGTCCTTGAGCGCGTCTTCCGCTTCCACGCTGGACTGGCCTGCACTGCCCGCCTCCACAACGATCTTTGCGTTCGCCATGCTGGCAAGGTCGGTGTAAACGTCTGCGTTTGCGCTGTTGATCACACAAACCTGCATGTTGCCGCTGTAGGGAACAGAGAAGTCCATGTTCTCCTTCAGGTCGTCCTTGATGGTCATGCCGTTCCAGATACAGTCGATGTTTTTGCTCTGCAGCTCAAACACTTTTTGGTCCCAGTCGATCTCCACGAACTCCGGCGTCACGCCCAGCTTTTCGCAAACGGCCTCAGCCAGCTCGGTGTCGAAGCCGATCAGCTTGTCGGGATTCTCGGGATCGTAGTAGTTCATCGGCTCAAACAAGGTGATACCGATTTTCAAAGTGCCTTTGTCTTTCACATACTCCCAATCGGATTCACCGGTCTGGCCGCAGCCCGCCAGCAGAGAGGCAGCCAGCGCAGCGGCTGCAAACAACGATACGACCCTTTTCATTGTGATCTCCTCCAAAAATAAAGCGATTTGCTTTATTGCTTTATCATGCTAAAATGATACCATAGAAAAACGCCGATTGCAATAGAAAAACTGCACAAGGAACGAGGGAAAAGAATCGGCTTGGCTTGTGAGAAACAACAAAAAAGGCTGCGCGGGATTTCCTGCACAGCCTTTAGACGTTTATTTTGTTGTGGTTGGCTCCAGAGCGTCCAGAATGCGGGGGAAGAGCACGGCGGCCTGCTTTTGCCACCAGGGCCAGTCGTGGCTCACATCGTCCCCCCAATAGTCTGCACTCACCGGCAGAGGTTTTGCCTTCAGAGAAGTCTCAAAGGCGCGGGTCTCGGCCAGGAAGCGGTCTTCGTAGGGGCCCTGCCCGCAGCAGAGCAGGAAAGGCCCGGTATATGCCGCCAGCTGTGCGGCGCTTATCAGACGCAGATAGTCTGCCGGGCTGTTGCGCAGGGTCAGATCGTCTGCATAGCTGCCAAACCAGCCGCGGGCAGTGTAGCTGCCCGAGAGGCAGAGAGCGCCGCAAAAAAGATCAGGGCGGCGCAGATAGAGATTCGCCGCGTGGCCTGCCCCGAGACTGATACCGGCAGTCAGCAGCTTTTCGCCGTCCGCCATGGCGCACAGCGCATGCACACGGGGGACAAGTTCCCGTGTGAGCCAGCAGAACCAGCGCTCCTGCATTTCGGCCCTGGCGCGGCCTTCGCCGCCGGCCAGCCAGCTCTCACCGTCAATGCTGTCGGCACACACAAGCCGCAAGCGTCCTGCGTCGATCAAAAAGCCCAGCGAATTCACAAGGCCCCGGTCTTCCCAGTCGTAAAAGCGGCCGCCCTCGCAGCTGAAGGCAAGGCACACCGGGCCGGCGTGACCATAGATCTTGAACTCCATCTCGCGTTTAAGGAATTCGCTGTGTTCCTTATAATATTGTATATGCATGATTTGTGCACGCCCCTTTACCAGCACTTTCATACAGTATAGCAAAAGCAAATGCTGCCTTCAAGGGCTTTGGCGGCACTTGACAAAATCCTGCCAAAGGGTACAATATGCTACAGTTTTTTCAGCGGGGGAAGGGGAGAGAAATATGAACGAAGAAAACCAAACGAGCAGGACGTTCCGCGCACGGATGAGCCGGGGATTGGCTGCGGCCAAACGCTATGCCGCTGCCAAAAACGTGCAGATCAGCGCCAAGCGCTACGGTGTGGACGCGATGGGCGCCATGGCGCAGGGCCTGTTTGCTTCGCTGCTCATCGGCACCATCTTGAACACAGCGGGCACTCAGCTGAGGCTGGACTTACTTACTCAAATGGGAGGCTACGCCTCGGCAGTGGCGGGGCCTGCCATGGCAGTGAGTATCGGCTTTGCGCTGAACGCACCGGCGCTTGTGCTTTTTTCGCTCATCACCGTGGGCCAGGCTGCCAACAGTCTCGGCGGCGCCGGCGGCCCGCTGGCGGTGCTCATCGTTGCCATCCTTGCCTGTGAGGCGGGCAAGCTGGTCTCCAAAGAAACAAAGGTGGATATCCTGGTCACCCCTTTCGTGACCATTTTTGTGGGCACCGCGCTGGCAATGTGGTGGGCGCCCGCCATCGGCAAGGCAGCCTCCGGTGTGGGCGCTGTCATCATGTGGGCCACCGAACAGCAGCCCTTCGTGATGGGCATTGTGGTCAGTGTGGTCATCGGCATTGCCCTCACGCTGCCCATTTCGTCAGCAGCCATCTGTGCGGCTCTTTCGCTCACGGGTCTTGCGGGCGGCGCCGCAGTCGCCGGCTGCTGCGCGCAGATGGTGGGCTTTGCGGTGCTTTCCTTTAAAGAGAACCGCTGGGGCGGCCTGGTCAGCCAGGGCCTTGGCACTTCCATGCTTCAAATGGGCAACATCCTCAAAAATCCCCGGATCTGGCTGCCCGCCATCCTCACCAGTGCCGTCACCGGTCCGCTGGCCACCTGTGTGTTCCGCCTGGAAATGAACGGGCCGGCAGTCTCCTCCGGCATGGGCACCTGCGGCCTGGTGGGGCCCATCGGCGTCTACAGCGGCTGGGTGGAGGATGTGGCCTGTGGCGCAAAGACGGCCATCACCACCTTCGACTGGGCGGGCCTGGTCCTTATCTGTCTGGTGCTGCCGGCGGTGCTGTGCTGGCTGCTGGGGGTGCTTTTCCGCCGCCGCGGCTGGATCCGCCCGGGCGATCTTGCGCTGGAAAACTGAAAAAAGCGGTACAAAAAGCGAAAAAACCGCTTGTAATCGCCCTTTTCTTGTGGTATACTATATCGGCACTACGCACGCATTGCTTTGCTTTTTTGTGCCTGCAAGGGTTGAAAAGCATGCAGGCAATGCGGAGGAAAAACAATTTTATTGGAGGATTTGACAATGGCAGTAGTATCTATGAAGCAGCTTCTGGAAGCTGGCGTGCATTTCGGTCATCAGACCCGCCGCTGGAACCCCAAGATGGCGAAGTACATCTTCACCGAGCGCAACGGCATCTACATCATCGACCTGCAGAAGACCGTGAAGAAGCTGGACGAGGCTTACAACTTCGTGCGTGAGGTTTCTGCCAACGGCGGCGAGATCCTGTTCGTCGGCACCAAGAAGCAGGCTCAGGAGTCCATCCGCGACGAGGCTACCCGCTGCGGCATGCACTATGTGAACGCCCGCTGGCTGGGCGGCATGCTCACCAACTTCCGCACCATCCGCAAGCGCATCGACCGTCTGGAGCAGCTGCGCCAGATGAGCGAGGACGGCACTTTTGATCTGCTGCCCAAGAAGGAAGTTGCCAAGCTGGAGCTGGAAATCGAGAAGCTGGAGAAGTTCCTGGGCGGCGTGAAAGAGATGCACGGTCTGCCCAAAGCTATGTTCATCGTTGACCCCCACAAGGAGCGCATTGCTGTCTCCGAGGCCCGCAAGCTGAACATCCCCATCGTGGCCATTGTGGACACCAACTGCAACCCCGACGAGATCGACTACGTCATCCCCGGCAACGACGACGCCATCCGTGCTGTGAAGCTGATCGCCGGCGCCATGGCCGACGCTGTTCTGGAAGGCCGTCAGGGCCAGCAGGACGCTCCCGCCGAGGAGACCGAGGCTGCTGAGGCTGCCGAGGCCTGAGACACACCGACCTTAAGGAACAAACAGAAAGGGGATTATCAAAATGGCTTTTACCGCTCAAGACGTTAAGAACCTGCGCGAGCAGACCGGCTGCGGCATGATGGACTGCAAGAAGGCGCTGACCGAGGCCGGCGGCGACTTCGAAAAGGCTGTCGAGTACCTGCGTGAGAAGGGCCTGGCCGCTGCTCAGAAGAAGGCTGGCCGTATCGCCGCCGAGGGCATGGTCTACGCCACTGTTGAGGGCAACGTGGGTGTTGTTCTGGAAGTCAACGCCGAGACCGACTTCGTGGCCAAGAACGAGCTGTTCCAGACCTTCGTGAAGGACGTGGCCGCTGTTGTGATTGAGCAGAATCCCGCTGACGTGGACGCTCTGCTGGCCTGCAAGATGGGCAACGACACCGTCGAGGCTGCCCTGAAGGACAAGATCCTGGTCATTGGCGAGAACATCAAGATCCGCCGCTTCGTCCGCTACGAGGGCGTTTGCTCCGCTTACATCCATGCCGGCGGCACCCATGCTGTGCTGGTGAACTTCGACACCACCGCCGAGGTGGCTGCGAACCCCGCCTTCGTTGCTTACGGCCATGACGTGGCTATGCAGATCGCCGCTGCCAACCCCGGCTACCTGTGCGAGAGCGAAGTTCCCGCCGAAGTGCTGGACAAGGAGAAGGAGATTCTGCTGGCTCAGATCGCCAACGATCCCAAGAACGCCAACAAGCCCGACGCCATCAAAGAGAAGATGGTCATGGGCCGTATCGGCAAGTTCTACAAGGAGAACTGCCTGGTCGACCAGGAGTTCGTCAAGGATCCCGAGCTGACCATCGCCAAGTACACCGACAAGGTGGCCAAGGAGCTGGGCGGCGACATCAAGATCGTCAAGTTCGTGCGCTACGAGAAGGGCGAAGGCCTGGAGAAGCGCGTGGACGACTTCGCCAGCGAAGTTGCCGGCATGGTGAAGTAATTCACCCTGCAAGGGAAAATGCTTTACAAAGAGAGTGAGCGTTACGCTCACTCTCTTTTCTTATGCAAGCATTGCTCTGGATGGGTGACAAAACCGTCACACATGCGGACAAAAAATGAGGTATACTGATAGAAGAATAAAAAGGGGGTGACGCGCCATGACTGTGCTGCTTGTGGAAGATGAGGAAGCAATTGCCCGCCCGCTGGCAACGTTGCTGCGCGCGGAAGGATGGACCATCGAGACCGCATGCACCGCGGCCCGTGCCCGGGAGCTTGCCGCAGCCTGTGCCTTTGACGCGGCGCTCATCGACCTGGGTCTCCCTGACGGCAGCGGCTATGAGATTTGCCGTGCAGTCCGGGCAGCGGGGGACGCGGCAGTCATCATTCTTACGGCCCGAAGCGACGAGGACAGTGTGGTGCGGGCACTGGAAGAAGGGGCGGACGATTATGTAGCCAAACCGTTCCGCGCCCGGGAACTGGTCAGCCGCCTGCGGGCGGTAATCAGGCGGAGGGGCCCGAAACAAGTGTATGCCTTCGGCACGCTTACGGTGGACGCCCGGTCCGCGCAGGTCACGGTGGACAATGTGCCTGTGGCGCTCACCGCGCAGGAATACCGGCTGTTGCTGCTGATGGTTTCCCAGGCCGGCCGGGTATGGGAGCGCGGGCAGCTGCTGCAGGCGTTGTGGGACGATGGCGGCGCCTTTGTGGAGGACAATACTCTCACGGTCACCGTCAAACGTCTGAGGGAAAAGCTGGGCCGGGAAGGCGGCCGCATTGCCACAGTCCGGGGGATCGGCTACCGATGGGAGGAGAAACCATGAGAAGCCGGGAAGCAAAGAAGTTTCTGCTGGGCTTGCTGCTGGCGGAGGCTGGTTTCACAGCGGCAGCTGCACTCCTTTTTGGGGCGGGCACGGCTTTGCTGGTGGCCCTGTGCAGCGGGACGTGCCTGACGATGGCCGTCCGTTTTTGTATCCGGCGCGCCCAGGAGATAGACCAGCTTTCGGAATATCTTGCCAGCGTTTATGCAGGAGGTGAGATACTGGACATCCGCACCCAGCGGGAAGGGGAACTGAATGCCCTGAGAGATGATATTTACAAGATCACCACGATTCTGGGGCAGCAGAAGGCAGCGTTGGAGGCAGACAAGCGTCTGCTTGCAGACTTTTTGGGCGATGTGGCCCACCAGCTGAAAACGCCCATTGCAGCCATCTTGCTTCAGACGGAGCTGTGGGAGGATAAGGCGGTCCCGGCCTGCGAAAAGGACCAGTGTGCCTGCAATGTGGCGCAAGCCGCCGAACGGATGAGCTGGCTTGTGGAGCAGTTGCTCAAGCTCTGCCGTTTGGACGCGGCGGTAGTCCGCTTTGAACAAAAGCCCAATGACGCACTGGACCTGCTGCGCTCTGCCGCCCAGTCGGTCCGGCCGCTGTGTGCAGGGCGGGGCGTGACAGTGGAGTGGACCGGGCAGCAGGTCTCCTGCCTTTGTGACAGGGCATGGACGCTGGAAGCGCTGACCAACCTTGCGAAGAATGCCGCTGAACACACAAAACGCGGCGGGAAAGTCACGCTTAGCTGTGAGGGGAATGCACTTTACACTGAAATGACAGTGGAGAACGACGGCCCGCCCATTTCGCAAGAGGAATTTCCCCATCTGTTTCAGCGGTTCTGGCGGGGCAAAAACGCGGCGCCGGGCAGTGTTGGGATCGGCCTTGCTCTGGCCAAGGCCATCGCCCAGGGGCAGGGGGGAACGGTGCGGGCCGAAAACGGTATCCGCGGCCCACGCTTTACCCTGCGCTTTTACGCGGGTGACGAAGCTGTCACTGTGTTGTCACTGGGCAGTCACCCGGAAGCGGTATTCTGAAGGCGAAAGGAAGGGATACCATGGCTTTTTTGGAAGTAGAACAACTCACAAAGGTATACGGTACAGGTGACGCGTCAGTCCGCGCCCTGGACGGCATTTCCCTCAAAGTGGAGCGGGGGGAGTTTGTGGCCGTGATGGGGGCTTCCGGGTCCGGCAAGTCCACCTTGCTGCACCTGCTGGGCGGAGTTGACAAGCCCACTTCGGGCCGTATCACGCTGGACGGCGTTTCGCTCTATGACCAGAAAGAAGAGGAGCTGACGGTGTTCCGCCGCCGGCAGATCGGCCTTGTTTACCAGTTTTATAATCTGGTGCCGCTGCTCACGGTGGAAGAGAACCTCACGCTGCCCCTGCTTCTCGACGGACGCACCGCCGACCCTGCCCGGGTGCTTGACCTGCTGGCCCGCCTTGGCCTCGAGGGCAAACGCCGGGCCTTTCCGGCCCAGCTTTCGGGCGGTCAGCAGCAGCGGGTCGCCATTGCCCGCGCGCTCATCACCCGCCCGGCACTGCTGCTGGCAGATGAACCCACCGGCAATCTTGATTCGGCGGCCAGCGAGAGCGTTATGCGCATGCTGGTGCAGCTCAACGAGACCACCGGTCAGACCATTGTGATGATCACCCACGACGAAGCGCTGGCCCTGCAGGCCAAGCGCATTCTCCGCCTGCGGGACGGCCGTATCGTGAAAGACGAGGTGCGGGCATGAAAGCGATGGTTCTCGTCACCTGGCGGCAATGGTTGCGGGGCGGCGCGCGCACCTGGTTTGTGGCTTTTTCCGCCCTTGTTTGCTCCGCAATGCTTGCGGCGGTGCAATTCGGCGGCTTTTCTCTGGCAGCTTCCTTCCGCCTGGAATCCACCTTTGCCCAGGCTGTGTTGGCTGCCGCCCAGTTTATGGAAGTGCTGCTGGTGATTTTTCTGGCTGTGCTCCTGCGGGGGACCTTTGCCATGTCCCTGGCCCAGCGCACCCGCATGTTGGGCCAACTGGCCAGCGTGGGTGCCACCCGCCGTCAGCTGCGGCAAAGTGTGTGGCTGGACGCTTTTTTTCTGGCGATCTTTGCCGCTCCGCTGGGCGTTTTGTGCGCGGCGGGCGGGTTGGCGGTGACCTTCCGCCTGATGGAGCCATTCATTGAACGGCTGGTCGTCTACGGAGTGCAGGAGATCCACCTGGTCATTACTCCCGGATCGGTGGCGCTGGCGCTGGCCTGCCCGGTGATCACCCTTCTGCTGGCCGCCACAGGTTCAGCACGTCGGGCTGCACGGCTGACGCCTATCGAAGCAGTGCGGGGGGCGGCGGAAACGCCGCCGCGCAGTGTCCGCCGGCGGGAACCGCGGCGGGCTCCGGCGCTGTTGGCCAGCCGCAGCGTGCGGCGTGCGGGGGGACGCTTTCGCACTCAGATCAGCATTATCGTGGTGTGCGCGCTGATGATCTGCACCGCGGATGGATTCTCCCGGGGGGTGATCCAGGGGTACAAGACCCAGTTCGCGACGTATACCTACCGTGTCTATCTGTGGGCTGTGAACACTGACACGGAAGAACTGCTGGCCAGCCTGCACAAAACAGGCGCTGAGGTTACAGGCGCACAGACCTGGTCCACCGAGCGCACGGGCTGGATGGCACGGAAGGGGACTGCCGGCCTCGTTCTCGTCACGCTGGACGATGAAAGCTTTTCCAACTGGTACGGCGGAGAACTGCCCCAGGGCCGGGCGGGCCTTGCCTGCGTGTATTCCCCGCCGGAGGAAGGCGAAGCAGTGGTGGATTCCGGCGAAGTGTTCAACGAAGGGACGCAACAGGCCTTGGAAGTGGCCGGCGTGTGCACTGCACCGCTTCCGGGCGGTGTGTTGTGGCAGGATACTTACATAGCCATGTATCCCAATGGCATACTCGTTACCAGCCAGAGTGCCTTTGATGAGGTGCGGGGGACAGCGGTGAGCGGCGAGGACAAGCGTGAATTTGAGTTCTTCGTGGACGCTGAGGATTCGGCGAAGCTTACCCCTGCACTGGAACAAACATTAACAGAGCTGGGGGCAAGCGAACATTTCTTTACCGGCCAGACCAACACCGGCTGGCAGATCGAGGACCTTACCCCAGCCTCCCCGACCCGTATGTATCAGGAAGCGGTTCAGGTCCTGCTGAACGTCTTTGTGGGAGGCTTTGAGGTGCTGGCGGCGCTGGGGTGCGGAGCGGCCCTTCTGGGATCCATCGGCTCCGAGACCCAGCTGCGCCGCAGGGAATTTGCACTGCTGCGAAGCGCCGGAATGACCAGGCGCGAGGTCGCGGCCATGCTTCGCAGGGAAACACTACTGCGCTGTGCCTGGAGCCTGGGGCTCAGCCTGCCAGTGGGGGTGTTCCTCTGGCTGCGCATTGCCCGCTGGCTTCTGGGCAGCTACACCTTCCATCAGATCCTGCTCCGGCTGCTGGTGAGCGCGGGGCTCTGCGCAGGCGCCATCGCGCTGGGAACATTGATCCTTTGCCTTGTTGCGGAACGCGCAGCGCTGAACGCGGCTTTGCGAAGCGACATCCGCGCCGACCTTATGCGGGAGTGACCCGCCGTTTGAACGAAGAGGGGAGAGCCGCCGGTTTTCGTGAATCTGCCACAAAAGGGGACGGTTTGTTTTTTCGTTCGATACCTTGCAATCGGCAAGAGATTGTGATAGACTTTAGTTGAGTAAAAGTCTGAAGGATGTGCGAGGTGTATCATGGTCGAGAAAGCTCGTCTAAAAAATCAAACCACCAAAGCCCTGTTTGAGGCGATCCTCTCGCTGGAGAATATGGAAGAGTGCGATACCTTCTTCGAGGATCTGTGCACGATGAAGGAACTTGCCGATATGGCGCAGCGGCTGGAAGCCGCCAAGCTCCTGCTGGACGGCAAGACCTATGAGCAGATCGTCCGGGAGGTGGAGATCAGCACCGCCACCATCAGCCGTATCAACCGGTGCATTCAGTATGGCAACGGGGGATATGCGCTGATCATCAACCGCCTCAAAGAACAGGAAAAAGAGCAGGCTTGAACAGAAAAAACGGCCGGCCGCAATACGCGGCCGGCCGTTTTGCTGTGTCTGGACCGAAAATTCATTCCTGGGGACGGAAACGCAGGTTGCCCTCGTCGTCCATATAGTCCACGATGGCCAGGCTGGTCAGTTTGTAGCCCTGGCTGCGCAGCGTTTCGCCGCCGGGCTGGAAGCCTTTTTCGATGGCAATGCCAATGCCGCCCACCGTGGCGCCCGCCTGCTTGCACACATCCAGCAGGCCGTGCATGGCCTTGCCCACTGCCAGGAAATCGTCCACGATGAGCACCTTGTCCTCGGGTCCAAGGAACTTTTTGGAGAGGGTGATGTCGTAATCCTTGCCGTAAGTAAAGGAATGAACGGTGGAGGTGTACACGTCACCGTCGATATTCTTGCTCTTCGCCTTCTTGGCGAACACCACCGGCACGCCGAAATGACGCGCGGTCATGCAGGCGATGGCAATGCCGGACGCCTCGATGGTGAGGATCTTGTTGATACCGTCGTTTTTATAGATCTCGTAAAAAGCCTTGCCGATCTCGTCCAACAAGGCGATATCCAGCTGATGATTCAGGAAACAGTCCACCTTTAAAACATTACCGGGGCGCACCTGACCGTCCTGAAGGATCCGCTCTTCCAGCAGCTGCATGTTATCCATCTCCTACTATTGTTTTCTACCACGGAAATAATATCCCTATTATGACAAAAAACGCAC
>NHCFR05603__coassemble_417_pt1 | contig 33078 bp, 30 predicted proteins | sample NHCFR05603__metabat2_low_PE_044 | metagenome-assembled genome bin NHCFR05603 | reverse complement strand
AAACCTATGAATTTTTATGGGGGTCCCGGGGCTGGGTAGAAAAGCCCATCTTGCCCAGTGCAGGCAGCAGGGCGGCCAGGCTGGAACTGGTCACAAAACCCATGCCGAGGCCGCAAATGATCATAATAGGCGCATAGGTAAGGGCCAGGGCGCTGCTGAGCAAAAAGCTGGCGGCAATGAGCTGGCCGATGTTGTGTCCCAGCGCACCACACACCGACAAGATAAAATAGGTAGGCCGGCGGGGCAGTTTGTAGAGCAGCCACATCACCAGCAGCGAGACCAGTCCCCCGCTGAGGGACAAGAGTCCGGCGGTGACGCCGCGGGTCAGGCCAACGAAAAAAGCTTTGAGGATGTTGAGGGTGAGCGCCTGGGGAAGGCCCATGAAAAACAGCGCATACATGACCACGATGTTCGCAAGACCTATTTTGACGCCAGGAATGAGCCCCAGCAGCGGCGTGATGGCGCTCTCCATAAAAGACAGCGCCATGGCCAGCGCAAACAGCAGGCCGGACAGCGCCACCTGGCGGGTTTTGTTGTTTCGCATGGTGTTCTCTCCTTAATAATAAGGTTCTGGCTGGTTTACAGTCTAAGACGCTTTGCCTTATCTGTCAAGAAAAACGCACCGGATTTGACCTCAAAGACGTTTTCTTTTATAATAGGTGCAAACGCGCTCCCCTTTCGGGAGCTTAGCAACGGAGGTGGTCCCATGCGACGCAGGTTTTTGGCCATCGCGGGCTGCTGCATTCTTGCCGCGCTGCTTGCCGGGTGCGGCTTCAAGGACGGAACATACACGGCAGAATTCAAAAGCTTCGACAGCCTGGGGTACAAAGACCGGCTTGAGATCACCGTGGAATATGGTGTTATCACCGGGGCCCGGTTCGACGGAGTGAACGCGGAGGGCGGCTTGAAAAGCGAGGACACAGCCTATGCAGACCGCATGCGGCCTCTCTGCGGCACCGACCCCGCACAGATAAGCCGGTACTACAGCGAGGCGCTGGTAGGGCTGGACGATCCGAAGGACCTGGAAGCGGACGGCGTCAGCGGTGCAACGGTTTCCGCCCAGCATTTTGAGGCACTGTGGCAGGCGTTGCAGACGCCCATGAAAAAAGGCGAAACGACCCCTGTCGTGACGGATGACATCCCGGAGTTTTCGCCTTCTTCCGGCAACAGTGAATAATGTGTTAAAATTTGGAACACACTTGCACTGAGGCTTGCATTCCATGGGGATATAGTATAAAATTTTCATAAGCTTTTCAAAAAGGAGAGTACAACAAATGAAAAAGATCGTATCGCTGCTTTTGGCGGCTTCCCTTTGTGTTTTCGCTCTGGTCGGCTGCGGCGGCGGCTCTGAGACTGCCTCGTATAACCTGAACGACATCGTTGCCGCTGTGGAAAAGGCAAACCCTGTGAGCAATCCCCGCGATGTGGATGACAACTTCATCCAGCTGGACATGCTGCTCACCCCCGATAACATCGAAGAGTACGCCGGCAAAGTGAGCAACGACCAGGGCAACAGCGCGCTGATCGTGGCCATCAAGGTTGTTGAAGGCAAGGCTTCCGCTGTGGAAGAGGAGCTGAACGCCTACAAGACCAGCATTTCCACCGGCGGCCTGTATGCTGAATTTGCGGATATGGAGGCCATGGCCGCTGACGCCCGTATCGTTGTGAAGGGCGACTATGCGGTGATGGTGGTTGCCAACACCGAAGGCGCCGACTATGCCGAGATCGACACCGCTTTGGACGAGGCGCTGAAATAAGGCATATTTGAGCTTTGAAAATAAGGCCGATACCTGCATTTTCCAGGTACCGGCCTTTTGTGTGAAAGGGAGGGTCGTTTTTTGATCTTCAGCACGATTCTGTTTCTGTTCCGTTTTCTGCCCATCACGCTGGCGCTGTATTACCTGGCCCCGCCCAAGCTGAAAAACCTTGCGCTGTTTTTGTGCAGCCTGGTGTTCTATTCCTGGGGCGAAGTCAAGTTCTTCCCTGTGATGGTGGTGCTCATTCTCATCAACTACATCTGCGGCCTTTTGCTGGAGAAATTCGACGGAAACGTCAAGGCACGCCGGGTGCTGCTGGTGGTGTCCATCGTGGGCAGTTTGTCCATGCTGGTGTTCTTCAAATACACCAACTTCCTCATCGGCACGGTGAACGATCTTTTTGGGCTGTCCATCGGCCTCATCGAAGCAGCCACTGTGCTGCCGCTGGGTATCAGCTTCTACACCTTCCAGACCATGAGCTATTCCATCGACGTTTACCGCCGGGATGTGCCCGCCGAGCACAACATCATCGACTTCGGCGCTTATGTGGTCATGTTCCCCCAGCTGATCGCCGGCCCCATCGTAAAATACCGGGATGTGGCCGCACAGCTGCATGTGTATAAAAACCGCTATCGTCTTGCCCAGATCCAGGACGGTATCTGCCTGTTTGTGTTCGGTCTGGCCAAAAAAGTCCTGCTGGCAGACATGATCAGCCAGCTGTGGTACGACATTATCGGCCAGTGGTCCGGCGGAACGCTGGAAGTTGCCGGCGTGGGGCTGGAAAATGCCAGCACTCCCCTTGTGTGGCTGGGTCTTCTGGCCTACAGCCTGCAGCTCTATTTTGATTTCTCCGGCTACTCCCTGATGGGCATCGGCATGGGCAAAATGCTGGGTTTTGACTTCCCCATGAACTTCAATCTGCCCTACATCGCGGGCAGTATCACCGATTTCTGGCGCCGGTGGCACATCACCCTCTCCAGCTGGTTCAAGGAGTATGTCTACATTCCTCTGGGCGGCAACCGCCGCGGGATCAAGCGCCAGATCTTCAATATGTTTGTGGTCTGGTCTCTCACCGGTATCTGGCACGGCGCCGACTGGAACTTTGTGCTCTGGGGCATTTACTACTTTGTGCTGCTGACCATCGAAAAGGTCTTTTTGCTGGACAAGCTGAAAAAAGGCAAGGTTTGGCCCCACATCTACACCCTGTTCCTGGTGGCAGTTGGCTGGGCGCTGTTTGTGGGCAATGAGAGCGGCGTGGGCCTCTCATTGTTGTTCCAGAAGCTGTTCATCCCCAGCGGCGGCGTGGGCTGCTTGTATTTCCTGCGCAATTACGGTGTGCTGCTGGCGGTGTGCATTGCCTGCTGCACTCCCCTGCCGCTGAAAATTTACGACAAGATCAAGGAAAACACCTTGATGCGCATTGCGCTGGTGGGGCTGCTGCTGGTGCTGTGCATTGCGTATATCGTGGCGTCCACCAACACGCCGTTCCTTTATTTCCGGTTCTAAGGGGGTGCGAGAGAGATGAAGGAAAAATGGAATGAACTCAAGAAGTATCCCCTGCTGGTGCTGTTTTTCGTGTTCCTGTTCGGGTTCATGTTTCTGGACATGGCCTGGCCTAAGCGGGCATACAGCGACCTTGAGCGCCGTGACCTGGCACAGGTGCCGGAGTTCAGCCTGACAAAACTTTTCGAAAACGTTTGGACCAGCGAATACGACACCTATACCAAGGACCAGGTGGTGGGCCGTGACATGTGGCTGCGCCTGCAGAGCCGCAGCGAAAGCCTTGTGTTCCAAAAGCAGGAGATCGGCGGTGCGCTGCTGGGCGATGACGAAATGCTCTTTACCCAGACGCTGGCCCTCAAGCCCACTGAGGAGCGCATTTTGAAGGGCAACATCCAGCAGACTTCGCTGTTTGCCCAGCGCTATCCCGGCCGCGTGACGTTGATGATCACGCCCTCCGCAAGCGTAATATATCCCGACAAGCTGCCCGCCAACGCCCCTCTGCTGGACGAAAACGGGCTGCTGGACACCATCTTTGAAATGCATGAGGGCGCCAACTGCATTGATCTGCGGGAGGCTTTCAGCGCGGCTGCGGCAGACACCCAGCTTTACTACAAGACCGACCACCATTGGACCACCGATGGCGGCGCGTATCTTGCCTATCAGGAATACTGCCGCTCCCTGGGGCTTACCCCGATGGAAGTGACAGCCGAGGACTTTGGCCAGGTCTCCGACTTCTACGGCACCACCTATTCCAAGTGCCTGCGGTGGGACCAGACTCCGGATACCATTTCCTATCTGGATATCCCCAATCAGATGACCGTGTGGAAGACCAATGCCCGGGGCGAAGCCACCGAAGCACAGTTCACCAGCGGCCTGTATGAGATGGAAAAGGCGGATACTGCCGACAAATACTCCCTGTTCCTCTATGGCAATCAGCCCTACACCACCATCGATGGCACCGGCGAAGGCCGGTTGCTGGTGGTAAAGGACAGCTACGCCAACTGTTTCGTTCCCTATCTCACCGAAAACTATGCTGAGATCTGTGTGATCGATCCCCGCAGCTATCGCAACAGCATTGACGCTCTTATGCAGCGGGAACAGTTTGATCAGGTGCTTTTGCTGTTCAGCTTCCAGACCTATTCCACCACCAATATTGCCAGTTATCTGGCTGCCTCTGCCAACGCAGGCTGATGTTCAAGGCCCCCGCACATTTTGTGCGGGGGCCTTGATTTTTCCCGGAAGGAGCCCACTTTTTACGGACATTTTACATTGCGGGCTGGGAAAATCCTCGCAAATGCTTTATACTTGAAACGGATGATATCCGTCTGCCCTTGCGGCCCGTTTTGCTCGGTTGAGAGCGGGCGCGGCCCTGGAGCAGACCGGTTTGAAGGGAGAGCGTTCATGTCTGTGATCTACGTTTTGGAAGACGACAACAGCATTCGCGAGCTGGTGGTGTATACGCTGAATCACTCGGGTCACGAGGCCCAGGGGTTTGGGCTGCCCAGTCAGTTTTGGGCGCAGATGGCAAAAGCCGCGCCGGATCTTGTTTTGCTGGACATCATGCTGCCTGAGCAGGATGGGATCGAAATATTGAAACAGCTGCGTGCGGAGCCTGCCACCCGCAAGCTGCCTGTTATCATGCTCACCGCCAAAGGCAGCGAATATGATCGTGTGCTGGGGCTGGACAGCGGCGCCGACGATTACATTCCCAAGCCCTTTGGCATGATGGAACTGGTGGCCCGGGTCAATGCGCTGCTGCGCCGCACTGCCCCCGGCGAACAGGTGGTGGAGTACAAGGCGGGCGGACTTTCTGTCTGCCCCGCCCGGCACCAGGTGCTTGCCAACGGTCAGCCGGTCACCCTGACCCACAAGGAGTTTGAACTGCTGAGCCTGCTCATTCAGTCCCCGGGGATCGTGTTCACCCGCGAACAGCTGCTCCGCGAGGTCTGGGGCTACACATTCGACGCCGAGAGCCGCACGCTGGATGTGCATGTGCGCACCCTGCGCCAGAAACTGGGTGAGTGCGGAAGCTGCATTGAGACAGTGCGTGGCTCCGGCTACCGCATTCGGGAGAATGACCAATGAGCAAACGTATTTTCAAAACGATGATGACGGTCACACTGACCACGCTGCTGGTGTGTATGGCCCTGTTCATCGCCATTCTGTTCCCCTATTTTGAAACGCAGCTGTCTGACGAGCTGAGAAATGAGCTGGAATATCTGGCACCGAATGTGGAGCGGGACGGGCTTGACTATCTGGAGCGTCTTGGCGACGGACAGAACCGATTGACCCTCATCGACACCGACGGGACCGTGCTCTTCGACAGCGACGCCGATCCGGCTCAGATGGAAAACCATGCCGACCGGCCGGAAGTGATCCAGGCCATTGCCGAGGGGACCGGTGAGAGCAGCCGTTATTCCGAAACGCTGGCGAAAAAGACCATCAACTGCGCTATGCTGCTGGATAACGGCCAGGTCCTGCGTATCTCCAGCACTCAGTATTCCAGCATGGCGCTGCTGGCAAGCCTCACCCCTTCCCTGCTTTTGGTTTTGATTTTTGCCGCCCTGGTCGCGGTGACCATCGCCTATAAACTGAGCCATCGGCTCACGCGGCCCCTCAATGAAATCGACCTGGAACATCCTCAGGTGAACCAGGCCCCCTATGATGAGCTTAAGCCGCTCTTGCGCCGCCTGCACCACCAGAACCGTCGGATTCGCGAGCAGATCCAGCAGCTGCAGGCACAAAAGCGCCAGTTTACCGCCATCACCGACAACATGCGGGAAGGTTTTCTTGTTCTGGACGCCGACGGGCTGGTGCTCTCTTATAACTCCAGCGCCACCCGATTGCTGCAGCCGGAAAAGCCGCTGGACGGGCACAACATCCGCGAGCTGACCGACGAACCGGATTTTCTTGAGAGCCTGCATGGCGCTCAAGAGGGCGAACATGTGGAGAGCCTTGTTCCCCTTCACGGGCGCATTTGCCAGTTGTTCGCAAACCCTGTGTATCAGGAAAGCACGCTCACCGGCATTGTGCTTGTTCTGCTGGATGTGACCGAGCAGCAGGAACGTGAGGGCCTGCGCCGGGAGTTCAGCGCCAATGTGTCCCATGAGCTCAAAACCCCTCTGACTTCCATTGCCGGTATCGCAGAAATCATGAAAAGCGGCATGATCGCTCCGGCGGACGTGCCCCATTTTGCCGGCAAAATCTACGACGAGAGCCAGCGCCTCATCCAGTTGGTGCGGGACATCATCCGTATCTCTCAGCTGGACGAGAACAACATCCACGATACGCCGGTGCCCGTGCAGCTGAAGGAATGCGCTGCCCGCAACCTTGGCCTGCTGGAAAGCGCGGCCGACGCTGCCGACGTTACCCTGCGCCTTGAAGGTGAGGAGGCGGTCATTCATGCAGTGCCCGCCATCCTGGATGAAATGGTGTATAACCTGTGCGAGAATGCGGTGAAGTACAACCGCCCCGGCGGCAGCGTGACTGTGACTGTGCGGACGGACCCTTCCCACGTCACGCTGGAAGTGGCAGATACCGGAATTGGCATTGCCCCGGAACATCACAGCAGAGTGTTTGAACGGTTCTATCGCGTGGACAAAAGTCACTCCAAGGAAATCGGCGGAACGGGCCTTGGCCTTTCCATCGTCAAACACGGAGCCGCCTTCCACCACGCGCAGGTGGAACTGGAAAGCGCACCGGACAAAGGCACCACCGTGCGGATCATCTTCCCCAAAAACGCGTCCTTCTGAAGCAAACAACCGAAAAAATCCCCTGACAAGTGATATTGCTTGTCAGGGGATTTTGCTTTTTATTCCTCTTCCTGCTCGTACTGCTCCTGTTCTTCCAGGAGCTTTTCCCACTCGTCGAAGAGTTCCTGCTGATGGAATCGGGTATCCTCCAGTTCGTCGCAGGTATCCCGCAGCAGAATGTGGTCTCGCAGCACCTCGGGGTCGTTGATGGAGTTTTCCAGTTCCACCACCCGCGCCCCGATGGCCTCGATCTCATCCTCCACAGCTTTAATGCGTGCCCGCAGTTCCGCACGGCGGCGGCGCTGTTCCTTTCCGTAGGAAGCTTTGCCGCCGGTGGAGTTTTGAGCGGCGGGGGCCGGCTCGGGTGCCGCCTGTCCGCGGCCCATCATTTTTTCGTAGCTTTCATACAGGGTCGCCCTGCCGTTTTCGATGTAAAGGATGGGGCAGGCCAGGCTGTTCATCAGATAACGGTCATGGGTGATGAGCAGCAGCGTGCCTTCGTAGGCCGACAGGGCCTCTGTCAGGCTGTCGCGGGTATAGATGTCCAAATGGTTCGTCGGCTCGTCCATAAACAGAAGATTGGGCCGTTCCAGAACGATCTCGGAAAGGCGCAGACGGGCAAGTTCGCCGCCGGACAGAGCGCTGCAGGGTTTGAACACATCCTCGCCTTTAAACCCGAACCGTGCAAGGTGGCTGCGCACTTCCAGCTCGGTCATGCGAGGCCATTTGTCCCAAATCGCGTCGATGACGCGGCCCGCGCGGCGAAGCTGCTGCTGTTCGAACACGCTGGCCTTTGCGCCTGCGCCGAGGCGCACCATTCCCCCGCTGGGCTTGCGCCGCCCTGCCAGCACCTGCATAAGGGTGGATTTGCCCGCGCCGTTGGGACCGGCAATGACCAGCCGCTCCCCGCGCAGCACCTGCAAGTCAAAAGGCTCCAGCAACGTGCGGCCCTCGATCTTCACGCAGAGGTTCTTGAGGGTGAGCAGTTCATTGTAAGGCGTAACATCGAACTCAAAGCGGAATTTCAGCTGCTGCGGCCCGCTGGAAGGCTTCTCGGTGATCTCCAGCTTTTCCAGCTGCTTGCGGCGGCTCTGAGCCATTTTGGTGGTGGAAGCGCGCACCAGATTGCGGGCAATGTAGTCTTCCAGCTTTTGAGCTTTGGCCACATCCGCGTCGTGCTGTTTTTGCTGCAGGGCGACCGCCGCCTCTTTTTGAGGCAAGAAGGCGGAGTAATTTCCCTTGTAGCTGGTCAGGCCGTGGCCCTCCACTTCCCAGATACGGGTGCAGACCTCATCCAGGAAATAGCGGTCGTGGCTGACCACCAGCACCGCCCCGGAATAGCTTTTGAGGTACCCTTCCAGCCATTCCATGGTGATGAAGTCCAGATGGTTGGTGGGCTCGTCCAGGATCAGCACATCCGGGCGCTGAAGCAGCAGCCGTGCAAGGCAAAGACGGGTGTGCTCGCCGCCGGAGAGCACCGCAACGCTTTTTTGATAGGTCTCAGGCCCAAACCCCATGCCGCTGAGCACCTTTTTGATGTTCACATCCATGTTGTAGCCGTCGGCAGCGTCGATGACCGCCGAAAGCCTTGCGTGCTCCGCCAGGATCTCCTGGTCGTGGGGATCTTTTTCCAGCTTCTTTTCCAGCAGGTGCATGCGGTTCATGGCGTCAAGCACGGGGGCAAAGGCATTGCGCATTTCACCGTAAACGTCCTGCTGCGGGTCGAGCTTGCTGTTCTGCTCCAGATACCCCAGCGTCACGCCCCGGGTAAGCTGCATTTCCCCCTCGTCGGGCTGATACTCGCCGCAGAGGATCTTCAGCAGGGTAGTCTTGCCGGCGCCGTTTTCGCCCACGATGCCAATGCGTTCCCCCTGCTCCACGGTGGCGTCGATCCCCTGAAGGACCACCATCTCACCAAAGCTTTTACCAATGTTTTGTAAGGATAATACCATGATCGTTCCGTTTCTTGGCAAGGGCAGTCTCAGCCGCCCTGCTCAAACTGATGTTTGCGCCGGGTCTGGCCTACGTTTTCCAGTTCGTCCGGCTCCATTACGATTTCCAAGAGCTCTTCCCAGGTGCGGACTGTGCGGGTCGGCCCGTTTTCCGCGGGGGCTTCGGCCCCGTTCCAGTTGGTCCAGCAGGTATCCAGCCCCGCATTCTGGCCGCCTTTCACGTCGGCGGTGAGGCTGTCTCCCACCACCAGCACCTTGCTTTTGTTTTCAATGCCAAGCGTCCGCAGGGCGATTTCAAAAAAGCGGCGATTGGGTTTCTCCACGCCGAGCCGCTCCGAGATGAACACATCGTCCATGTATTCGCCCAGGCCGGACTCCTTCAAGCGCTTTTCCTGCACATGTTCCACGCCGTTGGTGACCACCGCCAAAGTAGCCACTTCTGCCAGTTCTTTCACCGCTTCCAGCGCGCCGGGGATAAGATCGGCATGTTCGCTCAGGCGGTTCAGATAAAAGGTGTTCATTACCGCGGCGTCACCGGTGCTTCCCAGCGCGGCGAGAAGCTCTTCAAAACGGCGGACCACCAGCCGCTCCCGCTTGATCTGGCCTTTTTCCAGGGCAGCCCAAAGCCCTTTGTTGATGGTGTGATAGGTCTCCTCTACTTCCTGTGTGGCGGGCAGTCCAAACTCGCTCATCGTCTCCAGAAAAGCCTTGTGCTCGGCGGCGCCAAAATCCATCAGGGTGCCGTCCACATCCAGCAAAAGGCAATGATAATATGCCATGAGTCCAATCTCTCCCTTTTGATTTCCTTCGCCGCCTTCCGCGCGGCGTTCACCTTGTCTATTATCGCTTATTCCGTGCCGTTCGTCAAGGGAAGCTGCCCGTCATACACAGCGGCACCCGGACGGGCAAAACGCCGTCCGGGTGCCGCTGTGCTTACAGGTCAATGATGGGATAATTGGTTTCTTCTGACGCCGTGTTCCCACAGCCGCAGTGGCTGGGACATTCCACGGGGTCGGGGTCGGGCTCGGGCTCCGGTTCGCAGCTGCCGATCTCCTCGCAGCCACAGTTGTTTTCACATCTGCAGCAATTTCCGCAGCCGCACCGGTTCTGGCAGCCGCAGTTGTTTTGGCACCCACAGCCGCAGGAGTTCCGGCAGCGGCAGGAACAGCCGCCGCAGCCACAGCCCTGACGGCACCTGCAGTCCGGCGTGGTTACCGGGTCGCCCCAGTCAAAGTCGTAATTTTCCACGCTGCCGTTGATCACATCTTCGTCACCCACGGCATACGCGCGCAGACATTTGCTTGTATCAGTCATTGTTGAACGCCTCCCTTGCCCCAATGTATGCGTCAGCACCATAAGGTGTGCGCGGGGCGGGCAGTGCGCTCAGTAATCGAATTCGCCCTTCACCGAGCGGCTGAACAATCGCGGAAGCACCTCATTGGCAGAAAGGCCGTTGTACAGCAGGTCGTTCACTGTTTGACAGATGGGCAGATCCACATTGTATTCATCGCCCAAGCGCACCAGTGCCTGCACCGTGGAGGCGCCTTCGGCCAAGCGGTCAAAGGGCTCGCCTTTGATAAAGCTCTCGCCAAACTGGCGGTTGTGGCTGTGGGCGGAGAACAAGGTCGCCTGGTAATCGCCCAGATGGCACAGGCCATAGGCGGAAAGTTCGTTGCCGCCCATGGCACGGATAAGGCGGGCGATCTCCCGGGCGCCACGGGCCATCAGCGCGCCTTTCAGGCTGGTGTAGCCTGCGCCGTCCAGCATGCCGGCAGCAATTCCGATGACGTTTTTCGCGGCAGCCCCCACTTCAGTGCCGATCAGATCACGCCCTTTATACAGCCGGATGAGATCGCTGCTAAGATTGTCCACGATAAAATCGGTGGTGGCGGGGTCGTCCGAGTCCACTACCATGCAGTTGGGCACGCCTGCGGAAAAGTCCTGAACATGGCCCGGGCCGACCCACACAGCAAGACCCACCGGCTGGGCGACTTCCTCACGGAATACCTGGGTCAGCCGTTTGCCACTGGCAACTTCAATACCTTTCATGCAGAGTATAAAGGTTTTCCCCTTCACATCGAACTGCTGGATCTGCGCCGCAAGCTGACGCAGCTGCTGGGCACTGATGGAAATGACCACCACCGGTCCAAAAGCGAGCGCGGCGGCAAGATCATCGCCTAAAAGAAGCGATTCCGGCAGTGTCTGGTATTCATTTCTGCGCTCGGCACGCAACTGGGCGAGCCCGCGGGAGCCGGGGCGTCCCCACAGCAGAACTTCGTTTTTTGCACAGTGATAGGAGGCCAGAAAGGTGCCCCATCGGCCGCAGCCGAGGACGGAAAGTTTCATGGTGCTTTTCTCCTTGCCGTTTTATTTCGTAAAAAGGCCGCCCTGCCGGGCAGGGCGGCCGTATTGCCGGGTCGATGTTATTGCTGAGGCGGATTTTCCTCGGTAGCGGGGGCAGTGACTGTGATCGTAGTGGTCAGAGTGTTGCCGCCTTCGACAGATACGGTCACAGTGGCTGTTCCAGCCGCAGGAGCATTGAAGTTTGTAGAAATGCCAACGGCAGTGCTCAAGGTAGCGTTTGTATCGCCAGCGTTGATCGTCCATTTCACCTTGTTGGGATCGCCATTAGCAAGAGAAACCTTCAACTGAAGAGACGAATTGGTCGTGACCGTATAGGAGCTAGGCAGGTCACTGATAGCAGGAGTCGGGACCGGAGAGGGCGAGGGAGTGGGCACGGGCGACGGAGAAGGAGTGGGCGCAGGAGTGGCCCCTGCCGTCACAGTCAGCTTGTACTCTGCGGAAGCGGTCTTCCCGTTCACGGTGACGCTGGCCTTGATGGAATAGGTGCCCTCTTTGGTGGGGTTAAAGTACCAGCTGTAACCGACGCGCTGCTGCACGCCATCCAGGGTCCAGACCACCATGGTATCCTTGTCAATGCTCTTATCGCTCACAGCGGCACTGAACCGTACGCTGTCGCCAACTTTGGCGGTGCCGGAGCTTCCCTGTTCGATGGTGACCACAAGCTTTGCGCCGAACATGGCTGTTACATTGACGTTCTGCTTGAAGTCCTTGTCGGTGCGGGTGGCATTGGTGTTGCCGTCGCTCCACTTGATGAACTCGTATCCTTCCGCAGGAACAGCGGTCACCGAGACGCTGCTCTTGCTGGTCAGATCCTTAAAGCTCAGGCTGGTCTTGCCTTTCTCGTCACCGCTGGTCAGGGTGCCGCCCACGTTCTTGTCCACATTGTACTGAGCGGTATAGGTCTTCTCGGTTTCCGGATTCGGCGTGGGGGTTGCGGTCACAGTGCCGGTAGAACCGGTCTTGCGGCGTTCGGGGATGTTATCCGTATCCGGGCGGCGGTCCTCCGTGCCCAGGTAGGCATGGGTGCGGGCATATTCCATGATGGCGGTCAGCGCGTCCTTCTTCAGATGGATGTCGCCGGACAGGAAATACTGGGACTTGCCGTAGCCGTTATCCCCCACCAGCACTTCGCTGATGTTCAGGAACTTGTAGCCATTGTCGGCACACATCTGAGCCAGCGCTTCATTGAACTGGTTGATCGTGTCCATGCTCATGCTGGGATAACTGCCGTGATCCTCCGGGATGGGCGGAACGGCGGCGATAATGATATCCGTGTAGGGGTAAGCCGTCTTGATGGCCTCCACAGCGGTACGGTAGTTGGAGGCAAAATCAGAGGCGCTCATGGTGCCGTCGGCGTTGTTGGTGCCCATCATCACGATAACACGCCGGGGCTTCATTTTGGCCAGGGCGTCGGGGATGGAGTAGCCGTTGTCGTCGCCTTTGAAATAGATGGATTTATCGGTGGTGAAGTTCTGAATGCCCAGGCCTTCCACAGCCACCACCTGATCCAGATCCAACATGCCATACTGGAAGTAACGGTAGGTGTTGGAGTCGCCCACAAAGATGGTCTCGTCGATATACGACTTGCCGGCGTCATCGGTGGTGCCAAGAACCGCTTCACCATACTTGCTGGCGTCGAAGCCATTGTTTACCACCTGGCTGGTGGAAGAAGACTGGCTGCTGCTGCCGGACTGGGGTTCTCCGCCGCCGGCTTTGGAGACGACGACGCTCACCACCGCAATGGTGATGATCAGCACCAAAGCACAGATCGCCAGCACAATGGCTGCCTGTTTCTGCTTCGGGGTGAGCGGCGCCGAACCGCCGCGGGACTTGCGTCTGTTCTGAGGCATGCGATTGCCCTCCTTTAATGATTTGCTTCCTGGCCGAGGATAAAATCGGTCAGCTGTTCACAGGTTTGAGCCATAAAGCACGGCTCAAAGGGGAGCAGCTCTTCCCTGCTTCCGTAACCATACAGCACTGCCGCCGCCGGAACATTACAGTCGGCCGCACCGCGCATGTCATCCGCCCGGTCGCCCACCATGAGGACCCGTGCGCCCTGCAGTTCCGGACGCACAAGCACCGTGCGCATTACTGCGGTTTTGGTATCCACGCTTTTGTCCTCACTGGCGCCGCCGATGAATGTAAAATAGTCTGCAAGGCCCTGTTCCTGCAGAATCGGCGTCACCACAGAGGTGGGCTTGGATGTGGCCGTGTAGAGTTTTACGCCGGCGCTTTGCAAACGCTGCAGCATTTCCAAAACGCCGGGAAACACCTGGCACAAATGCTGGCCGACCTCGTGATACCGGTCTCGGTAGATACGCACCATGCGCTCCACATCTTCTTCCCTGCGCATATGCTCGGAAAAACTGCGGCGCAGCGGCGGGCCGAGATAGCGGGTAAGGTCGATCCCCGCAGGGTCGATCCCTACGGTGCGGAAGGTATGCTCCATGGTTGCAAGGATCCCCGGGCTGGAATGGATCAATGTGCCGTCCACGTCGAACAGCACCGCGTCAAAACAAGTCAAGCTTGCACCGCCTTTCCTGTGTTGGGCGCAGGCCGAAGCCGCGCCGTGGGCGCCGCCTATCCGTCTTATGCTGCGCAGCGGGACGGAGCAGGGGCGACACCAGCACAGTTATTATACCATTTTTCCTGTCCCGACACAACGCAAAGGCGCGGAATTTCACTTGACCGTTGTCTATAATACGATGAGGTTCTTTTAAATATTGCAAAAAAGGCCCGGCGCGTCACTGCGCCGGGCCAAGCTTATGATTTCAGGAAAGGAGCATGCGGTCGTTATCCAGTTCGCTTCCGCTTGCCTGCTCGAATTTCATCAGCAAGTCTGCCACTTTCAGATTTTTCTTCTCTTCCCCGCTCACATCGTAGATGACACGCCCTTCATGCATCATAATCAGCCGGTTGCCGTACTGGATGGCGTCCTTCATGTTGTGCGTGATCATCAGGGTGGTAAGGTTGTGTTCCGCCACGATTTTTGCAGAGAGCTCCAGCACTTTTGCCGCCGTTTTGGGGTCCAGAGCGGCGGTGTGCTCGTCCAGGAGCAGAAGTTTCGGCTTTTTGAGGGAAGCCATCAGCAGCGTGAGCGCCTGGCGCTGGCCGCCGCTCAGCAGCCCCACCTTGCTTGTAAGGCGGTTTTCCAGGCCAAGGCCCAGCATTTTCAGCTGCTCTTTGTATTGCTCTTGCTCCTCGCGGGTAATGCCGGGGCCAAGGCCGCGGCGCTGGCCGCGGCGGGCGGCCAGTGCGAGGTTTTCCTCGATCTGCATGGTGGCGGCAGTGCCGATCATGGGATCCTGAAAAACACGGCCGATGTATTTCGCGCGTTTATGCTCGGGCAGGCGGGTGATATCCACACCGTCGATCATAATGGTGCCGGAATCCACCGGCCACACGCCGGCCACCGCATTCAACAGCGTGCTTTTGCCCGCGCCGTTGCCGCCAATGACTGTTACGAAATCGCCCTCGTTCAAATGCAGCGACAGACCGTTCAGCGCAACCTTTTCGTTGACCGTGCCGGCGTTGAAGGTTTTGGAAATGTTTTTGACGTCAAGCATTGCGGACGCCTCCCTTCTTCACCGATTTGGAGAAATAGCGGCCTTTCCAGTACGGGACCGACAGGAACAGCGCCACTACCAGCGCCGAGAGAAGTTTGAGGTAGTTTGCATTGAGGCCCAGTGCCAGCACCGCCTGCAGCACGATGTAGTAAATGATGGAGCCCAGCACCACCGAGAACAGCTTGAGGGCAAAGTTGATGAACACCTTGCCAAAGATCACTTCGCCAATGATAACAGCCGCCAGACCGATGACAATGGCGCCGCGGCCCATATTGATCTCACTGGCGCTGTTGTATTGGGCAAGAAGAGCGCCGGAAAGCGCCACCAGGCCGTTGGAGACCACAAGGCCCAGAACCTTTGCAAAGTTGGTGTTGATCCCCTGTGCGCGGGCCATGTTTCCGTTGGCGCCCGTGGCGCGCAGCGAACAGCCCAGCTCTGTGCCGAAGAACCAATAGAGCACCGCAATGATCGCCAGCGTGAACAGGCCGCCCACAAAGATGGGGTGCCGCCAGAACGGGCGGCTTCCTTTGGCCACATCGGTAACGAAGCGCAGGGACACCAGCAGCTTGTCCAGCATTTCGTTGGTGGTCACATTGATAGCCACTGTGGCTTTCATGCCCATGATGGCCATGTTGATGGAATACAGCCCCAGCTGCGTCAGAATGCCCGCCAGAATGGCCGGAATACCGCAGGCTGTGTGCAGCAGGCCGGTGACAAGGCCCGCCGCCATCCCCGCAAGAGTGGCTGCCAGCATGGCCAGCCACAGGTTGACCCCGCCGGTGAACAACACCGCAAACACTGCCGCACCGGTGCACAGCGAACCATCCACCGTGAGGTCCGCAATGTCCAAAATGCGGAATGTAATGTACACACCGATGGCCATAATGCCCCAGATCAGCCCCTGTGACACAGCGCCCGGCAGTGCATTGAGAAAATCCATGTGTCTTCCCTCCTGCTGGGGCGACGCTTCGCCCCATTGATACTTTGCCTTATTACTATAGCAAAAAGCAGAGGAAAAGGAAAGCCTTTTCCCCTGCGTTTTCGCGTTGTTCAGCGGGTCATTCGGCAGCGATCGCCTCGTAACCCTCCGGAGCGGTCAGGCCCAGGTCGGCCACAATGGCCTCGTTGTACTTTTTGGTGAACTGGGGTGCGTACTCGATGGGCATTTCGGAAACATCGGCTTCACCTGTGAGGATCTTTACAGCCATCTCGCCGGTGGCAACGCCCAGATCATAGTAACTGATGGACAGAGTGGCCACACCGCAGCCGGAGCAGATGCCCTCCTCGCCCGCGATAACCGGCACACCTGCGGGACGGCAGATATTATCTACCACACCGGTGTTGTTGGCCACCGTGTTGTCGGTGGGCACGTAGATCACATCGCTGTTGTCGGCGGCGTTCTGGGTAACAGAAGCCATATCGTTGGTGTCAGAGAAGGCATACTGGGTGCAGGTGTAGCCCAGCTTTTCCAGTTCAGCCTGGACGACATCCACCTGATACTGGCTGTTGGGTTCGGCAGAGCAATAGAGCAGGCCCACGGTCTTTGCGTCGGGGAACCACTCCTTCACCATAGCGGCCTGCTGATCCAGCGGAGCCAGGTCGGACGTGCCGGACACGTTGGTGCCGACTGTGCCAGAAAAATCCTCAATGCCAAGGGCAACGCCGTACTCCGTGACGGAAGTGCCCAAGACAGGGATGTCCGAAGTAGCGGCCACAGCCGCCTGCAGGCTGGCGGTGGCGTTGGCCATAATAAGGTCAACATCCGAGGAAACAAAGCCGTTGACGATGGTGGCGCAGGTGGGAGAATCGCCGGCAGCATTCTTCACCTCAATGGTGACCTGGTCGCCCAGCGCCTCCTTCAGGGCGTCCTGAAAACCCTGGGTGGCGGCGTCCAGCGCCGGATGAGGCGCCAGCTGGCACACACCCACCACATAAGCGCCGTCCGAAGCCTGGGACGCAGGTGCAGAGCCTCCTTCAGACGCGGGAGCAGGCGTCTGGCCGCCGCAGCCCGCCAGCATGGAGACGGCCAGCAGCGCGGCCGTACATGCACAAATCAGCTTTTTCATGGTCAATTCCCTCCTGTTCGGGCCTTTGGCCCTTCACATCCGCGGCCGGTTTATTGCCGCAATGTGTTACTGCACTAAAGTATACCACCGAATTCTCCAGGTTGCAAGGTTTTTCTTCCATTCTGCCGCTGTTTATGACTTTCCGCGCTTCGGCAGACTGCGGCGGCTTTCGCGGATGACCTGCGGGCTGAGCCAGAGCAGTGCTGCCAGATTGGGCAGTGCCATAAAGCCGTTGAAGGTGTCGGATATCTGCCACACCAGTTCCAGCCGGGTCACACATCCCGCAACGATCACCGCGACAAACACGGCTTTGTATACACCTGCCGCATGCGCTCCCCAAAGGTATTCTGCGGCCTGGGCGCCGTAACAGCTCCAGCCCAGGAGGGTCGAAAACGCAAACAATGAAAGACTGACGGCAAGGAACACCCCTCCCCAGGAGCCAAAAACGGTTCGGAATGCGTTGGCGGTGAGCGCCGCGCCGTTTGGCAGTGCTGCCAAAACGCCGTCCGCACCCGCCTTTGCATAGGCCGTGAGGTCATATGCCCCGCTGCAAAGAATGGCAAGCGCCGTGAGCGTGCACATGAAAAGAGTGTCGACCGCAACTTCCATAATGCCCCACATCCCCTGCTCCACCGGTGTGCACCCGGCGGCGGAGTTCGCCATCACCGAGGAGCCGAGCCCCGCCTCGTTGGAACTGACGCCTCGGGCCACCCCCACCGAAAGCGCCCGGGCGAAACCATAGCCCGCTGCGCCGCTCAAGCCCGCACGGAAGGAAAACGCCTCCCTCAAAATCAATGCCAGCACTTCGGGCAAACGCCGGATGTTGAACAAAACGATCAGCACCGTACCTCCGGTATAGGCAAGCGCCATGAAGGGCACGATTTTTTCGGTGACACGCCCCACCCGGGCAACACCGCCCGCGATCGTTGCGGCAATGATTCCGGCAACCGCAAGGCCCGTGAGCAATGGCGGCAGCCGGAACGCGTCCCGCAGGCCCTCGGCGATGGAGTTTGCCTGAGCCATATTGCCCATGCCCAGCGACCCCAAAAGGCAGAAAAAGCTGAATGCCGCCGCGAGACGGCGGCTGTGCAGCCCTTTTTCAATATAGAACATTGCTCCGCCCACCGGCTCGCCTTTTTTGTTTTTGCCCCGATACAATGCGGCGAGCACATTTTCGGCATAGGCGGTCATTGTGCCCAGCAGCGCCGACACCCACATCCAGAACACAGCGCCCGGCCCGCCCGCCACCAGCGCTGTGGCGACCCCGGCGATGTTCCCTGTACCCAGTGTGGCCGCCAGCGCCGTGCAGGCCGACTGAAAGGCAGTGGTCGCCCCGTGACGTTCCTGCTTTTTGAACGCAGCGCCCAGGGTGGTACGCAGCCAAAAACGAATCCCCCGCACCTGAAAAAAGCCGGTCGCCGCGCTGAACACCACGCCGCACAGAGCCAGAAGGCAAATGGTGCCCGGACCCCATGCCAGTTGATGGAGCCATTCAAGCACAAAATTTCCCGCCCGTTCCAATGCTTCCATATCCCTTCCCCTTTTTGCAGCAGTTACAGGATATGTATATGCGGCAGTGCGGCCCACCTTGCCGAGGCAACGTTTGAGCAAAAAGAAAAGCGGGACCCTCCTGTGAGAGAGCCCCGCTCAAATCTTTTATTCGTGACGAATCGCTTCCAGCGCACTGATACGGGTGGCTTTCACCGCCGGCCACAGGCCGGACAGAATGCCCACAAGGGTAGAGAACCCAAGCCCCAGCAGCACCAGCCACGGAGGAATGATGGAGATGGCTCCGCCCATACCGCCGTACATGCCGCCAATGCTGTTCATCAGACCGCTCAGATCGATACCGCCGCCGCCAAACAGCGCGGCAATGGTGTTGATGTTATTCAGGATGGCCGACGCGGCATAACTCAGCGCCACACCGATCACGCCGCCCAGCAGGCCGATGGCGCCTGCCTCCATCAGGAACATGTTGCGGATCTTGTTGACCTCGCAGCCCAGCACCTTCATCACACCGATCTCTTTGGTGCGTTCGTAGATGGACATCATCATGGTGTTGGCGATGTTCAGGGCCGCGACCAGCAGCGCCACGGCGGCGGTACCGCCCAAAATCATCTGGCTCTTCACCACGCTGGCCTGCATTTCTTCGCGGATCTGCGTCAGCGAGTTGGTCTGCTCATAGCCAATATCGTGAATCCACTCTTCCACTTCACCGACATTCTCCACGTCATCCACCTTGACGTAGACCTCTTGGTAACCATTGTCCTGCTCACGCATGACGGAACCGTTCGAGATCATCACACCGCCGCTGGCGTTGTTTTTCTTGCCGCTGAGGCGCTGATATTCCTTTTCCAACAGCTTCATATCGGACACGCGCATGGCGATACCGGATTCGGTGAAATAATGCTTGGACGTGTCCGACACGAACGTGCCCATCACCACCAGCTGGAACTCGCTGGACTTTTCGTTGCCGTTGGTGTCATAAGCGGTGAGTTTGAGGGTGAGTTTGTCCTTGTTGATGTCCACAAAAGGCGGGATGGGGTTGCCGAGAGAATCGGTCTGCCCCGCCCAGCGTTGGCGCTTGCCGCTGTTGTAGCTTTTGCGGGTATCCTGGAACTGATAGGCAAAGTTGGCGCCCACCAGCACGGGAATCTTCTTTTTGCCCAGGTTCACGTCGTCCGCGATCCAGCTGCCGCTTTGCAGCTGAAACTCCATTGCCTCCAACGCATTCATATCCACGCCATAGCAGTCCCACAGATATGCTTCATACCGGTCGCCTTTGCCGGCATAGACGTTGCCGCTTATAGAGTTGGAGGAATAAAACGGAGTTGCCGCCACCACATGTTCATGGCTGCGGAAGGTCTCCAGCATTTCGTCATCCAGCTTGGGAACATCGCCCGCGGCGCCGTAGGAGTAATTCCAGATCTGGATCTGGGTCAAATCGCCCCAGCTTTGAAGCATTGCTTCGTTCTGGGCATTGCTGGCAATACCCAGGCTGATCATCACAATGATGGCGAAGGTGCCCACCACCACGCCGATGACAGTCAGGGCTGTGCGGCCTTTGCGCCGCCGAAGATTATCCGTGCTGAGGCGCAGCAGATCAGATATCTTCATCTTCATCCTCCAGCTGTGCCAGTTTCTTCGCCGCTTTCTTCTTGCGGATCACCAGAACAACGGCCGCCGCAACGCCGCCCACGCCCACAATGATGAGCGCCCAGCCCCAGATGGGCATGCCGCCCTCCACGTCTTCACCCATGGTGGGATCCATCATGCCGGGGTCCATCATGCCGGGATCGTCAATGACGGGCATAGCCTCCACGGTGCAGGAAAATTCTTTTTCCAGCGTGGCCACTTCGCCCTTGGAGTTTTCATAGCTCAGGATGACTTTGCCGTTGATAACGCCCTCGGCGGAAGCCATCACGCTGAAGTCCACAGAGTTTTCGGTGCCGGCAGCCACATTGCCCAGGAACTGGCTCTGGCCGGGGTTGGCCAGGTTCTCGCCCTGGATCTCGGCAGTGAGGTTGTTGATGGCGCTCTTGCCCTTGTTGACAAAGGTGACGGAAAGATAGCCTTCCTCACCCATCATCATGGTCTCGGGAGCTTCCACGTTGGTGATCTCAAAGCGCTCAGGCTGGGTCACAGGGATAGAAATGGGAGAGGACGCAGCCTCGCCGTTCTTGCTGGTCAGCTGCACCGTGATGTTCACCGAACCGGGCTCCATGGTGGCGTCGGTGACCATCTTATAGCTGATGGTGCGGGTTTCATTGGGAGCCATCGCACCCACATAGGTGTTCATGCTGCCGCTGGCAAGGCTGACGCTCTTTGAGTCCGTGGGGAAGGTCAGACCCACCATCACGTCCTCGAGGTTGGTGTTGCCGCTGGTGGTGAACAGGGTCAGTTCCAGGGTAAACTCCTTGCCTGCCTCCACGCTGTTGCCGCCGAAGGTGAAATCCTTCACCATGATCTTGGGCACTTCTGCGGGCGCCGGAGTCGGCGCGGGAGTGGGCTCCGGGCGCTCGGCACACTGGTTGATGGGCAGGCTCAGAGTGATGATCTGGCGGGCCTCACTTGAATTTTCGGTGATGATATCAAACTTGAAGGTATTGTCTCCGCCAAGGTACTCGATGTCCTTGAACTCAAACTTGTATGCATGCGTGCCGTGATCCGCCGAAGCGTAAGCTACAACCGCATCTTTACCCGCGAAGGCGCTGCTGTTGATGCGCGCACGCAGCTGCACGCCGTGCGTATCCGCCCATTCGTCCACGACGGTAATGCTGAGGTTCATCTTGCCGCCGGGATACAGCAGGCTGTCGTCTTTCACGTCCACACTATAGTTGGAGATGAAGGCGTCAGGTATGGGAGTGGGCTCATCGGTATTTGTGTCGTCATTGCCGTCCGTCTGGTCCGAGATATTCTGGTTTTGGGCGGTCGACCCCGTCTCAACGGGAGGGTTCTCTCCTTCGGCAAATATCGGTGCGCCCGCAAACAGCGTCAGCGCAAGGGCGAAGGAAAGCGCAATGCTGACAATTTTTTTGGTCGTTTGTTTCATGGGTGATTCCTCTCTCATTCGTCGATCGTACTGTCTGCCGGTACGGTGGTTTGAGGCTCCGGCGGCGCCTCCTGCTTTGACTCGATAATATCTTTGAACAGCTGAGCCTGCTTTTCGGCTTTTTCCTGTTCATCCAGAAGGATGTTGCTCTCCACCTTGCCGTCACGAATGGTGATGACCCGGTCCGCCACATCGGCCAGATCCCGCTCGTGGGTGACCATCACAAAGGTGATGTTGTTCTCCTTGGCCATGGTGAGCATGCGGTAGAGCACCTGCCGTGTGGTGGAAGAGTCCAGGTTTCCGGTGGGCTCGTCTGCAAAGATGACCTTCGGCTTTGCCACAAATGCACGGGCAATGCCCACGCGCTGCTGCTGGCCGCCGCTCATCTCCGTGGGTTTGTGGTTTGCCCGCTTGCCCAGCCCCATGCGCTTGAGTTCGGCTTTTGCCATCTCAAGCCGCTTTTTTCGGGGCACCCCTTTGAACATCAGCGGCAGCGCCACGTTCTCGGCGGCAGTGAGGTTGGGCAGCAGGTTATAGCTTTGAAAAATGAAGCCCAGATGTACCTGGCGGAATTTGGCCAGCTGGTTCTCATTCATCGCGCTGATCTCATGTTTGCCTATGTAAACGCTGCCCTTTGTGGGTTTTTCAAGCCCCGCAAGCTGATTTAGCAGGGTGGACTTGCCGCTGCCCGAAGGGCCCACGATACAGCAGATCTCACCGGATTCGATGGCAAGGTTCACATCGTCCAGGGCGATGACCTTCTCCTTGCCCACCCGATACACCTTGCGCAGATGTTCCACGCAGATGATTGGCGCCATTCTTTCACCTCTTCGCTGCGGCCGGCGGCCGCCTTATTATAAGATACCAACAAGCGGGCTGATCCAGCCGCTCTGGCTCGTTTTGAATACCCAGTAGTAGAGCACCGCAAAGACTTCCCGCATATAGCAGGGCAGCACCGAATTGAGCCCAATGCTCGCAGGAATGGACCTCACCTGCTCAAAGCCGACCAGGCGGGCGTAGCAGCGGGCACGGTAGCAGTGGAATGCGTTGGTCACCACTGCCATGGGTTCGTCTGCGCCGATCCCCCGCTCTTCTAAAAGTTCTTTGGCAAACAGCAGGTTCTCCTCGGTGGAGGTGCTTTTCTGCTCCACAACGATCTGCTCTTCCGGCACGCCTTTTTCTATAAGGTAACGGGCCATTGCCACACCCTCAGGAATGGTCTCGCCGTTCCCCTGCCCGCCGGTGACCGCGATCACCACTTCGGGATTTTCAAGATAATAGGCATAGGCCGCATCAAGGCGGCGGCGCAGCAGATCGGAAGGCACGTCCTTTCGCAGGCCCGCCCCAAGCACAACGACCGCTTTCTCTCCCCCGCTTGCGCCGCAGGCATACCCGCTGACAGCCACAAAGCCCAGCAGCAGGCAGAAAACGCCCACCCCGCAAAAGAACAGGATCTTCAGCCAGCGGCCCACCCCATCCGCGCAGAAGGCGTCGATGGGGCGGTGAAAAACGGCATATACCCACAAAGCGGCCGTGAGAAGATACATCAGCAGAAGGCCGAAGTTAAAGTTGGAGCGAAAACTGCGCAGCACACTGTCCGCCAAAAGAACAGCCGCCAGCACCCACACAATGATGATCCTGATCTGCATTTTATTCCTTTTCAATGGATTTCCACACTTTCCGCTTCGGGTCGGCGCTTGCGTTTCTCAAAAGAGCCTCATTGCGTAAACGAATCGCCTGTGAATTTTATTTCATCCGTCCGAAGGGGTCAGCCGAAAATTTTTTGGGTAAGATCCTGGCCGTCCAGCCGGGCCTCGACGCCCAAAGCGGAGCAGATGGTCTTGCCAATGGCGCCAAAGCCCAGCACGGTGCCGAGGTTGTTGTCTTTTTTCACTTCGGGACCGGCCACCAAAAGCGGCACATACTCCCGGGTGTGGTCGGTGGTTTTGGTGTAGCCGGGATCGCAGCCGTGGTCGCCGGTGATCATCACCACATCGCCGGGGCGCAGTTTCTCCAGCAGCACGCCAAGGCCCCGGTCAAACTCAGAAGCCGCGGCCGCATAGCCGGGGATGTTGCGCCGGTGACCGTAGATCATGTCAAAATCCACCAGGTTGATGAACGCCAGGCCCTCAAAGTCCCGGTCCGCCAGCTCCAGCATGACCCGGATACCGTCGGTGTTGCCGCTGGTGCGGATCTTTTCCGTCAGGCCCTCGCCGTCAAAAATATCATAAATTTTGCCCACGCCGATCACGTCTTTGCCGGCGGCTTTGAGGTAGTCCAGCATGGTTTTTGCGGGAGGCTTGAGGGAGTAGTCGTGGCGGTTGGAAGTGCGCTTGAAGTCCGCCGCGCAGCTGCCCACAAAGGGACGCGCAATGACGCGGCCCACACCGTGCTCGCCTTTGAGCATATCCCGGGCCATCTGGCAGTATTCGTACAGCTGCTCCAGCGGTACCACCTCTTCATGGGCGGCCACCTGGAACACGCTGTCCGCCGAAGTGTACACGATAAGAGCGCCCGTGCGCATGTGCTCCTCGCCGTAATCTTTCAGGACTTCGGTGCCGGAATAGGGCTTGTTGCACAGCACTTTGCGCCCGGTGAGCTTTTCATACTCCTCGATCACCTCCGGCGGGAAGCCTTCGGGATAGGTGGGCAGCGCCCGTTCGCTCTCAACGCCGGCGATCTCCCAATGGCCGATGGTGGTGTCCTTGCCGTTGCTGGCCTCCTGCAGGCGGCCGCAGCTGCCCGCGACAGGATGGACCGGGGGCATGCAGTCAACGCCGTCCAGGTTGAACAGGCCCAGCGAAGCCATGTTGGGCGTCTGGAAAGCCGGGTCTTTGGCGATGGAGGCCAGGGTATTCGCTCCCACGTCACCGAATTTATCTGCGTCCGGCTCATAGCCGATTCCGAAACTGTCCAGCACGATCAGAAAAACGCGCTTTGTCATAGTGATATTCCCTCCTTGGAATGGTCATGTGTCTAAAGTTGGTTTCATTATACAATATTCCCTTCAGGAAGTTAAGCCGGGGAGGAAAGTTTTCTTTTTGCGTTTGCACCGGTATGTTAAAACTTTTTAAAAATTGCTTTCGGGTCTTTGACGCTCTTGCATTCGGGTGTATAATATATACTGGCAAAAATTTGAGGTTCTATGATTTCAGGAGGTTCTTTATGAACAAAATGCGCAAAACCAAGATCGTGTGCACCCTTGGCCCTTCCACGGACCGGGAGGATGTACTTCGGGATATGATCCTGAGCGGCATGAACGTTGCCCGCTTCAACTTCTCTCACGGCACCCATGAGGAACACAAGCGTCGACTGGACACCCTCAAGCGCCTGCGGGAGGAACTGAACCAGCCTGTGGCCGCTCTGCTGGACACCAAAGGCCCCGAGATCCGTCTGAAACAGTTTGCAGGCGGCAAGACCGAACTTGTGACCGGCCAGACCTTCACCCTCACCACCCGGGACGTGGAGGGCACCAACGAGATCTGTTCCATTACCTACAAAGACCTGCCCGGCGACCTCTCTGTGGGCAGCACCGTTCTGCTGGCAGACGGCCTCATCAGCCTGACCGTTACCAAGCTCACTGACACCGACATCACCTGCAAGGTGGAGAATGGCGGCCCCATCAGCAACAACAAGGGCGTGAACGTGCCGGGTGTCTCCCTTTCCATGCCGTACATGAGCCAGCGGGACAAGGATGACATTCTCTTCGGAATCGAGCAGGGCTTTGACTTCATTGCTGCCAGCTTCACCCGCAGCGCGCAGGACATCCAGGAAGTGCGCCGCCTGCTGAACAGCCACAATTCCCACATTCGTATCATTGCCAAAATTGAGAACCGGGAAGGCGTGGACAACATCGACGAGATCCTCACCGCGGCCGACGCCGTGATGGTGGCTCGCGGTGACATGGGCGTGGAGATTGACTTCACCGAGATCCCCGTCATCCAGAAAGAGATCATTTATCACAGCTTCTCCAGCGGCAAGCCGGTCATCACCGCCACTCAGATGTTGGAGAGCATGATCGAGAATCCCCGCCCCACCCGTGCCGAGATCACCGACGTGGCCAACGCTATCTACGACGGCACCAGCGCCATCATGCTTAGCGGCGAGACCGCTGCCGGCAAATACCCTGTTGAGGCTGTCCGCACCATGGCCGCAATCGCGGAGCGCACCGAGAACGACGCCAGCTACTTCAGCCGCATGCGCAAGGCGCCTGTGGATTCCCGCATGAGCATTGTGGGAGCCACCGCCCATGCCGCGGGCACCACCGCTGCAGACGTGAAGGCCGCAGCCATCATCACCGTGAGCAAGAGCGGCGAGACCGCCCGTCTGGTGAGCAAGGGCCGGCCCTCCACCCCGGTAATTGCCTGTGTGGTGGACGACTGGGTGCAGCGTCACCTGGCTCTGTCCTGGGGCGTCACTCCCCTGCTCATGCCCTACGCCCACAACACCGATGAGCTGATCGAACTGTCGGTCAAGACCGCAGAGGAAGCGGGGCTTGTGCACACCGGCGACCTTGTGGTGGTAACGGCCGGCGTGCCCGTGGGCATTTCCGGCACCACCAACATGCTCAAGGTCCACATGGTGGGCGACTCTCTGCTGAACGGCGTGGGCATTGGCGAGCACAACGCCAAAGGTCCCGTGTGTATCTGCCGCAGCAACCATGACGTAAAGTCCAAGTTCCGCAAGGGCGATGTTCTGGTGGTCCCCTACACCAACAACGACATGCTGGACGCCATGCGCGACGCCAGCGCCATCGTTGTGGAAGAGGCCGGCCTGAACAGCCATGCCGCCATTGTGGGCCTGACGCTGGGCAAAGCGGTGCTGGTGGGCGCTTCCGGCGCCACCCGTGCTTTGAAAGACGGCGCGATGGTCTCGGTGGACTGCGGCCGCGGTATCGTGCAGAGCATGGCGAACTGAGCCGAGCTGAACATCAAAGAAAACCCCGGGAACATTTGTTCCCGGGGTTTTATTGTTTTTGCAGCGGTTCAGCGGGCCGGATAGGCTGCGAATTCTTCCGCCGTGCCATTGAATACGTTCAGATCGATATAGGGTTCCTTGCCCGCATATCCATCAAGGCGTCCCCGGTCCGTGTACTGCCAGAACGTCCAGTCACGGCCGTCTTTCAGGCGAGGCGCTGAATAAACTTTACTAATCCAAATATCGTATCCGGCATAACTTCCGGTCAGGTATCGCTCGTACGCGCTGCCGGTGGCATAAATCACCGGTCGCAGGCCATAGTGGTCTTCCAGACGTTCCAACAGGACTGTGAGCTGCTCTGTCACTTCCTCGCGGGCAGGCGGGTGCATTTTCTTGCTGCCATAAAGTTCAACATCCACCACCGGCGGCAGCATTCCTTCAAAAGGCTCCACCACACAAATAAAGTTCTCAGCTTGTGCAGCCCCATTGCTGTCGAAACTGAAAAAATGATATGCGCCGATCCGCAGCCCGCTTTGGCGGGCCTGACTGTAATTCCAACAGAAGTTTGGGTCCACGGAGCTGCTGCCTTCTGTTGCCTTGATGAACGCAAAGGAAATATCCTGTTCCGCCAGCGTCTTCCAGTCGATCCCGCCCTGGTAGACCGACACATCCACACCGCGGACCGGGTACCGTTCCCCGGACGGAGAGTTCAAACGAGGAAGCCCACCGTTTGCCAGAAGAAATATCCCGGCTTCCGCAAAAAAGGCTGCGGCCGCCAGCAAGCCTCTTCCATAACGCTTCAACACGCCCGGCGCACCGCTGGGCTGATATTTAAAGAGAGCAAATTTTTTCATTGTCTCACCTTGCATACAAAAACAGGGCAAGCGCAATGCGCCTGCCCTGTTCTGGCGGAAAGAGAGGGATTCGAACCCTCGGTGGGTTTATGGCCCACACACGATTTCCAGTCGTGCGCCTTAGACCAGCTCAGCCATCTTTCCACTTTTTGTGCGGTTCTCAAAGCCGCCTATTTATAATACCGAAAAGAGAGCCTTCTGTCAAGCCCTAAAATGCAAAAAATGCCTGCTTTTCAGCAGGCATTTTTTCAGGTCACTCCACGCGGGCGGGATAATACAGGTTGTTGCTGATGAACTCCAGCTTATCCTTCAGCGCCTGCTCCATGGTCGCCACGACGTTGACCATGTTGGCCACGGACTCGTTGACCTCCATCAGCTGGCAGAAGTTCACGTCATCCATCCCGATGACGCGCTGCAGCTTTTCGCCCTCGGCGTTGAGGATGTGGCTGAGAGCCGTCTCCTCAAGAGCAATGCTCTCCAGCAGGTCGGTGACTGCCTGGCACATGGTGATGGGATTGGGATGCATGGAAATAACGGGCATGGACATGAGGCATACCTCCTGAAAAAATGGTGTGTTGCAACACGTTTGTGCTGACTATCCCACTATATGCCGGCGTCTGCGTTTTGTTCCGCACGCCCCAAAAAGCAAAAAGAGCAGGGGCACATTCTCCCCTGCTCTCGTTGTTTTCAGCAGCCCAGATAGGCTTTGCGAACCTCGATATTGTTGGCCAGCTCGTCGGCGGGGCCTTCCATCTTGATGGTGCCGGTCTCCAGCACATAGGCACGGTCAGCGATTTCCAGCGCCATTTTGGCATTCTGTTCCACCAGAAGAACGGTCACGCCGTCCCGGTTCACATCCTCAATGATGTGGAAGATCTCCTTCACCAGAAGGGGCGAAAGGCCCATGCTGGGCTCATCCAGCAGCAGCATTTTAGGCTTGCACATCAGCGCCCGGCCGATAGCCAGCATTTGCTGCTCGCCGCCGGACAGAGTGCCTGCCTGCTGTTTGCGCCGCTCTTTCAAACGGGGCAGGCGTTCAAACACCATTTCCAGGTCGTCAGCAATGGCGTCCTTCGAGTCCTTGCGGGTGAAGGCGCCCATTTCCAGATTTTCCTGCACCGACAGGTGGCTGAACACGCGGCGGCCTTCCGGCACCTGGGCCAGGCCCAGCCGGATGATCTTGTGGGCCTCCATGTGGCTGATCTTCTGGCCCATAAAATCGATCTCGCCGCCCTTGAGCTTCAGCAGGCCGGAGATTGCGTGCATGGTGGTGGTCTTGCCGGCGCCGTTGGCACCGATCAGAGTGACGATCTCGCCCTCATTCACATGAAAGGAAATATCCCGGATGGCGTGAATGGAGCCATAGAACACGTTGATATCCTGTACGCGCAGCATTTCACCCATGGCTCAGTCACCTCCCAGATACGCCGCAATGACCTTGGGGTTATTGCGGATGGACTCGCCGGTGCCCTGGGCAATAACGCGGCCGTAGTCCAGCACATAAATATACTCGCAGATACCCATAACGAAGTTCATATCGTGCTCGATGAGCAGGATGGCCAGATCAAAGCGGTCACGCACCGCCTTGATGGTGTTCATCAGCTCTTCGGTCTCGTTTGGGTTCATACCTGCGGCAGGCTCATCCAGCAGCAGCAGCTTGGGATTGGTGGCCAGCGCGCGGGCGATCTCCAGCTTGCGCTGCTTGCCGTAGGGCAGGCTGGAAGCAGGCAGATCCGCTTCCTTGTCCAGGTCAAAGATCTTAAGCAGCTGCATGGCCTGCTTGTTCATCTGCCGCTCCTTTTCGCGGAAGCCGGGCAGCCGGAAGATACCGGTCCACAGGGAGTATTTCACCTGATTGTGCAGGCCGATCTTCACGTTATCCAGAACGCTCATCTGATCGAACAGACGGATGTTCTGGAAGGTACGCGCAATGCCTTCCTGATTGATCTTTGCCGGCTGCTGGCCGGTGATGTTTTTGCCGTCCAGGATGATGTCGCCCTCGGTGGGACGATACACGCCGGTGAGCATGTTGAACACGGTGGTTTTGCCCGCGCCGTTGGGGCCGATGAGGCCATACAGCTGGCCTTTTTCCATCCTCATGTCCAGCTGGGCCACAGCCTGCAGGCCGCCGAACGCAATGCCCAGGTTGGTTACTTCAAGCAGTGCCATGCCTCACGCCTCCCCTTTCTCGCCCTGCGGGCCGTTTTTCTGGAAGCGGGCCGCCAGCTTGCGGAATTTCGGATTTGCAGCGATCCTCTCTGCCATCTGTGCGCGCCAGGCCACGATCTGAGGGCTCTGGTTAAAGATCATCATCACGATCAGCACAATGGCGTACACCAGCATGCGGTAATCCGCCACGCCGCGCAGCAGCTCGGGCAGAACATACAGCACCGTGGCTGCGATCATGGAGCCGCGGATGTTGCCGATACCGCCCAGAACGACAAACACCAGCACCAGGATGGAGGTGTTGTAGTCGAACTTTTTGGCCGCCAGCGCCGAGAAGTTCAGCGCATAGAGTACGCCTGCCATGCCCGCAAACACTGCGGAGATGATAAACGCCATCAGTTTATACTTGGTCACATTGATACCGGTGGCCTCGGCGGCGATACGGTTGTCGCGGATGGACATGATGGCCCGGCCGGCCCGGGAATTGATGAGGTTCAGGATCACAAACAGCGTGATGAGGATGAGGATAATGCCCGCCAGGAAGGTGGACGCCTTTTTCATACCGCTGATACCGATCGCGCCGTTGATGATCACGTCGCCGTCCGGCGCGAGGCCCATGGAAGCGGAATCCTTGATGGAGAAATGGAACCCGTTGGAATCAAGGCCCAGGTACACGGTGTTCAGCACGTTCTTGATAATCTCACCGAAGGCCAGAGTGACGATGGCAAGATAGTCGCCCCGAAGACGCAGCACCGGGATACCAATGAGGAAGCCGAACACGCCGGCCACCACACCGCCGATGAGCATGGAGAGCGCAAGGCCCAGGGCGGAAGGCATTTCAGAGCCGGTGACGACCCAGAACACAGCGCCGGAGAAAGCGCCCACGCTCATAAAGCCTGCATGCCCCAGACTCAGCTCGCCCAGGATACCCACAGTGAGGTTCAGCGAAATGGCCAGCACCACATAGGTGCAGATGGGCACCAGCATGCCCTTCATGGAATTGTTCAGCACGCCGCCCACGGTCAGCGCCTGCACAACGACGTAGAAAACCACGACGATACCGTAGGTGATCAGATTGCTGCGCGTGGTCTTTTTCATGTTTTTCAATGCGTTCATCACAGCCACCTCACACCTTCTCGTTCATGGGCTTGCCCAAAAGGCCCGTGGGCCGCACCAGAAGCACGATGATCAGCACGGCAAACACGATGGCGTCCGCCAGCTGGGTGGAAACATAAGCCTTGCTCATGATTTCGATGATACCCAGCAGCACGCCGCCCAGCATTGCGCCGGGAATGGAGCCGATACCGCCAAACACCGCAGCCGTGAATGCCTTAATACCGGGCATTGCGCCGGTGGTGGGCGTCAGCGACGGATACGCCGAGCACAGCAGAACGCCTGCCACCGCCGCCAGCGCAGAACCGATGGCAAAGGTAAGGGCGATGGTGGAGTTCACGTTCACGCCCATCAGCTGAGCAGCGCCTTTGTCCTCGGAAACAGCCAGCATTGCGTGGCCAAGCTTCGTGTGATTGACGAACAGGCTCAGCCCAACCATGATGATCGCCGCCGTGACAATGGTGATCACCGTCTCAGAGGAGACAACGATCTTTCCGCCCGCCAAATGCAGATCCAGCGCGGGAATATCCACCACGGAGGTGAAGTTCTTGGGATCGGAACCCCAGATGAGCAGCGCCAGGTTCTGCAGAAGATAGCTCACACCGATGGCCGTGATGAGCACAGCCAGCGAAGAAGCGCCGCGCAGCGGCTTGTATGCAAACCGCTCGATGGCCAGGCCCAGCACCGTGCACAACGCCATCGACAGAAGGATCGCCACCACCGGCGGGATCCCCATCTGGTTGACCGAGATGAACACGATGTAGCTGCCCACCATGATGACGTCGCCGTGGGCAAAGTTCAGCATCTTGGCGATACCGTAGACCATGGTGTAGCCCAGGGCGATAATGGCATACACGCTGCCGAGGCTGATGCCATTGATCAGATAGGATATAAACTCCATGCCCAATTCCCCTTTTCTTACAGCCGGCCCCTTCCGAAGGATGACAAAGGGCCCGCCCGCAAATATCCTACTCATTATAGCACTGTTCTAAAGTGCGCACAAGAAGAACTTGGCGAAATCGCCGCCTTTTTGACAAAAAAGGGAGTGCCGGCACATCTGGCCGGCACCCCCTTTGGTGCGTTGGGAAACGCCGCGGTCACATCGCGGTGTAAGCGCCGTTCTCGATCTTCATGGCGCGGGGAGCCTTGTTCACCTCACCGGTGGCCTCCCACTGCATGCCCTCGCCGGTCAGGCCGTCCACGGTGATCTCGGTCATGGCCGCCTTCAGAGCGTCGCACAGGGTGGAAGCGTCCATGTCGGGGGTGGCGCCAGCCTGCTCAATGGCAGCCAGGATGGTGTAAACGCCGTCGTAAGCGTCAGCAGCGAACTGGTTGGGCACCTCGCCGTACTTCTCCTGGTACTTGGAAACGAAAGCCTGGGTGGCCTCGTCGTCAGCGTCCGCCACGAAGGGGGTCAGCAGCATAACGCCCTCGAACAGGGACAGGTCGGCGCCTTCGATGGTCAGCAGGCCGTCCAGACCGTCACAGCCGAAGATCAGCGCGTCAAAGCCCTGCTTGTCCATCTCCTGGATGATCAGGTTGGCCTCGGCATAGTAGATGGGCAGGAACACCAGCTCAGCGCCGGCGTCCTTGGCTTTCTGCACCTGCACGGAGAAATCGGTCTTGTTGTCGGCGGTGAAAGCCTCGTTGGTCACGATCTCCAGGCCCTTGCTGGCAGCCTCTTCCACGAACTTGTCGCGGATACCGGTGGAGTAAGCGTCAGAGCTGTCGTAGATGATGGCGATCTTGGTGGCCAGGCCGTTGTCGGCAATGTAGTCAGCGGAGGCAATGCCCTGGTTGGGGTCGGTGAAGCAGACCTGGAAAGCATTGTCTTCGGCAATGACATCCGGGTTGGAAGCGGACGGAGTCAGCAGGAACAGGTTGTCCGCAGCGGTCTCGGGCGCAACGGTCAGGCAGGGCTGGGTGGTAACGGTGCCCAGCAGGACCTGCATGCCCCAGTCCTTCAGGTTGTTGTAGGCGTTCATCGCCTTCTCAACGTCGTTCTCATCGTCCTGGAAGTTCAGCTCAAACTGAACGCCGCCCAGAGCGTTGATCTCGTCCACGGCAATCTGCGCGCCGTTCTTCACAGCGTTGCCATAGGTGGCGGCGCCGCCGGTGGTGGGGCCGATACCGCCGATCTTGAACACACCGGCGGTGCTGCCGGAAGCAGAGGTGCCCTGAGAGGCAGGGTCAGAACCCGCGGTGGACGAAGGAGTGGAGCCGCAGGCAACCAGGCTGAACGCCATGGCAGCCGCAAGAGCGGCACTCAAAAACTTTTTCATAGATGTTCCCTCCTGTTATGTGACCCGGAATGCCTGCGCTCCTCCGCCGCCGTTCCGGGCCTCGTGTTTCCTAAAATTATAAACACATTCTTCGCAAGATACAATTCGCTATTTTTACATACTTTTTAACGTTGTAAAGCGTCATAGTGGATACTTTGCATAAATTTGCACCGTTTTTTCGCAGATTATTGATCAGCCCGGCCAAAGAGAAAGGCCAAAAAAATGTTTTGAAGA
>NHCFR05603__coassemble_413_pt1 | contig 33416 bp, 23 predicted proteins | sample NHCFR05603__metabat2_low_PE_044 | metagenome-assembled genome bin NHCFR05603 | reverse complement strand
GAAAGCGTCACAGGAGCCATATCCCGTATCACAGACAAGGCCGGTGAAATGGTTAATCGCTTTATCGAAGCATTGGCTATTATGTTAGTAACCTGTTGTATCATTCCTATTCTGGTGCTACTGTCTTTTGTCTGGTTCGCAAAAATCTTGCTGGCCGTGGATCTCCCCATCAACTATTTCAGCATACACCAGGGTATAAAAAACAATCTTTTTGCTAAGAAAACGAAAAACGCACAATAATCAATCAGCCTATGAGTCTCCTCTGATTGAATTGAGAAGATGCAACAAATCTACTATTTCCCCTATCTTGAAACGGCTCTATTTCCAGTGTTACCGACCACTATGACCACCATTTGACCACCACGCACACAAAAGCCCGCGAAGCCAGTACTGAAAAGGCTTCACGGGCTTTTTATATAGTTTTCAACTTTGTGCACAACCGACGAAAAACAGCTTGAGAGCGCGGTTTTGCTTTGTGTGTCTGGGAACTCCGACCCGGAAGGCCGCTGGTTCGAATCCAGTCGGGCGCACCAGATCGTCGCAAGCGTCATAACGCTTGCGACGATTTTTTTGTACGGGGCGTTATCCGAACATAAACTTCGTCATGGGCGGGGCTTTCCAAACAGAGGCAGGGTGGATTCGCAGGCTGGCGTCCGTATCCCAGAACCTATATAACAAAACCAATACAAAACAAAAGAGATTACCATAAACCTCATCTCCCTCTCCGGCACCCACAGCCTGCTGCGGACGGTAGCACTGCAGGGACCGGCACGCAATCGAACTGCAGGCCGCAAAAGACTTTTATTGCACGGGCAGGTCGGTGTCCTGCATCCGGGCGGCGGAATGTTGTATTCGCAACACGTTTGCATTATACTATAAAAAAGCGCGGGTGCGGCGATACGGCGCATTGCATCCAGAAGGAGGAAGATCATGAGTTGCGTTCCGGTCAACCGTGCTGTGGATGGGCGCAATGCGCGCAGGGCGGCTTTTCTGGCCCTCCTTTTTTCCACCTATATGTTCGAATACATGGTCACCCTCACCTTCATCGACCAGCGGAACATCGCCATTTCCGGCTCCTCCTGGCAGCTTGCCCTGCACTACATCGACACGCTCCTTTCCGCCGCGGGCTTTGCCTCCTTCGCGCTGCTGCGAAGGATCTTCAAGGAGGAAAAAACGCGGGTCAGGCTGCTGGTGATTCCGAACATGGTGTATTGCGTGAGCATGATCGCCCTTTGCTTTATGGGCTCGGTGGCGGCCTATTCCGTTACCGCAATGCTGACCGCGTTTTCTCTGGGCGTGCTGGGCGGGATGGTCTACTTCTGCATGTCCCAGGCGTTGGCCCAGACCTCCTGCATGGGAAAGGTCATGGCGGCGGGGGCGGCAGCGGCGGTATTGCTTCAGTATCTGCTGCAGAAGCATCTGGATATCGTCCTCGGCCTGCCGGTGGTGCTGGTCCTGGGGTTTTCGGCAACGCTTTGGCTCACCGTCAAAAGGCCCTGGGATTGGCTGGGAGAAGACTGCCTTCCCTATGCCAAGGAGTCGCCGGCATCCAAAAGCGAGCTTCGGCAAAAGCAGTTCATCCTGTCGCTCACCGTGGTGGCCCTTGCGGTGGTCGGGATCTTTTACGACGCGCAGATGATGCGGCTCAACGTGCAGACCCACTACCAGGAGTTCGATTATTACGCCTGGCCTCGCCTGTTCCTCATTGCCGGCTACGCTTTGATTGGGATCATCGGCGATGTGAAACAGCAGAAATACGTTCCCATCGCCACCTTGTGCACGGCGATGTTTGCCGTGTTCAACCCAATCCTGCTGGGGGAGATGGAAGGCTACCAGTTTAATATGTGCATCCACTATGCCTGCCTGGGGGCCAGCGTCTCCTATTTCAACCTGATGTTCTGGAACATTGCCCCCAAGACCGGCTGTCCTGAGCTTTGGGCCAGCATGGGGCGGGTGATAAGCGGCCCGGTGGAGGCCGCCCTATCGGCCATGCAGGTGGCGGACCTGCCCTTGAACGCGATGGTCGGCATCGACATTCTGATGTTTGTGTTGCTGGTTCTTGCGCTGGCGGTGGGCGACTATCTGCAGATCGGCCGCCGGGAGGAGAAGGAGCGGCCGGACGGGCGGCCCGTCGGCCCGCCGGAATTGACGCAGCAGCAGCGGCTTGCGCTGTACGCAGCCCATTGCTCCCTGACGCCCCGCGAGACCGAGGTGCTGGAAAAGCTGTTGACCACCGAGGACGGCGTGCAGGAGATCGCGGACAGTTTGTATATATCCCGCCGCATGCTCCAGCGGTACATCGCCTCCATTTACGAAAAGACCGGCACCGGTTCCCGGATCGGGCTTTTCCGGCGCTACACCGGTTTTATGACCAAAGAATGACCAGGATAAAACACGCCGCCCCATCACCCGGCCGGGTGATGGGGCGGCGTGTTTTTTGCCCGGCGGACCTGCCGGGAACCGGGCCGGCGGTTTTCCCGTCAGGCCATCAGGGTCAAAAGGGCCTCGTACGCCAGCATATCGTCGGGCGTGGAAATGCCGACGTCCCAATAGATGGCGTAAAGGTCGCCCTGGTATTCGCCATAGGGGCTGCACATGAGCCGGTAGGGCGTGCCGCCGCAGTCGTATTCCAAAATTGTGCTCAGGAAAGCCTCGTCCTCGGTGCTCACGCCGTACCCGCAGTGGGTGAGAAAATGCTCGACCAGCTCCACGCTGCTGGTATAATCGGACCTGGACTCAAAGCTGTCGATTGCCTCGGCGGCGGGCAGCATCAGCTGGGCGTAGAGCGCGCCGACCTCCTCCTCGGTGTACTGGGGGAAGAGGGCGGCCAGCAGGTCCATCATGGCTTCGCAGGAAAGGGCGTTGTCGTTCTTGCCCACGTTCGCGCTGTTGCTGAGGGTGAACAGCGCCTTGAAGAGCACCAGCCGCCCGTCGGGGTCGTAGATGAGGCGGGCGTTCATGATGTTGTCGGGGTCGCTGCCGGTGAAATCACCCACCAGCGACATGACGCGGCCCACCGCCGGGTCGTCCCAGAGCAGCACGCGGTAGACGGAATACCCCTGCTCCTGGAAGGAGGTGCCCTCCAGGGTCTGGGCGTCGCTCTCCACCATGTAGGCGTAGCCGTCGGTGTTGTTGTTGAAGTTCTCGATGAAGCTCTCGATGGCGGCGGCGTCCTGAAAGCCCAGCTCGGTGCTCGCCACCGCGTCCTCGCCCTCATCGGGCCCGCCGCCGCCCGTCTGCGCGCCGCCGCCGCAGGCCGTGAGGCCCAAGAGCATGAACGCGGCCAGCAACAATGCCAATCCCTTTTTCAACATAGATCGTTCCTCCGTTTTCTGTGTTCTTATGGTGGCCGGGGCCGGGGCCGGACCCGGCCTCGGTTACCGCATGGAATGGGGCGCGGCGGGCGTCAGCCGGCCGCGAAGAAGGCGCCCGCCGAGGCAAAGGCCGCTTCGATGGCGATCTTGCCGTCGGTGGTCATGTAGCCCAGCAGCCCGCTCTGCGCGTCCTGGTAGGCCACCAGGCCGCTGCCGCAGGAGAAATAGCCGCTGATGGAAGGGTCGCTTGCCACCACGTTGCCGCTGGTGTCGATGAGGATCCACCGGTCGCCGTCCTGCACCTTGCCCACGCCGTCCCAGAAGGTGCAGCCGCCCACATAGGGGTCGGTGCCGGTGGCCACCATGCTGGCCGTGCGATAGGCGGGCGCGATGACCATTTCCCCCGCCTCGTTGATAAAGCCCCACAGCCCGTTTTGCAGCACCGGCGCCAGCCCGCTGCTGAACACCATGGCCTGTTCAAACGAGAAGTCGATCATCACCTTGCCGTCCTTGTCGATGAAGCCGTAGCGGCCGTTTTGATCCTGGGCCAGGTACCAGCCGTTCTCGCAGTAGTGGAGATAGGGATACTGGCAGGCCACGGCCACGTTGCCGCTGTCGTCGCACAGGCCGTAGAGGTCCGCGCCGTGGAACGGCCCGCCGGGCTTGATCTTCACCCGCATGTTGGGGTCAAAGCCGTTTTCGTCCGCGTAGTACTCCTTGGGGATGGTGGCCAGGATGTTGCCCTGGGTATCCAGGATGACCGGCGCGTCCTCGCTGCCCATCCGCTGGTCGGTGGCCTCGTTCACCCGGCGGGCGGCCACGGCCTTGCCGCCGGTAAAATTAGAGGCGAAGCCGAAGAAGTAGGTGCTGGCGTAGCCCGAACCGGTGACCTTGGGCAGCGCCTGCGCGCTGAACAGCACGTTGCCGTCCTGGTCGATGTAAATTTTGTCGTAGCTGCTGTCGGTCTTCAGCTCCACCGCCGCGATGCCCTCCCGGAACTGCTCGGAGCTGGCCAGGGGGTAGGTGGCCCCGTCGCTGTCGCGCACCTCCCGGATCACCGGCGTGCCGGCGCGGTCGATGTAGGCCCAGCTGCCGTCCGTCAGCTGCACCATGGCGCGCCCGTCGGAAAAGCCATAGGCGCTCTGGAACTGCGGCTGGATGCGCCAGGCGCCCGCCTTGTCAATGTAGCCGTAGAGGCCGGTGTCCGCGTCCTGCACGGCCGCAAGGGCGCCGTCGTCCGCCAGCTGCACCACCTCCAGCGCGGCGGACTGCCCCTGGGGCAGCTCGCCGGTGTATTCCGGCAGGGGGGCTTTGGGGTCGGCGTTGTACGCCTCCAGCGCCATCATGAACTCGATCACCGCCGTGTCGTCCTCCATGGCCGCGTCCATGTCCATCACCGGGAAATCAGCCGCCCGCACCGCCGTTTGTCGCACATGCTCCAGGAAAAGCGCCGCCTCGGCGTTTTCAGAGGGGGAGAGGATGATCACCGGCTGCGCGTCGGTCTCGGTGACGTAGCAGCGGATGAAGATGTCCTGCGGCCCGCTCACCATCAGCACCGAGAAGGAGGTGGCGGACGCCGCCTCCTGGTAGCGGTAGAGCCCCCAGGTGGAGGGCACTTCCAGCGTGACGCCGTAGCCGTCGTAGCCGGTCCACTGGGTGTCGGCAAAGGGCACGCTCTCCATGCTCCCGCCGCCATACATGACCTCGCCCTGCCCCTGCCGGGACGAGGACGCTTCGCCCGCGCCGGCGGCGGGGGCGGACGGCTCCTGCGATGCCGTGCCGCAGGCGGCAAGGCAGAAAACGCAGAGCGCCAGCAAAAGCGAAAACCATCTCTTCATGGGTGTTTCTCCTTTTTTCTATCGCTGCCGCCCTCAGTTGGGGATCAGCTGCTCCCAGCCCAGGGGCGCGTCGGCTTTCGAGCCGAAGTAGAATTCGTCCCCGTTCTGGAACACCGAGTCCACCTCGGTGCCCACCTTGATGGTGGAGCCGTCGGCGGTGGTGTACTCGTTGCGGTCGTAGATGTAGTCGCTCCAGTCGTTCGCCCAGTCGTCGGAGGTGTAGCCGGAATCGCCGGAGGACACCGAGGAATCGTAATCGTTCATGTAGGCCTGCGCCTGGGCCTCGGTCATGGCGGCGATGGAACTTGCCTGCTGCTGCATGACCATGTTGCGAATGTAGTTTCCGTACGCCTGCTTGGCATAGTTGAACTCGTTGCGGATGACCATGTTGCTGCAGATCATCTCATACTCGACGCTGTACCGGTCCAGCGTCGCCTCGTCCGGCGCGATGCACACCATGATCCCCGGCACCACCCACAGGGTGTTCACAAAGTTGATCCCGTAGGACGGGCTGATGTACTGCGCCGCCACGCAGAGGGTGGCGGCGTCCGCCATATAGGTCTGCCCGCCGCTGGTAAAGCGGTACCGCCGCATGGAAATGGTGCCCTCGCAGCTGGACGCCTGCGCGGTGACGCCGTACCCGCCGCCGATCTGGTTGATGCCGTCCACCACCGTGTTGAGGAAGGTTTGGGCCGTCTGGTCAAGGAACGACTGGAACTCGGCGGGCACCGGCGTTTCGCTCACCACCGTGCCCCCCGTGCCCAGCACGCCGTTGAAGTACATATCCAGCACCTGCCCGGCATTTTTGTAGGCCAGGTGGACGATGTAGGTCTCCATGTCGGTGTAGTCCTGGTGGGGGAACAGCCCGGTGTTGTCGTAGCTCTCCAGATAGTCCTGGGAGGTGTGGATCAGCACCGCGACCTGCTGGTCCGGGCTGGTGAACTGGACGGACGCGATGCAGGGGTTGTTGGTGGAAACAAAGCTCCAGTCGCACTGCACCTGGGCCGTCCAGCCGTAGGGCATCAGCACGTCCATCACCGGGATGCCGGTGGACGGATCGGTGAGGGTGGTGTAGCTGCCGAAGGAGCCGCTGTAATCCGCGGTGTCCAGCTGGGACAGGTCCTGCCCGCCCTGTTGCGGGATATCCTGCGGGGACGTGTCCTCCTGCCAGAATGGATCTGAGTCGTCATACCAGGGCGGGTCCTGCCCGTCCGGCTGCGAAACGTCGTACCAGGATGTGGATCCCGAGGGGCCGGTGGGCGGCCCGCCGGTGTACCCGTCGCCGCAGGCGGTGAGCAGCAAAGCCGCCGCGATGCCCAGGCAAACCGGTCTCCTGCTTTTCTTCATTGTAGTTTTCCTCGCTTTCGTTGTTCCCCTGTGCGGGCGGTCGTCCTTTCCGGCGGCGCTGCCGTTTGCGCGCCGTTTTTCCTCCTCACTTTGACTATATAAGAGATGGGGGGCGGTTTTGCAGTTCACAAGTGTGCCATTTTCCCAAAAACGGGGTTCGTATCTGTGCCATTTTGCAAAACGGGCGAAAAAAGCCGGGCTGGGGCCGCGGGGGCTGGGCTTTTTTTCCTTTCGCGGTTCACAAGTGTGCCATTCCCGCCCAAGGGCTTTTGACGGGCGGCCCGGGGAGAATGGCACACTTGTGAACTGCAAAAGTTGACGGAATGCAGGTAGAATGATAGTGGCCGGTCGTCTGGCTTGACGCCAGAGGGCGGCGGGGCGAAGGCCGGGCGCCCGGAGAAACGCGTGAAAAAAAGACCGGCCCCAAGAAAGGAGCCACGGGATCATATGAAAAGGCAAACGGACAACAGCTTGAAAAGAGGCATCTCGTTTATCGTGGCGGCGGCCCTGACGCTGGGCCTGTGCGCCTGCGGGGGCACACAGCAGCCTCAGCAATCGCAGCAGTCCCAGCCACAGGAGAGCCAGCCGGCCCAGGCGCGGGAAATCACCATCTACACCGCCGTGGACCAGGTGTACTCCGAGCAGATCTTCGCGGAGTTTGAAGAGGAAACGGGCATCCAGGTGAACGCCGTTTACGACATCGAGTCCAACAAGACCACCGGCCTCACCAACAAGATCCTGGCCGAGGCGGAAAACCCCGTCTGCGACGTGTTCTGGAACAACGAGTTCGTGCAGACCATCGAGCTGCAGAACGCCGGGGCCCTGCAGCCCTACGTTTCTCCGGTGGCGGCGGACATCCCGGACGCCTACAAGGACGCGGACGGCTACTGGACCGCCTTCGGCGGCCGGGCCCGCACGCTGCTGGTGAACACCGAGCTCTTGGCGGAAGAGGATTGGCCCACCTCCATCTACGACCTGATCTCGGACAAATATCCCGGCGAGAGCATCGCCATCGCCTACCCCATGTTCGGCACCACCCGCACCCAGGCGGCCGCCCTCTACGCCGCTTTGGGCCCCGAGGAGGGCCGGGCCTTCTTTGAGGCCATCGCCGACCGGGGCGTGCAGATCGTGGACGGCAACTCGGTGACCAAGGACATGGCGGTGAGCGGCCAGGTGGCCATCGGTTACACCGACACCGACGACGCCAAGGTGGCTGTGAACGACGGCGCGCCGGTGGCCATGGTGTTCACCGACCAGGAGGAGGGGGGCCTGGGCAACCTGATCACCCCCAACACGGTGTGCATCATCAAGGACTGCGAGCACCCGGACGAAGCCAAGGAGTTCGTGGACTACATCATCTCCCTGGAGATGGAAAAGAAGCTGATCGGGATGGATTTCTTTGACCTGTCCATCCGTCCGGACGCGGACGTGGAGGGCCTGTCGGTCAAGGGCATGACGGTGAACCTGAAGGACGTGTACGACATGCTGGAGACCGCCAGCGCCGATATGCAGGAGATCTTCGCCAGATAACGCCGGCCAGCCGGCCAGGAAAGAAGGGCGGCAGATGAAAAAGAAAGAGAAACAAATCAAACAACCAAAGCAGGAGAAAAAGGGGTTCCAGTTCGCCGACTGGGACTATGACACGATAAGTGGGCGCATCCCCAACCTGCCTGCCTCGTGGCTCGGCTTTTGGGCCTGGCGGATAAAGCGAATATTTCTGGGGCTCAAGCTCAGCAAGTCCGCCTTTTTGCTCCTGCTCAAGGCGCTGCTGGCATTCGTGGCCGTCTCGGCGGCAAGCTACTACTTCAACATCTTCTTCTGGGCCTGGCTCAACGACAGCATGTGGATCGGCTGGGGCAAAGGCTACGGCAACGTGGCCGGCTTCCTCATCCCGGGCGGCGCGTTCAACACCGGCAACGGGATCATCGGGCTGGAGCCCCTCGCCGTCTTTTTAAACCTGTTCTTCAAACAGGGCAGCAACTACTCGGTGCCCAACGGCTTGCTGGCGTGGCCCTTTACCCTGGCGGTGGGCTGCCTTGTCACCTACCTCATCTCCAACATCCTCACAAGGGGTCTGACGGGCGTCCTCCGTGACGTGGCGGGCATCCCCGTCTATCTGCACCACTACGCCGGCAGGGGCAGCAAAAAGCTGTGGAAGTTCCTTTTGGAGGGTGTGTTCTACGCCACCGTCATCGGCTTTGTGGTGGTGAATCCCTTTGCGGTGCCGCTGCTGGGGGTCTACATCCTGCTCTGTTTTGGCCAGGAAGCGGACAACCCCCGCGTCATCGGTCTTTTCCTCAGGCGGTGCCGCCTTTACAAAAAAGCGGAAAAGGGCGGGGGCAAAGCGGGCGAAAAGCCCCTGCTGGCCGACACGATGCTCCAGATCTTCAGCCTGGGGCTGGGATTCTTTGTCTACTCCCTGCTCAACCTGCTGGTGTGGAACCTGTTCGCTTACCACTTTTTCGCCCGGCTGATCTTCAGCCTGCTGCTGGCAGCCATGACCCTCACCCTCTCCGGCGGCGCGCGGCGTAAAAAGCTGGGCAAGGCCATGGGCATGATGGCCATCACCACCGGCGTGCTCGCCCTGAGCCATGTCACCGCCTTCGCCCACGACGGGGGCGCCTCGGAGTCCGGCGGCACCTGGACGGGGCTGACGCGCAACGCCGGTTTCAAGGATATGGACGCCAGCAGCAAGCTGGGCGTGGCCGGCCTGAACATCGGCGCGCTGCACGCCTCGCGGCTGGTGAACTACGCCGATATCCTCATGGACAGCAAGACCCGGCTCACCGCCACCGACCAGTTCATCCTGGACCGCATGTTCAATATGTACGACCGGTACTACCGGGGCGAGCCGGTGTCCGTGGAGGAGTTCAACAGCCTGCGCGACCTGTACATCAAAAACCTCAACGGCCAGCTCTCCGACGACGTGAACTACCAGCGCAGCTGGGGCGAGACCCTGTGGGATGACACCAAAACCGCCCTCTCCAACTCGTTCCGGGAGTTCGCCGAGGGACAGACCATCAACTCTGTCATCGCCCGCCTGCCCCTGGGCGTGGCCACCTATGGCTACTCGGAACTGGCCCTCGCCCCCTTCGGGGCGGCCTACGACGCCTACGGCCGGGTCCAGTCCGGCAACTCCAACGCCTGGAGCGTCTGGTCGGGCACCATGGGCAACCAGATCTTCAACCTGGCGCTGGGCGAGGCCTGCGGCCGGGCGGTGGGCAGCGCCTCCGGCGCGATGTACAACGCGATGGCCGGGGCCTCCGGCGCGGTGCGTAGCCTCCAGTCCAGCTCCGCCCAGTGGATGGGCTCGGCCAGCAACAGCATCTCCCGCTCCACCGCCTCCTTTGTGAACTCGGTATCCCGCGGCGTGCAAGGCATGGCGGACACCCTCTCCCAGATGGGGCAATATGCCAACGTCTCCGGCAGCCAGCGGTTCTACTCCCAGTCCTGGGACCACGGCGTGGTGAACGTGATGAACGAGACGGTCAACAGCGCCGCGGGCACCGCCGCCACCGGCGCGGCGGGGCAGGCCATCTCCTCCTGGTTCCAGGGAAGCGGCGGCTCTTCCGGCGGCACATCTGGCGGCTCTTCCGGTGGCAGCTCTTCCGGCGGCGGCAGCGACGGCACCCTTTGGGGGGCGCGGCAGCAGTACGCCGATGAATTCGGATTCTGAACAAAGGAGGGATGACCAGTGGCACAAAAGGCCCTGGAAAATTGGGACCGTCTGTTTCAGCTGTTTGCGGGGCGGTCTGGCGGCATCGTTACAAAGAGCGTCTACCTGCGGCGGGAGGGGACCTATTACGGTGTGCTCGACGGAGAAAACGGGCAAGAGACCGTCAAAGTCCCCGCGCCCATGGGGGAGTTTGCCCTTTCCCTTTTGGATATCGAGGGGGAACTGGAATGTCTCCCCTCCACCCTGGCTCTCAGCGAGGACGCCGGCTGGGTCCTTTTTGCCCTGGCCGATCTTGCCCGGCGGACCCACTGCAAGAGCCTGATGAACGGCACCCCGGAAGCAGACCTCACCACCGACCCTATGCGGGTGGTGGAGGCATTGGAACAGGAGCTGTTCCCGGGAGTGGACGATATGCGCTTTCTTACGCCCTTTCTGTCGGTGGCGCTGGGAGCCAGGGCCCATCCGGACGTGAAAAAGGCCCGGCAGGACCTGATCGCCGCCGAATTCCTCAACAAAAGCGGCAACATGACAAGGGAGGGAAGCGCGCTGCTGCGGGCGTTTACCGAGACCCACGCCATGCTGGGCGTCTACGGGCAGAAAAAGGACGAGGGGCAGACCACTCTGTGCTGCGGGGCGATGCTCAACTGCTACCACTCGGCCTGGAGCATCACCCTGGACAGCACGGAAAAAACCTTTTATCTCACCACGATGAGCCGCAAGGAACTGGGAAAGACGCTGGAAAAGGTCTTTTCCTGATCTGTCTGCGGCAGCATGAAGAAAGGAGCGATCGTATGTCATTGTTTGAGGGTTTGTCCAAGGTCATCTCGGAGACCAGCGCCACGGCGGTGAGCAAGACCAAGGAGCTTGCCCGCATCGCCCAGCTCAACGGCGCCATCTCGGACGAGGAGAAGATCATCGCGGCAGCCCACACCGAGATCGGGCGGCGGTATATGGAGAACCTTGCCGGCGAGCGGCCGGACCTGTTCGGGGATCAGGTGGAGCGGATCCGGGAGGCCCAGAGCCGGATCGAGGCCCTGCGCCGGGAGCTGGAAGAGGTCAAGGGCATGGGCAAGTGCCCCTATTGCGGCGCGCAGGTGGAGGCGGGCAAGGCTTTCTGCGGCAGCTGCGGCGCCAGGCTGCCCCAGCCTGAGGCGGCCGGCGGGACGCCCCAGAACACGGAAGTCTAATTGTTCGCGGCGAGAGGATGAAAACAGCAAAAGCGCTTTTATTTGGCTCCGCCGTGTATTTTGTGCTGAGCTTCGCCCCCGTGCTGTATCTTGTGTCCAGGGTGCAGGCGGGCGGTGACGTGCTGCTCTCCCAGCGCAGGCTTGGCCTGATGGCAAACTCCCTGCTGCTGGGGCTGCTGGTGGCGTCGCTGTGCATGATCGCGGGCCTGGCGGCGGCCCAGGGCATCCGGTGCGGTCCGCTGGCCCGCAGGGGCTGCCGCTGGTTCTTTTTGCTGCTGGCGCCGGTGCCCCCTTATGTCTATGCGCTGTCCTGGCTGTCGGTGGCCCGGCTCTGGCGGCTGAACCCCACGGGGATGCTTCCCAGCGTGGCGGTGGAGGTGCTGGCCTACCTGCCCATCTGCACCGGCATCTCGCTGCTGGCGCTGGAGCGCCTGCCCAAAGAACCCCTCCAGCTGGCCCTGCTCATGGGCCGGGAGGAAAAAGCCTTTTGGAATGTGGCGCTGCCCTCGGTGTTCCCCCAGGTGCTGGCCTCGGGCGGGCTGGTGTTCATCCTGTCGGTCACCGACTTTTCCATCCCCTCCCTGTTCCAGGTGAACGTCTATGCCATGGAGATTTTCTCCGACTACTCCGCCCAGGGGCGCACCTACCACTCCTTCCTGCTGTCCCTGCCGCTCACGGCGGTGGCGGCGGTGGTGCTGCTGCTCTGCATGGGCCCGGTGAAGAGCATCCTCATGGCGGCCCCCTCCGGGGCGGCCTTTCCGGTGCGGGGCGGGGCCGCCGTGTTCGCCGCGGGCAGGGCGGGTGTGGCCCTCTGCATGTTCCAGGTGGTTTTCCCCCTGGCCGCCCTCGCACCCTACCTGCCCAGCCTGGGGCGGGCCATCCTGCTCGCGTGGGAAGAGCTGGCCACCTCTTGCCTCACCGGCGCGCTGGCTGGGCTGCTGGCCCTGGCGCCCGCAGCGCTGGCCGCGGAGTTCCTGCTGGCCCAAAAGGGGAAACGGTGGCTGTGGTACCTGTTCCTCTTTCCCATCGCCCTGCCCGGTTCCATCGTGGGGCTGGGCCTGCTGGAGATGGTCAACAAAAGCCCCTTCCACCGCCTGGGGCGCACCGTCTGGATGCCCGCTCTGGGCCTCGCGGTGCACTACCTGCCCTATCTGCTGCTCCTGCTGGCCGGGGCCTTTGCCCGGCTGGACCGGGACAAGCTGGCGCTGGGGCGGGTGCTGGCGCGGTCGCGGGGGCGGTATCTTTTCCGGGTGCGGCTGCCCCTGCTCCGCGGCGGGCTGCTGGCTGCCTTCGCGGTGGCCTTCATGCTCAGCGTGGCGGACGTGGGCACCGTGCTGATGCTGATGCCGGCGGGGATGGAGCCCCTGTCGGTGAAGATCTACAACTACCTCCACTACGGCTCCTCCGAGCTGGTGGCTGGCTTTTGCTATTTTCAGGTGCTGCTTTGCATGGCGGTCATGCTTCTGACCGGGCTTTTCCTGTCCACCCGCAAGAAGAGACGAGGCACGGATAACAGCGTGCGGCAAAGGGGGCGAATGGATTGATCCGGGCGCAAGGCATTACAAAACGATACGGGGAGCTGACGGTGCTGGAGGGCCTCTGCCTGACAGTGGAGCCGGGGGAGCTGGTCTCCATTTTGGGGGAGAGCGGCAGCGGAAAATCCACCCTGCTGCGGATCATCGCCGGCCTGGAAGAGGCCGACGCCGGCCGGCTGCTGCTGGGCGGCAAGCCCCCCGCCCCGGAACCGGGCAAGCGGGGGGTATCCATGACCTTTCAGGAGCCGGCCCTGTGGAACCACATGACCGTGGAGGACAACATCCTCTACGGCTGCCCCCTCCGGGGCAGGCAGCAGCGGCGGGAGCAGGCGGCGCTTCTGGCGGGGCGGCTGGGCATCGGCGAGCTGCTGAAGCGGTATCCCTACGAGATATCCGGCGGCCAGGCCAAGCGGGCCGCTCTGGCCCGGGCCATCGCCTGCCGCAAGTCCGTCCTGTTGCTGGACGAGCCCTTTGCCAACCTGGACGAAAAGAGTAAGGCCATAGCCATGGAGGCGGTGCGGCAGTGCTGCGCCGGAATGACGGTGCTGCTGGTGACCCACAGCCGGGAGGAAGCTGAGTGCCTGAGCCAAAAGCGGTACCAGCTGGAAAGGGGGCGCCTGTATGGATAAGAAAAAAATCTTCATCGTCGTCTTTTTCCTCGCGGCCATGGCGGCGGCGGGCGTGGGGCTGAAGATGTACCAGGCCGACAGCGAGCCGGTGTACGAGAAGATGGACTACCTCCATGTGCTCTTTCAAGGCGAGGAGATCTCCGCCCTTTATGACGACGGACAAAAGCTGTGGGTGGGCCTGAAAGGCGGCCTGCGCACCATCCACCGGGAGACCGGGGAGCCGCTGGAGGTGATCGACGACAGCATCACCCTGATCTACGCCTCGGAGATCGGGGAGAGCTTCGACGGCCTTATCTGGTGCGGCCACAACGACGGCGTCAGCGCCTACACGAAAAGCGGCGAGAAAGTCCTCACCTTCTCCGCACCCCAGATCCCCGAGGGCCGGGTGAACGCGGTGCTGCCGGTGGAGGACGGGGTTTGGATCGGCTGCATGACCGGGGCGGCCTTTTTGACAAAGGAGGGCGGCCAGTGGCAGGTGGAGCGGGTGCTGGGCACCACAAACGGCCTCACCGAGGAGTGCGTGAGCATCATCCGGAAAAACGGCGACGAGCTGTGGTTCGGCATGTACCTGTGCCAGAACGAGGGCGGGCTGTGCATCCTGAAAGGGGACGAGTGGACCTACCTCACCATGGACGACGGCCTGGCCCACCGGTATGTGAACTCCCTGGTGTTTTTGGACGAGGACACCTGCCTTGCCGGGGTGGGCCACACCCTCTACGGCGGGCTGAACCTGCTCAAGCGTACCCCCGAGGGTTGGAAGGTGACCCGCACCTGGTCCAGCGCGGAGGGCCTGCCGGGCAATAAGGTGCGGTTCCTTTTCTGCACCCGGGACGGGCGGATGATCATCACCACCGAGATGGACGGCATGGTGATCTGCGAGCGGCCCCCGGACGAGGGCGCCGAGGCCATCACCGGGCTGTACCTGGTGCAGGGCAACGGCCTGGCGGACAACGAGGTCAAGTGCATCGCCGAAAGCGACGCCTGCCTCTGGCTGGGCTGCAAGACCGGTCTTACCCGCATGGACAAGACATGACCTGTCCCAAACATCCTGCCAGGCCCCTCATCCTTAAAACACAAAAATAGGCGCTGCCCTTTCTCTCTGGTTCAGCTCTCCAGTCATATCCCACTGCATGGGTGGTTTTCAGCGGGTATGACTGTTTTCTCACAACCCCATCGCCTCGCTGAGCTTTTGCCCGGCGAGGCGCTTGTTTTTGTCAAAGGCATGGCTGTAGATGTTCAGCGTGGTACTGGGCTGGGAGTGACCCAGCAGACCTGCCACTGTGCGGACATCCACGCCTTGGGCGATGAGCATGCTGGCATTGGTGTGGCGCAGACTGTGCACATTCAAATTTTCTGGCAGACCGTTTTCACGGAGAATTTTTTTGAACCGGAAGGTGAAGGTGCAGGGCACCATGGGGTCGCCATTAGGCTGCCGGAACAGGTAGTCATCCTGTGTAAGCACACCAGCGCCTTGCTGCTCCTTTTCCCATTGACATTCCTTCTCCCAGGCCCGCAGCAGTTTGCACAGCTCCTTCGATAGATACACCACCCGCACCCCTGCCCGTGTCTTGGGTTCCTTGACTAAAATGGGTTGTCGACTCAGCTTGACAACGTTTCTCTGAATGTGGAGTGCCCGCTGCCGCCAGTCTATGTCTGACCAGCGCAGACCGCATGCTTCGCCCCGGCGCATCCCCGTGGCAAGGATGAGCTTGTAGTACACTTCATATTTCATGCTTTGGGTTTCCAGCGCCGCAATAAGCCGCTGCACCGTTTCCTCATCTGCCACCGGACGCTCTTTAGGGATACCCTTTTTCTTGTACGCCCGCCATGCGGGATTGTGGGTGATGTACCCTGCCTCCACTGCATCGGACAGGATGCTGCACAGGCAGGAATGAATCCCTTCCACTGTTTTTTCCGCAAGAATACCGCCTGTGTTTTCATTTCGCTCTTGACGCATTGCATCGTAAAAGTCCCGGAAGATTTCTTTGTTCAGCTCTGTCAGCTTGTAATGTCCTAAAGCCGGTAGGATACGTCGGATATCCTGCTTATCCCGTGTCAGTGTACTGGCTGCGAGCTTTTTCGGCGCTACCTGCCCCAGCCAAATTTCGATATACCTGGCCAGGGTCATACTGCGATCCACCGGGGCACCGGGAGTATGTTTCACCTCCTGCTCATAGAGTACCGCCTGCTCGTTCAGCCACTTCTGCGTCTGTTTCGCCGTCAGGCCCAAGGGCGGGTGAACGGTCTTTTGCGCCGGTTTCAATCGATTCCCCTGGTAATCGTATCCACGGGATACTACCAGCAGATAGCTGTTCTCGCCGCGTTTTCGAATGCTTGCCATGTGTTGACCACTCCTTTGTGTGTTTTGGTACAACAAAGCATACCGACAACTGCGACAGATAGCTATCACCAAACCCAACAAGAATTGTGTGCCACATTTATCCCAATGCCACCAACAGCAACAGGGGCGGCGGCCACCCGTCGCCCCTGCTTTTCATCCGACAGAACCTGTTTTCATTTGAGCCTGCTCACGTTCCCAGGCTTCATCCTCTGCCGGTTGGATCCACTCAGCCAGCACGGACGCAGCCTGCTGTTTGCTCTCCAGCTGCGGATGGCAATAGGTGCGTTCCAGAAAGCTGGTGTCTGCATGGCCCAGAAGTTCCGCTGCCACCTGCTTGCTGGTATTGTTCTGCAGCAGGAAGGTTGCGAAGAAGTGCCTGAGGGTATGCAGGTGATACTCCGGCGGAAAATCATTTTTCCGGTAGAGTCTGCGAAGCCGTCTGGTAAAGGAATCCGGGTGCACCGGTCCATCGACGGTGGAGAAGATATAGTCATCCGGGTGGATGACACGTCCTGCTCGCGCCTGCTCCAGAAACAGCTCCCCCATGTAATCATGCACCAATTCCGGGATCACCACAGTACGAGTGCGGTGATTTTTCGTGCTGCTCTCCACGATCCCCTGGCCCAGCACAGAACTGCGGGAGTGCTGCACCGTCACCGCCCCGCCGCCGTGCAGATCGTTCCAGCGCAGGGCGCACAGTTCGCCCCGACGCATCCCAGTGGTAATGGCGGTCAGGTAAAACACCCGGTAGAGCAGCGGCTCATTCAAAATGCACTGCATCAGCTTGCGCATCTCGAATTCGGCGGGGACGCGCTGCACCTTCTTTTCCACCCGAACACCCCGCACCCGATGGGCAGGGTTGTAGAGCAGAATATCGTTCCGCTTCGCATCCTCCAGCACCGCTGATACCGTTTCAAGATACTTGTGCACCGTGGCTTCACACAGCGGCTCACCCCTGCGATTTTTTCGTTTGCGCAGTTCGGCGCACATTTCTTCCAGGATCAGCGGGCGGAGCTTGTTCAGCGTCACTCCGCCGATGTACGGATAGACGACCTCCAGTTGGCGTTTGTATCCCGCCAGAGTGCTGGCCTTATAGTGGGTCTGTCGCGCTAGCCAGCTCGCCGCATACTGTTCAAACGTGGTGCGGTCGTCCTCCTCCATCCCGCAGCGGAACCGTTTTTCCATACGCTCTGCTTCGGAATGGACATATTGCAGAATGCCGCGTTTGGGTATCTCTTGCGGCACGTCGATGGTACGGCTCTGCATCCGCTTTTGTCCTCCGGGTCGGTACCCGTTGCAGACAGTGATCTTGAATTTCCGTTCGCCTTTTTGTTTGATAGACGCTATCCCGCTCGTCTCCCATCACGAAGCCTGTGACGCTGGTGACGGCAGTGACAGCATATTCGATGTTGTCCCTTCTCCGGGAATGCTGTCACAACCGTCACTTCTGTCACCAAGCCAGAGCCGCAGGGTCCTTTTGCTGTTGGTGCGGCTCACTTCCAGTCCAATGCCTGCTTCTGCCAACTGCCGTCCCCGGCTTTGAAGATACCGGGAAAGCTGTGCAGGTCCGAAGAGCAGGCCTTCCTTTCCCATCCAGTCGGCCAGTTCGGTTGCAGTGCCTTGAAACACATCCTGCCGAAGCAGTTTTTGCAGCAGCATGACAAGCAGGCCAAACTGAAGCTGTTCCGGGTCGGTCGTCCGATTCCAGCGACAATCATCAAATTCCAGCGTTTCTTCCTGGTCCTCAATATCCCTTCCTGTTGCTGAAAGCACAGCTGTATTCTCCTGCCGTTTTGTCCGCAGCAGGACCAGGCTTCCATCTGCTGCGCCGGAAAGACCATTCGTGCCGGACAACCGGTTAAACGGATCCTCATCCGGCAACTTGCGCAGGTGATGGATCGCCAGCAGACAAACGTGGTAACGGTCAGCGATACTCTTGAGCGCCGCCGCATCCTGGTAATCTGCGCTGTAGGACATCCCGCTGCCTGTCACGCATCGCACCTTTTGCAAGGTGTCCAGAATGACCAGCCGGATGCCGGGGTGTTCGTCCAGCACACGCTCCAACTGCTGTTCCAGCCCTTGTCCGATGGGAAGGGCCTGTCCGCAGAGGTATAGCCCAGAAGGCGCCACATGAGTCAGGCGCAGTGCACGGGAATGCAGCCGCTGGGGACCGTCCTCCAGTGCGAGATAGAGCACCTCGCCCTGCCGTGTTGCCCTTCCCAGAAAAGGTGTGCCTGTGCACACCGCCAGGCAGAGCTGCAGGGCCAGCCAACTTTTTCCCACCTTGGGTGAACCGCCCAGGATATACAACCCCGGCGCGAGCAGCCCTTCCACAATGAAGTCCACCGGTTCTACGGGCTGCTCAAACAAAGTTTGCATTGTATACAGATTTAAGTCTTGGGTCATCGCAACATCCTTTCTGTTTTTTGATTTGCTTTTTTGAACGCGCTGATTGTTCTGTTTCACACACCTCCTGTTGTTGCATTATATTTTGAAGAAGAAGGGCGCCGATATTGGACTTGTAACGCCGCCTCTTCAAAATCGAGATTGGAATTCACCTTGCCTGGCTGCCGACCTGGAGCCCCCCGCGCGGCGGGGCTATATCGGACAGGGCCTCGAAGTCACGGGCAAACTCGACCGGCAGGGGTTTGGGTTCTCCCAAGACAAAATGCGTTTGGATATCCAAACGCTATGCTAGCAAAGCTAGACACCTCCTGGGAGAGGCCATATTGTGCGATGACAGTGTGGCAACAACCTCCGTGTTTGAGGCATGATTTTAAATCGGGATATGCCTCTTAGGGTTACCATTGCCGTCATCCTTATCACGATAATGCGGTGTCCATCTGGCAAGTTCAGGAGAATACAAACAGCGCCACGCCGTGCAAAGGAACAGCTACGCTTTGCCACAAACCGCATCACGCCGCGAAAAACCGCATATTACAAGGCTTTTCTTGCTCCCACAAAATACAATTTGTAATACGGGCAGGATACGGAATGGAACGGTTTTTCGCGGCATTCTTTTTCTCCTTTTCCAGAATATCACAAGCGAGATACGATAATCCGGACTTTCAAGCCTTATTCAGAACAGGATGCTTCTGGTTCCGCCCGGGTGCCTGGATCAAGGAAGCCTAATAGGGCTTCCTTGATGGGATTAATTTGGCATTATACGAAAACAAGGAAGCCTAATTAGGCTTCCTTGTTTTCACATATTCACTGCTCCAATCGTGCAAATCGTGCAATAAGAAAAGGCTCTTCCGCGCAGATCAACAACTAACTACCCATTTGTCTTCTATCTAGTTTGTTATCTAGTTTGTATGGATTTTTCAGCTTAATAATAAAGATCAAATTGATCAAATCATACCTGATTGAAAAATCCGCACGAATAGCGACAGGCGGATTTCGTTTTGCTATACTGTAAAAGTTTGAAGCCATCAAGAACCATGGGATTGCCTTTAAGCGCTTGCGGCCCCCTCTTTGTCGGAATATAATGGAAACAGCAGAATCTCCATTTTCCGACAAGAAAGGTTTTAAGGGGGCTCAACACGTGAATGATCTCGTCTCCCGCTCAGATGTTACCCAGAAGAACACACCAGACGTCTGCCTTGTTCCGCAATTGACCACTGTCATCAACTATGCACTGCAGCAAAACCGCCTTCCCATCTTACCACAGATTACCATTCAGAATCACAGGGGACAGCCCCTTGATTCTGTTACCCTGACGGTGGACAGTGCCCCGGAAATTCTGGTTCCCTATTCCCAGAAAATCGAGCAGATACCTGCGCAGGCAGAGTATACCTTGCAAGGGTTGGATGTAAAAGCCAATCCTGTCTTCCTTACTCCCTTGACCGAACGGATACAAGGCACCATAACCATTCATCTGTCTGATGCCTCTGGCGTTTTGGCTGAATATACATCAGAGGCCACGGCGCTGGCCTACGATGAGTGGCACGGCACTGCTTTCTTCCCTGAACTAATCACCGCATTTATAACCCCAAATCATCCCGAAATCTCCAAACTGGTCACCCGTGCATCTACTTTTCTTCAGCAGTGGACAGGAGACCCTTCTCTGGACGCCTATCAACGGCAAAATCCCAATCGGGTCCGCATGCAGGCGGCAGCCATTTATGCTGCTTTGCAAGAGCAAAATATTGTCTACTCTGTTCCGCCTGCCAGCTTTGAGGTCATCGGTCAAAGAGTCCGTCTTTGTGACACCGTTATGCAGCAGAAAATGGGCACTTGTTTGGATTTGACCCTGCTGTATGCATCTGCGATGGAAGCCATCGGTCTTCACCCGCTGTTGGTTCTTTTGCCGGGCCACATTTTTGCCGGAGTCTGGTTGGAAGATCAGACTTTCTCAGAAGCAGTTCTGGATGACGTATCCCAACTGACCAAGCGTTTAGCTGACGGAATTGGCGAGATCGCCGTTATAGAGTCAACCTGCATGACCGCCGGCAAATCCATCACCTTTGATGAAGCCTGTGCCGCAGCTGTGAAAGAGCTTCAAACCCCTGTAGACTACATTATCGATGTGTCCCGGGCGCGACTGAGCGGCATTCGTCCACTACCACAGCGGATTCAAAAGGAAGATGGCTGGCACGTTGAAACTCCCCTTCGGCAAGAATCTCAAATCACCAATGCCCCCCAAAAGATGGATGATGCCGTACAGGTGCAGCTGGACCCTGCCACTGCACCGAAAGGAAAAATCGCCTTGTGGGAGCGAAAATTGCTTGACTTGGGGTTGCGTAACCCACTGATCAATCTTCGTCTTACGCAGCGAGTGGTACCCATCCTGGCAGATTCCCTGGCGAAGTTGGAGGATGCCCTTGCCGACGGCGAGGAGTATGTCATTGGCTCCCGCCCGGCTGAGTGGGGTGTCCAGGAAGCATACCGCCATGATCCGGAACAGTACTCTAATTTGGGTCCTTATAAAGCCCTGATTCATTCTGAATTTGAAAATCATCGTCTCCGTTCCCCCATGGGAGAGGGTGAATTAACCAAGGCCGTTACCAATCTCTACCGCACCGCACGCACATCTTTGGAAGAGAATGGGGCCAACACTCTGTATCTGTCGCTGGGACTGTTGCGTTGGTATGAAACCAAAACCAGTGAACGCGCCCGTTATGCCCCCATTATCCTCCTTCCCGTGGACATCATCCGCAAATCTGCCCGCGTAGGCTATGTAATCCGTTTGCGGGACGAAGAGCCTCAAATGAATATCACCCTGCTGGAAATGCTTAAGCAGGATTTTACCATGAACATCGGCGGATTGGATCCCCTGCCCCAGGACGATCACGGCATTGATCTGCGCAAAATCTATGCGACCATGCGGCGCGCAGTGATGGAACAGTCGCGCTGGGACGTGATCGAAACGGCTTTTCTGGGCATTTTCTCCTTCTCCCAGTTTGTCATGTGGAATGACCTTCACAGCCGCGCCGAAGAACTCAAGCGAAATAAGATCGTGTCCAGCTTGGTGGAAGGCAGGCTACAGTGGAACCCAGAGCCTCTGCACCCCGACCAAAAGGTGGATGAAAAAGGTGTTTTGCTGCCCATTCCGGCGGATGCCTCCCAGCTGTACGCCATTGAGCATGCAGCGTCCGGGGAAAGTTTTGTGCTCCATGGACCTCCGGGAACGGGCAAATCCCAAACGATTACCGCGCTTGTCGCCAATGCTTTGGCCCAAGGCAAGACCGTTCTGTTTGTGGCAGAAAAAATGGCCGCCCTTTCCGTAGTGGAAAGCCGTCTGAAGAAAATTGGCATTGGCCCCTTCTGTCTGGAGCTGCACTCCAACAAGTCCAAAAAGAGGGACGTGCTGGATCAGCTGAAAGAAGCTTCAGAAGTGACCCATGGTCAGCCTCGCGAATCCTGGCAAAAACAGGCTGAGCAAGCAGCCGCACTGCGAAGTGAACTGGATAAATACGCCCATGCCCTGCACCAGACAAACACCTGTGGATACAGTCTTTTTGACCTTGTATGCCAATACGAGGATCACCGGGACGCTCCCTCTCCCTTTCAGCTCTCCGTGGATTATGCTTCCGGAATCACCCGGGAGCAATTGCAGATCCAAAAGAAGCTGCTGGGGCAGCTGGTTGCAGCCCGTGAAGAAGCGGGGGATCCACAGACCAGCCCTCTGCGCCTGGTTGGCCGCAAGGAGTACACTCCCTCTCTGCGCGGCGACCTTGCCGCAGCACTCTCGGCTTACCTTGTAGACGCCGAAGCGTTTTCTGTGGCCGGCGAGCCCTTTATCCGCACTCTTGGCCAGCCCTCGCCGGTGACCGTGCAGGATTGGGCTCATCTTGCGCACCTGGCCGACCTTGTGTCGGACTGGCTCTCTCTGCCCACACCCTGGACAAAAAGCACTGCACCAGATGTTCTTTTCACCAAATTGGAGCAGTACGCCCGCCACGCAAGCCTGCAAAAGCAAACCATCACCCTTCTCTCCTCCCGCTGGCAGGATAGTTTTCTTCAGCAGGATGCCAGAGCCCTCAAGGATGCCTGGACCCAGGTGTCTCTCAAATGGTTTCTGCCCCGCATGCTGGGACAGAATCGTATCATCAAACTATTGTCCGGATATGCAAAGGGAACAGTGGTCCGCGAAAGCATTGCTGCAGATCTGGATGCGCTTATGCAATATCAGTCCGAATCCCAATGTGTTGAAAGTCTGAAAGCCGAATTGGGCTCCAGCGTATCATCCCTTTCCCCGGAGCAAGCATTGCCGGAAACGCTGAACGTTCTTGTAACAAAAGCACGAGCGCTGCAGACCGAACTGACTGCACTTCTTACCCCGCAGATCACTGCCACCCTGGCCTTACAGCCTGATCTGGCTCATACCGCACAAGTCTTACAGCTGGCCCACGCCAAGGAAAGATCTTCTTGGACTGCCCTTGCCGCTCTCATGCTTCCTCGCAAGGAGCAGCTTGAGCACCTGACATCTGCTGAGATCCAGGACCTTTGCCGGCAGGCCTCTGCCCACCTGGAGGAATTGCGGGACTGGTGCGTTTGGAACCAGGCGTGCGAACAGGCTGAGTTGGCCGGCATGACGCCTCTGGTCGTATCCCTGCGCGAGGGACTCCCCGCCGGGCAGGCGGATAACGTATGGCAGAAAGCCATATCCCAAGCGCTTATTCTTTCCATTGTGGAATCGAATCCCGTACTCAGTGGGTTCAGCGGCACGGTGTTCAATGAAACCATACGGCAGTTTAAGGAGTTGGATGCACATCTGACCGACCTTGCGAAAACCGAAATATACTGTCGCCTAGCTGCCCAGGTACCAAACTTCACGCAGGCAGCCGCTACCGGTTCTGAGGTCGGGATTTTGCAACGGGCGATCCGCAGCGGTGGGCGGGGTATCAGCATTCGCCGTCTGTTTGAAGGAATCCCGACTCTGCTGCCCAAACTATGCCCCTGTATGCTGATGAGTCCCCTTTCGGTAGCACAATATCTGGATCCCCATCAGCCGCCCTTTGACCTGGTTGTATTCGATGAGGCTTCCCAGCTTCCCACCTGCAAAGCTGTGGGAGTCCTGGCCCGTGGTGAAAACGCTGTAATCGTGGGCGATCCTAAACAGATGCCGCCCACCAGCTTTTTTGCCTCCTCTTCGACAGACGAAGAAAATCTCGAAGAGGAAGATTTGGAAAGTATCCTTGATGATTGCCTTGCCTTAAACATGCCTCAAAGCCATCTGCTTTGGCACTACCGTAGCCGGCATGAGAGCCTGATCGCATTCAGCAACAGGGAATTCTATGATAACCAGCTTTACACCTTCCCCTCGTCCAATGACCGACAGCGCATGGTACAACTAATCCCCGTATCCGGTTGGTTCGATCGGGGCGGTACACGGCAAAACCGTGCTGAAGCCCAAGCCATTGTGGCAGAACTGTCCAGACGGGCCCATGACCCAGTCCAAGCCAACTACAGTGTGGGTGTTGTCACCTTCAACATTCAGCAGCAGAATTTGATCAGTGACCTTCTTGACGAAGCCTGCAAGTCGGACGAGGTGCTGGAGACATGGGCCTTCAACGGAAGTGAACCACTGTTTATCAAAAACCTGGAAAACGTCCAGGGCGATGAGCGGGATGTGATTCTCTTTTCCATCGGCTACGGGCCGGACGCCCATGGAAAGGTAACCATGAACTTTGGTCCCCTGAATCGGGAAGGCGGATGGCGGCGGTTGAACGTGGCAGTCTCTCGGGCACGACGGCAGATGATCGTCTTTTCCACTCTGATGTCCGAACAAATCAACCTGTCCCGCACATCGGCCCGGGGTGTGGCCGCTTTGAAGGACTTCTTGGACTATGCTTCCAGCGGTAATCTTCGGGAGACTGCCGCCACTTCCGGGAACGGGCAAAGGGTCAACGGAATTGCCCGAGACATTTGTTCCGCCCTGGAGGAAAACGGCTGGCGTACCCTCTGCTCTGTAGGTCATTCCAAATATCGTCTGGATGTTGCTGTTATGGATCCCGCTCACCCGGAGCAATATCTGCTTGGCATTCTTCTGGATGGAGACTCGTATCGGGATGCTCGCACAACCCGGGATCGGGAGATCGCTCAGACCGCGGTTTTAGAGGGACTGGGCTGGAATCTTCACCGCATCTGGACCATGGATTGGTTGGAGAATCGCGACAAAGAGCTTACCCGGCTTTTGGCCCTTCTACAAAAGCTGAAAGACCAGCCCGGAAGCCAGCCGCAGGCTCCCTCCCCTGCTGCAGTACCGGCAACTATTTCCGCAAAGCCGGATATCGTGCCCACAGTTCCTGACAACATCTATGATGAGGCTCCCATCTACCAAGCTGTGCAACTGCCGGTTTATCCTGTAGACGCCAACTTGTTTACCGAACCTCAATACCGGCAGCGAGTGATTGCAGCAATAAACAAGGTGCTTGAACAGGAGGCCCCCATTCGGGAAAGTCTTCTCATCCGGCGAGTTTCCCAGGCTTTCGGTTTTGCCCGTGCCGGTAGCCGCATCCAGGCATATTTGGTATCCTTGTTGTCCACGATGCGTTTGCCTGTGACCGAACAAAATGGAGAGCGGTTCTACTGGAGCAAGTCTCAGGACCCAAACAGCTATTCTCGCTACCGTGTTGCCGGAACAGGCGACAGTAAACGGGATATCCGGGATCTGCCTTGTCAGGAGATTGCCAACGCTGCCGCAGCGGTGCTGCGCAGCCAGGTTGGCCTACCCGCCGACGATCTCATCCGAGAGACGGCACGGTTGTTGGGCTATGCCAGAATAGGCACGTCGGTGAAGCCCTCCGTTGAAGCAGGGTTGCATTATGGTATTCAGAAAGGACTATTCCAACTGCCGCGTCCTCAGTATTATACTCTCAGCAAAGACTAGTGTTTTATTCTACTAGCCCTTGTTCAGAATCATAATATCCGTTCGAAATTTCGCAACAGCACCAAAGAGCATCCTGTTTTCATTGAAGCAGGATGCTCTTTTTGCACACATATTAATTTCGATATCTTTAAATAGCGAAGACATGCTTAAAGTAGACGAGCTATATTCCTGTTGTTCAGATTGAAAGCAAGACTGCTCAGATTAACGATGCGATAGAATACAACATTAAGGAACGGCTAAAAGAGCACTTTGGTGTCCTTGTTTCCGGCGTTGACGTGGGGGCCATTGAAATCGACAAAACCAGCGAAGGTTTCTGCCAGTTGATGGCCGTTACCCGAGACATAGCTGCAGCAAGAATTGAGTCTGAAACACAAGATTACGTAGAGCGCCTTCGCATCCAACGAGAGGAAGGTCAGTATACCATGCATAAGCAGACCCAGTCGGCCAACATCGGTGCGTTCACAGTGGAAAAGCAGGCTGAAGTCGGCGTTGCCGGCGCACAAGCTCTCGGCCAAATGGGAGCAAACGGCGCCGGTGACGTGAATCTCGGTAGCAGTAGTGAAGGATTTAATATGGGTGCCATGATGGCAAGCATAGCTGTCGGCGGTGCGGTTGGCCAGAATATTGCCGGAGCAATGAACCAAGTGATGGGCAACATGAGCCAAACTTCTCAACCCCAGGCAGTTCCTCCAGCGGTCCCAACAACGGCCTATCATGTGGCATTCAATGGACAAGCCACTGGACCTTTCGAGCTTTCTGTTCTTGCACAGATGACCGTAAACGGGCAACTTACCGTGGACAGTCTGGTGTGGAAGAGTGGGATGCCCCAATGGGCCAAAGCTGGAACGGTACCTGAGTTGCAGGCGTTGTTTGCAAGTTCGATCCCGCCTATTCCACCAATCGAACAACAATAATCACAGAACTCAACAACCTGTAGTGCAAAGTAGCATCAGCCTTATTTTCATGCCTTGACCGCAGGGAAATCTTGTACTTTTTCATTTTTAGCCAGCAGAAATTTGATTGGCACTTTTGCACACTGCAAGTTTGACAGGCAGGCATTTATTGACAGACATCGCTGGCTTTGTCTACTTTATACGACCGCTTTTTTTCAGGCGAGATTGCCCACCATGACCACCATTTGACCCCTACCCATACAAAAGCCCGCGAAGTCAGTGTCCAAACGGCTTCGCGAGCTTTTTGTATGGTTTCCACATTTGTGGACAATCAACAAAAAAGGCTTGAAACCGCCTTTTTCCATTGCGTGTCGGGGTTCTCCGACCGGGAAGTTTGCTTGTTCGAAGTCAGTCGAAGGGCCAGAAGTATCCCACATCAAATCTGTTAATAATCGCTTTCACATTCACTCCGCTTTTCTGATTTCGAACACGACTTAATGTTTTATAAAGTTCAAAGCTGTTGTTGCGACACCAGTTTCGCATATAATTCTGAAAACTCATTTGCAGTATTATTATAATATATAAGCATTGTGCCATCAGGCGTTTCCTGCCCGGAACGAGCAAGGCGTGACGCCACTGATCTTCTTGAAGGCCGTGGAAAAATTGCACTCACTGCTGAACCCACAACTGCGAGCAATCTCTTTCAACGGCAGCGTGGTAAACTTGAGCAGATACTTTGCTTTGTTCACACGCGCATGCATTATGTATTCATGCGGCGAGAAGCCGGTCTCCCGTTTGAAAAGCCGAGAAAAGTAAAAGGGGCTCATGGATACGTTTTGCGCCAAACTTGCCAGCGGCAAAGGTTTGGCGATATTTTCAGTAATATAGCTCAGAGTCTCGTCTACTATATCCGTGGCTTTGTTTTGCCGTTTTGCCCGTTCCGGCGGCTGCATAAACGCAGTGAGAAAGTTCACTATCCGCCGGGACACATCGGCCTCATTCACGCTCCTCTCCCCGTGAAATGCCTCATAGATCCGCTGCAGCTGCCGCGCACACATTGCCGCGTCATCCGGCCGGAGCAAAGGCCCGTTCTGAATGCACAACTCGTAATACTGCCGCGCTACCTTCCCGTCAAAGTGCAGCCAGTAAATTTCCCAGTTGTCGTCGGTGCCGTAGTGCTGTGGCTGATAGCAATCCACCAGCACAAACTCCCCCGCGCGCACTTCCAGCCGCTGGGGGCCGTCGTAAACATACCCCTTCCCCGCCACCACATAGATCAGAAGGAAGCTGTCGTAGCGGCCGCGGTCCACCTCATATCCCTTCGTGCAGTAAAAATGCCCGGTGCACAGCGGGAAGAAAAAAATCTCCCGCGCCAGCGCACTGCAAGTGTAGAAATAGACTTTTGACGGCGGAAGGATTTCTTTGCTGGAGACATCCATTTCATCGCCCCCTTAAGAGCAATTATTTAAACATCACAACAGCATATTACTACGCGTTGCCCATACAGTCAAGGATAGAGAGCAAGATTTCAAAGTCAAATGGCAATTTCAGAGAATGACACTGATTAGGGGGGCTGATATAATAACAAAAAGGCATTGTCTCAGGGCAGGCCACAGTCAGCAAGTAATATAGGAGGTTCACATGGAATGTATCAACGAGCAGGATCAGCAAATCCTGCGTCAACTGGCACAAAGACAGCTCGAGTTTGCCAACAGCCCCCGAAATGATGAGATCCTTAAGCAGTGGGACGCTCTGGCCAACGGCCGGCGGGAAAACCCCACCGTGCGCCTTCTGTTCTCCAACTTCCCGAACGAGGTCGTTTATCCGCGTATGCGGTGCGAGGGCGCCCGCGCGCGGGAACTTGAGGAGATGTTGCTGAGCACAATGGTCGGCCGGGAGCTGTTTGACGACGACACCCCCATCTCCCCCACCTTTGACATCCGCTGGAAGACCTGGGTGCACCCCTTCGGCACCCAGCCCCACATCACCAAGGCGGAAGGCGAAGGCGCCATGGGCTTCCACATCGACCCCATCATCGACGATCTGGCCGAGGGAATGGACCTTCTGCGGGGCGGCAGCTTCGGTGTGGACCGCCAGGCCACCGCAGAGCTGGAAGAGGCGGCGAACGAGGCCTTTGGCGATATCCTGCCGGTGCGCAAGGTAATGCCCAGCCTGACGGGCATGATGACCAACCCCTTGGTGCACCTGATGGGCATGGAGAACTACTACCTTTCCATGTACGATTACCCGGACGAGCTGCACGAAGTGATGGACATGGCCACCACCGTGTATGAGCAGTATTACGATTTCCTGGAGAACGAGGGCCTGCTGCTGCCCACCAACGGGATCAGCCCCATCAACCAGGAGAGCTTTGCCTTCACCTCCGAGCTGCCCACCGAAAACGTGACCAAGACCACCCAGTGCTGGGGTTTTCTGGAGTCTCAGGAGACCACCGCGGTCTCGCCCGACGTATTCGGTGAGTTTGTCTTCCCCTATCAGGACCGGCTGGCAAAGCGCTTCGGCCTGCTGAGCTACGGCTGCTGTGAGCGGGTGGACGCCACCTGGCCCGACTACCTCTCCAAGTGGAAGAATCTGCGCAAGCTCTCGGTCTCCCCCTTCAACAATGAGAAGCAGGTGGGCGAGTATCTGCGGGGCACCAACGTGGTGTACTACAGCAAGCCCCGCGCCGAGTACGTCACCAACCACGGTCCCCTGGACGAAGAGGCCCTGCGTGCCTACTTCAAGGGCGTGTGCGAGGCGGCCAGCGGCTGCCTGTTCGAGATGGCCCAGCGTGAAGTGGGCACCATCTTCGGTGACTTCGAGCGCGGCCGCCGCTATGTGCAGATCGCCCGCGAGTGTATCGCCGAGTACTGGAAGCCCTGACGGTCAGACGGTTACAGCATGTATCACCGCGCCTGAACAAAACGGGGCGTTCCGTTGTTAAGTCGTTCAGCAAAATACCGTCGGCGGTATTTGTCTCCTGCGGCATTTTCGGCAATCGCGCACAAACAGGCAAACAATATTTAAAAGCCCGCAAAGCCTTTTTTGAATTGGCTTTGCGGGCTTTTGGCTTTGGTACAGCCGTTTTCCGATGACCGGCCGGGAGTTCAGGCCTGATCGCTGTGAAAATTTTCAAATCATTCGCTGCCCCATCGGAGCACATTCCGATTGACAATGTTCCTCCGAAAATGATACGCTTGGACTATCAAAACAACGCCTTTTGCAGAAGGAGCTTTCGAATGAAGACCATCTCAAGTGCGGAGAAACTGGCATACACCGGCAGCCTGCTGGGACAGAACATGATCTACAGCTTCGTGACGATGTATGTGATGTTCTTCTTCACCGACCTGCTGCGTATCCCGTCAGAGAGCGTGACCATCATTATGGTGGCCGCCAGCCTGTGGGACGCGGTGAACGACATTCTAATGGGCATGATCGCCGACCGCACCAAGACGCGCTGGGGCAAATTCCGGCCGTATCTGCTGGCGGGGCCGTTTGTCATCGCCGTGACCACCGTGCTGTGCTTCTGGAATTTCGGCGGCTCGGCCGTGGGCACAGTCGCCGTGGCGGCGGTGTGCTATGTGCTGTGGGGAATGTCCTACACGGTCTACGACATCCCCATCTGGGCGATCTCCTCCGTCTCCTCCCACAACGCGGATGAAAAGAACGGCATGGTGACGCTGGGCAAGATCGGCGGCACGCTGGGCACGGTGATCGTCTCCGTGGGCAGCGTGGCTCTTCTGAACGCGTTCGGCGGCGAGCGCAGCGCACCGGCCTACGCGGCGGCCGCCGCGACGATTGCCGGCGTGGGCGCGCTTTTAATGCTCCTGAGCGGCTTTGTGCTGCGTGAACGTATCACACCGCCTGGCAAGGGGGTCCCCTTCCGCCGCAACATCCACACGATTCTTGACAACACGCCGCTCAAGGCCCTGATGGTCTCGCTGCTCGTCGTGAACATGGTGAACAACGTGCGCCAGGTCGCACAGATGTACTTTGCCGTGTATGTTTGGGGCGATTCCTCCTATGTCACCTACATCGGACTGAGCCTTGTCGTCGGCATGATTTTTGGCATGGCTGTCACCCCCGCCCTGATCCGCCGCTTTGATAAGAAGTACATCTTTATCACGGCGTGCGCCGCGGGCGCAGTGTCGAGCTTTCTGCCGTTTGCGGTGGGCGGCGGCCCCGTACCGGGGCTCATCCTGCTCGGCGCCAGCTTCGCATTCACCGGCGTGACGACGATCAGCAGCACGTCGATGTTGATGGACGCCATCGACTATGCCGAGCACAAGCTGGGATTCCGCGGCGAGGGCGTCGTTTTTTCGATGAACACCTTCCTCAACAAGCTCAGCTCCACGATTTCGAAAGGCCTTCTGGGTGTCTCGCTCACCGCCATGCACTACGTGGACAACATGGCTCCGAACGCGACGGTGCAGACGGGATTCAGCGCCATCGTCTACGTTGTTCCTGCCGTGTGCTTCCTGCTCGCGATCGTACCGCTCGCCTTCTACTGTCTGAAACCTGCGCAGATCGAAACGATCCGCGCAGAACTGGAAAATCGCCGCACTGCGGAGAAATGAGGGTAATTGTATGGACGTTTCTGCTTTTTTTGCTCCTCCTGAAATTCTCGGCGCCAAGCGCGCCCTGTGTATCCAGCCGCACGCCGATGACAACGAGATCGGCATGGGCGGAATCATCGCCGCCTTGGCCGCGCGCGGGTGTGAGATCCATTATCTGACAGTCACGAACGGCGACCTTGGCGCGCAGGCCGGGCCCTATGACCCGGAGCAGCTGGCAAAGACGCGCCGCGCGGAGGCCGAGGCTGCCGGGCGCGCCCTGGGCGCGACCGTCTTCCACTGGTTCGACGAGCCGGACGGCTCGCTGGAGCACATTCCTGCTCTTGCCGGGAAGATCGCTGAATTGATTCGCACGGTGCAGCCCGACGTGATCTTCTGCCCCGACCCCTGGGCGCTGTACGAGGCACATCAGGACCACATCGTCACGGGGAAGGCCGCGGCACAGGCTTTCCTGTCCTCACCGCTGGCACAGTATCCGCGCGGGACACAGGCCACTCCTTGGCAGCCGTCCGCCATCGGTTTCTATTTCACGCAAAATCCGAACACCGTCGTGGATGTGACGGACACGTTTGAAACAAAGTTTGCCGCGATGGCGCTGCACCGCTCGCAGCTCAACGACCAACTCCTGGGCCTGTACCGCATTTATTTCACAATGCAGGGGCAGAAACTCGCCGAGGGCCGCAGCTTCGCGCTTGGCGAAGGGCTGAAAGTGCTCAGCCCGCTCCACGTCCACTGCTTTGTGGAAGCGCCCGGCATTTGACCGCTCTGCCCATCTTTTGAGCTGCACCCTTTTTGTACTCACTTTTCCAAACGAGGAGCATATAAAATGAGTCAAGAATGCTATGAATTTCAGGCGCAGATCAAGCCTGTTCCCGAAAAAGGCGGAGCTTATGTGCAGTTTCCATATGATATTCGCAAAGAGTTCGGCAAAGGGCGCGTAAAAGCAGAAATCACGTTTGACGGCGAGCCGTATTCCGGCAGCATTGTGAATATGGGGTTGAAAAACGAGGACGGCTCCATTTGCTACATCATTGGTGTCCGGAAGGATATCCGTGCAAAAATTGGCAAGCAGCCGGGAGACACCGTAAAAGTCACGGTAAAAGCGATTCAAACCTGAAGAAGCAGCGAATGCCCAGAATCCAGGCACAAGTTTCATAATACAAATCAAGGACTCTTTTCCGGCGGAATCGGAGAACTTGGCTGCAATTAGATTGCCACATCTGAAAAAGCCCGCGGAACCAGTATGAAAAGGATCCGCGGGCTTTTCTGTGCTGTTTTCCTTGGTGTACACTCAACGACAACTGCTTTATCGCGCTGTTTTGGAACAGAGGCCCGGAACGCCGCCGTTCCGAATCCAATTAGTCACTCATTTGCGAGAGGTTTGCGCCTTAGACTTCAATTCATCGGTTGCGTTATTGGGGGTTACTTTTCAGTCTCTCCAAAATCGTCTCATCCGCCGGGCAAAACTCATACTGGTCGATTTCGCCTACCGTGATCCAACGGATGTCGTTGTGCTCCAGCTTCTGGGGCACGCCCTCCCGGATCGTGGCATGGAAGAGGGTCAGGTGCACCGTCAGGTCCGGGTATTCGTGGGTCACATCCATAAACACATCCCCCACATCCAGCGTGACGGCCAGTTCCTCCCGGCACTCACGGACAAGGGCCTGCTGCTTTGTCTCGCCCGGTTCCACCTTGCCGCCCACAAACTCCCACAAAAGCCCCCGGGCCTTGTGGGCCGGGCGCTGACAGATCATAAACTTGTCGTCGTGCCAAATCAGGGCTGCTACCACTTCCGTCATTCGTTTCGTCTCCCCTCTTACTGTATTTTTATTATAGGCAAACCAGCCGCTTTCGGCAAGGCACTGGCAGCTTCCTCTTCTCGTATTGTTCAGCCAAGGCGAAAAACGGCCTCAGAGGCAGCTCAAATCAGCTGCTCAGGCTGGCACGATTTTCAAAAAGCCTGTATAATAAGCAGTATCCCAAAACGAAGAAGGCTTTAGTATGGACACCCTCGAAATCGGCTGCTGCGGCGCATTTTGCAAAACCTGCCGGGAGTGCGGCAAGACCTGCAAGGGGTGCAAGGTCGGTTACGCCGATGGTTCCCGTGACCTGGCGAAGGCAAAATGCAAAATCAAGGTGTGCTGTATCGGCAGAGGCCACGCCACCTGCGCCGACTGTTCAGTCTACGACGATTGCCCCACCATCCAGACATTTCACAACCATGCCGGGTATAAGTATGGAAAATACAAGCAGTCCATCGCCTTCATCCGCGCCCACGGCTACGCCGATTTTCTGGAGCGGGCGGCTGCCTGGACCGGCGCTTATGGCAAACTCTGATCAATAAGCAGGAGGCAACCATGAATCTCATCATTCTCTCCGACACCCACGGTCTGCTGAGGCCGGCGGTGCTGGAACTTCTGAAATCCGCCGACGCCATTCTCCATGCGGGGGACATCAACTCCCAGGCGGTGGTGGACAAGCTGACCTCCTTCGCGCCGCTGTACGTGGTGCGGGGCAACAACGACAAGGAATGGGCCGAAGCCATTCCTCACGAGCTGACCGTGACCCTTGATGGAGTGCGGTTTTGCATGGTCCACAACAAGAAGGACGTCCCCGCGGATTTAAGCGGGGCGGATGTGGTGGTGTTCGGCCACTCCCATAAGTACAGCGAAGAACAGCGCGGAGATGTGCTGTGGCTCAACCCCGGCAGCTGCGGGCCGCGGCGGTTTCACCAGGAGATCACTCTGG
>NHCFR05603__coassemble_406_pt1 | contig 33861 bp, 22 predicted proteins | sample NHCFR05603__metabat2_low_PE_044 | metagenome-assembled genome bin NHCFR05603 | reverse complement strand
TCTATGACAGGAGACAGTACTTTGGATTTTTTGACTAGGGCGGAGAAAGGAGAAAAAGGAATCGACAGTATTTTGTTGCTTACGGGAGGTTTTCTGTGCACCAAGAAAATTCACGTAACTTCTTTTTAAAATATTTTTTATAAAACCATCAGTCGTTTTGTGTTTGGGACGCATTACGACGGTGTAATCTGCATTCTATCAAGAATGCGGTAAACGCATGCGTCTGCTTACACAGTGTGAGATGGGGATACCTAGCACATGTATCGTGCAGCTTTTCAAAGTCGGGAAGAGATGCAAAGAAGTAATGAAAAGAGGCAAAAAATGGAAAACGAAAAACTCTACATAGTGATGCCGGCCTACAATGAAGAGGCGACTATTGCTGATGTCGTGCGCGATTGGTATCCAGTTGTACAAAATCTTGGGGCGGATTCACGCATTGTTGTGGCGGATAGCGGGAGCAATGACCGTACACATTCTATTCTGTTGGATTTGCAGAAGGAGTATCCTCAAATAGAAATTCTTTCCGATACAGGCAAATTTCATGGCCCAAAGGTGATTGCGTTGTATCGTTATGCGATCGAGCAGAATGCGGAGTGGATTTTCCAGACGGATTCCGATGGGCAAACTGTGCCTTCTGAGTTTTCAAGCTTCTGGGATATGCGCCAGAAATATGACATCGTTTGTGGGAAGCGTGCAAAGCGTGGGGACGGCCTCATAAGAGCGCTTGTAGAAAAAGTGGTATGCATACTTCTGAGAGCTTATTTTAAAGTGAAAGTCCCAGATGCCAATGCACCCTTCCGCCTGATGAAAACGGACACAGTAAAAAAGTATCTCGAAAAATTATCGCCAGAGTACAATCTCCCTAATATTATGCTTACCACTTTTTTTGTATACTATAAGGAGAAAATACTCTTCTTACCGATCACATTCCGGCCAAGGCAGGGAGGCAAAAATTCTATCGATTTGGTCAAGATTGTGAAAATTGGCTGTAACGCATTGAAGGATTTCGCGGTTTTCAAAAAGAATATGAATGATACGCACGGAGAAAAACCATGGGGCACATGATGAAGTATGAATAAAGCGGAGCGTCACGAAATGGACACAAACAAAAAAGAGATGTATTGGAAGACTGCAGGTGTTGCAATAGTTTTTATGGCATTTGCGGTTCTTATGTTGTCCCAGGCAACTGCTTCTGGCTTGTGGTATGATGAGGCGATCGAATATTTCTATTCTAAAGTACTTGTCGGGCCAGTTCCTGTTTCTGCTACAAACAATATGTACGAACGGATTTGTTCGACTTATCAGCCGCCGCTGTATAATTTCGTCATGTATTTATGGCTCTGCATATTTGACAGTGGAGATTTGTCTTTCCGCATTCCGGGAATCTTGTTCACTTTGGCAGGTGCAGTGGGTCTGTTCAAAACCTTGCGAATCCACGGTTCCTATTGTTTAGCATTGCTGGGAACGGTCACATACTTGGGCACCTATCAGGTCGTTTATTACGCGCTGGAATGTGCTGAGTACAATTTGATGTTGTGCTGTGAGTGTTGGATGCTGTATTTTGGCTTGGCATATTTGGAACGGCATAGCAACCGGACGCTTGTTGGCTTCTTCACTTTTGCGGTGCTGGCGGTATACAGTCAATACGGGGCGGTTTTTGTGGTTGTTCCGCTATATCTGTTGCTGGCTTACGATGTAATACGCAATAAACACAAGTTTGCGGGAATAATCGGCTGCACACTGGGAATTGGCGCCCCTTCAGCTTTGGTGTTGTTTGTGTTTTTCCTATTGCCCCAAATGTTGAGACAAGGTAGCGCCATGGTTTCTCATGCTCCTGTTTTTCGCCATGGAGGTTTTCTGGACTTCTTTGTGGGTGCGATCAGTGTGGTCAAATGGATTTTTATGCCAGTTAGCGGTGTGCCGAGCGCCGAAGCTGGTCTGTTGGCTTTTGGCGGATTTACGGCGGTTCTTTGTATGATAGCGTTTATCATCAACAAAAAGTACAGAGAGATTTTTCTTGCGCTGGCAGTGTCGTATGTGCTGTACTTCGCCGCCGTGGTTTGCTCTTTCTACGGCTACAACAATTGGAGCCCTGATATGGTTGGTGCAGATAATTTCGGCGAACGATATAGTTTGTTTTTTGCCCCACTATTTGTTGTCACTTCTGTAATTGGCGTTTATTATGGCATGCAGATTTTTCGCAGCAAAATCATGTGGATATTGTTACGAGCTGTTTCCATTGCATGTGTCGTGTTTGTTTGCGGCACTATGGTCACCACGATGAGATTAGGATGGACAAAGAGCGATGTGCGAGAAGCAACCCAAAGCTGGTATGAGAATGGCGGCCCTGAAGTGACAACGCTTGTTCATGACTGGACAAAAGGCGGGTTCTGTTTCTATCTTATGCATAATGTGGAGTTTGAGGAGGAATATTCCGAAAACATTGTGTTGTGTGACCTTTGGATTAGAACCGCGTCGTCGCAAACAATGCGTGAACGATTGAAAGACCAAGGAATCTTTGACTTGGACAGATTTTATTACGTTGGACCGTATGTGAAGTATCGGGATAGTTACGATACATTCTGTCAGGTAGCGCAAGAAGAAGGATATGATATCACAGTTCTGTTTCAAGGTATGACAACACTGCTGGAACTGCAAAAAAGATGATGCCGTTGAGTAAAAAGATAGGCTAATTATCACTTGTACTGGTGCGTTAATGCGGATACGGGTACAAGACACAGCCATTGCAGCGTTCAGGGCAGTGTCAAGAGTTTTGTGTAAATTGGTTTACAGCCCCTGGCATAAATGGAATCAGTCAGCAATAGAGGCACCCTCAAGTGCCTCATCCAGGAGCCTCATGTTCATGTGCTGCTTGTTGCCCCAGTACGTACCGGCCACATGGCGCAGCCGGGCACGGACCAGCATGAGGGCAGAGGTACCGCGCGGGAAACTGCCAGTTTCATGGAGTGAAGATCTTCCACCACGGATCTGACACTTTCCCGGGCAGATCTTTTTGCTCTCCTGAGTGTGAATAGTCCTGAGCATAGACACCAGCTTCATCTTGGAGCGAGGTGTCACTGAGAAAACAATGTGGTAAAAATGGACGGTACACCGTTGGTGTTTGGCCACGGGAAACACTTCAGTCACGGCCTCCAGCATACGAAGACACTTGTCGCAAACAATGAGTTTCATCTCATATAGGCCGCGGTCACGAAGCCATTGGAAGAAATTGACTCGACTGGCTTTGTCCGCTTTCATGCTCTTTGCGGCAGCCAAAACCTCACGGTATCCGTCCGCATTGACCGTAATCGCTACCAGAATGACTACATTTTCAAACTTTTTGCCCCAGTTGCGGTGCAGGTAGATTCCATCCACATAGACATACGGATATCGACCTCCTTCCAAAGGGCGATTTCGCAGATTTCCGATGTGGACATACGCATTCTAGTTCAGTTCAATGATGGTGGAGGGAGAAATCTTGCTGCTCCACAGGGACTCAGTAATGCCCTCCACACGCCGGACGGATACCCCGGCCAGGTAAATGAGGACCTCCTCCACACTACTCTCCCTGCGGCGGTACCGCTCAATGATGGCGGTCACAAAAGGAGATACTCTTGGGCTTGGAACCTTTTAGGGGACCATCCCCGGAAATAGGGGTAAGATGGAGGCTGTAGTGGCCGCTGTGGTAGCCCTGGTGCTGCTCACTGCACTTATACCGGGGGCTGTCTGGGGCAATTCTTCGCTTCGGCCTCCAGCCATTCGTTGGGTGTTTCCTCTACGCTGTTCCGAACAAGCTCCTTGAGCCGCTCCCTGAAAACTTCCTTATTTAGCTGTACAATATTCTCGGACATTGTTTGCAGTCCCCTTTCAAAATGGTGTATCACAATTGATCCGAGTGTAACAAATTCAAGAAGGGCCGCGGCATTTGCCGCGGCCCTCTTATCATTGAATAAAACGATTACTTCGTCTCTTTGGCGAAGTTGTCGAAGTAGCCCTGGATGAAGATGATGGGGGTGCCCTTGTCGCCGGAGCCGCTGGTCAGGTCGCACAGGCTGCCGATCAGGTCGGTCAGGCGGCGGGGGGTGGTGCCCTGGCTGGCCATCTGGCCCTTCAGGTCGGCGTCCTTGTGGGTGATGCTGTCCTTGATGGCAGCGGTGAGCGCCTCGCCGGACAGGTCGGCGAAGTCGTTGTCCGCCAGGTACTTCAACTTCAGCTCGTTGGGCTGGCCCTCCAGACCGGAGGTGTAGGCCGGGCTCACCACGGGGTCCGCCAGCTCCCAGATCTTGCCCACGGGGTCCTTGAAGGCGCCGTCGCCGTAGACCATGGCCTCGATCTGCTTGCCGGTGGCCTTGCGCAGGCTTTCGGCCAGCTTGTCCACAAAGGTCTGGCAGTCGCGGGGGAAGAGCTTCACGCTCTCCTCGGTGGCCTTGTTGGAGCCCAGCAGGCCAAACTGCTCATTGCAGCCGCTGCCGTTCACCGGGGCGGTCATGATGTCGCTGAGCAGCAGCACCTTTTCGGCGCCCGCCGCCTCCAGACGGCGCTTGGAGCGGAACCGGCTGTGGATGTCGCAGCACAGTACGTTCTTGGTGTAGGGGAGGATGGCCCGCACGTCGTTGGCGAAGACGAACTCCACCTCACAGCCCTGGCTGCGGAACAATTCGCCGTAGTACTCTACGTAGTCCACGCCGGTGAAGGGGTGCTTCACGTAGCCGAACAGCTCGCGGTACTTCTCTTCGCTGAGCACGTCGCTCCAGGGGTTCACGCCCTTCTCGTCCAGGAGGTCCTCGTCGAACAGATGGTTGCCCACTTCGTCGGAGGGGTAGCTCATCAGAATGTAAGCCTTTTTGAAAGCGCGGGCAATGCCCTTCAGGCAGATGGCGATACGGTTGCGGCTGAGGATGGGGAAGGTCAGGCCGATGGTGTCGGTGCCAAACTTGGCGGTACAGTCGGCGGCAATGGCGTCCACGCTGGCGTAGTTGCCCTGGCTGCGGGCCACCACGGCCTCGGTCACGGCCACGATGTCCTTGTCCTGGAATTCGATGTTCTGCTCCTCACCGCAGGCGAGGATGGCGTCGGTGACGATCTTGACCAGATCGTCGCCCTCCCGGATGACCGGGCAGCGCACGCCGCGGGATGTAGTGCCGACAGTTCGCATAATTCAGTTCTCCTTTACCCTTTCGATCTGCGCCCGGTCCTGTGGCCCGCCGGCCTGCCGGGAAAAAAGTCCGTACCTATTATAAAGGATTATCCCTGTGAAATGCAAGGGAACAAAACACCCAACAGGGTGGATTTGCCCGAAGCAGGGTGTTTTTTTGGCATTTTGAGCGCCATTTGCCTGTGCCGAAAAAAGTGAAATGTAAAGAACAGGTTAAATAATGGCTTGCGCCCGGACCGTTTTGTGCTATGATAGGACACGGACGTTGTTTTTTCGAATGGAAACGAATGTGTGAGAAAGAAGGCGCATCGGCTTGGCTGGCAGCTATGAGATGAACATGACCAGCGGCCCGCTTCTGGGCAAGATCCTGACCTTTTCCTTCCCCTTGATGTGCTCGGGCGTTCTGCAGCTTTTGTTCAACGCGGCGGACATCATCGTGGTGGGCCGCTACACCGGCCACACGGCGCTGGCGGCGGTGGGTTCCACCTCGGCGCTCATCAACCTGATCGTCAACCTGTTCGTAGGCCTTTCGGTGGGCGCGAACGTGCTTATTGCCCGCAGCTACGGCGCGAAAAACATGGACGCGGTGCACAAGGGCGTGCACACCGCCATGCTCACCGCGGTGGTGGGCGGCGTGTTCCTGATCTTTGTGGGCGTGGCGGCCTCCCGCCCCATGCTGAGCCTGATGGGGACCCCGGACGACGTGATCGACCAGGCCGCCCTCTACCTGCGCATCTACTTCGTGGGCGCGCCCAGCCTGCTGGTCTACAACTTCGGCGCGGCTATCCTGCGGGCGGTGGGCGACACCCGGCGGCCCCTCTACTTCCTCACCCTGGCGGGCATCATCAACGTGGTGCTGAACCTGGTGTTTGTCATCGTGTTCTCCCTGGGCGTGGCGGGCGTGGCCCTGGCCACGATCATCAGCCAGACCGTCTCCGCTTATCTCATCGTGGTCTGCCTGCAGCACAACACCGGCGCATTCCGGCTGGTGCTGCACGAACTTCGCATCGACCCGGCGCAGTTCCGGGAAATTTTGCGTATCGGGGTGCCTGCCGGCGTGCAGGGTATGGTGTTCAGCCTGTCCAACGTGCTCATCCAGTCCTCGGTGAACAGCTTCGGCTCGGCGGTGATGGCGGGCAACACTGCGGCCTCCAACATCGAGGGCTTTGTCTACACTTGCATGAACGCCGTCTCCCAGACATCCATGAGTTTTGTGAGCCAGAACGTGGGCGCCCGCCGCTTCGGCCGGGTGGACAAGGTGGTGGCTCAGTGCATGATGCTCTCGGCGGCAGTGGGCGTCGGCCTTGGCCTCAGCGCCTATCTGGCGGGCCGCTGGCTGCTTACCATCTACACCTCCGACGCCCAGGTCATCACCTACGGCCTCTACCGCATGAGCGTGGTCTGCACCACCTACTTCCTTTGCGGCTGGATGGACTGCCTGGCCTGCAGCGTCCGCGGCCTGGGAGCGTCGGTGCTGCCCATGGTGGTGTCCATCATCGGCGCCTGCCTGCTGCGTATCGTCTGGGTGATGACCATCTTCCAGTGGGAGCGCACCCAGCTGTGCCTGTACATTTCCTACCCCGTATCTTGGGCACTGACGATGGCGGCACACCTCATCTGCTTCCTGGTCCTGCGCAAAAAAGTGCGGTCGCAAAACCCGGACCAACCGGCTGCGGCAGCGGCCTGAACTGTGAAACGAAGAAAGGCCCCCGGCGTTCAAAAAGCCGGGGGCCTTTTTCTGTGAAAATGAGAGCTTACTCTCCGATCTGCACGTCCACGCCGTTCACCTGCACGCCTTCCTCGGCGCGGATGAGGATGTAGCGCACCCCGTCGATGACCTTTGTCTGGACCAGGTCGCCCCGCTCGGGGTTCACCTGGATGGTCACATCGGGACAGCGCAGCTCCAGGTGCTTGGTGTCCACCAGATTCTTGGGCGGCAGGGCCGCCTCGGGGCCGAAGTCCTCCTCAAAGCGCTGCTCAAAGGCCTCCACCCGGGCGTCGTCCACGCCGCACTCCTCCAGCACCCGGGCGGCGGCGTGTTTGTCCAGCAGCAGGGGCTGGGGCTCGCCGCTCTCCTTGTGCTCGGCGATCATGCTGCACAGCTGCTCCTGTACCGACTGCACCACCTGGCAGCTGCACTCTTCGCCCAGCGCTTCGGTGAGAATGGCGTCGAAGGTCTCCTTCTGTGCCTCGGCGGGCATGGGCAGCGGGGCGGCAAAGATGCGGTCGGTGAAGGCGGTGTGGCTGTGGGAGGTGTCCTTGGTGTAGTAGAGCGCGCCGTAGAGGTTGGTGGAGCGGTCGTCGAAGGCGGGGAAGAGAAAGCCCATCTCCGGGGCGCTCACCAGCCAGTCAATGTCCCGGCTGCGGAAGAGGTTCTCATAGACAAAATAGCTCAGCGCGGGCTTGGTCATCTTCACCGGGCAGACGCTGCACAGAATGCCGGTGTACATCTCTTCGCTTCCGTCCTCGGTGCGCTGGCCGTCCTTGGAAAATCCGGGCACATCGTAGGCGTCGCAGGTGAGCAGGATGAGGTAGTTCCCCTCCACGTCGATGGTCTCGATGGCCCGGGCGAAGAACTCCTCCCGGGCGGCCTCGTCCTGCAATTTGGAATTGCGCAGGGCCATGAGCAGGGCGTGCTCGTCGCCTGCGTTGCCCGCCACCTGGGCGGTGGTGAAGGTGATGTCCAGCAGGTTGCGGCCCAGCGTGCCCGAGAGGGTGCGGCGCAGGATGGCCAGAAACTTATCCGCCTCCTCCTGGCCGGAGAGGGTGAGGGACTGGTCGAACCGGGCCACGATCTGGCGTTCCTCGTTCACATAGCAGCCCACCACATGGGAGATGTTCGACTTGCCCTGGCGGTAGCGGCGGCGGATCTCTGCGATCTCTTTTTCGTTCATGGCGATGTGTTCCTTTCTTGATGGGCGCGGGGCCCGGGTCATTCGGCGGAGGTCTGCATGGAGTCTTCCAGCAGGGCGAGCAGCCGCTTGAGAGGCGGCGTGAGAGAGCCGGTGCGGTAGAGAGCACCGAAGGAAAGGGGCTGGAACTGGGGCATTGGGATGTACCTCAGGCCCGGCAGGCGGGCGCCCGGCATGTCCGGCAGCAGGGTGAAGGCGTAGCCCGATTCCACCAGCGTGCAGGCGATTTCCAGACTGTCACAGAAAAGAATGCGGTCCGGCCCGCGCCCGGCCATCGCATGGCTGAACACCTCCAGAAAAGGCGGCGAATACAACGGCGGCGGGCAGCTGGCAATGCGGCCGCCGGCGGCATTCAGCTGGTCCACGGTGAGTTGTTCATACCCCGCCAGCGGGTGGTCCGGCGCGCAGACGCAGGCCACGGGGCAGTCCGCCAGATGGCGGCGGCTGGTTTTGGGGCCGGCCTCCCGCTGCATGGTAAAGATGGCCTGCACGTCCTCCTCTTCCAGAAGGTTGTCCAGCGAAGCGGAGGGCACCTGCCGCAGCACCGGCAGCAGCTGGGGCGTTTCCTGCCGCAGCACCGTCAGCGCAGGCTGCAGCGCCCGCAGCACCAGAAAGTTGCGGCACCCCAGGCCCATCCGCTGGGGCAGTTCCTCCCGCCACTGGCGCATTCGCGCCCGGGAGATACCCGTCAGCTTCAGAATTTCCCGGGCGTACTGGCCAAACTGGTGCCCCGCCTGGGTCAGCCGCACGTTTTTGCTGGTGCGGTGAAACAGTTTGACTTCCAGCTCCGCCTCCAGGGTGTTGATCTGGTGGCTCACCGCCGGCTGGGTGATGTGCAGCTCCTGCGCCGCCCGGGAAAAGTTCAGGTGATTGGCCACCGCAAGGAAGCATTCCAGCTGTGTCGTATTCAACAAAAACCCCTCCCCGGTTTTGAGAATTTTTTATTGTATGCGTAAATACAATAAAAGTTCTTTATAGATGATAACACATTTGAATTTCCCTTGCAAGAGAAGCTGTGCTATAAAATGATAAGGCAATGAACAGTTTTCACCTTAACAAACCAGAACGAGAGGCGACAGGCATGAAAGTGGACCGCAGGACACTGGCGCTGCAGAACCGCCAGATCAGCATCCGCATGGAGCAGCTCACCGACCGGATGGTGGAGCGCACGGGGCTTTCCACGGCGCAGGCGCACCTTCTAATGCGCATTCTGCGCTACGGGCCGGAGGGCACCACCCTCACCGAGCTGCACCGTCAGTGCGGTTATTCCATGGCGGCGCTGAGCAACATCCTCAAGCGGCTGCGCAAGGGCGGCTATGTCCGGGCCGAGACCACCGAGGCCGACAACCGCTGCAAGCGGCTGTATGCCACCGAGCAGGCCCTGCAGGCAAGAAACGCGCTGGACCGGGCGCTGCAAGGCAGCTGCGAAACCGCCTTTGAGGGGTTTAGCGAGGAGGAACTGTGCCAACTTGAGGCGATGCAAAAACGCCTTTTGCAAAACCTGGCAAGCCCAGGCAATGTCTGAAGGGAGTGGATACGATGAAGCAAGTGCTCAGTCAACTGAGGCAATACAAAAAACCGACCTATCTGTGCATTCTGATGGCCGCGCTGGAAGTGATCATGGAGATCCTGCTGCCGTTCGTCACCGCCCGCATTGTGGACGAAGGGCTGGAAGCGGCCAACATCAGCGCGGTCTACCGCTATGGCGCCATCATGGTGGTGCTGGCTTTTCTGGGCCTGGCCTTTGGCGCGGCGGCGGGCAAGTTCGCCTCCACGGCGGCGTCCGGCCTGTCGGCCAACCTGCGCCAGAGCCTGTATGACAACATCCAGACGTTCTCTTTTTCCAACATCGACAAGTTCAGTGTGCCCGGCCTTGTGACCCGCATGACCACCGATGTGACCAACATCCAGAACGCCTTCATGATGATCATCCGCATTGCGGTGCGCGCTCCGCTGATGTTTATTTTCAGCTTTGCCATGTGCATCTACATCAGCCCCAAACTTTCCGCCACCTTCCTCATCGCGGTGGTGTTCCTGGTGGTGGTGCTGGGCAGCATCATGGTGGTCACCCTGCGCATCTTCGACAAGGTGTTCCACAAGTACGATGAACTGAACGCCAGCGTACAGGAGAACGTCTCCGCTATCCGGGTGGTCAAGGCCTTCGTGCGGGAGGACTACGAGAACGAGAAGTTCGCCCGCGCTTCCGAGAACATCCGCAAAATGTTCGTCAAGGCCGAGGGCCTGCTGGCCTTCAACAACCCTGCCATGATGACCGCCGTCTACTTCTGCATCATCATGGTGAGCTGGCTGGGCGCGCAGTTCATCGTGGCGGGCGATCTGTCCACCGGCGATCTGACCAGCCTGTTCAGCTACATCATGTCCCTGCTGATGAGCCTGATGATGCTCTCCATGGTGGTGGTGATGATCTCCATCTCCCTGGCCAGCATTCACCGTGTGGGCGAAGTGCTGCGGGAGACCCCCGACCTGGCCGAGCCCAAGGACCCCGTTACCGTTATCCCCGACGGCAGCATCGACTTTGACCATGTGAACTTCTCCTACAAGCACGGCAGCGGCAAGAACGCTTTGTCCGACATTGACCTGCACATCCGTTCCGGCGAGACCATCGGCGTCATCGGCGGCACCGGCAGCGGCAAGAGCAGCCTGGTGAACCTCATCTGCCGCCTTTACGACGTGGACGAGGGCTGCGTCAAGGTGGGCGGCCTGGATGTGCGCCGCTACGACATGGAAGCCCTGCGTGACCAGGTGGCCGTGGTGCTGCAGAAGAACACCCTGTTTTCCGGCACCATTCTGGAGAACCTGCGCTGGGGCGACCCGGACGCCACCGAGGCCGAGTGCGTGGAGGCCTGCAAGGCCGCCTGCGCCGACGAGTTCATCGACCGCATGCCCGACGGCTACAACACCCGGATCGAGCGGGGCGGCGCCAACGTATCCGGCGGCCAGAAGCAGCGGCTGTGCATTGCCCGGGCGCTGCTGAAAAAGCCCAAGGTGCTGATCCTGGACGACTCCACCAGCGCGGTGGACACCGCCACCGACGCCAAGATCCGCGCTGCCTTTGAAAAGAAGATCCCCGGCACCACCAAGATCATCATTGCCCAGCGTATCTCCAGCGTGGAGCACGCGGACCGCATTCTGGTGCTGGACAACGGCCGGATCGACGGCTTTGACACCCACGAAAATCTGCTGAAGTCCAACGCCATCTACCAGGAAATTTATGAGTCCCAGGTCAAGGGCGGTGGCGACTTCGATCAGCCCGCGTGAAAGGAGGGGAAGAGAGTATGAATCCTAAAATGTCGCGTCCCGCGGACCCTGCCGCGGTGCTGAAGCGGGTCATCCGCTATATGCTGCATTACTACAAGCTGCCCTTTGCGCTGGTGGTGCTGTGCATCCTCATCAACGCCGGCGCCAGCGTGCTGGCGGCCACCTTCCCCCAGACCCTGGTGGACGACTACATCATGCCCATGATCGCCAGCGGCTCCACGGAGTTCAGCGGCCTGGCCGCCCAGATCCTGCGCCTTGTCGGCATTATGGCCCTGGGCGTGGTGGCAGCCTTCAGCTACAACCGCATTATGGTCAGTATCAGCCAGGGCACCATGTGCCGGCTGCGCAACGACCTGTTCCGCAATATGGAGGCGCTGCCCATCAAGTATTTTGACACCCACGCCCACGGTGACATCATGTCCGTCTACACCAACGACGTGGACACCCTGCGCCAGATGTTGGGGCAGTCTACGCCTCAGATCATCAACTCCTCCATCACCATGGTGGCCACTCTGGTGACCATGATCGTCATCAACCCGGTGCTCACCGTCATCTCCATCCTCACCGCCATCGTCATGCTGGTGGTGACCAAGAACTTCTCTCGTATCTCCGGCAAGTACTACATCCGCCAGCAGCGGGACCTGGGTGTGGTGGACGGCTTCATCGAGGAAATGCTGGACGGCCAGAAGGTTGTCAAGGTGTTCTGCCACGAGGAGGCCGCCAAGGCGGATTTCGCCAAGATCAACGAATCCCTGCGGGAAAGCGCCGACATGGCCAACCGCTACGCCAACCTGCTCATGCCCATCAACGCCAACATCGGCTGGCTGAGCTACGCGCTGGTGGCCATCGTGGGCGCGGTGCTGGGGATCAACGGCCTGGCGGGCGTGACCCTGGGCACTGTGGTCACTTTTGTGGGCCTGAACAAGAACTTCACCCAGCCCATCACCCAGGTGAGCCAGCAGGTGAACTTCGTGGTCATCGCCGCCGCCGGCGCCCAGCGTGTGTTCGACTTGATGGACCAGAAGCATGAGACCGACGAGGGCTATGTGGAGCTGGTGAACGCCAAGGAGAACGCCGACGGCCAGATGGAGGAAGTGGCCGAGCGCACCAATGTGTGGGCCTGGAAACACCCCCATCACGACGGCACCACCAGCTACACCAAGCTGGAAGGCAGCGTGGTGTTCGAGGATGTGGACTTCGGCTACGACGAGAACAAGCTGGTGCTCCACGATGTGAGCCTGTGGGCAAAGCCCGGCCAGAAGATCGCCTTCGTGGGCGCCACCGGCGCGGGCAAGACCACCATCACCAACCTCATCAACCGCTTCTACGACATTGCCGACGGCAAGATCCGCTACGATGGCATCAACATCGGCAAGATCAAAAAGCCGGACCTGCGCCGCTCCTTGGGCATCGTTTTGCAGGATACCCACCTCTTCACCGGCACCGTGATGGACAACATCCGCTACGGCCGGCTGGACGCCACCGATGAGGAGTGCATGGCCGCCGCCAAACTTGCCAACGCCCACGGCTTCATCAACCGCCTGCCGGACGGCTACAACACCATGCTCACCGGCGACGGCGCGAACCTTTCCCAGGGCCAGCGCCAGCTGCTGGCCATCGCCCGGGCGGCGGTGGCGGATCCGCCGGTGCTGATTTTGGACGAGGCCACCTCTTCCATCGACACCCGCACCGAGGCGCTGGTGCAGAGCGGCATGGACGCGCTGATGTACGGGCGCACCACCTTCGTCATCGCCCACCGCCTGTCCACCGTGCGCAACGCCGACTGTATCATGGTCTTGGAGCAGGGCCGGATCATCGAGCGCGGCACCCACGACGAACTGATCGAAAAGAAGGGCAAGTATTACCAGCTCTACACCGGCAACTTTGCCGAGGAGCCGGCGTAAAAGCCTTTGAACCATGCCAGCGCCCCCGCCCGGCCATTGCCGGACGGGGGCGCCGGTCTTTGCCCCGGCCTTGACAGCGGGGAAAACAAAGGGTAAACTGTAGGTAAATTTACAACAATAAAACGGGAGGGATAAAAGGATGGGCGAGATCAAGATCTTTGACTCGGAGCTGCTGTTGATGGAGTACCTGTGGGAACACGGGCCCTGCATTGCCGCGGACCTGGCCGAGGAGTTTTTGAAAAGATACAACTGGAAGAAAAGCACCACTTACATCGTCCTCAAGCGCCTGGAAGGCAAAGGCGCCATCTCCCGGGAGTATCCCAAGTATCTGGTGACGCCCATCGTCACCCGGCAGCAGGTGCAGAGCGCCGAGACCAACACCCTGGTGGACCGGATGTTCGGCGGCAGCTTTGCCAGCCTGTTCGCGAATTTTCTGAACTCGGACCAGCTCTCGGAAAAAACGCTGGACGAACTGCAGGCCATGATCGACGAAAAACGGAACAAAGACTGAAAGACGGAGCGGCAAGGCGGCCATGGACCTGTTTCTTTCCACCCTGAATATGAGCATAGCCTCGAGCTTTTTGTTTCTGCTCGTGCTGCTGCTGCGCAGAGTGCTGCGCGGCGCTGGCAGCACGGGCTTTTTGTACATGCTCTGGCTGCCGCTTTTGTTCCGCATGCTGGTGCCCTACACTCTGCCCAGCCCCGCCAGCCTGTTCAACCTGTTCAGCAAAAACCTGGCCACCCCCGGCGGCATGCTCATCTCGGTGGAATACTTTGACCCCTATCAGCCGGTGCTGCAAAACGTCTCCGGCGGCGAGGGCCTGTTCACAAAACAGCTGCTGGCCGTGCTGGCCGGTGTGTGGGGCGCGGTGGCGCTGGCGCTGGCGGCGTGGGTGCTGGTGCGCTATTTTGCGCTGCGCCAAAAGCTGGCGAGGGGCCGCAGCGCGGACCTGACCGCGCTGCAGCCTGTGTTCGACCGGGCGGCAGGGGGCAGGCGCACGCCGGTGGTGTATTCCGCCGCGGTCTCCTCGCCGCTGGTGTTTGGCTTTTTTCACCCCAAAGTGGTCCTGCCGGCGGAAATGCTGGACCGGCGGGAGGGAACGGAGTGTATCCTGCTCCATGAGCTGATCCATGTGCGCCGCAAGGACCACATCGTGATACAGCTGTTCACCGCGGCGGCCATTCTCCACTGGTTCAACCCCCTGGCCTGGCTGGCCCGGCGGCTGATGGTGAAGGATATGGAAGCCGCCTGCGACGCGCGGGTGCTGGAACTGCTGGAACCTAGCCGGCGGGTGGAGTATGCCCAGACCCTGCTGGATTGGGCGGACAGCCGCCGCCATTCCATGCAGTATGCGAACTTCGGCCAGAACGACACAAAAAAGCGCATTTTGAACGCGCTGAACTGGAAGCAGCTGCCCCGCTGGGCCCAAACGGTGCTGGCGGTGGTGATCTGCGGTGTGTTTGCCTGCACCCTCACCAACCCCGTGCTGGCGGAGGGGCATTATCTGCCCGTGTCCTCTCCCTTTGTGGGGGATGACCAGCGGGAGAATTTCCGTGCCGCTGCCGCCCGGCTGATCGGCGCGCTGGAAGCGGGCGACGCGGCACAGCTGGCCGCCCTTGCCAGCATGGACCCTGCCTACTACGAGCCGGTGTATGCTCCCTTCGGCGGAGTGCGCCTGCAGGTGAAGGACGCCCAGCTTTACTGCAACAGCAGCCGCTCGGCAGAAGTGTACCTCACGGTGGATGTGAAGGAGGGCGGCGGAATTTACAGTGAGGGCGAGGGCACGCTGGTGGCCCGTCTTACCCAGACCGGCTATCGGGCCGAGCCCTTTGTCGCCTGCCTCATGCCCCAGAAAAAATACGAGGACATCCGCCTTTTGGAGGACGAGAACGAGGCCGTGCGGCTGGCGGTGCGCCTGGCCCGCAACCTGCAAAGCAGCGAGGCCGGGGCCGGTTTTGACGCGGGCGGCCTGCCGCCCGTCACCGTGGCGAGGGTGTGTATGGAGAGCGCCGAACAGGACAAAGGCGAAAAACCGCCCTTTTCAAAAGAGCGTATGGCTCAGCTGGCAAAGGAGTATTTTGCCATCGAGGGCTTTTTCTGCGATGACCCGGCGGTGTACGACGCCGCCAGCGGCACCTATTTCTTTGACCCCGGGGAGGAACTGGCCTATTATCCCGTGGAGTTCACGCAGACGGAGGACGGGCAGACCACGGTATCGGTGGAAAGCTACCGGGACCCCATGAGCGCCTTCCCCCAAACCCAGCTTCAATGCCGCCTGACCAAGGTGGCCTGACCGGCGGATCAAAAATGAAAATTCCTATTGACCTTTTGCGGCAAAACGTGTATTCTTTTATGGGCGGATAATTTATTGCAATAAAATATTTTATCCCAAAAAATCATTGCCACCTGTTTGCCCGCCGGGGTGAAAGGGGAAAGTGAGGAACAAGATGAAGCAGAAAAAACGGAGCGTTGCCCGCCGGCTTGTGGCTGCGGGGCTGTGCCTCGCGCTGGCGGTGAGCACCTTCTCGCCGTTGGTGTTTGCCCAGGGAGACGTAACGGTGGAGACCGTGCCCTCCGCAAGCCAGGCGCAGGCGGCGGAGAGCGCCGCCCCTGCGGCCGAAGCGCCCGCTGCACAGGCAGAAAAGGGGACCCTGTGCGTGAAGGTGGGCGATGAGTATGTGGGAGACGGCGCAACGCTGCCGGAAAGACAGAACATGTTTGCGCTGTACGTGGACAATGGAGAAAAGGTGCCTGTGGATGACCAGTTCTCCGTAACGACCAAATGCCTCACCATGAATGGCGAAGAGATCCCCCGTGAAGTGATGGGCGCTTCCGTCATGAACATGGATTTCGAAGGCGTTTCTATCCCGGCGCTCATCTTTTATTATCTTGATGGTGAACAGTCGGAAGCCTTCTGGAACAGCCATAAAGATGACATGAGTTTCAAGGTGGAGATCAGCAGCACCGAGGCGAGCGGGACCATCACCGTGACCAAGAAGGTGTATCAGCCTACGGGCGTGCTGGAAGACTCCATCCCCGGGAAAGACGCCCCTGCGATGATCACTGCCGGCGAATATGGCCTTTACAATTTCACCGCCCCGGCCTGGGATGAACCGGAGCTTATGGGTGGCTCGGGAAACAGCATTCTTCCCCTGGCGGAGAATATTCGCCTTGAGGGTGACATCACGCAGTATTTCTCTCTGGCAGGTGGGGAATGGAAAAATCCCGCCGGGCAGCGTGTGGAGCTGTACAAGGACTCAAAGGTGTATGAGCTTGAGGATGGCCAGACGGTGACCGGCACCGTGGTTTTTACCGACGCTTTCACCGGGACCGAGCACACCGCCCACATCGCCTTCACCTATAAGGAAACGCGGCCGGTGGCTGCCTGGTATCTGGTGGAGGGGGACAAGCTGGTGGAGGCGGATTCCACCACCGTGCGTGTCAACACCTCCGGCAAACTCCATCTGCGCCTGGCCGCGCCCGGCCAGGGAGAGCTGTCCGCCGAAGCCGAGACTTACGATGTTTTCAATGGCGATATTTCCTATGGTGACTATTGGCTGACGAACAATGTGATGTCCGACAACAAGACGGTCGAGGTGAGCTATAACACCAAGAACATTATGGTGGGACATTCGATACAGGTGCGTTTCATTGGAGACCGCTATGCCTTCGAAAAAGACAACCCCGACAAAGCCTTCACCGTGAATATCGGCGAAAACAACGACTACAAACTGGCTACCTACAGCACTGTGGACGGCACGCCTGCCTTCGCGGGCTGCTATCAGGTGATCCCCCGTATGCCCGGCGGCGGATATGCCGCCAGCGAGCAGCAGCTGAAGGAAAGCGGTATCACCGTCACCTATGACGAGGCGGATATGTTCAGCATGATCGCGCCGGTGAAATATTTTGAGGGCGGCCAGACGCTGGATGTCTGGGCCTATGTGATGTTCCCCCTGCGGGACAGCTCCTCCAGCGCCGCGGACCCCATCACCTTTGATGTGCTGCGCGGCGGTGAGCTGCTGGATAAGATCACCGTTGAAGCGACCACCAGCTGGGCCGGCTATAACGACAAGATCCAGAAAGGCCGCGTCATCGACCGTGCTGTGGAGCAGCAGGTGGATTTTGAAGAGATGCGCAGCTTTGAGCTGGTGGGCGAAGACCGGGACAACCCCTGGACCGACCCCACCGCCCCGGTGGTGGCCGGTGAGCCTGTGGTGACCGGCGCCGCGAAAGATAACTTCAAGATCCTTTGGGCCGAGGGCAAGTCCACCTTTGGCATTGTGTATCTGGCCGAGCAGGTGGAGGGCCAGGCAGTGGTCACCATTCCCACCCGTCTGAAAAACGGCGGCGGCGAGTCCTCGGTGAAACTGATCATCAATTTTGCCAAGTATGCCGGCGCCGGCCGTTACGAATCTATCATGCCGAACCGGAGCGTGGACTTCAAGATGGTGGACTCTCTGGAAGTGGCGCTCGAAAACGGCAACCTCAACTTCGAGCAGGTCAGCGTTGCCCGTGACCGCATGGTGCAGGACGGAACCTTTGAGCTGTTCTTCTACGGCCTGCGGGAGGACGGAGCATGCACCTTCGGCAGCGATCTCATTAAAGAGATCACCTTTGCCAGCTCCGATGAAAGCGTTCTGAAGATCACCGCCAACCTCGACAAGGCGGATGTGCGCGATACGATCAACAATTCCGACAAAGCTTATGGCATTCAGCTCACCCCGGTGGGCACCGGCACCTGCGATGTGACCGCTACCATCAAGCTGAACCGGGATTCGTATTGCAATACGGACAAGACCCCGGATACGGTGACCATTGGCTACACCTTCCGGGTGCACAGCAACGAGAGCCTTCCCGCCGAGAGCGCCAAGAACGCCCAGGAGCTGCAGGCGATCCTTGACCGGCTGGAGACCACCGCCGTGCCCACCATCATCGAGCTGGGGGGCGGCAAATACGCCATGGATCTGGAACTGGAAGGCCTGAACGTCATCCTGCGCAGCAAGGACCCCTCTGACCCGGCCATCTTCACCGGCGACCCCAGCTATGAACCCTCCGAGCCGCTGGAGGGCCCGAACCTTCCCTGGCAGGCTTACATCGTGCGGGTCAATCCGGCCAACGCGGGCCTCTCGCTGGAGAATATCGTCATTGACGGCGGCGACAAGCGCGGCGGTGTGCTCCACACCTTCACTTCCATTACCCCGGGCCAGCTGCCCACGCCCTTCACCCTGCGGAACTGCACCATCAAAAACTGCATTACCGGCGTGATGGGCGCCAACAGCAATGCCAACAGCATTGTCCTGCGTGGCTGCACCGTGGAAAAATGCCAGGTTGGTGTGATGACCGCCACCAGCTTCAACACCCTGTTCAATGCCAACACCATGGCCTATCATCACCCGGGCGTGCCGCGGTTCTGCGACTTTGTCGGCAACCAGTACGACCTCATCGGCATTGATGACGGCGAGGGCGGCGCGTACATTGAGCAGTCGGTGCCTCAGAACTATTGGGGGACCGATGATTCCGGCAAGCTGAAGACCGGTCCCGTCGTGGGCGTTGTGGCAAACGACGGAAAGTATAACAACATCCTCGAGGGCCGGACCGCCGAGGTCTTCTCCTCTCCCTACTACCTGGACCAGACCCACAGCAAATTGAACGTGGACCTGGCCAAAACGGAACTGCAGGGCAAGACTGCTGTTCTGCCCCTGCAGCAGCCGGAAAGCGGCGAGAACGACTCTCTGGTGCTCACCGCCGAGGCGTTTGCAACCCTGCAGAAAGAGGGCCTCGCGGTCAGCGCCCCCATCAAGAACAGCGAGGGCAAGGACTTTGCCTCCTGGGCCTTTGCCTCCATCACCGACAGCACCATCGAGACCAACCTGAACATTTCCGACCAGCTGTCTGACAAGGCCCAGAACACCGTGGACAAACTGCCCGAGAGTGACCAGGCCAAGATCCTGCAGGAAGTGAACCTCAGCCACAACGGCACCCTGCCCGGCCGGGCCACCATCCGGATCAAGGCCACCGATGTGCCCGGCGGCGATGTGAGCAACCTGTTCCTCTACTGGGTCAAGGAGGACGGCACCATCGTGCCCGCCGAAGTGGTGGACGTGCAGTACGACGCCAAGACGAACGAGTACATCATCACGGTGGACCATTGCTCGGAATACGTCATCACCAGCGGTGAGCTGGTGGATGTCTCCGGGCCCGATCCCACGCCCAAGCCCACCTCCACCCCGGACGGCGGTTCTTCCGGCGGTTCCACCGGCGGCGGTTCTGCCACTCCCGCGCCCACCGCGGCACCCTCCGCGACCCCTGCGCCCGGGCAGCCCGGCGGCGGACAGGACCCGGAGGACCCTGCCAGCAGCAACACCCAGGAAAAGCTGTTCAGCGCCCAGCAGGTGATGGACTCCTTTGAGGCTCAGCCGGGGGATGTGACCCTGCGGCTGAACGGCCAGACCAAGGTCAGCCAGACGGCCTTCGCGCTGCTGATGGAGCGGGACGAGGGCGTGCTGCGCCTGGAGGGCAACGGCTATGCCTGGTCCTTTGACCGGGCGGACCTGACGGACACCGAGGTGCCCGGCGGCGTGTTCGACGCCGCTGTGAGCATGCAGCTGAGCGAGGCGGTGCTGGAGCGGATCCGCTCCTACACCGGCGACGCGCCCATGGCCGCACTGGACACCGCCTTCTCCGGCAAGCTGCCCGGAAAAGCCATTCTGGAACTCACCGTGGACGCGGCCCTCTTCGGCAACACCCGTTGCGGCCTGTTCTACCTGCCCGAGACGGGCGACCCCGAGCGGGTGGCCACCGTGGAGGTGGGGGCCAACGGCCTGGTGAAGCTGCCGCTGGAACACTGCTCCATCTACTATCTGGTGGTGGAGGAAACTCTGCCCGCTGCCCCCGACAGCGAAGCCGCGGAGTCCGCTCCGGCGGAGTCCGCGCCCGCGGAGCCGGAAGAAACTGCCCCGGCGAAGGGCGGCGCCCCGGCCATCCCCCTGACCCTTGGCGGTCTGGTGCTGGCGGCCGTGGCCGCGGCGGTGTTCTTCATCGCCCGCCGCCGCGGGGAATAACTCCCGCAGCAAAACGACAAACCGCGCCCCCGTTCGGCAAGGAAGCCGAACGGGGGCGCGGTGTTTTGTTTGTCCGGAGATCTCACGCCAGCCGGTGGCGCTCCAGCCAGGGAGTGAGGGTGGGTTTGCCGGCACGGATGTGCTTTGCCCGCACCGCGAACACCACCAGCGTGAGCAGGGTGAACACCGCCGCCCACAGCGCAAGATACAAAGCACAGCCGCTCACGTCCTGCCCGGCGCAGATGGCGCTGCGGAAGGCTTTGACGGTGTAGGTGAAGGGCACCCAGTCGTGGAGATACTTTACGAAGGAGCCGGAAATTTCCAGCGGATAGGTGCCCACCGAGCCGGCAAGCTGCACCACCATGAACACCAACATCAAAAAGCTGCCGATACGGCCCAGCAGGCTGGTGAAGAAGTACATCACCGACATGAAGGTGACCGAGGCGAGGCAGGCGATGAGCAGCGTCTGGCCCATCCGGGCGGGGGCAAAACCGTCCAGCGCGTGCAGCGCGCCCACCATCACCACCGCCTGCAGCAGCGCCACAGGGTAGAGCACAGAGGCCTTGCTCAGCCACCAGGCCGTGCCGCTCTTCATCTCGCCCTGATACTCGGTGAGGGGATACATCAGACTGAAGGCAATGCACCCCACCCACAGCGCCACCGACATCATGTAGGGGGCCATGGCGTGGCCGTTGTCCGGCACTTCGGTGAGTTTGGCTTCCCGGGCGCTCACCGGGGCGGCGATCATCTCGGCCACCGCTTCGCCGGTGTTGGTCTCGGCAATTTGCTGCGCACCGTCCGAAAGGGAAGCGCCCAGCGTGGCGGAGCCGTCTTTCATCTTGTCCAAGCCATCGGTCAGTTCGCCGCTGCCCTCATAGAGTTTGGAAGCGCCGTCGCCGATCTGGGCCGCGCCGCTGGCCAGAGCCGCCGCGCCGCTGTTCAGCGCCGCGCTGTTCTTTTGCAGCTCGCCGGTGCCGTCCGCCAGCTGGCCCGCGCCCTTTTGCAGTTCGTCCACGCCGGTCTGCAGGCGGGTCAGCCCGTCGGTGAGGGCGGGCAGCTTGGCGGAAAGGTCGCCCAGCCCGGTCTGCAGCGCCGCGCTGCCTCCGGCCAGCTTTTCCAGGCCGCCGCTCAAATCCTGCGCGCCCTGGCGCACCACGCTGGTGCCCTCCTGCTGCAGCTTCTGGCCGCCCTGGACCGCCAGGTCAATGCCCTGCACCAGCTGGGGAGCCTGCTGGGCCAGGGTGGCAGTGCCCTGCTGCAAGGTGGTAAGGCCGCCAGTCAGCTCGGCGGACTTGCCTGCCATCTGGCTAAGGCCGTCTGCAAGGGCGGGCAGGCCGGTGCTCGCCTCATTCAGCGCCGCGGCCCCGGCGGCTGCCGTGTCCACCCCAGCGGTGTAGGTGCCCAGGTTCTGCTGCAAACCGGCCGCGGCCTGCTGCAGCTGGGCCAACACAGCGGCGGTCTCCGGGGGAAGGCTCTGGGCCTGGGCCGTAAGGGCTTCCAGCCCCTGGGCCAGGGCCGCGGCCCCCTCGTTCAGGGCGGCGGAATTGGCCGTCAGGACCTGCAGGCCGCTGTTCAGCTGGGCCGCGCCCTCCCGGGCGGCCGCCGCCCCGGCACAGGCGCTTTCCAGCCCGGTTTGCAGGGCCGCCGCGCCCGACTGGGCCAGCTGCGCGCCCGCGTCCAGCGCCGCAGCGCTGTCCGGCAGGGCGGCGGTCTGGGATTGCAATTGGGCGAGGCCGCCGTTCAGTTCGGTGAGTTTGTCGTCCACCTGGGCGGCCCCGGCGGCCAGCGTGTCGCCGCCCGTCTTGGCGTTGTCCACGCCGGTGGTCAGGTCCTGAACGCCTTTGCTCAGTTTGCCCGCGCCCTCCGCCAAAGCGGGGGCCGCGTCGCCCAGCTGCCCGGCGCCCTGGGCCAGCTGCCCGACGCCCTCTTTCAGTTTGGCCGCGCCCTGGGCCGCCGCGTCCACACCGGCGGTGTACTTGGCAAGGCCCTCGGTGAGCTGGGTGCTGCCGCTGCGGAAGGTGAGGGTGCTGTCCGCCAGGAGTTTGAGGTTATCCCGGATGGTCTGACCGCCCTCGGCCAGATCGGCCGCGCCCTGTTCCAGTTCGGCCGCGCCGTCGGCCCCTTCCTGCAGCCCGTCGCCGATGTCCGCCAGCTGTTCCAGCATGGTCTCGGCGTAGGTCTGGGTCACGCTCTCCCGCACTTCGGCCTCGATTTGTGCCATGGCGCTTTCGCCCAGCTTGGAGGCGATGTAGTTGGTGCCGGGATTGGTCTCATAGCCCAGCTCCATGGCCTTGGGCGACGGGCCGGTGACGGTGGCCGCGTTGGCCGAAAAGTCCTTGGGGATGGTGATGACCATGTAATAGGTCCCCTCCGCAAGGCCCTTTTGGGCGGCGTCCGCGTCCACAAAATAAAAATCCAGGGAGCCGTCCTCCCGCAGATTGTCGGCCAGTTCGCTGCCAATGGACAGCGTCTCGCCGTTGTATTCCACCGGCTGGTCTTCGTTCACCACCGCCACCGGCAGACGGTCCACGCTGCCGTAGGGGTCCCACATGGACCCGAGAAACAGCGTGGTGTAGATGGTGGGGATGGCCACCACGGCCACCATCACCACCAGCATGATCCAGTTGCTCCGCAGAGCCTTCCATTCGTTTTTCAGCATGACCTGAAATTTCGCACCCTTTCCTCCTGTGCAGTCTTGCAAAAAGCAACGCGGCGTTGAATTTTCGTCGCGGTATTGCTTTTTCTGTGAGGAGAATTATACTGAAAGGGAGATAAACACTCAACCGTTGATTTTTCGTCCAAATGGCGTTTAATCAACACGATGACGATAAATTGTTGAACATTCAAAAAAGATTTACAATTGGCCTTGCGGGCAAAAAGGAGAGAGACCATGGACCAGACGCGGGACCGGCGTATCCGGCGCACCCGCCGACAAATAAGGCGGGCGCTGGCGCAGCTCATGCAGCAAAAGAGCGCCAGCGAGATAACGGTGAAGGAACTGGTGGACCTGGCGGACATCAACCGCTCCACCTTTTATCTGCACTACAACGACATCTTCGACTTGCTGGCGGCGGTGGAACAGGAACTGTTCGACGAGATATACGCGGCGGTGCACATCCACCCGGTGAGCTCCTTTGAGCAGGAGGGCCTTGCTTTCATCGAGGAGGTCTTTTCCATCCTTTATGATAACCGGGAGATCTGCGCCGCCCTGGTGGGCCCTCACGGGGACATGGCCTTTCTGCACCGCATTGAAGAGATGATGGAGGAGAACGTGCTGCAAAAGCTGCGGGAGGATTTCCCCGAGCGGCGCAGCAGCATAGATTACGGCTTTGCCTTCTGCACCACCGGCGCGGTGGGCCTCATCAAGCACTGGCTGGCGGGCGGCTGCGCCGAGCCGCCCCGGGAGATGGCACGGCTGACCTATCGCATGATCCACAACATGATGACCCATGGCCTTGCCCGGCCCGTGGGCGAGGGCTGAGCACACAAGGGGAAAACGCCCCGCGAAGCCGCCAAAAAGCGGACTTCGCGGGGCGTTTTCCAGAATGGGGGAGAAGAATATATCACTCCGCGCGCGCCATGGCTTGGCGGAAGTCGCGGGTGTCGGAGAAGATCTCGTTTTTGTAGGGGTTCTTTTTCTGCTGCACGGCGCGCCTCGTGATGATGGCCAGCACGATGACGTTGGCGGCCAGCGCCAGAATGGCGATCACGCCCTGCATGGTGGGGTCGGCGACGGTGGGCCGCACGGTGGGATCCATCACGCCGTCGGCGTAGAGCACCGGCAGGGTGCTGAACACGCTGGCGTCCTGGAACAGGGGGAACACCTGGGCAAACATGCACCACAGCGCCAGGGTGTTGGCCCGGTTCTGGATCCAGCCGCCCTTGTTCCACAGCGCGTTGGCAAAGGTGGGGGCCAGCAGCAGGGCCAGGCCGCAGTACCAGGCATGGGTGGGCAGGTTATTGTAGGTGTACTCGAAGTTCCAAAGGTCGTAGGCGATGATGTAGAGGAGGGTCATGTCCGGCCAGAGCATGTCGTCCCGCTTTTTGGAGGTGTAGATCCCCCACCAGCCGGTCATGCACAGAATGTTCAGAATGCCGGCAATGCCGTTGACCCAGTTCCACCAGCCGCCGTAGAGCCAGACGTTCTCGCTGGACAGCCACCACCGCTCGCCGGTGGCGGCCAGGGCCATGGCGCCCCGAATGCCGGACTCAAAGTCGCTGCCCACGGCGATGAGGATGTTGATGGCCACGATGACAAAGGGGAAGGCCTTGAACCAATGGGTCTTGCCCACGCCCCACTTGTATTTCAGCAGCATGAAGCCAATGCACCCGGCGGTGGCGGCGTAGAGCTTGGCGTAGTGGAACCAGCTGTTCATGTGGGTGTAGGTGGGATTGTTCAGCGCCCACTCGGCCCCCATGGCCGCGCCCACATAGATGGAAATGAAGTAGACCGTCAGCCCGGCGGGCAGGATGAGAAAGCAGAAAATTCCGCCCTGGGGCGTGCGGCGGGCCACCTCATTGGCCAGCACCAGCCCTGCGAACACCAGCAGCCAGCCCAGCAGCTGCCAGCCGGCGGTCTCGCCGTAGATTTGAAACAACATGATGATTCCTCCTTGTCGATAAACGACATAAATTTACGAATTGTAATTGAATTTTCCCCTCAAAGAGGCGGCTCATCGGGCACCGCGATGTCCCGGATGAGCATTTCGCTGCCCTGCACAAGGTGGGTCTGTCCGCTGCCGCAGGCGGGGCAGGTGCGCCCGTGCTCCAGGGTGGCGTACACATGGCCGCAGGCTTCGCACAGGGTGCGGGCGGGGATGGTCGCCACCCGCAGCTCCGCCCCGTCCAGCATGTCCGAGCGGGCGGCGGCCCATTTCCAGCAGTCCTGGAGATAGTCGCCCACCACGCCGGACACTTCGCCCAGCTCCAGCGTCACGGCTTTCACCCGCTTGACGCCGTTTTCCCGCCCGGCGGCCTCCACCGTTTTGATGATGTGGAAAACAATGCCCAGTTCGTGCATGGCGCTCAGCCTTTCTTGCCGAATTTCAGCCGCAGGCCCCGCTTGACCATGTAGGGCAGGATGGCCTTGAACTTGTCCTCGGTGCGCACCATGGTGCTGCACTCGGGCAGATCGCGGGAGAGATGGATGGCGTCAAACTCGCACTTTGTGGTGCAGATACCGCAGCCAATGCACTTGTTCGGGTCCACCACCGACGCGCCGCAGCCAAGGCAGCGGGCGGTCTCGGTCTTCACCTGCTCCTCGGTGAGGGTGCCGTGGGTGTCCCGGAAGGAGAGGCCCGGCGCGGGGGCCGCGGCCTCCTGGCGGGCGGCGCTGTCGTAGCCGTTCAGGAACAGGTTGTCCTTGTCCAGCTGGATGAAGTCCCGCCGGTTGCGGCCGATGGTGAGGCTGGTGTCCGGCTGGACGAAGCGGTGGATGGACACCGCGCCTTCCTTGCCGGCGGCAATGGCCTCGATGGCAAAGCCGGGGCCGGTGTACACGTCGCCGCCCACGAACACGTCGGGCTGGGCGGTCTGGTAGGTGAGGGCGTCCGCCGCGGCGCGCCCGCCGCCGGCCAGTTCCACCTTGCTGCCCTCCAGCAAATCGCCCCAGAGAATGCTCTGGCCAATGCTCAGGATGACCTGCCCGCAGGCCACGGTCATGGTGTCGTTTTCGTCGTAGACGGGGGCGAAGCGGCCCTCGGCGTTCAGCACCGAAACACACCGCTTGAACACCACGCCGGTGACCTTGCCGTTCCCGGTGAGAATTTCCTTGGGGCCCCAGCCGCAGTGCAGCTGCACCTGCTCGGCCTGGGCTTCGGCCACTTCCTCCGGGTCGGCGGGCATGGCGTCTTTGGCCTCCAGGCAGACCATGGAAACTTCCTCGGCGCCGCAGCGGCGGGCGCTGCGGGCCGCGTCGATGGCAACGTTGCCGCCGCCGATGACCACGGTGCGCTTTGCCGCCGGGGTGTGCTCGTTCTCCGCCACCGCGTGCAAAAAGTCCACCGCGGTGAACACGCCCTCGGCGTCCTCGCCGGGCACGCCGGCCTTGCGGCCGCCCTGGCAGCCGATGGCGATGTAGAAGGCCTTGTAGCCTTCGGCGCGAAGCTGGTCCAGGGTCACGTCCTTGCCCACTTCCACGCCGCAGCGGATGTCCACGCCCATGGCGCGGATAACGTCGATTTCCGCGTCCACCACGTCCTTTTCCAGCTTGTAGGAGGGGATGCCGTACACCAGCATGCCGCCGGGCCGGGCGTTCTTCTCGAACACGGTGGGTTTGTAACCCTTTTCCGCCAGGTAGAAGGCGCAGGAAAGGCCCGCGGGGCCCGCGCCGATGATGGCGATTTTTTCGCTGAAGCCCTCGCCGGTGCTGGCGGGCACGATGGGCGGGATGTAGCGGGTGGCGGCGTCCAGGTCCTTCTGGGCGATGAACTTCTTCACCGCGTCGATGGCCACGGCGGAGTCCACGTTGCCGCGGGTGCAGGCGTCCTCACAGCGGCGGTTGCACACCCGGCCGCAGACGGCGGGGAAGGGGTTCTCCTTTTTAATGAGGGCCAGCGCCTCGGTGTAGCGGCCTTGGGCCGCCATCTTCAGATAGCCCTGCACCGCGATGTGGGCGGGGCAGGCGGTCTTGCAGGGAGCGGTGCCGGTGTCGTGGCAGTTGACCCGGTTCTTGTCCCGGTAGTCCACCGTCCACTTCTCCGGGCCCCAGGGGGTCACGGCGGGGTCCTCCATCCGGGGATACTCCACCGGCCCGTCCTTAGTGCACAGCTTCTGGCCCAGCTTCACCGCGCCCGCGGGGCAGAACTCCACGCAGCGGCCGCAGGCCACGCAGTTTTCGGTGGTCACGTGAGCCACATAGGCCGAGCGGCCCAGGTTGGGGGTGTTGAACATCTGGCTCAGCCGCAGCGCGTTGCAGACGTTCACGTTGCAGTTGCAGATGGCGAAAATCTTGTTCTCGCCGTCGATGTTGGTGATCTGGTGCACGAAGCCGTTGTCCTCGGCCCGCTTCAGAATGCGCAGCACCTCGTCGTAGTCCACATAGTGGCCCTTGTGGGTCTCCACCAGGTAGTCCGCCATGTCGCCCACGCCAATGCACCAGTCCTCCGGGTCGTCGCCGCAGCCTTCGCCCAGCTTTGCCCGGCTCATGCGGCAGCTGCAAGGGCTGGCGGCATACTTGCCGTCGTACTTTTTCAGCCAGTGGCTGATGTGCTCGATGTCCACCGACTGGTTCTCGGTCTCGATGGCCTTCTCCACCGGGATGACGTGCATGCCGATCCCGGCGCCTCCCGGCGGCACCATGGCGGGGATGTGCTCCAGCGGCAGGAAGGTCATCCGCTCAAAGAAGGCGGTCACCTCCGGGTGCTCGTCGATCTGGTGCTTCTGCATGTTGAAGAATTCGGCGCTGCCCGGCACGAACATGGGCAGAACATACTGCTTTTCGTGCCGCTCGTTCTCCCAGTTGTATTCCAGCAGGCCGATGTAGCTCATCTGATAGAGCAGCGGCTCCAGCTCCTCGGCGCTCTTGCCGGTGGCCTTCACCAGCTGGGGCAGCGTCATGGGCTTGCGGACCTCCATCTTGAGGGCCACGTCCGCCATCTCGTCGGTCACAAGGCCCGCCAGGCCCCAGTATTCCGGGTCGTCGCCGGTCACGCCCTTCAGTTTGGCGGGAATGCGGTCGGTGATCTTCCGGCCCAGCTTCAGAATTTTTTCCCGGGGCTGCTCGTCCCGGGGGATCTCAAAGGACAGCTTGCTCTCGTCCAGGGGAAAATGGGTCTCACTCATGGCCGTTCTCCTTTTCCGTTTCTTCACCCCGCCAGGCGCGCACTTCCCGGCGCAGCCAGTCGTACCAGGCACCCATCCCCTCGCCGGTGGCGGCGCAGATGGGGATGACCTGGGCCTTGGGATTGCGCATTTTCACGTACTCGGTGCATTTTTCCAGGTCAAAATTGAAGTAGGGCAGAACGTCCATCTTGTTCACCAGCACCACGTCGCACACCTGGAACATCAGCGGGTATTTCAGAGGTTTGTCGTGTCCTTCGGGTACGGACAAAATCATGGCGTTCTTCACCGCGCCGGTGTCGAACTCGGCAGGGCAGACCAGGTTGCCCACGTTCTCCAGAATGGCCAGTTCCACGTCCCCGGTGCCCAGGCCCTCCAGGCCCTGGCGGGTCATGCCCGCGTCCAGATGGCACATGCCGCCGGTGTGCAGCTGGATGGCCTTCGCCCCCGCCGCCGAGATGGTGCGGGCGTCCACGTCCGAGTCGATGTCCGCCTCCATCACGCCGATTTTCATTTCGTCTTTCAGCGCCTCGATGGTGCGGGTCAGGGTGGTGGTCTTGCCCGAGCCGGGGCTGGACATCAGGTTCAGAAGGAACACGCCCTTCTCCTTCAGTTCCGCCCGCAGTTTCGCCGCCTCTTCGTCGTTGGAGGCAAACACGCTCTGGCGAATCTCAAGAATTTTAAAGGATTCCAATTCTCTCACACTCCATGGTCGTATCAGTGGTCGGGCCAGAAATAAATGCCGGCCCCGGCCGAACGTTAAAAGAATAACATTATTTGCTCAAAAAGGTCAATACATGCCGATTTTTTCGGAGTTCTGCGCAAAATTCAGCCTTGGCGTTCAGCCATTTGCATGGTAAAATAAGGGTGTGGTATCTGGTATGACCAATACGAGGAGGAAGACACAGTGGAATTTGAAAAACTCTCGGCCCCCAGTCTGAAGGATCTGTTCGTCAAGCAAATACAGGGGATGATCCTTTCGGGGGAGCTGGCCCAGGGCACGGCGCTGCCTCCCGAGCGGGAACTGGCCCGTCAAATGCAGGTGAGCCGGGCGGTGGTGAACGGCGGCCTGGCGGAGCTTGCGGCGCAAGGGTTTGTGGAGATACGCCCCCGCCAGGGCACCTTTGTGGCGGACTACCGGCGCAACGGCAATCTGAGCACCCTCATCGCCATCATGGAATACAACGGCGGCACCCTGGGGCGGGAGGAGATACGCTCCATCCTGGAGGTGCGCCGGGCGCTGGAACAGCTGGCGGTGGGGCTGATTTTGCGCAACGCCACCGACGAGGACATCGAACGCCTGGGCGACCTTGTGGCCCATATCGCCGGGGCCCAGACGCCCCAGCAGGCGGCGGAGCGGGCCTTTGAGTTCCAGCACGAGCTGGCCCTCATCAGCGGCAACAGCATTCTGCCCCTGTTCTACTACTCCTTCCGCGCGCCGGTCATCGTGTTGTGGGTGCGCTTTTGCCGCCGCTACGGCATTGAGGCGCTCTGCCGCAACACCGAGCTTCTCTACACCCATCTGAAAAACCGGGACGAGCACCAGCTGCGCCGCTGGATCGAGACCTATCTGGGGGAGGCCATCGAGGGCTGCCAGCAAATTTACAACGAGTGACTTTGCAGTTTTGCAATGATTCCGGCGCGGTGCGGCGAATGTGATACAATATTTATAAAGGCGGAAAGGAGGACGTTCCATGGGCTTCAAGGACGTTGTGCGCAAAACGGCCCACTGGCTTTTGCCGGTCGTGGTGGTCGCTTGCAGCCTGCTGGCTCTGGCGGCGGCCTTCTTCGGGCGCACGGCCTCCGCAAAGGATATAACCGTGGAGAACGGTGTTCTGGACCTCCGCCGGCTGGATATGTCCTCCACCGTGTTCGAGGTCACCGGCCGGTGGGATTTTTACCCCGGCGCACTGTATGACCCGTCGGACTTTGCCGCGGGAACAGTGGGAGAAAAGGCCGGTCAGGACGTCTCCCCGTCGGACTGGGCGTACGGCACCCATCGCCTGCTTATTCAGGCCCCACCTGACCGGTATTACTCCATCTGCGGCTTCTCGCTGGACTATGCCACCCGTATCTTTGTGAACGGGGTGCAGGCGGCGGAGTACGGCCGCGTGTCCGAAACGGAGGAAGGCTTTGTGCCCCGGGTGGGCTACATGACCGTTCCTCTGTTTTCCGGCCCCGGCGGCGAGATAGAAATCGTCGTCCAGTATTCCAACTACGTCCACAAGGACGGCGGCCACATCCCGCCTTTCCAAATCTCCACCCCACAAAACATCGAGGAGTTCAAGGCGGCGGGCGATCTTGTGTCCCTGACCCTCAGCGGCGGCCTGTTGCTGCTGGCGGCCTATTTCCTGCTCAGCGCGGCGGTACGGAACAAACTGTATTTCCTCTGTCTTGCCTTCTGCTGTGTGCTGACGGCTCTGCGGGACCAGAACTTTTTTGTGATCCACCTGCTGGCGCCGGATACGTCCTGGTATCTGGCCTACCGGGCGCTGATCCTCATCGTCATGCTCATGCCGGTCTCCATTCTGCTGATGTTGAAGTGCCAGTACTGGAAGGCCAGCGCCCAGGGCCCGCTGTGGGCCTATTTGGGAATGGCCGCGGCGGCGGGCGTGCTCATCTGCCTGCTGCCCACGCGGGAGCTGGTCACCATTTCCACCTTGGTGTACTATCTGTCCATTCCTTATCTCGTTTATCTGGCGTTCGGCGTCGCGCGCAGCTACCTGCGGCGCAAAAAACTGGAAACGGCGGACGTGCTGGTGCTTTTGGGCTTTGTTCTGCTGCTGGTGGGGCTGGCCTATGAAGCGCTTATGACCGGACGCAACGCCCAGATCACCCGCTACGGCGCCACCGCTTTGGGCATGCTGGGCTTCGTGTTCTTCAATGCGGCGGCCATGAATCTGTGGGGCCAGCGCCAGGAAGCGGAACTGATCGCCAGCCGCAGCCGCAGCGAAATGCTGAAAAAAATGAACCAGCTGAACATGGACTTTTTGCACAAGGTGGCCCATGAGCTGAAAACACCCCTCACGGTCATCTCCGGCTACGCCCAGCTCACCGGCATGCAGCTGGCGGCCGACCGTATCACCGACGAAGCGCCCGCCAACCTCCAGACCATCCAGCGGGAAGCCCAGCGCCTGGCAAACATGGTGACCCGGCTGATGGAGTATTCCTACGGGCACAGAAACGAGCTGACCTTTGGCCCGGTGGCGGTGGAGGAACTGCTGGAAAGCGTGGGCGCCATTGCGGTGCCCATGTGCGTGAAAAACAACAACACGGTGCATGTGCTGCCCTGCGGGCCATGGCGGGTGCACGGCAATTTTGAAATGCTGCTGCAAATTTTCATCAACCTTGTGGTGAACGCCAGCAAAAACACCCAAAACGGCCAGATCACCATCAGCGCCGGGGACTTTGGGCAGGGGAACTGCGTTCTGTTCCGTGTGGCGGACACCGGCTGCGGCATTGACCCGGCGCTTTTGCCCCATATCTTTGAGCAGGGGGTCAGCGGCGGCGGCGGAAGCGGCCTGGGGCTGACGATCTGCCGGGAGGCGGTGGAGGCCCACGGCGGCGAGATCTGGGTGGAGCGCACCGGAACCGAAGGCACCACGATGGCATTTACGGTTTTGAAGGAGGCGAGTGAGCAATGAGCACCATCCTGCTGGTGGAGGATAACCCTCACATCCTGCGGATCAACGCCGAAGTGCTTGGCCTGCGGGGCTACGAGGTGCTGAAAGCGGCCAGCGCCGCCGAGGCGCGCGGGCAGCTTCAGTGGCACCCGGTGGACCTCATCGTGCTGGACATCATGCTTCCCGACGCAAACGGCCTGGACTTGTGCCGCGAACTGAAAAGCCAGTATCACATTCCCATCCTGTTCCTCACCGCCTTGGGAGAAAACCGGGACGTGGTGGAGGGCCTTCGCGCCGGGGGCGACGACTATCTGACCAAGCCCTACGATCTGGAGGTGTTTGTGGCCCGGGTGGAGGCCCGCCTGCGGGGAAGCAGCGACAGCCGCCGTTATGTTACCTACGGCTGCCTGCGGCTGGACACCGTGTCTCTGACAGGGTTCGTGAACGGGCGGGACATTCAGCTCACCCAAAAAGAATTCACCGTGCTGTTGCTGCTGGCGCAAAACGCCGAGCGGCGGGTGCCCAGCAGCGAGCTGGCGCGGGAAGTTTGGGGGGCTGGGGCGGAGCAGGAGAACAACGCCCTTTGGACCCTTGTTTCCCGCCTGCGCAAAAAACTGAGGAGCGATGAATCCCGGCTGGAGATCGCCTCCCTCCGGGGCGGATACCTGCTTGAACAATTGTGATAGTTTTTTTCAAGGAGGGCCTTGCAATTTTGTAAGGCTCTCCTTTTTTAACTTTCTAATTGGTAAGATAAAAACGGAGACGTATGCCCCCGCAGGGGGCGGAAGGAGGCCGAAGGATGAAGCAGGAAAAACGCAGGATAAAGCCGTGGGCCCGCTGGACCGCAGCCTTTCTGGCGCTGGCCTTCGTGTTCACCTTCGGCGCCCAAAGCTGGATCACGGTGAAAATTTCGGCGGAAGAGAGCAACGCCGCCAAGACCTATCTGGCCCAGCAGACCGATTATGTCAACGCCTCCCGGCTGGAGCGGCTGCGCACCAAGCTGCAGACCCTCACCCAGCCCGACGGCCTGAAGGATTACTACCGGCTGGCCGAGACACACATCGCCGCCGAGGAATATACCGAGGCGCTGGAATGCATTCAGCGCTGCCTTGAACTTTACGAGCCGGAATACGGCACGACCCTGCAGGCGGAACTGCTGCTCAAGGAGGGCTGCCTGCTCACCATCCTGGACCGGGCAGACGAAGCGGAAGAAGCCATGGAACAGGTGGTGCAGCTGGCCCCCGGCCTGGCAGACGCCTATCTGGTGCTGGCCCAGCTCCACGCGGGCAGCGGCGACACCCAGGCCCTGGCCGCCGACCTGGAAAGCTATCTGGAACTGCAGCCCGCCGCGGCAGACATGCGGCTGCTGCTGGCCCAGCTTTATCTGGCCCAGGGCCAGGGCGACGAGGCGATGAAACACGCCGTCTGGCTGCAGGCCAACGGCGGCGCGCAGAACACCGATGTGGCGGGGCTGTTCACCGGCCTGGGGCTGGCAAAGCTGCAAAGGGAGGACACCGCCGGAGCCCTGGAGCTTTTTGAGACGGCCCTTTCGCTGGACGACACCGTCGATTCCCTTTGCTACTACGCCGGGCTGTGCTGCCTGCTGCTGGAACGCTACGACGAAGCGGTGGACTACTACAGCCGCTCCATCCAGCTGCAAAGCACGTTGCAGATGAGCCATTACGGCCGGGGCGCGGCGGAGCTGATGCGCGGCGAGCCGGACATGGAGCAGGCCGCCGGGGATCTTGCCTTTGCCGCCGGATATGACGGGGCGGACGCCGACCCGGTCATCAGCGCGCAGGCCGAAGACCTGCTGAACACCATCACGGAATAAACGGGAAAACCGAACGAGAGAATAAAGCGGCGCGGGGCGCGCCGGGGGCGAAGGAGGCGTTTCCATGAGAGACTCTTTGACAGCGAAAAATGCAAAGAAGGGGACACAGCGCATTCTTGCGCTGCTGGCTGCACTGGTGGCAGCTTTGTTCCTGACCGTCAGCGTTCATGCCGAAGACGCCGCTGCCCAACCGGGCGGCGGCCTTGCCGCGCCTGCAACGCAGGCCGCGGAGCCGTCTGGCACGGAACCGATGGATACGCCCCCGGCTGCGCCGACCGGCACGGAACCCACGGACAGCACGGAGCCCACGGGC
>NHCFR05603__coassemble_403_pt1 | contig 34000 bp, 30 predicted proteins | sample NHCFR05603__metabat2_low_PE_044 | metagenome-assembled genome bin NHCFR05603 | reverse complement strand
ATCTCGTCGGTGCGGGCGTCGGGCCGGTCGATCTTGTTGACCACAATGATGACCTTATGGCCCAGGGCCAGAGCCCGCTGCAGGACAAAGCGGGTCTGGGGCATGGGGCCCTCCGCCGCGTCCACCAGCAGCAGGACGCCGTTGACCATCTTGAGGACCCGCTCCACCTCGCCGCCGAAGTCGGCGTGTCCCGGGGTGTCGATGATGTTGATCTTAATATCTTTATAGTAGACAGAGGTGTTCTTGGCCAGGATGGTGATGCCCCGTTCCCGTTCCAGGTCGCCGTTATCCATAACCCGCTCGGCCACCACCTGATTTTTCCGGAATGCTCCCGACTGTTTGAGCATCTGGTCCACCAGGGTGGTCTTGCCGTGGTCGACGTGGGCGATGATGGCAATGTTGCGCAGATCTGTACGTTCCATGTGCGTACCCTTCCTTTCGTCACGATCAGCCGCGCTCAAAGCGCGGCCTTATCTATTACTTCTATAATGCACAGTAAAAAGCACGCTATTTATAGTACGGCACGCCCTGCGGTTTGTCAAGAATATACAAATAAATTTTAAATGTTCGGCCAAACAAACAAAATCCTCGGTTTTGCTTGTGCTTTCGGCCCTGCCGCCGGAGAAAAAACACTGTTTTTTTGAAAAAAGGGCTTGCAAAACCCGCGCCCGTCTGCTATAATAACGAAGCTGTCATTTGACATGGGCGGTTAGCTCAGCTGGTAGAGCATCTGCTTGACGTGCAGAGGGTCAGGGATTCGAGTTCCTTACCGCCCACCAAAAGCCCCGGAGGCGCAAAAGCGCCGCCGGGGCTTTTTCTGCATTTTTCACAGAAGCTGCCCTTGCGGCAAAAACCAAAAAATGGTATAATTATATTGTTCCAAGAAAGACCCTCCGCGCTTCGGCGCGGGGCAACCGTTGAGCCGTGGATGATGTGCGTGTCATCTTCGGCCTTTTTTGCGCAAATGCGCGAAAACAGGAGGCAAAAGCATGAAAAAACGCAAATGGATCGCTTTTGGGCTGGCGGCGGTGCTGGCCCTGGCCGTGACTGCCTGCGGCGCGAAACTGACGGGCGTTGCGCTGCCTGAAGAAACTTTGAAACTGACGGTGGGCGGCACGGCCGTCCTGGAACCGGACTTCTCCTATGACGGCGAAGCGCCCGCCGAAGGCCCGGAGGTCACCTGGACCAGCGCCGACGAGGCGGTGGCCACCGTGGATGAAACGGGCACCGTGACCGGTGTGGCGGCAGGCGAGACCACCGTCACCGCCGCGGTGGGGGAACTGAGCGCCACCCGGACGGTGGTGGTGAACATCGCCACCGAGACCCTGACAGTGGAGGATATGTCGCTGCATATGGCCGACGGCGCGGCCCAGGCCAGCGTGACCGTGGAGCCCGCGGAGCTGGCGGACCAGCTGACCTTCAAGACCGGCGACGCGGCCATCGCCACGGTGGACGAAAGCGGAAATGTGACCCCGGTGAAGGAGGGACACACCAGCCTGCTGGTGCTGGCGCCGGACGGCACCCGGGCCAAGGCGATGATCACCGTGTGGAGCGGCCCGAAGGAGCTGACCCTCACCGCCGAAAAGAATGAAGTGACCGTGGGCGGCACCGTGGCCGTCACCGCCGCCGACGAGACCGGCGCGGCAGTGGACGCCGCCACCCTCACCTGGGCCTCCAGTGACGAGGGCGTGGCCACCGTGGACGAGACCGGCACCGTGACCGTGGTGAGCGCCGGCGAGGTGACCATCACCGCCGAGACGGCCTACGAGGTGGCGGGCAGCGTCACCCTCACCGGCAAGGAAGCCGCCAAGTCCTCGGGCAGCGGCTCTTCCGGCAGCAGTTCTTCCGGCGGCGGCAGCACCGCCGCCCCCACCGAGGACGCCCCCGAGGGCTGGGGCACCCACGGCTGGTTCTATGTGGATGTGGACACCACCGCCTTTGACCTGCAGAATCAGCTGCGGTCGGCGGTGGGCGCGCCGGCCCTTGCCTGGGACGACAGCCTGGCCTCCATCGCCCAGAGCCGCTGTGAGGACATCGCGGTGGACTTCAGCCACAACGGCGCCCAGACCAGAGGCGAGAACATCGCCGTGGGCTACGCCGACGCGGCCTCGGTCATCGCCGCCTGGCAGGGCAGCTCCGGCCACTACCAGAACATGATCAGCACCGGCTACACCCGGGGCGCCATCGCCCACATGTACGACGGCGACGGCTGCCACTACTGGGTAGCGGTGTTCGAGTGAGCGCGGGCAAAATATGGATCCACCGGCCCGGCGGCCCTTGAAAAAGGGCCGCCGGGCTTTTCCTGTTTTGAGGCGGAAAAAACGCCATTCGTTTGCCCTGGACGCAGTTTTGTGGTATACTATATCGGATATTGTGGAGAAGTGTGGCCGCAGGGCCAAAGAGGGAAGAGTTTATGCGCGTTTTGGGCATTGACCCCGGCTATGCCATCGTTGGCTGGGGGGTCGTGGAATACATCGGAAACCGGTTCTCTCCGGTGGACTTCGGGGCCGTGACCACCCCGGCGGACATGCCCTTCGAGCAGCGCCTGGCGGCGGTGTACGAGGGGGTCTCGCGGGTCATGCGGGACTACGCTCCCGAGGCGCTGAGCATTGAGCAGCTGTTCTACCAGCACAACCAGACCACCGTCATCGGCGTGGCCGAAGCCCGCGGGGTCATTCTGCTGGCCGCCGCCCAGTGCGGGGTGCCGGTGTTTGAATACACCCCCATGCAGGTCAAGCAGGCGGTCACCGGCTACGGCAAGGCGGTGAAAAAGCAGGTGCAGGAGATGACACGGGTGCTGCTGCGCCTGGAAAAGGTCCCCAAGCCCGACGACACCGCCGACGCGCTGGCCATGGCCATCGCCCATTGCCATTGCAGCCGCAGCCGGCTGCAGAACATGCCCTTGTGCTGATAAAGGAGGCGTTTCGCCGTGATCTATTGCCTGAACGGAAAGATTTTGAAAAAAAGCCTGGACCAGGTGGTCATCAGCTGCGCCGGGGTGGGCTATCAGGTGCAGGTGCCCTCCAGCGTGGCGGGCGCGCTGCCCGCCGTGGGCCAGGAGGCCATCCTCTACACCTGCATGAACGTCACCGAGAGCGACGTGTCCCTTTTCGGCTTTGCCGACGAGGAGCAGCAGGCCTGTTTTAAAATGCTCACCGCCGTGAGCGGCGTGGGCCCCAAGGTGGGGCTGGCCATTCTGAGCGTGCTCACCCCCCAGCGCATTGCGCTGGCCGCCTCGGCGGGGGACCACAAGGCATTCACCGCCGCCAGCGGCGTGGGGCCGAAGCTGGCCCAGCGCATTACGCTGGAACTGAAGGACAAGGTGGGCAAGGGCCTGGCGGAAGGGCTTTCCCTCTCCGACCTGGGGCCGGCGGCCCCCGCCGCGGGCAGCAATCTGGCCCAGGCGGCCGCGGCCCTCACCAGCCTGGGCTACACCTCCGGCGAGGCAGCGGCGGCGCTGACCAAACTGGACGACACCCTGCCGGTGGAAGAACTCATCAAACTGGCGCTGCGCGGCATGGCAAGGAGGTAAACCGTGGAAGAATTCGATCGCAACGACCGGCTGGTCAGCCCCGAGATGAACCGGGGCGAAAGCGAAGAGCTGAACCTCCGCCCCCGCACGCTGGAAGAGTATGTGGGGCAGGAAAAAGTCAAGGAGAACCTGCGCATTTATCTGGAAGCAGCGAAGCGCCGGGGCGAGCCCATGGACCACATCCTGCTCTATGGCCCTCCGGGCCTGGGCAAGACCACCCTGGCCGGCATTGTGGCCCAGGAGATGGGGGTGCAGATCCGTATCACCAGCGGCCCCGCCATTGAAAAGCCCGGCGACCTGGCCGCCCTGCTGACCAACCTCCAGGAGGGCGACGTGCTCTTCATCGACGAGATCCACCGCCTCTCCCGCCAGGTGGAGGAGGTGCTCTATCCCGCCCTGGAAGACTACGCCCTGGACATTATGATCGGCAAGGGCCCCAGCGCCCAGTCCATCCGGATCAACCTGCCCCGGTTCACCCTCATCGGTGCCACCACCCGGGCCGGGCAGCTCACCGGCCCCCTGCGCGACCGGTTCGGCGTACTTTTGAAGCTGGAGCTTTACAGCCCCGACGAGCTGGCCCGTATCATCCGGCGCAGCGCCGGCATTCTGGGCCAGCCCTGCACCGAGGAAGGGGCTCTCGAACTGGCGAAGTGCAGCCGGGGCACCCCCCGTGTGGCCAACCGGCTGCTCAAGCGTGTGCGGGACTTTGCGGTGGTGCTGGGCGACGGCACGGTGGACGGCGACGCCGCCCGGCTGGCCTTGAAGCGCATGGACATCGACGCGCTGGGCCTGGACGAGCTGGACCGCAGCCTTCTGCGGGCCATCATCGAGCTGTACGGCGGCGGGCCGGTGGGCCTGGACACCCTGGCCGCGGCGCTGGGCGAAGAGGCGGTGACGCTGGAGGACGTGTGCGAGCCCTATCTCATGCAGATGGGCTTCCTCACCCGCACCCCCCGCGGGCGGTGCGTCACCCGGCTGGCCTACGACCACCTGGGCATGCGCGCCCCGGCCCTTGCCGAGGAGAACGGCCAGCAGAGCATGTTCTGAGCGCCCCGCCGCGCAAACCAACAAGAAATATTCACATTTACAGGTTACAATATAGAGTCCACAGTTTTGGGCTGTGGCGGAGAAAAAAGGAGAAGTGCCTATGCGAGCCGCCAGTTCCTGGCAGGATTATGAACTCATCGACGCCACCGGCGGCAGCCGGCTGGAACGGTGGGGCGACACGCTGCTGGTCCGCCCGGACCCGCAGGTGGTGTGGAAGAACGCGCGCACCAGCCCCCTGTGGGCCAAGGCGGACGCGGTCTATCACCGCAGCGACAAGGGCGGCGGCCAGTGGGAATACCGCCGCCGCCTGCCCGAAAAATGGCAGATCGGCTGGGAGGGCCTGCGCCTGGTGGTCAGCCCCACCGGCTTCAAACACACCGGCGTGTTCCCCGAGCAGGCGGTGAACTGGGCCTTTTACCAAAAGGCCATCGCCGCCGCGGACCGGCCCATCCGGGTGCTGAACCTCTTTGGCTACACCGGCGGGGCAACCCTGGCCTGTGCTGCCGCGGGGGCCAGCGTCTGCCATGTGGACGCCTCCAAGGGGATCGTGGCCTGGGCGCGGGAAAACGCCGCCGAAAGCCGCCTGGCGGACAAGCCCATCCGCTGGATCGTGGACGACTGCTCCAAGTTCGTGGCCCGCGAGGCAAGGCGGGGCAACGTGTACGACGCCATCATCATGGACCCGCCCAGCTACGGCCGCGGCCCCTCGGGCGAGGTGTGGAAGCTGGAAAACTGCATTTATGACCTCATCGCCCAGTGCACCGAAGTGCTCAGCGACACGCCCCTCTTTGTGGCGGTGAACAGCTACACCACCGGCCTGTCTCCGGCGGTGATGGAGTACATTCTCAAGACCCTTCTGTGCCCGGCAAAGGGCGGCATGACCCGCTGCGATGAGATCGGCCTGCCGGTGTCCAGCACCGGCGGCGTGGTGCCCTGCGGCGCCACCGCCTTCTGGCTGGCGGAGGGCGTGCAGGCAGGGGAGAAAAAGAGTTCGATGAACGCGCCCATCGTTCTCAAACCCTGGACGCAGGGAGCGCAGACGGGGGAGGAATGAAGATGGACCATATGATAAACGCCCGGGACATCCGTTTCCGCTACACGCCGGAGGGCCCCTGGGCCGTGGACGGCGCGAGCGTGGCGGTGGACAAGGGCGAGTTTGTGGCGGTGCTGGGGGCCAACGGCTGCGGCAAAAGCACCCTGGCCAAGCACTTCAACGCCATCCTGCTGCCCGAGGCCGGCACCGTGCTGGTGGAGGGCATGAACACCGCCGACGAGGAGCACCTCTACGACATCCGCCAGAAGGTGGGCATGGTGTTCCAGAATCCGGACAACCAGATCGTCGCCACCGTGGTGGAGGAGGACGTGGCCTTCGCCCTGGAGAACCTGGGCGTGCCCCCCGCCGAGATCCGCACCCGTATCGACGACGCCATGCAGATGGCGGGGATCTACAAGCACCGGGAAAAAGCGCCCCACAAACTGTCGGGCGGCCAGAAGCAGCGGGTGGCCATCGCCGGCGTCATCGCCATGCGGCCGGACTGCCTGGTGCTGGACGAATCCACCGCCATGCTGGACCCCCGGGGCCGGGAAAAGGTGATGGAGACCATCCGCCACCTCAACCGGGACTTTGGGATCACCGTGGTGTCCATCACCCACTATATGGACGAGGCCGCCCAGGCCGACCGTGTGGTGGTGATGAGCGAGGGCAAGGTGGTGATGGAGGGCACTCCCCGCCAGGTGTTCAGCCGGGTGGAGGAACTGCACCGGCTGCGGCTGGACGTGCCCCAGGTCACCGAGCTGTGCTGCCAGCTGGCCGAGGCCGGGGTGGACATCGCCACCGACATCATCAACGAGGAAGAATGCGCCGCCGCTCTGTATGAGCTTTTGAAGTAAGCGCGGCGGTTTCGGGGCAAAAGCCCCGCAAGAGGGAGGGAAAGGCGGCCTATGGCAGCCATCATCGAAACAAAGGGTCTGACCCATATCTATAACCCCGGCATGCCCGACGCCACCGTGGCGCTGGAAAAGGTGGACTTTGCCGTGGAAGAGGGCGACTTCGTGGGCATTATCGGCTCCACGGGGTCGGGCAAAAGCACCCTCATCACCCACTTCAACGGCATTCTGAAGCCCACCGAGGGCCAGGTGCTGGTGGACGGCCAGGACATCTGGGCAAAACCGGCGGACATCCGCAAGTTCCGCTTCATGGTGGGGCTGGTGTTCCAGTACCCCGAATACCAGCTGTTTGAGGAGACGGTGTATAAAGACATCGCCTTCGGCCCCAAAAACATGGGCCTGGACGAGGCCGAAATAGACCGGCGGGTGAAGAGCGCCGCCCGGTTCGTGGGCCTCAAGGACGAATATCTCGAGCGCAGCCCCTTTGAGCTCTCCGGCGGCCAGAAGCGCCGGGTGGCCATTGCCGGCGTGATGGCCATGGAACCGAAAATTCTCGTATTGGACGAGCCCGCCGCGGGCCTGGACCCGGAGGGTCGGGAAATGATCCTCTCCCAGGTCAAGCGCTTCCACAAGGAGACCGGCACCACCGTCATTCTGGTGAGCCACTCCATGGAGGACATCGCCAAATACGCCGACAAGGTGCTGGTGATGGACCAGCGCCGCATTGCCATGTACGACACGGTGGAAAAGGTCTTTGCCCGGGCGGACGAACTGCTGGAGTTGGGCCTCTCGGTGCCTCAGGTGACCAAGGTGTTCCTGCGGCTGCGGGCCATGGGGCTGGACCTTCCCCAGGACGTGTACACCGTGCCCTACGCGGTCAGGACCATCCAGGCCGCCCTGGCGAAAAAGAACGGGGGAGGTGAGGCGACGTGCTGAAAGACATCACCATCGGCCAGCACTTCCCCGGAAACTCCGCGGTGCACCGCTGTGACCCCCGGCTCAAGATCGTGCTGGTCATCGCCTACATCGTCATCCTGTTCACCGTCACCAACTTTTTGGGCCTGGCGCTGAGCATTCTGCTGCTGGCGGGGCTTTACCTGATGGCAAAGATCCCCCTTAAACTCATTCTCAAAAGCCTCAAGCCCATCATGCCCATCGTGGTGTTCACGGCGGTTTTGAACCTCTTTTTCATGGGGGGCGAAGGGGAACCGCTGGTGGCGTTCTGGGTGTTCCGCATTTATAAAGAGGGCGTGGCCTACGCCATCTTCATGGCGGTGCGTATCGTGGCCCTCATCGCGGGCACCAGCCTGCTCACCTACACCACCAGCCCCATCGTCCTCACCGACGCCATCGAGCGGCTGCTGCGCCCCTTTGCAAAACTCCATCTGCCGGTGCACGAGCTGGCCATGATGATGACCATCGCCCTGCGCTTCATCCCCACCCTCATCGAGGAGACGGACAAAATCATGAACGCCCAGAAGGCCCGGGGCGCCATGCTGGACAGCGGTTCCCTTTCCGATCGGGTGAAGGCCATGGTGCCCATCCTTATCCCGCTGTTCATTTCGGCCTTCCGCCGTGCGGACGAGCTGGCCATGGCCATGGAGTGCCGCTGCTACCGTGGCGGCGAGGGCCGCACCCGGCTGAAAGTGCTCCGCTTCGGCGCGCTGGACTGGCAGGCCCTGGTGTTCTGCGCCCTGGCCTTCGCGGCCCTGTGGGCCACCCGCTTTTTAATGCCGGGGGTCTTGTAACATGAACATCCTGCTGGATATCAGCTACGACGGCACGAACTTCTGCGGCTTTCAGGTGCAGAAGAACGGCGTTTCCGTCTGCGAGACCCTTCAAAACGCGCTGGAAGCCCTTTTCGGCGCCCGGCCGGACGTGAAGGGCTGCGGCCGCACCGACGCGGGGGTGCACGCGCTGCACTACGCGCTGAACTTTTGGGCGGACACCTCCATTCCGGTGGAAAAGCTGCCTCTGGCCCTCAACCGCCACCTGCCCGACGCGGTGCGGGTGAACGCCGCGCGCCGGGTGCCGGAGGAATTCCACGCCCGCTATTCCGCCCATCAAAAGACCTACGTCTACCGGATCTGGAACAGCCCGGTGGAAAGCCCCTTTGAGGCGGCCTACCATCACCGGATCAGCGCGCCGCTGAATGTGGCGGCCATGGACGCGGCGGCGGCCAGGTTCGTGGGCACGCATGACTTTCTGAGCCTTTGCTCGGCGGGCAGTTCGGTGGCGGAGAGGGGCGATACTGTCCGCACCATCACCGCCTGCAAGGCACAGCGGCAGGGCGAGCTCGTCACCGTCACCGTCACCGCCGACGGCTATCTCTACAACATGGTGCGCATTCTGGCCGGCACGCTGGTGGAAGCCGGCCGGGGCGTTCTCGACCCCGAGGCCGTGCCCGCCATCCTGGCCGGGCGCGACCGAACCCTTGCCGGGCCCACCCTGCCGGCGAAGGGCCTGTTTTTAAAACAGGTGGATTATCCCCCCGAGGCTCTGGGCCTCTGAACGTTCAATGAAAGGAGGCGCCGCCGTGAGCGAAGAACACACCGGGTCCAACGTGACCCGTTTGCAGGAACTGCGCCGGCGGCGGGCGCTGCGGCGGCTGCGCAGGCTGCTGCTGGTGCTGGCCGCCGCGGGCGCGGTGGCCCTCTATTTCACCGGCGCGTTCAGCCAGGCGGCGCTGGCCGCCCGGGAGACCTTCGATTCGGTGCGCATTGCCCTGTCGCCCGGGGCGGGCTGGCCGGTCAAGACCGGCATTCCCGAGGTGTTGCAGGCCGAGCCTCTGTCCGGCGGCTTTGTGCTGCTGGGGCAGCAGGACGTGGGCGTCTGGTCGGCGGGCGGCACCGAGCTGCGCACCATCCAGCACGGCTACGCCCGCCCGGCCGTCAGCGCGGGCAACACCCGCTTTTGCCTCTACGGCCGTTCCGGCTATGAGCTGCGGGTGGAGGGCCGCACCGACACCCTTTACAAGCGCACCTTTGAACAGCCCATCCTGCTGGCGGAGATGAGCACCGGCGGCAGCGTGGCGGTGGTGACCCAGTCCGAGCGGTTCGCCGCCGAGCTCACCGTGTGGGACGCCTCCATGGAGTTCCGCTACGGCTGGAACCCCACCGACACCGAGGGCACCCCGGTGCGGGTGGCCTTCGCACGGGACAACAAGCGCCTTGCGGTGGCCTGCCTTGTGGCCCAGGGGGGCAGCTTGCAGACCAACCTCTATTTCCTGGACATCCGCAGCGACGAGGTCACCGCCTCGGCCAGCGCCTCCGGCCAGATCCTGCAGCTGCACTGGCTGTCGAACGACCGGCTGCTGGCTGTCTATGACCGCACGGCCGTTGTTTACGACGCGGCCACCGGCCAGCAGACGGCGGTGTTCAGCTTTGAAGGCGAGAGCCTGGGGGCCGCGTCGGTGTCCGGCCAGAACTGCGCGCTGCTGTTCAGCCCGGACGCCAGCGATTCCCCCGCCCGGCTGGTGATCCTGGACCCGGGAATGCAGGTTTTGGGCGAGGCCAGCGTGCCCGCTCCCGCCGCGGGGGTGGTGTGCACCCGCACCGCGGCATATGTTTTAAGGCAGGAGAGCGTTGCCGCCTACACCCTTGCCGGAGAGCTTCAGTGGGAAATGCCCACGCAGACGAAGCCTCTGGCGGTGCTGGACGCAAAGCAGCTGGTGGTGGTCACCGGCGGCCAGGCGGACCTGCTCACCCAGCCGGACGACGGGCCCGCCGCCTGAAACGCCCGGCAAAATCCAAACCCAAAAGGAGTGATCGGATGAACGCGGCCATCGTGTTCGACCTTATCATGCTGGTGCTGCTGGTGACAGTGGCCCTCGTTTACGCCCGCCGCGGCTTTGCCGCGGGGCTGGTGCAGTTCATCGGCAACCTGGCCAGCCTCATCGGGGCGCTGGTGCTCAGCCATGAAGCCTCGCCGGTGCTGTTTGAAAAGTTTTTCCAGAACGGCTTTGTAACCAGCATTCAAAACACCATTTCCGCCGAGGGAACGGTGAACATCCAGACCACCATCGAAAAGTACGCCGGCTTTTTGCCCGCAAGTATCAAGGAGAGCCTCACCGCCTCCGCCGCCGGCCTTTTGGACAGCGGCGCGCCGGACCTGGCGGCCAAACTGGTGGACGAGATCATCGCCCCGCTGCTCACCCCCATCATCGCCATCGTGCTGTTCTTTGTGGCGTTTGCCCTGTGCAGGCTTCTGGTGGCGCTGCTGGTGGCGGTGCTCACCAACGTCAACCGCATTCCGGTGATGGGCTCGGTGAACCGCTTCTTCGGTTTCCTGATGGGCCTTTTGGCCGGCGTGGTGGACCTGTATCTGGTGCTGTGCGCCGTGTGGGCCATCATCGTCATCACCGGCGGCTCCATTGAGTTTTTGAACGACCAGGCGCTGGCGGGCAGCGTGACCTACAACATCTTCGGGCGGTTCAATCCGTTTTATTAAAGGGGCCGCGGGCCCCGTGACTCGAGGCCTTGGGAAAAGGCAGAGAGGGAGAGAGACCTATGCTTTGTGTAAAATGCAAAAAACGCACCGCGGTTGTGTTCATCCAGCGCATGGAGGACGGCCAGCCCAAGCAGGAGGGCTATTGCCTCACCTGCGCCCGGGCGCTGGGGATCAAGCCGGTGGACGATTTGATGAAACAGTTCGGCATGCGCGACGAGGACCTGGAGGCCATGGAGGAGCGCATGAACAGCTTCATGGAGGAAGCGGGGGAGAACGGCATGTCCGGCATGTTCCCCTTTGCCCCCATGGGCGGGGAAGAAGAGGACGGCAAGGACGGTGACTCGGAAGAGGAGTTCACCCCCGGCGGCTCCGCCACCTTCCCCTTTGGCTTCGGCGCGAAGGGCGACAAGAAAAAAGAGAAGGAAAAAGGGCCCGGCAAGCTGAAATTCCTGGATAAATACTGCGAGAACCTCACCGCCCGCGCCGCCGCCGGCAAGCTGGACGAGATCGTGGGCCGCGACCAGGAAATTTACCGCACCATCCAGATCCTGGCCCGCCGCCAGAAGAACAACCCCTGCCTCATCGGCGAAGCCGGCGTGGGCAAGACCGCCATCGCCGAGGGCATTGCCCAGCGCATTGCCCGGGGCCAGGTGCCCGCCTGCCTCAAGGGAAAAAAGCTCTACCGGCTGGACCTCACCGCCCTGGTGGCCGGCACCCAGTTCCGCGGCCAGTTTGAGCAGCGGGTCAAGGGCCTCATCGACGAGGTCAAACGCCTGGGCAACGTGATCTTGTTCATCGACGAGATCCACAGCATTACCGGCGCGGGCGACAGCGAGGGCGCCATGAACGCGGGCAACATCTTGAAGCCCGCTTTGTCCCGCGGTGAAATTCAGGTCATCGGCGCCACCACCTTCACCGAGTACCGCAAGTTCATCGAGAAGGACCAGGCTCTGGAGCGCCGCTTCCAGCCTGTGAAGGTGGGCGAGCCCAGCATTGCCGACGCCATCAACGTTTTGAACGGGATCAAGAAGTACTACGAGGCCCACCACGGCGTGGAGGTCACCCCTCAGATCGTCTCTGCGGCGGTGAACCTCTCCGAGCGGTACATCACCGACCGCTTTTTGCCGGACAAGGCCATCGACCTTCTGGACGAGGCCTGCGCCTGCTGCAACCTGCGCCACCCCGAGATCAGCGAACTGGCCGAGACCCAGAAGGAGCTGGCCGCGCTGGAGGCGGAGGAACTGGCCCAGGAGCAGGCGGAAAACGGCCCGAACTACGAGCGTCTGGCCCAGCTGAAGACCGAGATGGCCCAGCTGCGGGAAAAACTGCCCGAACTTCAGATGAAGGCGGGCGGTATCAAGGTGGAAATGCAGGATGTGGCCAAGGTGGTGGAGCTTTGGACCGGCATTCCCGCCGTGAAGGTGGAGCAGAGCGAGTTTGCAAAACTCGTGAGCCTGGAAGATGAGCTGAAAAAGCGGATCATCGGCCAGGACGAGGCCGTGGAGGCGGTGGCCCGCGCCATGAAGCGCGCCCGGGCCGATCTCTCCGGCAAGCGGCGGCCCGCCAGCTTCATCTTCGTGGGCCCCACCGGCGTGGGCAAGACCGAGCTGGTGCGCCAGCTGGCCCAGCAGCTGTTCGACACTCCCGACCCGCTCATCCGCATTGACATGAGCGAGTATATGGAAAAGCACACCGTCAGCCGGCTCATCGGCGCCCCTCCGGGCTATGTGGGCCACGACGAGGCGGGCCAGCTCACCGAGCAGGTGCGCCGCCGGCCCTACAGCGTGGTGCTCTTCGACGAGATTGAAAAAGCCCACCCGGACGTGATGAACATCCTGCTCCAGATTTTGGACGAGGGCCGTATCACCGACAGCCAGGGCCGCACGGTGAACTTTGAGAACACCGTCATCTGCATGACCAGCAACGCCGGCAGCACCGAAAAGACCGGCGAGACCGGCTTTGCCAAAACGCCTGAGCAGATCAGCTCCAACAAGGCCATGAAGGCCCTGGGCGAATTCTTGCGCCCGGAGTTTTTGGGCCGTGTGGACGAGGTCATCGTGTTCAAGCCTCTGGGCGAAGAAAGCCTGGAGCGGATCGCCGCCCTGGTGCTGGACGAGTATGTGCAGCCCCTGGCGGACAAGGGCGTGGCTTTCACCTACACCCCCGCCGCCTGCAAGGCGCTGGTGGCGGAGGCCGGCTCCAAGTTCGGCGCCCGCGATTTGCGGCGCACCATCCGCAAGCGGGTGGAGGACCCCCTGGCCGAGCGGTTCGTGGCGGGCACCCTTTCCGGCGCCGTCACCCTGGACGCGGTGGAGGGCCGGCTGGAGCTGGTGTAACGGAGTTGTCTCCGAATTGTAATCAAAAGTTTACGAAAAACTGACAAGAGCGGTGCAAAGTTGAAATATTTCCGGTGGGTCGGTCCGTTACAGGGGTGTAAGCCTCTCGCGGCGGGCCGCCGCAGAGGAGCGTGAGGGAATGGTGGAGCAGCCGGTGTGTGAAAGCACCGAGATGGAACGGCTGGTGGACGTGTACGGCACCGGCATGCTGCGCATGTGCTGCATGTATCTGGGGGATGTACATCTGGCCCAGGACGCCGTGCAGGACGCTTTCATCAAGATCTACCGCGCCTGGCGGCCCATCGCGAACCCCTCGGCGGAAAAAGCCTGGGTCATGCGCATTACGGTGAACGTCTGCAAAGATTATCTGCGCAGCGCCTGGAAGCGCAAGGTCAACCTGGTGGAGCAGTATCCCGAACTTCCCGGCATGGAAGAGCCAAAGGACGGCCAGGGCCGCCTGTTCCAGGAGATCATGGCCCTGAAGCCAAAGTACAAAGAGGTCATTCTGCTGCATTATTACCAGCAGCTCAAGGTGGGCGAGATCGCCGCCGTGCTGGGCGCGCCCCAGTCCACGGTGAGCATTCGGCTGCGCCGCGCCCGTGAGGCACTGAAAAAACGATTGGAGGGAGGGCCACATGAAGATCTGTGACGAAACCGTCCGGGCCGCTGTCGACAGCGGCTTGAGCAGCGTCCGGATGGACGCTGCTCAAAAGCAGGCTATCCTGGCCCAATGCCGGCCCACCGTGGCCGTGGCGCCTCCGGCGAGGCGTCTGGGGCCAATGCGCCGGGCGCTGGCTCTGGCGGCGGCCTTCGCCCTCGTTTTGTGCCTGGGCGGCGGCGTGCTGGCCGCGGCCCCCGAGCTGCAGCAGAAACTGGCCGTGCTGGGCGAGGAAACGCTGCAAATGCTCCAGCCCATCAACCAGGTCAGCGAGGACGAGGGGATCCGCATGGAGGTGCTGGCCGCCATGAGCGACGGCCAGGTGGCCGCGGTCTACATCGGCCTGCAGGACACCACCGGCCAGGGCCGCATCGGCCCGGACGCGGACCTTTACACCCCGCAGGTCACCAGCACCATGTTCACCAGCGGCGAGACGGTGGACTACGACGAGACCACCGGCACCGCAATCCTGCGCCTCACCGCCAATGCCAGCCAGCAGCTGGCGGGCAAAAAGATCACCGTGGGCAGCACCAGCATTACCTCCGGGCTGTCCTTCAACGACCCGGTGGATCTGGGCTACACCATGGAGGAAGTCCGCAGCCTCACCGGGAACATCCCGGTGCAGTATGACCAGGAGATCAATGTCTGGGGCGCTTCCGGCCCCGGCATGGAGTGCTACACCAAGCTGCTGGACGAGGGCAAGATCCCTGTGCTTTCCGGCTGGGAAGAGCCCATCTCCCTGCCCGGCGTGGACTGGGCCACCGTGAACGCCGCCGGCGTGGTGGACGGCCAGCTGCACATCCAGGTGAACAACCTGGGCGGCATGGGCCGGGTCAACCGCCTGTCCTTCTCCCTGTGGGACGCTTCCGGCGAGCGGGTGCCCTGCACCGAACTGGAACTGGACCTGGGCGAAGAGCACAAGATGGGCACCTTCCAGAGTTACAACGATCTGGTGGAATATGTGCTCATCCCGCCGGAAGGCTGCGACATGAGCGAGCTGTCGGTGCGCATGGAGACCATGACTTACGACTGGCTCATCGACGGCAACTGGTCCACCACCTTCCGCCTGGAAGAAGCCAGCGAGTCGCTGGTCATCCCCTGCAATAAGGACATGAAGCCCTGGACGCTGAGCGAGGTGCAGCTGTCGCCCATCTCCATCACCGCCTTCGGCACCGGCGAGATGACCGCCGAGAGCGAGGCCGCCGATCTGCAGGTCTTCTTGACCGACGGCACCGAGGTCTCCTGCAGCAGCGCCAGCGTGAGCACCGGCGACGGGACCATCGTCTACCGCAGTATCTTTGACCAGGTCATCGACCTGGAATCGGTGGCGAAAGTGACCCTCAACGGCGAAGAACTGCCGCTGCCCTGACAACAGTAAAAAAGCCCCCGGCTTTCAAGGCCGGGGGCTTTTTTGGGCCCCAAAAACGTCAGAACAGGGAACGAGTTGTAGAAATAAATCAGATTATACAAAATGTAAATGATGATCCCGCCGCTTTTTCTCCCCGCGCCTTTGTGTTACAATGAGAAAAAAGCAGAGGAAGGGAAGGATGAAGCATGAAGATCGTGGTGCTGGACGGCCATGCCCTTGACCCGGGGGACCTGAGCTGGGAGGGCTTTGAGGCGCTGGGAGAGTTTGAGCGGTATGACCGCACCCCGGCACAGCTGATCCTGCCCCGCATGGCCGGAGCCGGTGCGGTGCTGGTCAACAAAACGCCCATCACCGCCGCCACGCTGGCCGCCTGCCCCGATCTGCGCTACATCGGCGTGCTGGCCACCGGCTACAATGTGGTGGACACCGCCGCCGCGGCGGCAAGGGGCATTCCGGTGTGCAATGTGCCGGACTACGGCACCGAGGCGGTGGCTCAGTTCACCTTCGCGCTGCTGCTGGAACTGTGCCACCGGGCGGGGGACCACAGCCGCGGTGTGCACGGCGGCGAATGGTGCCAAAAGACGGATTTCTGCTATTGGAACACCCCCCAGCGGGAGTTGGCGGGCCTTGTCTTCGGCGTGGTGGGCTACGGCCGGATCGGCCGGGCAGCGGCGCGCATTGCCCGGGCCTTCGGCATGAAGGTGCTGGCCTGCGGCCCCCACCTTGCACCCGGCCTTCTGGAGGACGGGACGCTGGCGGTGACACAGGAGGAGCTGTTTGCCGCGTCGGACGTGGTCAGCCTCCACTGCCCCCTCACCGCCCAAAACGCCGGCATGATCGACGGAAAAGCCATCGCCGCCATGAAGCCGGGGGTGCTGCTGCTGAACACCGCCCGGGGCCCGCTGGTGAATGAGGCGGACCTGGCCGCCGCCCTGAAAAGCGGGCGGGTGGCGGGGGCGGCGCTGGATGTGGTGAGCGCCGAGCCCATCCGGCCGGATAACCCCCTGCTGGGCGCTCCGAACTGTATCCTCACCCCCCACATGGCCTGGGGAGCAAAGGCGGCCCGCCAGCGCCTGATGGACACGGCGGCGGAGAACCTGCGCAGTTTTCTGGCGGGAAAAACCGTCAACGCCGTCAACCTGTGAGCGGCTGCAAAACAAACAGAGCCCCTGCCCAAAAGCGGCGGGGGCTCTGTTCTTCTTATTTTTCCTGTTCCAGCAGCGACTGGCGCAGCGAGAGCACCGCCGCCTTTTCAATGCGGCTGATGTAGCTGCGGCTGATCCCCAGAAGGTCGGCCACCTCCTGCTGGGTCATGGGCGGCTGGCCGCCCAGGCCGTAGCGCAGCAGCACCACCTGCCGCTGCCGGCCCGACAGGCCGTCCACCAGCCGCCGCAGCCGGGCGGTCTCGTCCCGGCGCTCACAGTCCTCGTCCAGCAGAAAATCGTCCGGCACCACGTCGATCACCGTCAGGGCGCTGCCGTCCTTGCCTGCTTCGATGGGCTCGTTCATGCTCATGGTGGCGGGCGCCTTCTTCTGTTTGCGGAAACTCATGCGCACCTCGTTGTCGATACAGCGGGAGGCATAGGTGGAAAAGCGGGCCTGCTTTGTGTTGTCAAAGCTGTTCACCGCCTTGATGAGCCCGATGGTGCCAATGCTGATGAGGTCCTCGGCGTCGCCGGGCAGGGAATAGTATTTCTTCACCACATGGGCCACCAGCCGCAGGTTGTGGCGGATAATGCGGTCCCGGGCGGCCATATCCCCCTGCTTGAAGGCGGCAAAAGCCTCCACCTCCTGGCGCGGCGTCAGAGGCCGGGGGAAGCTGCCCGTTTCCAGGTGCAGCGCAAGATACAGAATGTGGGACGCGATAAAGCTGAAAAATACCCCAAACATAAAACAACCCTCCCTGCCATAAAGGTATGGCGGGAGGGCGGTCTTGTATGCCGGGGGCGGGGCTTATTTCAGCTGCAGCCCGTCGTGAAAGGCGCGACCAACGGTCTCGCCCAGGGCCCGATAGACGTTGTGGATGGGGTCGAAGGTGATGGGCCGCAGTTTGGCCGGGTCGATCCTGCCCGCTTCGTCCAGCACCGTTTCGTCGGCGCTGACGTTCACGATCTCGCCCACCAGGCGGCAGCTCTCGGGGTCGTAGCTCACCAGGCGGCACTCCACCGCCATGGGCAGCTCGTCGATGAGAGGAGCGTCCACAAAGGAGGAAGGCGTGACGTGCCAGCCGGCCCGCGCCACCTTGTCCTTCACCTTGCCGCCCGACACAACGCCCACATAGTCGCAGGCGGTCATCTGGTCCGCGGTGGCCATGCTCACGGTGAACGCTCCCCGTGCCAGGATGTTGGCGGTGGTCTTGTGTTCCGCACTGATACAGAAGGAAAGCTCCTTGTCATCGCTCACGCCGCCCCAGGCGGCGTTCATGGCGTCGGGGGTGCCGTCTTCGTCCCAGCTGGCCAGAATGAACACCGGCTGGGGATAGGTCCAGGGTTTTGCTCCAAAATTTTTGCGCATGGTCTCGTCCTCCTTTGCCGGCGTCAGTTTGCCGCGGAGCCGCCCTGCCGGCGCCGGCGCTGCTCCACCATCTCTACGAACCATTCTACCATATGCGGGTCCTGGTGAGAGAAAAAAGCGCTCTGTTTTTTGTCCAGCGCGGCGATGGCCCCCATCTCCTCTTCGCTGAGGGAAAAGCCGAACACGTCCAGGTTTTCCCGCATGCGCTCCACATGAGTGGATTTGGGGATGACCACCACCCCGCGCTGCAAATGCCAGCGCAGCATGATTTGGGCGGCGGTCCTGCCGTGGCGCAGGCCGATGTCCGTCAGCACCGGGTCGGTGAACAGGCCGCCCCGTCCCTCGCCGAAGGGGGCCCAGGCCTCGGGCTGTGCACCGTATTTTTTCATCCACTTCATGGCCTCGGCCTGCTGGTGATAGGGGTGCATTTCCACCTGGTTCACCATGGGCCGGATACGGGCGAAGCTGGCCAGGTCCACCAGCCGGTCGGGATAAAAATTGGACACGCCGATGGCCCGCACCAGTCCCTCGTCATAGAGTTCTTCCAGCGCCCGCCACGCGCCGTAGTAGTCGGCAAAGGGCTGGTGCAGCAGCACCAGGTCCAGATAGTCCACGCCCAGTTTTTGCATGGAATCCAGAACCGAGGCCCGGGCGGCTTTTTGGCCGTAATGCTCCACCCACACCTTGGTGGTCAGAAAGATATCCTCCCGCGGCACGCCGGACTTCCGGATGGCGCTGCCCACCTGCGCCTCGTTGAAATAGCTCTGGGCGGTGTCCAGCGAGCGGTAGCCCGTGTGCAGAGCGTCCAGCACGCAGCGCTCGCACTCCTGCGGGCTCACCTGATAAACGCCGTAGCCCAGCATGGGCATTTTCACCCCGTTGGAAAGGGTCGTGTATTCCATCGTTTGTTCCTCCGTTTCTGCGCACATTTTTCCCCCCTTGCACTGCGCCGGGGGGATGTGGTATCCTCAGTGTATCATCCGGTAGTTACTACCGGTCAACCCCCGGTTTGCGAAAAAAGCGTGAAAGGAGAGGCTCCATGCTCTATTCCATGAAAGAAGTTTGCCAAAGGACCGACATGAACTATGAAACGCTGAAATTCTACTGCAATCAGGGCCTTGTGCCCAACGTTAAGCGGGACGGCGGCAACCGCAGGGTGTTCGACGAGCGGGACCTGGCCTGGCTGGAGGGATTGGGGTGCCTGCGCCGCTGCGGGCTGAGCATTCGGGAAATGCAGCATTATGTGCAGCTTTGCCTGCAGGGGGAAGCCTCCATCCCGGAGCGCAAGATCATTCTGGCCGAGCGGCGGCAGGCGCTGGTGGAAGAAATGGCCAGGCTGCAAAGCGCCGTGGAATATCTGGACCGTAAACAGGAATTCTACGATGAGGTCCTGGCGGGCCGCATGCCTTATGTGAGCAACCTTCTGCCTCAAAAATAAAACAAACCCCTGCGGCCCGGCAAAAGGCCCGCGGTTTTTTTTCAAAGGGAAAGCGGTTCAAACGCTCTCTTCAAGCTTTTTCAGCGCGGCGGCAAAAACGGGATGTTCCAGCAGTTCCGGGGCGTTTATGTCCCGGCGGATATTTTCCAGCAGCATGCGCCGCATCCCGGCGGGGAATGTCCCGCCGGGCTTTTTTTCGCAGTCCAGCCCCGGGGAGAAAAGGTCCGGGTCCGGGCATGGCAGGGGAGCAAGAAGCTGGTCCACATACAGGGCAAAGTGCTCCGCCGCCGCGTCCCATTCGCCGGCCTGCCGGTGCAGCTCCACCAGGAACCCCTCGCTCAAATCGGCCAGGCCGAAGGTGCGGGCCAGCGAGCGGTAAGCGGCGGCCATCTTTTCCTGGCGCCGGAGCTCTTTTTCACCGCCCAGCAGCATGGCGAGGGTGGTCATCGCCTTGCTCACCGCCGTGTAAAGCTGGGTGTGAAGCAGCTTTTCGGCCTCTTCCTCCTGCCCCCGCTTGCGATACAGAAGGGCCCGCACGGCGGTGGCGTCTCCCGGGTGGTCGGGCAGTTCGTCCAGCAGTGCCTGGGCCTTGTCCGGGTCGTCCACGGCCAGCGCCAGGCTGGCCAGCTGGATGGTGGCCGCCTGCCAGTAGGCCGCCGCGCCCGAAGCGCGCACCCGCTCCAGCAGTTCCCGCTTGAAGGCGCGCCAGCGGGATTTCTGTTCTTCTCCTGCGTCGGGGGAGAACATCTCAAAGCTGTCGCACACCATGGCCGCGTTGAACTGCAGGGCGGTGCAGCCGGGCCAGCGGCAGACCAGCCGCCGTAATTCCTCCTCGCAGGCGTCGGGCCCCTTTTGCGGCAGGCTTTCCATCAGGGCGTTGATCTGACGCACCACTTCCTCGTCCGGCAGGGCGGCCTCACTGCAAAAGCGCGTCCACGGTGGTGTCCAGCGCCCGCGCCAGGGGGCACAGCAGCGCCACATCCGGGCAGGAGGCGTCGGTCTCCCACTTGCTCACCGCCGGGCCGCTCACCCCCACCAGCGCCGCCAGCTGTTCCTGGGTCAGGCCCCGGGTCTTGCGCAGCGACGCGATGGTGGCGCCCATTTTTAATGTGTTCGGCGGTTCCATATGTCTCGTCCTCTCTTTGCTGGCCCGCGCGCGCCGTTTCTGCTTTTATTGTATCCCACGCCGCGCGCCGCGCCAAGAGAGGCGGATTCAAGCGCCGGGCAGTTTTTTCTGAACGGCGCTCAAGTTTTTCGGTGTCACGCGCGCTTTCCTCACAGAAAACGACAAACGATGTCCCGCAAAGCAGCATGACAGCTGCCGTTGGAGGCGAGAATGCCGGTGGGCTGCAGCTCGTCCAGCGAGTGTTCGGTCATGGCTTCCACCGTGCCGTGCGCGCCGCGGACGATGATGGCTCCCGCGGCGTAGTCCCAGGGCTGCAGTGTGTGCTCGTAAAAGGCGTCGATCCGGCCGCCCGCCAGGTAGCACAAGTCCAGGGCGGCGCTTCCGCTGCGCCGGATGTCGCGGCTGTTCAAAAACAGCTCTTTCATAATTCCGAAGGTCTTGTCCGCCAGCGTTTTGTCGTAAGGCGAGGTCCCCGTCATGACCAGGGCGTTTTCCAGGCTGTTTCCGGTGACGCGGAGTTCCTTTCCGTTGCAGGTGCTCCCCACGCCCTCGATCCCCACAAAACATTCATCCAGATAGGGGTCATACACCACCCCCACCACGCCTTTTTTCTGATAATACAGCGCGATGGAGACACAGGAGTGATGATAATCGTAGAGGTAATTGGTGGTTCCGTCGATGGGGTCGATGACCCATGTGAACCGGTCGCTGATTTGGCGGGCTTCCCCTTCCTCCGCCAGAATGCAGCTTTGGGGGAGGAGCTTGAGGCACTCCGCCACCACGAACTGCTGGCATTTCACATCAATGTCCGTTACCACATTGGCCGAGCCGCCTTTTTCGGTGACGCTGCCGATCTTGCTGTTCAGGATCAAAGCCCCGGCGCGTTTGGCGATGGCCGCGGTCTGCCGCGCCCAGGACTGCTTCATTTCATTTGTGATCATCATGGTCCGTCCCTTTCCCGGTGCAGTTTTTTCTATTATACCAGCAATCGCCGGGAACGGCAAAAAGCCCGGGGAAACGGCAAGGGCCGCCCCCGGGCGCAAAAGTTTATTCGCCGGCCAGCCGCTCCAGTTCCCGGCCGATGAGGTCGCTGGCAAGACAGAACGCCTCGATACGCCGCCGCGCCAGGGTGAGCTGGGATCTGTAGCGGACGGGGTCGCCCTTGGCCTCCAGCGTGAGCACCGTCTGGCGCAGTTTGTGCACGGTGGAGTCGATCTGACGGCGTGCCTCAGTCAGCTGCTCTTTGGAATAGTTCATCGCTTCTCCTTTCAGGCGCGGCCCTGCCACACCCGGGCCAGAATGTCCTTGAACACCAGCAGGGCGTCGGTCTCGCTGTAGCCGTAGTCCGCCCGCAGGCGGGCCAGCAGCTCCCGCAGCTTCGGCGCATAGTCCCCGACCCGCACCGTCTGCTGGTAACTGGCCAGCACCGGGTATTTCTTGCTCCAGACCTTGTTCCAGTCCACCTTGGCCTGCGCCTTTTCGCTCACGCTGTCGATCATCTCCTGGGCCTGGCGCTCGTCAAAGTCGTATTCCACCAGTTCGTCCAGCGTCACATGGTAAAGCATGGCCAGCCCTTTGGACTGGCGGATGTCCGGCAGGGTCTCGCCCGTCTCCCATTTGGAGATGGTCTGGCGGCTGACCCCCAGTTTTTCCGCCACCGCCTCCTGGGAAAGGCCGCTCTTTTTCCGCGCTCCGTAAAGGCCGCTGGCAAAACTCATATTCTTCGCCCTCCTTTGCTGTTCTGCCTGTCAGTATACCACGCCGGCGGGGCGATGGCCACCAGCCAAAAGCGCCAGTTCCGCCCGTTTTCTTAACGGAGTTTTGCCTTGACGGGCGGCAGCGCCCGGCGTATAATCTCTCTATTAGATATATTAAGGAGGCAGCCATGGAATATCTTATCCTGGGGCTGCTGCTGCTCACGCCCATGACCGGCTATGAGCTGCAGCGGTTCATCAAGCAGAACCTGGCGCTTATCTGCTCTTCCAGCGCGGGCAGCGTGCAGACCGCGCTGGCCAAGCTGGAAAAAGAGGGCCGCGTTGCAGCCGCCGAGACCATGGAGGGCCGCCGGAGAAAAAAGACCTTTTCCATCACAGAGGCGGGGCGGCTGGCCTTTGAGACATGGGTGGCCCAGCCCATGCAGGCGGGCAAAGTCAAAAATATGGAGCTGGCCCGGATGTTCTTTCTGGGGCTGGCGCAGCCCGGCCAGCGCACCGCCGCCATCCGGGACTACATCCGCCAGATGGAAGAGACGGAGGCGGTGCTCACCGCCCTGCGCCAGCAGCTGCGCAGCGCCCAGGCGGGGCCGCTGCCCCCCGGGCGGGACTGGGACGAGGTCTTTCGTTTTCAGGGCTGCACCATCGAATACGGCATTGCCGCCGCGGCTTTTGAGCGCCAGTGGTACGGCCGCCTGCTGAAAGAATTGGAGGAAGAGGAATGAACATCCTTGTTTTGAACGGCAGCCCCAAAGGAAAAACGTCCGCCACGCTGCACACGGCGCTGTATCTGGAGGCGCTGCACCCGGAGCACACCTTTGAATATCTGCCGGTGGCAGTGCGGATCAAAAGCTATGAAAAAGACTTTGCCCCCGCCCGCGCCGCGCTGGAACGGGCCGACCTGGTGCTTTTCTGCTATCCGGTCTACACCTTCCTGGCACCCTGTCAGCTGCACCGCTTTGTGGAGCTGATAAAGGCCGACGGGGTGGACCTTTCGGGCAAATTTGCCAGCCAGATCACCACCTCCAAGCACTTCTACGACGTGACCGCCCACCGCTGGGTGGAGGAAAACTGCTTTGATCTGGGGATGAAGCCGGTGCGCGGCCTCTCGGCGGACATGAAGGACCTGCTGAACGAAAAGGGCCGCCGTCAGGCCCGGGACTTCTTTGACCAGCTGGTCTTTGCCTGCGGGCACGGGCTCTTTGTCACGCCGCCGCCTGCCGCCCCGGCAGCGGAGCGCCCCCCTTACCGGGCAAGCCTGACGCAGACCCCCAAAACCGGAGGCCGGGACGTGGTCATCGTGACCGACTGCGCCCCCGAAGACGAGGGCCTCGCCGCCATGATCGCTGACTTCCGGGCCGCCCTGCCCTTTGAGAGCCGGGTGATCGATCTGCGGGACTTTCCCTTTGCGGGCGGGTGCCTGGGGTGCATGAACTGCGCGGTCACCGGCAAGTGCGTCTACAAGGACGGGTTCGAGGATTTTCTGCGGGGCACCATCCAGACCGCCGACGCTTTCGTTTACGCCTTTTCCGTCCGGGACCACTCCGCCGGGGCCTTGTTCAAATGCTTTGATGACCGGCAGTTCTGCAACGGTCACCGGGCCGTGACCCAGGGCAAGCCGGTGGCCTACCTTATCCGGGGCGATTACCGCAGCGAGCCCAACCTGCGGATGGTGCTGGAGGCCAGGGCCGAAGTGGGCGGCAACTACCTGGCGGGCGTTGCCGCCGATGAGGGCGGCGCGGCGGAGGTGGCCGCTCTGGCCGCGGGCCTGGCGTTCGCACTGGAGCGGGAACTCTCCCGCCCGGCCAATTTCTACGGCGTGGGCGGCAGCAAGATCTTCCGGGACCTGATCTATGTCATGCGGGGCATGATGAAGGCCGACCACAAATTCTACAAGGCCCACGGCGCCTACGACTTCCCGCAAAAGCAAAAAATGCGCATGCTGCAAATGCAGCTGGTGGGTGCGCTGCTGGCGGTGCCCGCGGTGCAAAAGCAGGCAAAAGGCAAAATGACAGAGGCCATCGTCGGGCCCTACCGCAAAGTGGTGGAGGCGGCGAAGGCCCAAAACGGCAAAGGAGCAAAAGAATGAAATTCACACCCATCGACCTGGCCCAATGGCCCCGCCGGGAACATTTTGAACATTATCTCGCTCAGGTGCCCTGCACCTACAGCGCCACCTTTTCGCTGGACGTCACCCGCCTGCGGGCGTGCGGCAAAAAGTTCTATCCGGCCATGCTGCACCACATCGCCTCGGTGGTCAACGCCCACCGGGAGTTCCGCATGGCGCTGGACGAAGAGGGGCGGCCGGGCTTTTACGATCTTGTGCACCCCTGCTACACTGTGTTCCACGAGGACACCGAGACCTTCTCCAATCTCTGGACCGGATACGACCCCTCCTATGAGGCGTTTTACGCGGCCTGGCTGCGGGACAGGGAGGAGTTCGGCGGCTGCCATGCCATGGAGGCAAAACCCGGCACGCCGGAAAACAGCTTCCCGGTGTCCATGATCCCCTGGGCGTCCTTTGAGGGCTTCAATCTGAACCTGCAAAAGGGCTACGGGTATCTGGCGCCCATCTTCACCATGGGCCGCTTTTATGAGCGGGACGGCCGGGTGCTGCTGCCGCTGGCGGTGCAGGTGCACCACGCCGTCTGCGACGGGTTCCACCTGTGCCGGCTGGTGAACGAGCTCCAGGCGCGGCTGGACCGGGAAGAAGCATAAAAAACGCCCCCGGGCGTAAAAAAAGCCGGGGGCGCGGAGAAATTCACTCCCTGTCCTGCCGGGGCAGCTGGGAGAAAAAGCGAAGAAGGAACGGCACGCTGGTGATGAAGGTGAGCACGTCCGCCAGGGGCTGGGCGATCTGCACGCCCCGCAGGCCGATGACCAGCGGCAGCACAAACATCAGCGGCAGATAATAGAGCCCCTGCCGCAGGCTGGACAAAAAGGTGGCCGCGGCGCTCTGGCCGGTGCTCTGGAACAGCATGTTGGCGCAGGTGCCCACCGGCACCAGCAGCATGGCGCAGCACTGCAGCCGGCAGGCCAGCACGCCGATCTCGATGACCTGCGGGTCGTTGCGGAAAGCCTGGATGAGCCAGGGCGCGGCCCAGAAGGTGCCCAGCGCCACCACGCAGATACAGCCCTCGCCCAAAAGCAGGGTGAAGCGGAACGCCTGACGCAGCCGGTCAAACTTGCCCGCGCCGTAGTTGTAGCCGGCCACCGGCTGGAAGCCCTGGCCGATCCCCAGCATGACCGCGAACACGAACATGAAGATCCGCCCCACCACGCTCATGGCGGCCACGGCGGCGTCGCCGCCGCACTGGCCGGCCTGCCAGTTCAAAAGGGCGGTGGCCACGCTGGCCAGCGCCTGGCGGGCAAAACTGGGCAGGCCGCAGGCCAGAATGTTTTTCAGGCCGGGCAGATCCCGCCCGATGAGCCGCACCGAAAGGTGCAGCTGGCTTTTGCCCGAGAGGAACATCGCCAGCAGAAGGCAGAAGCTCACGCACTGGGAAAGGGCCGTGGCCAGCGCCGCGCCGGCAATGCCCATGCCGAAGACAAAGATGAACAGCGGGTCCAGCAGGATGTTCAGAATGCCGCCGGTGGTCAGGCCGATCATGGCAAAGGCGGCCTTGCCCTCATAGCGCAGCATGTTGTTCATGGTGAAGCTGGCACACATCAGCGGCGCGGCCGCCAGGATGTAGCGCCCGTAGTCGCAGGCGTAGGGCAGGATGGTGTCGGTGGCGCCCAGCAGCTTCATCAGCGGCTCCAGAAAGAGAAGGCCGCCCACGCCCAGCAGCGCGCCGCAGCTCAGCGAGGTGAAAAAGCCCATGGAGGCGATGTGGCTGGCCCGGGCCGATTCCTGCTGGCCCAGCAGGCGGCTGATGACGCTGCCCGAGCCCATGCCCACCATGAAGCCGAACGCTTGCAGGACGGCCATCAGGCTGAACACCACGCCCACCGCGCCGGTGGCGCTGTTGGTGTTCAGCTGGCCCACGAAAAAGGTGTCGGCCAGATTGTAGATGGAACTCACCAGCATGCTGGCCACCGTGGGGGCGGCCAGGGTGACGATGAGCTTTGGGATGGGCGTTTGGGTCATCTTGATGAATTGGGCGCTGGACGCGCCGGCGGACTGCTGCATATTCAATTACCCCCCTTGCACAAACGGGCGGCGGGGGCTTCGTGCCCGGCCCGCCGGCCCCGGCGGGATCCGCGCGGCGCTTTTGCGGCGCGTGGCCCGTCTCTCATTTTTCCGTATCGTTCCTTTTTATCATAGCATGTCCGTCAATCACAGGACAAATTTTACATTTTGAGGCACAGGTTTTCCCCCTTCTCAAATTGCCTTTTCGCCCCAAAAAGACTATACTGTGATTTGTGCGTCAAGGGGCGGGAGCGCCCGTTCCCTTTTGAAAAGAAAGAGTGAGTCTATGTCGAAATACTGCGTCAAAAAACCCTACACCGTGGTGGTCGCGGTGGTGATGGTGATCGTTCTGGGCGTCATCAGCTTTATGAACATGGTCACCGATCTGCTGCCGGCCATGGAACTGCCCTATGTGGTGGTGGTGACCACCATGCCGGGCGCCAGCCCCGAACAGGTGGAAAGCCGGATCACCGCCCCTCTGGAGGCGGGCCTGGGCACCGTGAACGGCGTGACCAACGTCACCAGCACTTCGTCGGAGAACGTGAGCACCGTGGTGCTGGAGTTTGACGGCGGCACCAATATGGACAGCGCCATGGTCAACCTTTCCACAGCGGTGGACCAGGTGCGGGGCGCTCTGCCCGACACCGCGGGCAACCCCATGCTGCTGCAGATCTCCCCGGACATGCTGCCGGTGATGATCGCCGCGGTGGACATGGAAGGCATGGACATTTATCAGCTCACGGATTTTGCCTCTGAGACGGTCATCCCCGCCTTTGAGCGTCAGCCGGGCGTGGCCAGCGTCAGCGGCACCGGCCTGGTGGAAAAGAGCGTGGAGATACGCCTCAGCGAAGAGAAGATAGAGGCCATCAACACCAAGGTGCTGGCCAGCGTGGACGAAGAGCTGGCCGACGCCAAGGCCGAACTGGACGACGCAAAGAAAAAGGTGGACGACGGCCGCGCCGAACTGGAAAGCGGAAAGACCGCCCTGGAAAACCAGCAGGGCGATACCGCCGCCGAACTGGCCGACGCCAGCGCTCAGCTGGACTCCGCCATCGCCCAGGCCCAGGCCCTTGCCAGCCAGCAGACCGCCCTCGAGGCCAGCAAGGCCGCTCTGGAAGCGGAGAAAAAGGGCCTGGAGCAGGCGAAGGGCATGCAGGCTGAACTGCAAAAGGCGGCCGCGGGCATTGTGTTCAGCGCCACCACAGACATGGGCGGCGGCGCGCTGGTGCCCGCCCCCACAGACCCGGAGGAACTGGCCCGGTGGGAAGCCGCCAAAGCCGTCCCCGCCGTTTTTATCAAAGAGTATATTTCCGACGAGGTGTGGACCACCCTTTGGAGCGCCATGGCGGGCAGCATGCCCGACGCGCTCAAAACCATGTCCCGCACCCAGTTCCTCACGGCCCTTGATCCCGACGCCCGCATTGCCGAGATCGACGTGGCCCTGGCAGACCTTTCCACCGAGCTGATGGCCGCCCAGGTGATGGCCGAGCAGGCCAAGGCCGGCGTGGAAAAGGCCAAGGAAGCCTACAAGAAGCTGGAAGAGGGCAAGATCCTGGCCGCGGCGGGCTTCGGCAGCGCCTCGGCTCAGCTGGCCGCCGCCGAGAGCGCCCTCAAGGAGGGCGAAGCCCAGCTGGAGGACGCCCAAAAGCAGTTTGAGGACGCCCGAAAGGCGGCGCTGGAACAGGCGGACGTGAGCCAGCTGCTCACCAAGGACCTGGTCTCCAGCCTGGTGATGGCCCAGAACTTTGCCATGCCCGCCGGTTACCTCTACCAGGGCGAGGACCAGTATCTTCTGAAGGTGGGCGACGCTTTCTCCAGCGTGGAGGAAGTGGAGAACGCCCTGCTGCTGCACATGGACGCAGGCGACGTGGGCGACGTGCGGCTTTCTGACGTGGCCGACGTGACGGTCATCGACAACTCCGGCGAGAGCTACGCCCGCATGAACGGCAACCCCGCCGTGGCGGTGAGCATTCAAAAGGCTTCCACCGCCTCCACCAGCGAAGTGTCCAAAACGGTGAACGAGGCCATTGAAGAGCTGGAAGCAAAATATCCCGGCCTGCGTATCACCCCGCTGATGGACCAGGGCGTTTACATCCAGATGACGGTGGACTCGGTGCTCTCCAACCTGGGCTGGGGCGCTGTGCTGGCGGTGCTGGTGCTGGCGCTCTTCCTCAAGGACCTGCGCCCCACCCTGGTGGTGGCCTTCAGCATTCCCATCAGCCTGATGTTCGCCGTGGTTCTGATGTACTTCTCCGGCGTCACGCTGAATATGATCAGCCTTTCGGGCCTTGCCCTGGGCGTGGGCATGCTGGTGGATAACTCCATCGTGGTGGTGGAGAACATCTACCGGCTGCGCAGCCAGGGCGTGCCGGCGGCAAAAGCCGCCGTGCGGGGCACCAGACAGGTGAGCGGGGCCATCGCGGCCTCCACCCTCACCACCGTCTGCGTGTTCCTGCCCATCGTCTTTACCGACGGCCTCACCCGCCAGCTCTTTGTGGACATGGGCCTCACCATCGCCTATTCGCTGCTGGCCAGCCTCATCGTGGCCCTGACCCTGGTGCCCACCCTCAGCGCCACCATGCTGCGGGAAAGCAAGGAAAAGCGCCACCCCTGGTTCGACAAAATGCTGGCGGTTTATGAGCGGGCGCTGGACTTCTGCCTGCGGGTGAAGGTGGTGCCCCTGGCGCTGGCGGCCGCGCTGCTGGCGCTGTGTGTGTGGCACACCACCCAGATGGGCATGGAGTTCATCCCCAACATGAGCGCCAACCAGATCAGCGCCACCCTCACCCTGCCCGAGGACACCAAACGCGCCGACGCCTACGCCCTCACCGACGAGGCCATGGCCCTAATGCAGCAGGTGGAGGGCGTGGAAACGGTGGGCGCCATGGACGGCGGCACCGGCATGAGCATGATGGGCATGGGCGGCGCAGGCGGCTCCGACACCGTGGAGAGCATGAGCTTCTATCTGGTGCTGGACGAAAACGCAGACAGCGAAAAGACCGCCGACGACCTCACCGCCCTTTCGGCCCAGCTGCCCGGCTGTGAGGTGAGCGTGACCACCTCCAGCATGGACCTTTCGGTGCTGGGCGGCAGCGGTGTGGAGCTGATCGTGCGCGGCCCGGATGTGGACGAACTCAACCGGATCACCCACGACCTGATGGACATCCTCCGGGGCGTGGAAGGGCTGGAAGAGCCCACCAACGGCCAGGAGGAGGGCACGCCCCAGCTGCGGCTGGTGGTGGATAAGGACGCCGCCATGCGCTGCGGGCTCACGGCGGCGCAGATCTACAGCGAGCTGGCTGCCGCTTTGACCACCGAGACCACCTCCACCACCCTGACGGTGGGGGCCGAGGACTATGAAGTGGTGGTGGCGGACGAGCGGAACAAGCTGGACCGCGACACCCTGATGCAGTATGAGTTTGAGGTGACGGGCACCGGCCCCGACGCGGAGACCGAGACCCACACCCTTTCCGAGTTCGCCAGCCTGAAGGACGACTTCAGCCTTGCTTCGGTGGCCCGTGAGAACCAGCAGCGGTATATGACGGTGACCGCGGCGGTGAAGGAGGGCTACAACGCCACCCTCATCAGCCGCGACATCCAGCCCACCCTGGACAGCTACGACCTGCCGGACGGCTACACCCTTGAAGTGGGCGGCGAGACCCAGACGGTGGCGGACGCCATGCAGGATCTGGTGCTGATGATCCTGCTGGCGGTGGTGTTCATCTATATGATCATGGTGGCTCAGTTCCAGAGCCTGCTGGGCCCCTTCATCGTCATGCTCACCATGCCGCTGGCTTTCACCGGCGGTCTGGGCGCTTTGTGGATCGCGGGGCTGCCCCTCTCGGTCATCTCCATGCTGGGCTTCCTCATCCTGGCGGGCGTTGTGGTGAACAACGGCATTGTGTTTGTGGACTACGCCAATCAGCTGCGGCTGGAGGGCATGGAAAAACGCGCCGCCCTCATCGAGACCGGCAAGACCCGCATGCGGCCCATTCTGATGACCGCCCTCACCACCATTCTGGCCATGAGCACCATGGCCTTCAGCACCGGCATGGGCGCGGAGCTCTCCAAGCCCATGGCCCTGGTCACCATGGGCGGTCTTGGCTATGCCACCCTGCTCACCCTCTTCATTGTGCCGGTCTTTTATGACCTTTTGTTCCGCAAACCCTTGAAAAAAATCGACGTGGACGACGCAGACTGACCTTTGCGCTGCCCAAAAGAAAGGATGTCAAAACAGGATGACGATGTTTTTTAACTGCCTTGTGCTGGTGGCCGGTTTTGTGCTGCTGGTCAAAGGCGCGGATTTCTTTGTGGACGGTTCCTCCGGCGTGGCCCGCCGCCTGCGGGTGCCCGGCGTGGTGATCGGCCTCACCGTGGTGGCCATGGGCACCAGCCTGCCGGAAGCCTCGGTGTCCATCACCGCCGGCCTCACCGGCAACAACGGCCTGAGCCTGGGCAACGTGATCGGCTCCAACATCTTCAATCTGATGGTGGTTGCCTGCTTCTGCGCCCTGGTGATGAGCTTTGTGCCGGACAAAGAGCTGATGGTGCGGGACTTCCCGGTGTGTATCGGAGCCAGCGCCCTGCTGGTGCTGTTCATGTGGGACGATGTGCTCCAGCGCTGGGAGGGTATCGTCATGCTGGGCCTGATGGCCGCTTACATCGCCCTCACCGTGGTGCAGGCGCTGGCCGCCCGTACTCCTGAGACCGAGGAGGAGCCGGTCAGCCTGCTGCGGTGTGTCGCCTTCATCCTGCTGGGCATGGTGGCCATCATCTGGGGCGGCGACCTGGTGGTGGACAGCGCCAGCAACATCGCCGCCGCGCTGGGCCTTTCCCAGACCCTCATCGGCCTGACCATCGTTGCGGTGGGCACCAGCCTGCCGGAACTGGCCACCAGCATTGTGGCCGCCCGCAAGGGCGAGAGCGGCCTTGCGCTGGGCAACGCGGTGGGCTCCTGTATCTTCAACATCCTGTTCATCCTGGGCGCGTCCAGCGCGCTGACCCCCATCGAGAGCGCCCGCGGCGTTCTGGTGGACGGCGTCATTATGCTGGTGCTCACCACGGCGCTGTTCATCTGGTGCCGTATCAAGGGCCGGATGACCAAACCCATGGGCGCGGCGGGCCTGCTGGCCTATGTGGCTTACACCGCCTACCTCATCGTCAACGCGTGATATACCCCATTCAATAAAAGGATCCCCGCTTCGGCGGGGATTTTTTTGTGGAAATATCTGAAAATAAAAGGTTAAAATACTTGTGAAAAATAAAATTAAATAGTATAATATTTAACTGTTGACACGCCTGCGGGTGTGCGGCACCGCGAAAACAAAAAACTTTGTGACAGAGAGCACAGAAAAGGGGGATTTCGTGTTCATGAAGAAGCAACAGTGGATGAGCCTGCTGCTGGCCGCGGCCATGGCGGTCTCGGTGCTGCCGGCGGGGGCTTTTGCCGAAGAGGCGGACGAGGCTGCCGGCGGAACGCAGGCGGCCGTCGTGTCGCAGCAGGAGCAAACGGCACCGAGCACAACGGAGGTGCAGCCTGCCGGAACGGTTTCGGACGAGGTTGACCCGGAAGCGAACATCGGCGGTGAATCGTACGATACGCTGGAAGCGGCAGTCGCTGCCGCGAGAAAGGCGCAAGGTGCGGCCACCATCACTCTGAACAGAGACGTGGTGCTGGAATCGAAACTGGTCCTCGACGCCGCGGGCCTCACCCTGGACCTGAACGGCAAGACCGTTTCGGCCGGCCCAGGGTTTGAAAGCAGCGACGGGCAGCCCCATCTTGTGGACATCACCGCTGCAAACGTAACGGTGAAAAACGGCACCATCAAGACTGGCGCTGAAAACAGGCACGGCGTGAATGTTTACCGGGCCGCCAACACGGTTTTGGAAGGATTGACCATCGACCACACCGCGGCGGTCACGGGCGCGCCGCTTGTGGTGAACGGCTCCGACGTTACCGTGCGTGGGCAGCTGAACATTCTTACAAGCGGGCAGTCCTGGTACGGCGTTAATTTGGACAGCACCGACGCGGCAGTTTCCGCGCGGCTGACCATCGCGGACAATGCGGCTGTGAAATTCGGCGGGGCAATGCCCGGGACTCCGCTTGGCATTGCGGTGCAAACATCCCAGGGCGCGGCGGTCACCCTGTGCTTTGGCGCAAACTCTGCGCTGGACTGCCAGCCGGGGATGATCCCTGTCGGGGCGGCCGAGGGCACCACGGTGCAGGACCCGGAGAATGCGGGCTTGCAGGCGAACGGTGACGGCACCTACACCGCGAAAGAGGAACCCGGCGACGGCGGCGAGACCGGGGCGGTCGCGCTGGTCAACGGGGAGGCCTGTGCTGACCTGCAGGCGGCAGTGGAAAAAATCACCGAACTGGCCCAGGCCGGAACGGCGGTGACCGTTGTGCTGCAGCAGGATGTGAATGTGGGCAAGGGCCTTACCATCAGTGAAGGATGGAACGTCACTCTTGACCTGAACGGAAAAGCGGTCACCACGGAGTACAACAGCGGGAACGAGAAAAGCGCCTACGCGGTGAGCAATTACGGCACCTTCACCCTGAAAGACGCCGCGGGCGGCGGCAAGATCACCGCCCGGGGCGTGCAGAACAAGAAGAACGGCACGATGTACATGCAGGGCGGCGAGATCGTCGCCTGCGACAAAAACGGCGGCGCCGCCATATGGAACGAAGCGGAACTGACCATGACCGGCGGCACCCTGCGGTCCAGCTATGTGGGAACGCCCAACGATACCTACGGCGCGGGCTGCCTGAACAATTCCGGCACTGCGCTGGTGACTGGCGGCAGCTTTGAAGGGGCCAACCGCCGCACCTATGCCATCATCTCCACCGGCACGCTCACCATCCGACCGGCGGAAGGTACCCCGGTCACGGTGAACGGCGCACACGGCGCTCTGGCTGTGGACAGCGGCACCGCCGAGGTATACGGCGGGTCCTATGCTTCTTCTGATTATTACGGCCTGTATGTCTCGAACGACGGCATGGGCGCGGACCCTGAAAAAGCGGCCGTGACGATTTACGACGGGACCTTCACGGGCAAAACCTATGCTGTGTGGATCGGCAGCGACTACAACGACCCGGTGAACAGCACACTGGAGATCCGCGGCGGCCGGTTCAATAAACCCCTGAACGCCCAGGACAACACCCGCGAGGGTGCCATCCGGGTCATGGGCGGCACGTTCATGGACAAAGAAAACGCCGGGAAATTCCTGGCCGAAGGCTATGAACTCACAGACAACAAAGACGGCACCTGGACGGCGGGCGCTGTCCGCTCCGTTGCCATGGTGAACGGGGTGGGCTATCCCACTCTGGTGGCTGCGGTGGCAGCGGTGACGGGATCTGAAACCAAAGCCGGCACCGTGACCCTCCTTGAGGACGCTCAGGGCGGCGGGATCGGGCTGTTCAACGCGGATGGCGCTGTGGGCGTGGACCTGACCATCGACCTGGGCGGCCACACCTATACCTGCGTCGGCCCCGCCGTGGGTTCGTCCGGCACGGAAAGCCAGGCGTTCCATCTGGAAAAAGGCAACAAGGTCACCGTGAAAAACGGAACCGTAGCGATCAGCGAGGAAAACAACGGCGTTCAGATGATGTTCCAGAACTACGGCGGCCTGACGCTGCAGGACCTTTCGCTGAAAGGCGCGCGGAACACCCAGTACATCATCTCCTGCAACTACGGCGACACCGTGCTTACCAATGTGAACATCGACGGCACCCATGCAAATCTGGTGGCGCTGGATGTGATGCACTGGCTGGGCACCACCTATGAGGACAAGGCCCCC
>NHCFR05603__coassemble_401_pt1 | contig 34497 bp, 36 predicted proteins | sample NHCFR05603__metabat2_low_PE_044 | metagenome-assembled genome bin NHCFR05603 | reverse complement strand
AATTATGGGACTTTGAACTCAATTCCTGTTGCACTTAGTTTGACAATTCACTTGCTTTTAGGCCAGCAGGGGTTTGAGGGCGGCGGCCAGGGCCTCCTTCTGGGCCTCGGCCTCGGCCAGGTCCTTGCCCAGGGTGGTGAAGTAGGTCTTGATCTTGGGCTCGGTGCCGCTGGGACGCACCACCACGGTGGCGCCGCCTTCCAGGGCGTAGATCAGCACGTTGGCGGCGGGCAGGTCGATGGGGGTGACCTTGCCGGTGGCCAGTTCAGTCACGGTGCGGGCCTGGTAGTCGGCCACGGTGAGCACCTTGTAGCCGGCAAACTCCGCCGGGGGCGTGGTGCGCAGCTGCTGCATGATACCAGCCATCTTGTCCATGCCGGACAGGCCGGGGAACTCGTAGGAGTCCACCTTGTTCAGATAGCGGCCGTACTGGGCATAAATGCGCTCCAGTTCCTCCTTGATGGAGGAGCCAATGCTGCGGTAGTAGGCTGCCATCTCGCAGATGAGCATGCTGCCGATGACGGCGTCCTTGTCCCGCACATAGCTGCCGGCCAGGTAGCCGTAGCTCTCCTCAAAGCCGAAGATGAACCGCTCCACTTCGCCCGCGGCCTCCAGCTGAGCGATCTGGTCGCCGATCCACTTGAAGCCGGTGAGAACGTTGCGGCACTCCACACCGTAGTGGGCCGCCACCACGTCCGCCAGCGGGGTGGACACAATGCTCTTGACCATGACGGGCTTTTCGGGCATGGTGCCTTTTTCGATACGGCCGGCACAGATGTAGTCCAGCAGCAGCACACCCACCTCGTTGCCGGTGAGCAGCTGATAGCTGCCGTCCTTGCAGCGCACGGCGATACCCACGCGGTCGGCGTCGGGGTCGGTGGCCAACATCAGGTCCGCGCCGGATTTTTCGGCCAGTTCCAGGCCAAGGCGCAGCGCCTCAAAGATCTCGGGGTTGGGATAGGGGCAGGTGGGGAAGTTGCCGTCCGGATTCTTCTGCTCGGGCACGATGGTGATATCGGTGATACCAATGTCGCCCAGCACGCGGGTGACCGGCACAAGGCCGCTGCCGTTCAGCGGGCTGTAGACCAGCTTGAGGCCAGCCTCGGCGCACAGGCCGGGGCGCACCTGGCGGCTCTCGATGGCGGCGTAGAGGGCTTCGTAGCAGTCCTCGCCCACATACTCGATGAGCCCCGCGGCCATCGCCTCGTCAAAGGGCATGGTCTTGGCGCCGCTGAGCACGTCGGTCTTTTGAATTTCGGCATAGACGATGTCGGCGGCCTCGTCGGTCATCTGGCAGCCGTCCGGCCCGTAAGCCTTGTAGCCGTTGTACTTGGCGGGGTTGTGGCTGGCGGTGACCATGATACCGGCGTTGCAGTTATAGTAGCGGGTGGCAAAGCTCAGCGCGGGAACAGGCATGAGCGCCTTGTAGATACGCACCTTCACACCGTTGGCGGCCAGCACTTCGGCGGCGGCTTTGGCAAACACATCGCTCTTAATGCGGCTGTCGTAGCTGATGGCCACGGTCTGGGTGCCGCCCTGGGTCTTGACCCAGTTGGCCAGGCCCTGGGTGGCCTGACGCACCACATACACGTTCATGCGGTTGGTGCCCGCACCGATGACGCCCCGCAGGCCGGCGGTGCCGAACTTCAGGGTGACGGCAAAGCGGTCTTTGATGGCCTCGTCATCACCGGCGACGCTCTCCAGCTCCGGCTTCAGGTCGGGATCGTCCAGCGGGTAGGCGAGCCAGCGCTCATACTCATCTTTATACATAATTTCCACCTACTTTTTCATGGTATCGACACTTTTTGTGGAAAGTATCCAGTTGTATTTATTGTAGCGGCGGCGGCCGGGATTGTCAATAAAAAACGGGCGCAATGGGTCGAGGCGCGCGATGGCATTTCGGCGGGCGGTGTGCTATACTTATACAGGTATTTATTATAAAGTATGGGAGGCGTTTCTCTCGTGAGAGAATATCTTGAACTGTTCTGGACCTTCGCCAGGATCGGCGGGGTCACCTTTGGCGGCGGCTATGCCATGCTGTCCATTCTGCAACGGGAATGTGTGGACAAGCGCGGCTGGGCCACCGAAGAGGAACTGGCGGACTATTTCGCCATCGGTCAATGCACACCGGGTATCATTGCGGTGAACGTGTCCACCTTCATCGGCAACAAGCGCAAAGGCGTTCTGGGCGGTATCGTTGCCACCGTGGGCTTCACCTTCTTTCCCATCATCCTGCTGTCTCTGGTGGCGGCGGGGCTGGGCTATCTGCTCACCTACCCCATCGTGCGCAGCGCCTTTGGCGGCGTGCGGGTGTGCGTGTGCGTGCTGATTTTGAACGCGGTGCTGCGCCTTTGGAAAAAATCGGTGCTGGACAAACGCACTCTGGCCATTTTTCTGGCCATTTTCCTCCTCTCGGTGTTCGGCGGCCTGCTTCCGGTGAGCATTTCCCCTGCCGTCTATGTGGTGGCGGCGGCGCTGGCCGGGCTGGTTCTGGCGCCGGGCGCAAAAAAGGAGGATGAATGATGACTGCCTACGTTCTGACGCTGCTGCGTCTTTTCTATGAATTTGCCAAGGTGGGCCTGTTTGCCATCGGCGGCGGCCTTGCCACCCTGCCCTTCCTCTACGACATGGCCGAGACCGTCGGCTGGTTCACCGCCGCCGACGTGGCCAACATGATCGCGGTGAGCGAAAGCACCCCCGGCGCGCTGGGGATCAACATGGCCACCTACGCCGGCTACATCACCGCCGGTGTGCCCGGCGGCATTGTGGCCACCCTGGGCCTCATCAGCCCTTCCATCCTCATCATCCTCATCATCGCCCGCATGCTGAACAAATTCAAGGATAATCCCCTCGTTCAAAAGGGACTTTACGGCCTGCGCCCCGCTTCGGTGGCGCTGGTGGCCGCCGCGGGCGTGAGCGTGGCCGAGGTGACGCTGGTAAGCCTGCCCTCCATTGAGGCGGGCGCATGGAGCAGCGCCGTTGTCTGGCCGGCGGTGATCCTGGGCGTTGTGATTTTTGTTGCGCAGCGCAAATTTCCCAAGATCCACCCGGTGGCGTTTATCGTGTTTGCAGGCGTGGTGGGCGCGGTGTTCCGCTTCCCCGCCTGATCCATCAGCAAAAATTTGCAAGGAGGCGGCAGGATGTTTGCACGGGTGAACAGCTTCGGAGTGCAGGGTCTTTCGGGCTTTGCGGTGACTGCCGAGGCGGACATCAGCGGCGGGCTGCCCCAGTTCAGTATCGTGGGCCTGCCGGACAGCGCCGTGAAGGAAGCGGCGGACCGGGTGCGCAGCGCGGCAAAAAACCTGGGCTTTGCCTGGCCTGCCAGCCGTATCACGGTGAATCTGGCCCCTGCCCGGCTGCGCAAAACAGGGCCGGTGTATGACCTGCCGGTGCTTCTGGCCCTTTTGTGTGCCAGCGGCCAGCTGCCCGCGCTGGACGAACGCTTCGCCTTTGTGGGCGAGCTTTCGCTGAACGGCGCGCTGCGCCCGGTGACCGGCATGCTGCCCATGGCGCTGGCCGCCGCTGAGGCCGGCGTGACCCATCTCTTCGTGCCCGCCGAAAACGCTGCCGAAGCGGCGGCGGTGGAGGGGCTCACCGTTCTGGGCGCGGCGGACGCCGCTCAGGTGGTGGCTCATCTGCGGGGCGAGGCACAGCTCTCCCCCGCGCCCCGCAGGTCCTTCATCCCGGCGGACGGGCCGGATGGGCCGGACTTTGCGGACGTGAAAGGTCAGCTGGCGGCCCGCCGGGGCCTGGAGATCGCAGCCGCGGGCGGCCACAATCTTTTGATGATCGGCCCGCCGGGCACCGGCAAGAGCATGCTGGCCAAACGCATGCCCGGCATTCTGCCGCCGCTGACCCAGGAGGAAGCAGTGGAATGCACCACCATCTGCTCGGTGGCGGGTCTTCTGCCCGCAGGCAGCGGCCTTGTGGGGCAGCGGCCCTTCCGCAGCCCTCATCACAGCGTCAGCGCCGCGGCGCTGGCGGGCGGCGGAGCGAACGCGCGGCCGGGCGAAGTGAGCCTGGCCCACAACGGCGTTCTGTTTCTGGACGAGCTGCCGGAGTTCCACCGGGACGCGCTGGAAGTGCTGCGCCAGCCGGTGGAGGACGGCAAAGTGACGGTGAGCCGTGCCGCGGCCACAGTGACTTATCCCAGCCGCTTCATTCTTCTGGCAGCCATGAACCCCTGCCGGTGCGGATATTTTGGGCACCCCACCCGGGCATGCACCTGCACCCCCAGCGCCATCGAGACCTATCGCCGCCGGGTGAGCGGGCCGCTGCTGGACCGGATCGACCTGCACGTGGAGGTAGGCCCGGTGCAGTACAGCGAACTGGCGGGCAGCGAAAAAGCCGAGTGCAGTGCCGACATCCGCAAACGGGTCATCGCCGCGCGGGCCGTTCAAACCGCCCGCTATGCAAACGACGGCATTCGCTGCAACGCCGAGCTCTCCGGCCAGCTGTTGCGCAAATACTGCCAGCCGGACGCCGCGGCGGCAGCCCTGCTCCAGATGGCTTTTGACCGGCTGGGCCTTTCCGCCCGGGCCTATGACCGCATTTTAAAGGTCAGCCGCACCATTGCGGACCTGGCGGGCTGTGAACAGATCGGCTCTGCCCACCTGGCCGAGGCGCTGCAATACCGCAGCCTGGACCGCAAATACTGGTACGACAAATAAAAGGGCTTGCATTCCCCTGTGGGATATGCTATCATCAACACCAGTTTGAATCATTTTTTCTGCCACCGGGTAGAGAATGCTGCGGCATTCGTTTGCGCATCGATAGGTCTTTGCAGATGCGCAGGCGAATGCCGTTTTTTGGAGGGAACGATTTGAAAACATCCGCCTTTTTGAACTATTTTTCCACCGCCGAAAAGGTGCTTTGGAGCTGTTCTGTTGCGCTCATCCTCTCCTCTTTTCTTCTGTTTGACGGAGAGAACTGGCTGGCGCTGGCCGCTTCTCTCATCGGTGTGACTTCCCTTTTGTTCAACGCCAAGGGGAACCCTGTGGGGCAGGTCATCGGCATCGTTTTCTGCCTGATCTACGGCTTCATCTCCTGGCAATACGCCTATTACGGCGAGATGATCACCTATCTTGGCATGACGCTGCCCATGTCGGTGGTGACGCTCATCATCTGGCTGCGCAACCCGTTCAAGGGCAACCGGCTGTGCGTGCAGGTGGGACGGCTGCAGCGGCGGGACCTGTTCTGGCTGGTGTTTTTGACCGTTGTTATCACCGTGGTGTTCGGCTATGTGCTGGCGGTGCTGCACACCGCCAACCTCGCGCCCAGCATTCTTTCCATCTCCACCAGCACCATCGCCGTATATCTCTCCTGGCGGCGCAGCCCCTGGTTTGCCGCGGGCTACGCCCTCAACGATCTGGTGCTCATCGTGCTGTGGGCTCTGGCCGCCGCCCAGGACCCCGGCGCCGTTTCGGTGCTGATGTGTTTCGTGGCCTTCTTTGCCAACGACCTGTACGGTTTTCGCAATTGGCGGCGGATGTTGTGCCAGCAGCAGACCGCCTGACAACTCAAAAGCCGCCGCGGCTGCGCCTTTTCAGGTCAGCCGCGGCGGCTTTTTTTGTTTTCAGCCCACATAACCGGTGGCCTTGTCCACCCGGTTCAAAAGGGGCCGGCCCGCGAGGAAACGGCAGAGGTTTTCCTCGCAGATGGCAAGCGCCTTTTCGTAGTTTCCCGGCTGGGTCAGCAGGCCGGAAACATGGGGCGTGAGGATGGTGTTGGGGGCGTGCCAGAGGGGGTGTTCCGGCGGCAGGGGCTCCGGGTCGGTGACGTCCAGCGCCGCCCCGGCAATGCACCGCCCGTACAAAGCGCGGCAGAGCGCGTCGGTGTCCACCGCGCTGCCCCGGCCCGCGTTCAGCACCACCGCGTCCTTTTTGAGCAGGGCGATCCGCTCCGCGTTCAGCATGTGGCGGGTGGAAGCGTTTTCCGGCAGGCACAGCGCCACCGCGTCCGCCTGCGGCAGCCACTCTTCCAGCCGTTCCGTGCCGCCCAGGCCCTCCAGCCAATCGGGCTTTTCACCGGGGCGGCGGCGCACCGCCAGCACCCGGGCGCCCAGCAGATGAGCGCGCTCGGCAAAGCTCCTGCCAAGGTCTCCAAAGCCTATGACCAGGACCGTGCTTCCGGCCAGCGTGCGCACCGGCCCCAGGCGCTTCCAGCGGCAAGCCCGCTGATTTTCGGCGTATTCCGGCAGCCGCCGCCAAAGTGACAGCAGCGCGACCAGCAGCCACTCGGCAATGCAGGCGCCAAAGGCCCCGGTGGCGTTGGTGAGCACCGCGTCCCCGGGCAGAAGGCCCGGCGCGCAGTAGCCGTCGGTGCCGGCGCTGTCCAGCTGGAGCCAGCGCAGTTGTTTGCACCAGCGCAGCTGGGCAGGGTCGGCCAGATTGCCCAGGACAGCCTGCACCCTCTCCAGGTCGGCGGGAGTCACCGCCGCTTTTTCAACAAAGTGCAGCGTGTGGCCCGGCGCGGCGGCGGCAAGGCGCTTTTGGCCTGCTTCGTCCAGCGGAATGGTGACCAGTATCTCCATACGCATTTCCCCTTTGCAAAAAGGCCCGGCGTCTGCCGGGCCTTTTTCATTTCTTTTTTTCTCCGAAGCGGTATTCGGTGCCGTTCATAAGGCGCTGGATGTTGGCCCGGTGCATCCAGATCACCAGCACTCCCATGATGAGAGCGCATAGCGTGGTGAACAGGATGTTGCGCCCGGCATACCAGCTGTAGAATCCGGTGAACACGGGATAGAGCACCGCCACCGTGACCGAGGCAAGGCTGACGATACGGCTGGCAAAAGCAATGGTGAAGAACACCACTGCCAGCGCCAGCAGCACCACAGGTTCGCTGGCCAGGATGGCGCCGGCGGCCACGGCCACGCCTTTGCCGCCCTTGAAGCCAAACCACACCGGCCACAGATGGCCGCACACCGCGCCGATGGCCGCCAGGTATCCGGCGTAGACGCCGTTGACCTCCACGCCGCCGGTGAGCAGCGCCCCGGCCCAGCGGCAGAGCACCACCGCCGCCACGCCCTTGAGCATATCGCCCGCCAGGGTGAGGGCCGCAGCCTTTTTGCCATAGGTGCGCAGGATGTTGGTGGTGCCGGCGTTGCCGCTGCCTTTGGTGCGGATGTCTTCGTGGTAGAGCAGGCGGCTCACCACCACGCCGAAGTTGACGCTGCCGAAGAGATAGCCCACCAGCAGCGGGATGGCGCCCGTAAAGAGCACCGCCTGGATCAAAGTCATGGTCTGCACGCTCCTTTGCGTTGATGGCCGCTCACTTGGTGCTGCCGTCGCCCCGCTCGCGGACAATCAGCCGCACAGGGGTGCCTTCCAGCCCGAAGGTCTCCCGGATCTGGTTTTCGATGTAGCGCTGATAGGAGAAGTGGAACAGGTCCTTGCGGTTCACAAAGCACACAAACGTGGGCGGGCGGGTGGAGATCTGGGTCATGTAGTAGATCTTCAGCCGGCGGCCCTTGTCGCTGGGGGGCTGCACCCGGGCGGTGGCACGAGCCAGCAGCTCGTTGAGCATGCCGGTGGTCACCCGCAGGGCGTTCTGCTCATCCACATACTTGATGAGCTGGAACAGACGGTCCACCCGCTGGCCGGTCTTGGCGCTGATGAAGATGATGGGCGCATAGCTCATAAAGCTGAAGTCGTTCATCAGCTTTTTGCGCATGGCGTCCATGGTCTTGTCGTCCTTTTCCACCGCGTCCCACTTGTTCACCGCGATGATACACGCTTTGCCCTGCTCATGGGCGTAGCCGGCCACCTTGCTGTCCTGCTCGGTGAAGCCCTCGGTGGCGTCGATCATAATGACGCACACCCGGCTGCGCTCCACCGCCGCCAGGCTGCGGAGCACGCTGTAGCGCTCCACGCCTTCCTCCACCTTGCCCCGCTTGCGCAGGCCGGCGGTGTCGGTGAAGACAAAGCTGCCGAACTGGTTGTCCACATGGCTGTCGATGGCGTCGCGGGTGGTGCCGGCCTCGTTGGCCACGATCATCCGCTCTTCGCCCAGGACAAAGTTCACCAGGCTGGATTTGCCCACGTTGGGCCGCCCGATCACCGCCACGGTAATACGTTCGTCCTCCTCGGCGCTGCCGCTGCCGTCGGGCAGATGGGCGCACACCGCGTCCAGCAGATCGCCGGTGCCGTGGCCATGCACGCTGGACACAGGGAACACCTCGCCCAGGCCTAAGCTGTAGAAGTCATAGAGCTCCATGGGCGGCTCGCCCACTTTGTCGCACTTGTTCACCGCCAGCACCACCGGTTTGCCGCTGCGCATGAGCAGAGAAGCCACGTCCCGGTCCTGGGCGGTGACGCCGGCGTTGATGTCGGTGACCATGACGATACAATCCGCCGCGTCGATGGCCACCTGGGCCTGCTGACGGATGTGGGCCAGAATGCCGTCCGCTTCGTTGGGGTCGATACCGCCGGTGTCCACCAGAAGGAACTCGTGGTTCTGCCACTCGCACTCGCCAAAAATGCGGTCGCGGGTGACGCCGGGGGTGTCCTCCACGATGGCCAGACGCTGGCCGATCAGTTTATTGAACAGGGTCGATTTGCCCACATTGGGGCGGCCGACCACTGCCACGATGGGTTTTCCCATATTGTTTCGCCTCCGTTCGTCGGTTGAGGATGGCGCGCGTCAGGGCAGACGGAAGCCCAGAAGCGCCCGGACCAGCGCCCCGCCGCCGCAGGGCAGCAGGTGCACCTTCACCCCAAGGGCTTTTTCCAGCCGGGGGATGGTCCAGTCGTCCAGAAAGCGGTCCTTTTCGTCCCGCAGCATTACCTCGGGAATGCCGAGGTGGCGGCTTTTCAGCCTGCCCTTGCACTGGGCCACGATGTCGGTGGCGGTGACAAGGCCCGTCACGCTCACGTTTCCGCCGAAGAAATCGTTGCGGATGGGGTGCACCGCCAGCCGCACCTGGGGATAGCGGCGGCTCAGCGCCTCGGCCGCCTGCCCGATGAGGGGCGCGGCCAGCGTGCCGGTGACCAGGTCCATTTTGCGGGGCAGCACCGGCCAGCGGGGCCGGTGGGCGTGCAGTTCCTCAAAGAATTCCTCCTGGAACAGCCGCCACATACCCACGCCGTTTTCCAGCTGAGGGTAATCTTCATAAAATGCGTGGGGCGGGATGGGGCGCCCGGCGCAGAGGTACCATTCGTCGCCGGGATACACCAGCCGGCAGCCGTACTGCTCTTTGCAGCGGTTGCCCCAGCGCTCCAGAATTTCCAGCACCTCCCGGCTGGATTGTGCGTCGTAGGCCGTGAGCGGATAGAGGCCCTTGCGGTAGCGGGTCAGGCCGCTGGGCACCGCGGCAATGCTGGCCGCCGCCGGATACAGCGCGCACAGGTCCTCCAGCGTTTTTTCCAGCACGGCGCCGTCGTTCACGCCCCGGCAGAGCACCAGCTGGAAATTCATCTGAATGCCCGCCTCGGCAAAGCGGTCAAGATACGCCAGCACCTTGCCCGCGTTCTTGTTGGCCATCATCCGCACCCGCAGGTCCGGGTCGGTGGTGTGCACCGAGATGTTGATGGGCGAGATGTGCATTTTGATGATACGCTCGGCTTCCCGCTCGGAGAGGTTGGTGAGGGTGATATAATTGCCGAACAGAAAGGACAGGCGCTCGTCGTCGTCTTTGAAGTAGAGCGTTTCCCGCAAGCCTTTGGGCATTTGATCGATGAAGCAGAACATGCAGTGGTTTGCGCAGGAGTGCTTTTTGTCGATCAGATAGGTCTCAAACTCGCAGCCGAAGGGCTCGTACTCCCCTTTCTCCGCCTGCAGATACTCCAGCTTTCCGCCCCGCTGCACCGCAAGGTGGAGCGACGGGCCGGAGGTGTAGAACTGGTAGTCCAGCATATCGTTGATCTCATTGCCGTCGGCGCTGAGCAGGGTGTCGCCTGCACGCAGGCCCAGCTTTTCTGCCGCCGAGCCCTTGTTCACGCTTTTAATGCGAACCGCCATTTCGTTCTTGCCGCCTTTCTGCCGGTTGTCAAAAGAAAAAGGGGAAGGCGCTGCCCTCCCCTTACTTCTGCGGGAAGCGGATCACGCTTCCTTCTTGACGATTTCCTTGCCCTTGTAGTAGCCGCAGTTGCCGCATACCTGATGGGGGAGCTTGTACTCGCCGCACTGGCTGCATTTGACCAGAGCGGGGGCCTCCAGCTTCCACACAGAGGAGCGACGCTTGTCGCGCCGTGCCTTGGAAACCTTTCTCTTGGGTACTGCCATTCTAAGCACCTCCTCTAATGTGAATCTTCGCTTAGCAGTTCTTTTAATATAGCAAGCCCTTGGTTTGCGGCAGGCTCTTGAGGCCCTGCCGGACAGCAGGAACAGCCTGCCGCTTTGGGTTGTCCGCAAACGGGGCAAAGCCCTTGACAGTCCGGGCTGCAAAGCAGCACGGTGGGGAGCTCCAACACCAACTCCTGAAAGGCCAGCTCATCGATGTCGAGCATGCCTTTCTCGCTGATGGGAAGTTCCAGCTCGTCGCTTTCAAGGTCAGCCGGCCCGACAGACCAGCCTCGCTCAATACTGCACGAGTAAAACGCGGGCGCGAGACACCGCGCACAGGGTGCGGTCACTTCAGCTTTGAGTGCAAGCTGCAGCTGCGCTTTGCCGTCGCGATCCAGCGCGGCGAAAAACTCGCCGGTGATCGGCCCGACCGGTTCATACCCCGGCCAGTCGTACCCGGAAAGATCGCATTCCAGCGCCGCCGAATAGGGCACGCGCCCGGTGCGCAGGAACTGTTTCAGGTCAAATTGCATACTACACCTCGAAAAGACCGCCTACCTATTATACCCAATGTATTCCGCTTTGTCAACACACAATTTTAAAGCGGGGGTCATTTTTTTGACCCCCGCCCCCGAAGCCTTTTCAGCCGGCTTTACAGGTACTTTTTCACGTCTTCGGGCAGATCTTCGGCCGCCGCGGAGATGGTGATGGTGACGTTGGTGCCGGCGGTGGCCGCCAGGCCCTCCACCTTGGTCAGGAACCCGCCCAGACCGGCCAGGTCGTGGTTGCAGGTCTTCAGAATGCCGTCGATGAACAGCTCGGTGATGTCGTAGTTGCCGGCCAGAACGCCCGCCACAAAACCGTAGAGCATTTCATAGCCGCAGATGCCATATCCGTCAAGGTCCACCAGGCGGGCGGCATGGTCGATGTCGAAGGTCAGCTGCATGGACTTCTCAAGAACCACAACGTTGCCGCTGGTGGTCTTGGTCACATTGTTGATGTGATCGATCATCGTCTTGGTCTTGCCGGTGCCTTTGGTGCCAACGATCAGTTTAATCATAGAGAGGGTACCTCCTTTATTTTCGAGGGCGCAAACGGTGGAGCCCGCGCCCATACGACTCATATTTATTATTGCAGCTTCGCTTCCAGCTCAGCCTTGCGGTCCTCGTAGCCGGGTTTGCCCAGCAGCGCGAACATGTTCTTCTTGTAGCTCTCAACGCCGGGCTGGTCGAAGGGGTTGACGCCCAGCATGTAACCGCTGATGGCGCAGGCCCGCTCGAAGAAGTAGATCAGCCAGCCCAGGTCGTACTCGGAAAGGCTGGGGACCTCCAGCAGGATGTTGGGAACGTTGCCGTCGGTGTGGGCCAGCACGGTGCCCTGCATTGCCTTCTGGTTGACCACGCTCATGTTCTGGCCCGCCAGGAAGTTCAGGCCGTCCAGGTTCTCGGCGTCCGCCTCGATGAACAGGTCCTTCGAGGGAGCGGCGATGTTCACCACCGTCTCAAACATGATCCGCGCGCCCTCCTGGACAAACTGGCCCATGCTGTGCAGGTCGGTGGAGAAGATGACGCTGGTGGGCATGAGGCCCTTGTTGTCCTTGCCTTCGCTCTCGCCGTAAAGCTGCTTGTACCACTCGTTCATCATGGTAAAGTTGGGCTCGTAGGCGGCCATCAATTCAACGCTCTTGCCCTTGCGGTAAAGAATGTTGCGGGCGGCGGCGTACTTGTAGCAGTCGTTGTCCGGCGTGCAGACGGAGTAGGCTGCACGGGCGTCCGCCGCGCCCTGCATCAGCTTGTCGATGTCGCAGCCGGCGCAGGCGATGGGCAGCAGGCCCACGGCGGTGAGCACCGAGTAACGGCCGCCCACGTCGTCGGGCACCACAAAGGTGGGCCAGCCCTCGTCGTCCGCCTGTTTTTTCAGGGTGCCGCGGGCCTTGTCGGTGGTGGCGTAAATGCGGTTCTTGGCCTCTTCCTTGCCATAGCGGTCTTCCAGGTATTTCTTGAATACCCGGAACGCCAGGGCGGGCTCGGTGGTGGTGCCGGATTTGGAGATGACGTTCACACTCACCCGCTTGCCCTCGCAGCAAGCCAGGATGTCGTTGAGGTAGGCCGGAGAGATGGAGTTGCCTGCGAAGAAGATCTGCGGAGTGTTCTTGCAGGTGCAGTTGTACATCTGGCCCTTGATGGCCTCAATGGCAGCACGGGCGCCCAGGTAGGAACCGCCAATGCCGATGACCACCAGCACGTCGGAATCCGAGCAGATCTTCTCGGCCGCGGCTTTGATACGGGCAAACTCTTCTTTGTCGTAATTGACGGGAAGGTCCACCCAGCCCAGGAAATCGTTGCCGGGACCGGTGCGCTCTTCCAGCAGCTTGTGGGCTGTTTCCACCTGAGGCCAGATGGCGCTCCACTCACCCTCGTTCACAAAACCGTTCAGGTGTTTTCCGTTGAATTTTACGCTCATGTTATGCTCTCCCGTCCTCTGCCCGGCCCGCTGCCGACGGGGGTGCCGCCGGGCGGTGAAGGCTGGGTGTTTGTTTGTAATAACTATACCGTTTTGACAGTATAAAGTCAAGGTGGCCCGCCGGGATTTGGCAAAAAATCAGTGGGCGGTCAGAGCCGCCAGCAGGCGTTCAAATCCCAGGCGCATGGTCATGGGCTGCACCGCCGAAGCCGCCGTCACCGGCCAGGAGCCAAGGGCCGTCTCGCCGGAATACACCGTCACCGTGCCCACCTGCTGGCCCTCGGCCAGCGGGGCCGCCAGCGTCTCGGGCAGTTCCAGCGCCGCGGTGAGGACGGCGCCCTCCCCTTTCTGCACCAGGATCTTTTCGGGCGCGGCGTAACGCAGCTCCACCGACTCCTCGGCCCCGCCTGTCACCGGCAGGCTCGCGGGGGCGTTTTCCGGCGCGGGGGCCGCCACGTTTTCAAAGTTGGCAAAACCGTAGTCCAAAAGGGCGGTGGCTGCGTCGAACCGCTCGGCGCTGGAGGCCGCCCCCAGCACCACAGCCAGCAAATTGAGGCCGTCCCGGCTGGCGCTGGCGGAGATACACACCCCCGCGCCGCTGGTGGTGCCGGTCTTGAGCCCGGTGACGCCTTGATACCGCTTGAGCAGCTTGTTGGTGTTGAGCAGCTGGGTCGCCCCGCCCCGCAGCGTGTCCATCCAGATGGTGGTATAGTTGGTGATCTGGGGATGGTTCAAAAGCATTTCACGGCTCATCACCGCCACGTCCCGGGCGGTGGAGAGATGGCCCGCCTCGTCCAGCCCGCAGGCGTTTTTGAAGGTGGTATTGGTCATGCCCAGCGCCGCGGCCTTCTGATTCATCAGCTCGGCAAAGGCAGATTCCGACCCGCCGATGAACTCCGCCACCGCCACCGCCGCGTCGTTGGCGCTGGACACGCAGATGGCTTTTATCATTTCCTCCAGGGTGAAAGTTTCCCCCGGTTCCAGCCAGATCTGGCTGCCGCCCATGTTGTAGGCGTGGTCGGAGACGGGCACCGTGTCCTGCAAGCTCACCTTGCCCGCGTCGATGGCCTCAAAGGTGAGCAGCAGCGTCATCACCTTGGTGATGGAGGCGATGGACATGGGGGTATCCGGTTCTTTTTCGTAGAGCACCGTGCCGCTGTCCAGGTCAATGAGCACCGCCGCCCGGCAGGGCACGTCAAAATCCGGCAGGGCAAAGCGCCCGGCGGCCAGCGGCTCGGCAGCGGCAGGCATGCACAGCGCCGCCGCCAGCACAAAGCACAGCGCCAGGGCCAGCAGTCTTTTTTTCAGCATAGGAGTTCCTTCCTCTCTTTTCGCAGGCCCGGGGGCCGGTTTTGTCTATGGAATGTATATGCCGCCGCCCTTGCGATTTTGCCCGCCGGGCCGTATAATAAAGCGGTAAATACCCTCTATATCGAAGGAGATACCCTATGCGCGTAAGCTTTTACACCCTTGGCTGCAAGGTGAATCAGAACGAGACCGGGGCGCTGGAGCAGTTGTTCCTGCGCCGGGGCTACACCCTGGCCGCCGGGGACGAAGCGGCGGACGTTTATGTGGTGAACAGCTGCACCGTGACCGCCGGGGGCGACAAGAAAAGCCGCCAGTGGCTGCGGCGGGCCAAGCGCCAGAATCCCGGCGCGGTGACGGTGCTGGCGGGGTGCTATCCCCAGGCGTTCCCCGAGGAGGCCGCGCAGCTGGAGGAAGCAGACGTGGTGGTGGGCAACGTGGGCCGCGCCGCCATGCTGGAGGACATCCAGAAAGCGCTGGACAGCGGCGAGCGGGTGGTGGACATCCGCGCCCACGAAAAGGGCGAGCGGTTTGAAGAACTGCCCATGGAAAATTTCGAGGGCCACACCCGGGCCTTCATCAAGGTGCAGGACGGCTGTGACCGCCGCTGCGCCTACTGCGTCATTCCCCGGGCCCGGGGCGCCAGCCGCAGCCGCAGTGAGGAGAGCGTGGTGAAGGAACTGGCCGCGCTGGCCGCCGCCGGTTATAAAGAGGTAGTGCTCAGCGGTATCAACCTGCCCAGCTACGGCAAGGACACCGGCACCGACCTGGTGAGCCTCATCGAGGCCGCGGCCAAGGTGGAGGGCATTGAGCGGATCCGGCTGGGCAGCCTGGAACCGGACCTTTTGAGCGACGAGGCCATCGCCCGGATGGCAGCGGTGAAGGAGCTGTGCCCCCAGTTCCACCTGTCGCTGCAGAGCGGCTGCACCGCCACGCTGCGGCGCATGCGCCGGGTGTACACTGCCGAGGAGTACGCCCGGGTGGTGGAGAAGCTGCGGACGGCCTTCGGAGGCTTCGCCAGCTTCACCACCGACGTCATCGTGGGCTTCCCCGGCGAGACCGAAGCGGAATTTGCCGAGAGCCTTGCTTTTGTATGTGAACAGAAGTTTTTGAAGGTGCATGTGTTCCCCTACTCCCGCCGGGCGGGCACCCCCGCGGCGGACTTCCCCGGCCAGCTCACCGAGGCGGAAAAGGCCGACCGGGTGCACCGCCTGCAAACGGCGGCGGACGAGGTGCGGGACGCTCTTGCCCGGGAGATGGTGGGCGGCGAGGACACCGTGCTGCTGGAAAAGGCGGTGAGCGCCAACCTGTTCACCGGTTATACCCGGCTGTATCTGCCGGTGGCGGTGAAGGCCCCCGGCGCGGCGGCGGGCCAGATCGTGACCGCCCGGCTCACCGGGTGGGACGGCGAGCGGGCGCGGGCCGAGGCCCTTTAATCAAAGAAGAAGCGGTGTTTCCTCCCCTTGGGGCGGAAGCGCCGCTTTTTTCAGTTCTCTTTTGCCGGAGCGCGGCGGGTCTCCAGCACAGCCTTGAGCTGACGGCCCGCCCCCAGCGGCAGCAAAAATGCGCAGAACAGCCCGCCGGTGGCCGCCACGCTGCACGCCACCTGCCACACATCTCCTGCCGGGGCCGCCAGGCGGACAAAAGTCTGGCCCAAGGCCGCGGCGGCGGCGAAGAGCAGCGCCGGCTGAATGAACCACTCAAACCACCGGGTGCGGATACCGGTGACCTTGTGGATACGGAAAATGTTCAGCAGCGCCGAGGTCACATTGGAGGCCCACATCACCGCCAAAAAGCCCGCCATGCCGAAGTGGGGCATGAGCAGCAGCACCAGAGCAATGCGCAGCACCGAGTCCCAGATACTGTAGCGGAAGGTGGCCACCTCCTCCCCCAGTCCTTTGAGGATGGAGTCGCCCATGGCGTCCAGATACATGCCCGGCAGCACCGGGGCCAGCACCAGGAGGTAAAGGCCCACGCTCTCGTCCCGGTAGAGCAGCCGGGCCAGCGGCGCGGCGTTCAGGGCGATGAGCCCGCCCGCCAGCACCGAAAAGAGGTTGGTGAACAGCATGATACGGCCCACCAGCGTTTCCAGCGTGCGGCGGCGGCCCAGAATGTGGGCGCGGGTGACCCCCGGCAGCAAAAGCGTCGCCAGCGGCGTCAAAAACGAAAAAGGGAAGAGCAGCACCGGCATGGCCATGCCCTTGAGCGCCCCAAACTGGGCCAGGCTCTCGGCCCGGCTGCCCAGAAAGGCCAGCAGACAGGCGGGCACCAGCATGTTCTCCGCCGTGTGGAGGGCGCTGTCCAGGCAGCGGCCTCCCTCCACCGGGGCCAGGATGTGCCAGATACGGTGTCCTGTGTCGGAGGGCGGGGCGGGACGCACCCCGCCGAACAACCGCCGGGCGTCCTTGCTGTAATCCCGCAAAAGCAGCAGGCAGGCCAGTGCCTCGCTGACGGTGTTGCCCGCCACCAGCGCCGCGCAGGCATACTGCGCACCCCACTCCCCCGCCGTGGGCAGCACCGCCGCCGCAAGGCCAATGCGCACCGCCTGCTCAAAGACCTGGCTTTTCACCCCGGGGCCCACCCGCTGGCGGGCAAAGAAGTACCCCTTGTACACCGCCGCCAGCGCCATGAAGGGCAGGCTGGGGGCCAGCACCAAAAGGCTCAGAGCGGCCCGCGCGTCCCCCAGGGCAAAGCGGGCCACCGGACGGGCCAGCAGCAGCTGCGCGCCGCAGGCGGCAAGGCCCAGCCACAGGGCGAGCCGCGTCAGCCGCGCCATCACCCCGGCGGCGCGTGCAGGCTCCGGGCGGGCCAGCTCCTCGGCGGCCAGCCGGGTGGCCGCCACCGAAACACCTGCCGTGGCCACGGTGGCGGTCAGGCCGTAGACGGTGAAGATCAGCTGGTAGAGGCCCATGCCCTCTGCCCCCAGCAGCGCCGCCATGTAGACCCGCAGCACCATGCCCGCCGCCCGCAGGCCGAGGCCGGTGGCCGTGAGAATGGCCGCATTTTTCAGATAGACCCCCACGCCGGCCATAAATGCGCCTCCCCCCCGCTGTTTTCCGCCTTATTCTTATGCGCGGGGCGGCAAAAAGTATGCCCCGCCACCTTTTCATCCCGGCGGGTTTGTGCTACTATTAAGAGGACTACGACAGGAGGTTTTTTCTATGATCGAAAAGATTCGACTGGCTGCCGGTTATCTGCGGGACCGGCTGCCCGCCGCGCCCCAGGTGGGGCTGGTGCTGGGCAGCGGCCTGGGCGGCCTTGCCGACCGGCTGGAAAATCCGGTTTATATCCCCTATTCTGAGATTCCCGGTTTTGTGGTGTCCACCGCGCCGGGCCATGCCGGGCGCTTTGTGGCCGGGCAGCTGGCGGGCAAGCAGGTGCTGTGCATGCAGGGCCGGCTGCACTTTTACGAGGGCCACTCCATGGAGGACATCGTCTTCCCCGTGCGGGTGATGAAGGAACTGGGCATTGAGGCGCTCATTCTCACCAACGCCGCCGGCGGCGTGAACCTGGAGTTCTCGGTGGGCGATCTGATGATCATTGAGGATCACATCAACTTCATGGGCCGCAACCCCCTCACCGGCCCCAACGACGACGAAGTGGGCCCCCGCTTCTGCGACATGACCTTCGCCTATACCCCCGCTTTGCGGGAGCTGGCGCTCAAAGTAGCCGGCGAACAGGGCGTAGCCGTGCGCACCGGCGTATATCTGGGCTATATGGGCCCCAGCTACGAGACCCCGGCGGAGATCCGCGCCTTCCGCACCCTCGGTGCGGACGCGGTGGGCATGAGCACCGTGCCTGAGGTCATTGCCGCCAGCCACTGCGGCCTGCCTGTGCTGGCCATCAGCCTCATCACCAACATGGCCGCGGGCATTGAAAAGAAAAAGCTTTCGGGCGACGAGGTCATTGCCATTGCCGACCGCCGCGCTCAGGTCCTGCAGGACCTGGTGCAGGGCGTCGTGGCAAAGCTGTGACCCGCCCCGTAAGATAAAGGAGAGAGAAACCAATGAGCGAATGCACCCATGATTGCAGCAGCTGTTCGCAAAACTGCGCCAGCCGCCAGAATCCTCAGGACTTCCACGAGCCTCCCCACCAGCTGAGTTCCATCAAAAAGGTCATCGGCGTGGTGAGCGGCAAGGGCGGCGTGGGCAAAAGCATGACCAGCGCCCTGCTGGCGGTGGAAATGCGCCGCCGGGGCTACCGCGTGGGCGTGCTGGATGCCGACATCACCGGCCCCTCCATCCCCAAGCTGTTCGGCATTCACGGCCGGGCGCTGGGCGATGAGAACGGTATCTGGCCCATCCAGAGCCGCACCGGTATCGACGTGATGAGCGTGAACCTGCTGCTGGAAAACGAAGAGGACCCCGTGGTTTGGCGCGGGCCGGTCATTGCCGGGGCTGTGAAGCAGTTCTGGCAGGAAGTCATCTGGAAGGACGTTGATTTCCTGTTTGTGGACATGCCTCCGGGAACCGGCGACGTGCCCCTGACCGTGTTCCAGACCCTGCCGGTGGACGGTATCGTGGTGGTGACCAGCCCCCAGGAGCTGGTGAGCATGATCGTGGGCAAAGCCGTGAAGATGGCCCAGATGATGAACATCCCCATCCTCGGCGTGGTGGAGAACATGAGCTACCTCGTCTGCCCCGACTGCGGCAAGAAGATCCCCGTCTTTGGCGACAGCCATCTGGAAGAGACCGCCGACAAGTACGGTGTGAAAGTGCTGGCCAAAATGCCGCTGGACCCGCAGCTCACCGCCTGTGCCGACGGCGGCGCCATCGAGACCTACGCGGGCGACGCGCTGGCTCCTGCCGCCGACGCGGTGGCGGCCCTGCTGGGTGACGCCAAATGAAAAAGCGGCCCGGCCTGTGGCGTCAGCTGCGCCAGGGGCTCTCCCCCTTGCTGGTGGTGACCTGGCTGGTGGTGCTGGCCGTGGTGTTCGGTCTCGCCTTTTTCAGCTGGCAGACATTTCTGTAAACAAAAAAGAGCCGCCCGTTCGGGCGGCTCTTTTTTGGTCTCATTCGATGCCGGTGACTTCGTAGCCCGCGTCGGTGACGGCGGCGGTGAGGGTCGCGTCCTCCACCGGGGCGTTCAGTGTGACCTTGGCGCACTTGCCCTCCAGGTCGGCCTTGACGGAGGCCACGCCGGGCACTTCGGCCAGCGCCTTCTCCACCCGGGCGGTGCAGTGGCCGCAGGCCATGCCTTCGATGTGAATGGTTTTCTCGGTCATAACAGATTCTCCTTTCGGCTGCGCGTTTTGTGCGCAGGGTTCGTTCTCTTGGGACAAGCCGGAAACTCCGGCCTGTTTCGGCTTGAAAAAGTTGAGGCGCAGGGCATTGGAGACGACGCACACGCTGGAAAGGCTCATGGCGGCGGCGCCCAGCATGGGGTTGAGCACCAGTCCGAATCCATAGAGCGCACCCGCCGCCACCGGAATGCCGATACTGTTGTAAAAGAAGGCCCAGAACAGGTTCTCCCGGATGTTGCGGATGGTGGCACGGGAGAGGCGCAGGGCATTCACCAGGTCCCACAGATCGCTCTTCATCAGCACCACGTCGGCGCTGTCGATGGCCACATCCGTGCCTGCGCCGATGGCCACGCCCACATCCGCCCGGGTGAGAGCCGGCGCGTCGTTGATCCCGTCGCCCACCATGGCCACCCGGCGGCCCTGCTGCTGCAACGCCCGCACCTGGGCCTCCTTGTCCTGGGGCAGCACCTCGGCCACCACCTGTTCAATGCCCAGGCTGGCCCGGATGGCCTCGGCAGTGCGGGCGTTGTCGCCGGTGAGCATGATGACCTTGAGGCCCATGGCCTGCAGCTGACGGATGGCGGCGGCGCTGGTGGGCTTGACCGGGTCGGCGGCGGCCACCAGGCCCAGCAGTTTTCCGTCAGCGGCAAAGTAGAGGGGCGTTTTGCCCTCCTTCGCCAGCCGCCCGGCCTCGGCGGCGGCCCAGGCGGCGTCCACTTCCTGCTCCTCCATCAGGCGCAGGTTGCCCGCCAGGCACGCCCGGCCGTCCACCACGGCCCGCACGCCCCGGCCGAGCAGAGCTTCAAACTGTTCGGCTTCGGGCAGAGGCATGTCCCCCGCGGCGGCCAGGATGGCCTCCGCCAGCGGGTGTTCGCTGGACTTTTCCAGTGCGGCGGCCAGACGCAGCAGTTCTGTTTTGTCCACACCGGGGGCAGCCAGCAGATCGGTGACGGCGGGCTTGCCCTCGGTGATGGTGCCGGTCTTGTCCAACACCACGGTGTCGATTTTATGGGCGTTTTCCAGCGCCTCGGCGTTCTTGTAAAGAATGCCCATCCGCGCGCCTTTGCCCGTGCCCACCATGATGGCCACCGGGGTGGCGAGGCCCAGCGCACAGGGGCAGCTGATGACCAGCACCGAGATGGCCCGGGCCAGGGCAAACTCCATGGTCTGCCCCAGCGCCAGCCAGACGCCGAAGGAGACCAGCGCAATGGCGATGACCACCGGCACGAACACGCCGCTGACCTTGTCCGCCAGCTTGGCGATGGGGGCCTTGGTGGCTCCTGCGTCCTGCACCAGAGCGATGATCTGGGCGAGGGTGGTGTCCTGCCCCACCTTCTCCGCCCGGAAGGTGAAGCTGCCGGAACGGTTGATGGAGGCGGCGATGACCCGCGCGCCGGGGGCTTTTTCCGCCGGAATGCTCTCGCCGGTAACGGCGGACTCATCCACGCTGGACAGGCCGGTGAGCACCGTGCCGTCCACCGGGATACGCATGCCCGGCTTGATGACCACCGTGTCACCCACGGCCACTTCTTCTGCGGGGATCTCTGTTTCCACGCCGCTGCGCAGCACCAGCGCGGTGTCGGGGGCCAGGTCCATCAGCGCCCGGATGGCCGCCCCGGTGCGGCCTTTGGCCCGGGCTTCCAGAAATTTGCCCAGGGTGATGAGGGTGAGGATGGTGCCCGCTGACTCAAAATAGAGGTCCATGCGATAGCGGTCCACCAATTCCATGTCCCCTGTGCCAAGGCCCCAGCCAATGCGGTAGAGGGCGAACAGACCGTAGACCACGGCGGCAGCGCTGCCCAGGGCGATGAGGCTGTCCATGTTGGGGCTGCGGTGCCACAGGCTCTTGAAGCCCACCGCGTAGAACTTGCGGTTCACATACAGAATGGGCAGGACCAGCAGAAACTGGGTGAGGGCAAAGATCACCGCGCCCTCCCGCCCGTGGAAAAAGGCGGGCAGCGGCAGGCCCATCATGTGGCCCATGGAAACGTACATCAAAGGGATAAGAAACGCCAGGGACACTGCCAGGCGCTTTTTCATGCTTCGCAGTTCCGCCTCGGCGGGGTCCTCTCCTGCAGGGGCGGCTTTGGCGGGCGCGGGTTTGCCCGCCGGGGCCGCGGGGCTTGCTCCGTAGCCCGCCTTTTCCACCGCGGCGCAGATGTCCGCCTCGGTGACGGCGGCCTCGTCGTATTCCACCTGCATGGAGTTGGCCAGCAGGTTCACCTGGGCGGCGTCCACGCCGTCCAGCTTGTTCACCGCTCGCTCCACCGCCGCCGAGCAGGCGGCGCAGCTCATGCCGGTGACGTCAAACTTTTGTTTCATCCTTCGGTTCTCCTTCGCATTCACAGCAGCAGCCCGGTGCGGCGGGTGCGCCAAACAGTTTCTTCAGCCGCCGGGCCTGGCTCTCCAGCTGTTCCGCCGCTTCGGCCTGCCCCTGGGCCCGCCGGGTGGCGGCAAAACTGGTGAGGGTGTGGTCCAGCGCGGCCAACTGTGCGGCAAGCGTGGTCTCCTCCAGCCGGGCGGCGCCGGAAAGGTCCCCCATCCGCCGCAGGATGTCTGCCCGCAGACCCAAGCCCTCCTGGTTGCAGCTGGGCAGGTTGCCCAGCGCCTCCAGCGCGCGGTCAAACTGGCCCTTATCTGCATAGAGGCGGGCCAGCATGCGCCAGGCGGCGCGGCGCTGCTCCTCTTCGGGCAGTTCCACCGCCCGTTCAAAGAGTTCGGCGGCAGTGTTCCGCAGTTCCTCCCGGGCGGTTTCGTTCTGTGCCTTATCGCCAAAGCCCGCCAGCAGAAAACCCAGCCGGAACCGCAGGTTCAAATCGCCGGGATATTCCCGCAAACGCTGGCGGCAGAACTCCAGCGCATTTCGCCAGTCGCCGCTCTCAAACAGCGCCCAGGGCGTTTTGCACACAGTATCAATTTCTTCGGCGGAAAGCTCCGGCCGAAAGCCCAACAGCTCGTCGGCGCTGCAGCCCAGCGCCCTCGCCAGCGGGCAGAGCAGGGCCACGTCCGGCAGCGCGCCGCCGGTCTCCCACTTGCTCACCGCCGCGCTGCTGACCCCCAGCTGGGCCGCCAGCTGCCCCTGGGTCAGGCCTTTCGCCCGCCGCAGCCGCTGTACCGTTTCGCCGATGGCGTTCATCTTTGCCACGCCCCTTTCTCTTTTTCATCTTACCACGGTGTTCCCCCGGGCACAATGGAGCTGTTTTCAAACCAACAAGTAATTTTTTCAACCATTGTTTGAATCATGCAACAAAAAGGCGCGGACTGAAATTCAGCCCGCGCCTTTCTTTGGGTTGCGGTTTTATCAGGTGTCCTGCAGCTCGCCGCGGCTGGCGGCTTTCAGGTAGGCGTTGATGAAGCCGTCCAGATCGCCGTCCATCACAGCCTGCACGTTGCCATTTTCAAAACCGGTGCGGTGGTCCTTCACCAGCGTGTAGGGCATGAACACATAGCTGCGGATCTGGTGGCCCCAGGCGATCTCCTTCTGGACGCCCTTGATGTCGCTGATCTTGTCCAGGTGCTCCTGCTCCTTGATCTGGTACAGCTTGGAAGCCAGCATTTTCATCGCGGTGTCGCGGTTCTGGAACTGGCTGCGTTCGGTCTGGCAGCTGACCACAATGCCGGTGGGCTTGTGGATCAGGCGCACCGCGCTGGAGGTCTTGTTGATGTGCTGGCCGCCCGCGCCGGAGGAGCGGAAGACCTGCATTTCGATGTCCTCGGGGCGAATCTCCACCTGAATGCTGTCGTCCATTTCGGGCATAACTTCCAGGCTGGCGAAGCTGGTCTGGCGGCGGCTCTGGCTGTCGAAGGGGGAAACGCGCACCAGCCGGTGCACGCCGTTCTCGCCTTTCAGCAGGCCGTAGGCGTTGGGGCCTTCCACCATGATGGAAGCGCTCTTGAGGCCGGCCTCGTCGCCGTCCTGATAGTCCAGGGTGCTCACCTTGAAGCCGTGAGCGGTGCCCCAGCGGTTGTACATGCGGAACAGCATGTCCGCCCAGTCCTGCGCCTCGGTGCCGCCGGTGCCGGCGTGGAAGGTGAGGATGGCGTTGTTCTTGTCGTACTGGCCGCTGAGCAGGGTGATGAGCTGCAGCTCATCCACGGCCTTTTCCACCTCGTTCACCGCGGTTTCTGCCTCGGGAATGAGGGAGGGGTCGTTCTCCTCCTCGCAAAGCAGAAGCATGGTGTCCGCGTCGTCGCACAGGGTCTTGAGTTTGGAATAGCGCTCCAGCTTGCCCTTCAGGGCGCTCATCTCGCTGAACACCTTGCCGCTGGCCTCGGTGTCGTCGTAGAAGCCGGGCATGGTCATCTTGTGCTCCAGCTCGGCCACCCGCTTTTCGCTGGCGGTGATGGCCAGCGCGTCGCCCAGCTCCGCGGTGGCCTGCCGAAGCTCGCCCATCTGCATTTTCAGTTCGTCAATGGTGATCATAGTGCAATTCCCTTCTGTGTGCTCTAAACATATCCCATAGTAGTATAGCCGAAAGCCGGCCCAAAGTAAAGGGTTTTGCGCCCCTCTCCATTTGCATTTTAGCCCCGTTTGCGCTACAATAGCAACAAATACCGTCTGCCGGCCCAGAGGCCGGCGAAAAGGAGTTTTTATGGCTGATTACACCGGCTGCAAGTGCCCTGTCTGTCAGCAGCCTTTCACCGAAAAGGACGATGTGGTGGTCTGCCCTGAGTGCGGCGCCCCGTATCATCGGGATTGTTATCAAAAAAACGCCGGGTGCCTCTTTGCCGACCGGCACGGCGCCGGCTTTGAATGGAAGCCCGCGCCCGGCGAAATGCCGAACCGGGACGCCTCCGCCGCCGGGTCAGAGATTTCCTGCCCTGCCTGCGGCGCAATGAACCCGGCGGGCGGGCTGTTCTGCGAGAGCTGCGGCGCGCCCCTGCGCACCGGCGGCCCGCGGTATGCGCCCGGCAGCGGCCCGGCCGCCTCCGGTCCCGCTTCCTACGGGCCGGACACCGCCCCCCAGTATGACCCCTATGCCGGGGCACGGCAGACTGCCCCGGGGCAGCTGCACCCGGAGGATGACCTGGGCGGCGTGAAAGCGCGGGACTGGGCGGCTTTTCTGGGGCCTAACGCGGGCTATTATCTGATGAATTTCAAGCGGATGACGGTGACCGGCCAGAAGCTGGCTGTTTCTTTTTCCGCCTTCTTCTTCGGGCCGTTCTACTTCTTCTACCGCAAAATGTGGCTGCCCGCCGCCATTTTCCTGACGCTGGACGTATTCGGCGCCTACATTCCCCAGCTGCTGCAGTTTCTCGTGCTGGCGGAAAGCCCCCTGGTGGCCGGGCTGAATCTGGACGTCTTTTCCACCGTGCTGAACGTGCTGCGGGTGGTGAATCTTGCCGTTCAGTTCACCGAAGGGCTGTTCGCGGTTTACTGGTACCGCCGGATCGGCGAAAAGCGCATTGCCCGTGTGCTGCAAAGCTGCTCTCCCGCCGAAGCCCCTGCGGCGCTGGCCAAGGAAGGCGGCGTAAGCCTGGCCGCCCTGATCGTGAGCCTCTCGGTGGTGCTGGGCCTTTACATCATGCTCTCCTTCATGGCGCTGGCGCCCCTGATGGCCGCGCCGATGGCGGGCCTGGCTGTTTGAGGCAAAAAATCCCTTCAAAACCGTCAAACAGCGGTTGACAGCCGCCCGTTTGATTGGTATAATGAATTGCTGCCCTTTAAAAGGGTGGCTATCCTTGCCCCGCAAGGGGCCATATGTCCAAAAGGAGGTGCACAGAAATGGCAAAGTACGAGACCATGCTGGTTACCAGCGCCGCGCTCGATGAGGAGGCTTCCGCCGCTCTGATCGGCAAGTTCAAGAGCCTGATCGAGGCGAATGGTACCATCGATTCTGTTGATGATTGGGGCAAACGCCGCCTGGCCTACCCCATCAACGACGAGGAAGAGGGCGTGTACACTGTGATCAAGTTCACCAGTGAGCCCGCGTTCCCCGCCGAGCTGGATCGCGTTTACAAGATCACCGACGGCGTTCTCCGCACGATGATCGTGGCCGAAGCCGAGTAAGGAGGCCAACCAATGCTGAATGTTGTAGCTTTGATGGGCCGGCTGGTGGCCGACCCCGAACTGCGCCACACCCCCCAGGGCGTGAGCGTGACCACCTTCACCATTGCGGTGGATCGCAGCTTCGTGCGCCAGGGTGAACAGCGGCAGGCCGATTTCATCGACATCGTCTGCTGGCGTTCCAGCGCCGAGTTCGTCTGCAAGTATTTCCAGAAGGGTTCCCTGATCGCCGTGAACGGCAGCATTCAGACCCGGACCTATCAGGACAAGAACGGCAACAACCGCAAGGCGTTTGAGATCGTGGCCGACAACGTTCACTTCGCCAGCAGCAAGTCTGGCGGCAACCCCGGCACCGGCAGCTACGCGCCCCGGCAGGAAGTTCCCCGCGAGGCGGCCCAGGAGGCCCCCAGCTACTCCGCCGGCAGCAATGAGGATTTTGCTGTGATCGACGACGGCGAGGATCTTCCGTTCTAACGAATCGAATTCTAACAGGAGGTAACCAGCCATGGCTTTTGAGAAGACCGAAGGCCGGCCCCAGCGCCCTGTGCGCCGCGGCCGCAAGAAGGTCTGCAGCTTTTGTGTAGACCGTGTGGAGCACATCGACTACAAGGATGTTGCCCGCCTGCGCAAGTATGTCAGCGAGCGTGCGAAGATCATTCCCCGCCGCGTGACCGGCACCTGCGCCTTCCATCAGCGGGAGCTGACCGTCGCGATCAAGCGCGCCCGTCATGTTGCCCTGATGCCCTACGTGAGCGATTGATGTTCACCCAAACGCCCCTGCCCTTCGCGGCGGGGGCGTTTTTCTCTGCTGTTTTGCGGATGGGCGCCGCTCTTCCCTTCCCTTGCAAAAAACACGGCCCTGCGGGATGTTTCCTGCAGGGCCGTGTTTTTTGTTTTATGCTGCGGGCGGTGCGCTGGGGCTGGGCGAAGGCGTCGGTTCAGGGGTCGGCTCCGGCGTGGGCTCGGGCGGATTGATGACCACCCGCTCCTTCGCGATATAAACGTTCACCGTCACCTCGTTCACATCAATGAAGGTGCCCGCCTCAATGTCAGTGCGCACCACACAGTCACTGGCATAATCGCCGTTGTTCTCGATCATAAAGAAGCTGGCTTTGATGTTGTTGGCCGCCAGTTCCTTTTCGGCGCTCTCCCGGGTGAAGCCGATGATATTGGGCATTTCCACCTTTTCGGGGCCCTTGCTGATGACCAGCTCGATCAGCGGCTGCTGGTCGGTGGTGGTGGTTCCTTCCTCCGGGCTCTGGTCGATGACCACGCCCTGGGCGTAATCGGAACTGTATTCCTGCGCCACAATGGCAAACCGGTAGTTGGCGCTGAACTGCGGATCGCTTTGCAGCTGGCTGTAGGTGTAGCCGGTGAAGTCCGGCACCAGCACCGTCTCGGGCGCGGCACTGCTGGCCGGCTGGCTGACGCTGGTGATCGGCTGGCTGCTCTCCCGCCCCAGAATGCTCCAGAGCAGCAACGCAAACAGCACCGCGATGACCACCAGGCTGCCCGCAAGCAGGCTCTTGCCGCTGACGGCCCATTCCCGCCGGGGCTGGCTGAGGCTCTCCGCCGCACGGGCGCTCATCAACGAGCCCATCAGTTCCGGCACGTTCTGGATCCGCCGGGCGGGTTCCATTTCCAACGCGTGCTCCAGCACGGCGGACACATGTCCCGGCACCGACGGCTCCAGCTGCTGGGCGGCGGCCAGGCTGTCGCTTACCAGCCGCTGACGGGCACTCACCGGGGCCTGGCCGGTGACCAGGCGGAAGAATACGGCGGCAAGGCCGTACACGTCGGTATAACGCCCCTCAAACTCGGCGGCGGAATACTGTTCCGGCGCAGAATATCCCTCATAAAGACAGCTTTTCAGTTCGCTGCCCTCGGTGCGCAGGCCCAGTGTGCCGTAACCGCACAGGCGTGCGGTGCCGCCGCCGGTGAGCAGGATATTATCCGGAGAAATGCCCCGGTGGATCAGCCCCGCTTTGTGCAGGGCCGCCACGCCTTCCATGACCGACTGCATCATGCTGCGGGCCTGGGCCGCCGGGATACAGCCCGGATGTTCGCTGAGATAATGGCTCAGGGTCTCGCCGTCCACCTGTTCCAGCACGGCATAGGCCGTGTTGTTCGCCTCCACAACGTCCAGCACAGCGGCCAGGCCGGTGGTGGGGGTAATGCGCATGATACTGCGGTACAGATCCGCAAAATCCATGCGGGTGGTCTTGAACAGCACCTCCTTGCCCTCTTTGGGCAGGATGGCGCCGGCAGTGTCGCGCCCTTCGCTGAGGGTCACCGGGAAATACTCCTTCAAAATCACCCGCACGCCGCCGCTGTTTTCCAGCGCGGCATACATCACGCCCTCACCGTCGGTGGAGATATGCCGTCCCACGGTGTAGCGTCCTGCCAGCAAGCTGGCATAGGCCAGGGTGCCGGGCGGATTGATGTTTCGCAGGCTCTTGTCGCAAAACGGGCACTGCTCTTTGCCCTGTTCCACCCGGGAAAGGCAGTGGGGGCAGAGAATGACGTCGGCCATGGCCATCGCCTCCTTTTCAGTGAAAAGCGCCCGCCGCCCCCCGAAACGGGTCGGACGGACAGGCGCCTAAACTCGCCCGCTGACGGGCGCGGAGGAACCGAAACTCAGCGGTCCAGGTCCTCTTCGTTTTCCAGATTGTGCCAGGTGTTCTGCACGTCGTCGTCATCGTCCAGCGCGTCCAGCAGTTTGGCCATCAGCTTCTGGTTGTCCTCATCGGTGATGGCAGTGGTGGTGGCGGGCACCATCTCCACCTCGGCGGAGATGAAGCTGTAGCCCTTGTCCTCCAGAGCCTGACGCACGTCGGAGAAGCTGTCGGGGTCGCAGGTGACCTCCACCACATCATCGCCCATGTCGAAGTCCTCGGCGCCGGCGTCGAAGCAGTCCTCCATGACCTTCTCCTCGTCCAGGCCCTCGCCGTCCAGCACGATGACGCCCTTCTGGGTGAACATGAAGCTGACGCAGCCCATGTTGCCCAGGTTGCCGCCAAACTTATCGAAGTAGTGGCGCAGGTTGGCCGCGGTACGGTTGCGGTTGTCGGTGAGGGTCTCCACCATCATGGCCACGCCGCAGGGGCCGTAGCCTTCATAGGTGATGGCTTCGTAGTTGTCCTTTTCGCCGCCCTCGGCGCGCTTGATGATACGCTGGATGTTGTCGTTGGGCACGTTCAGGCTCTTGGCCTTGGCGATCAGATCCCGCAGCTTGCTGTTGGAGTTGGGGTCGGCGCCGCCGGCCCGCACCGCCACCGCGATCTCACGGCCCACTTTGGTGAAGATCTTGGCTTTCTGGCCGTCGGTCTTCTCCTTCTTGCGCTTGATGTTGTTCCATTTGCTGTGTCCGGACATATTCGGATTCCTCCTATTACATCTTGGGCCATTTTTGCCCAAACAATTGCCAGTAACTAAATAATTTTATCATATCCCGCCGGGGATGGCAAGGGGGCGGCCGGCTGTACAAGCCGATTCGCCGTCTGTTTGCGCGGTTTTGCAGCAGTGCTTCAGAAGTTCAGCTCCATGTTCACCGACTTTTCGCTAAAGCCGTATTCCCGGTAGAGTTTCATCGCCCGCGCATTCAGTGCGTTCACCTGCAGCTCCAGGCCGCAGCAGCCCCGCTGCCGTGCAATGGCCTTGCACTCATCCAGCAGCCGGCGGCCGACGCCACGGCCACGATGGGCTTCGTCCACCGCGATGGAGTCGATGTAAAAGGTCTTGCGCTCCATCTTCACGGGGCCGCCCGTCTGCCGCTCCCGGTAGATGACAACGCCGGCGACCGCCCCGTTTTCTTCCCACACCAGCGCATGGCCGCCGCGCACCAATTCATCAAAATAGTCCGGCGGCAGCACCACAACGCCGGCGCGGTAAACGTCCGGCCGCCAGCCGGCATGCAGGTCCTGCACCTGCTCCATAATGGCCTCCACGGCTTCATAGTCGTTGACAGCTGCGTTTCTTATCATCGCTTTTATCTCCCTGTCACTTGAGGTTGCGCAGCGCCTTGGGGTAGTGATTCTTCACCCGGCCGCCGCTCACCTTGCCGCCGCCCAAGGGCAGGCCGTCCACCAGCACGGCGCACCAGCCATTCTTCGCGGTGACCGCCTCGATCTCCTCGCCCCGCAGCCAGGCTTCGGTGCGCGCGTCGCCCAGGGTCAGTTCTTCCCGGTTCTCGCAGTCCGCGCCATAAGCCATGAACAGGTGATGGTCCGGCTCAAAGCGGCCCTTCTGCGCCCGGCCCAGCGTTACGCCGCAGCGGGCGATGTTCAGTTTGAGGCCCTCTCCCTGCCATGCGGGCGGAGGCAGGAACAGCCTCTCCCCTGCCGCCTGCGTGTTCCGGTCTTTGAGCGCCGGGAAATACTCCGCCGCAAAGGCCAGCCACTCGGCGCAGGGTTTCGCCGGGCGGGCGGGTTTTACCCGCCGGGGCGTGGAGATGGCAGCCTCCGGGCTTTTCCGAAGCTTCGCCATAAAGTGGCCCTCCCCTCCCTGTGCGGGCCAGATACGCCGGGTCTTTTCCGACGGGAAGGGATGGTCACCGCAGCGGTTTTCTTCGCCGGGTGCGCCGAAGGAAACGCCGCAGTCCAGCAGCTCAAACTCCGGGTGCCGGGCCAGAAAATGTCCGATCTGGCCTTCGTCCTCCTCGGGCGCGAAGGTGCAGGTGGAATAGACCAGAATGCCGCCGGGGGCCAGCGCCGCCGCTGCGTTTTCCAGGATCTCCGCGCCCAGGGCAGCACACCGGGCCACCAAAGCCTGGCTGTGCTGGGCCACCGCCTGGGGTTCTTTTCGGAACATACCCTCGCCGGAACAAGGCGCGTCCACCAGCACCCGGTCAAACCAGCCGGGAAGGGCCGCCGCAAGACAGGCGGTGTCGCCGGTGGTGATGACGGAATTCACGGGGCCCATCCGCTCCAGATTGCTCATCAGCGCCTGGGCACGGGCAGGCTCGTATTCGTTGCTCACCAGCACGCCCTGCCCTTCCAGCGCCGCCGCCAGCTGGCTGCTCTTGCCGCCGGGGGCGGCGCACATATCCAGCACCCGCTGGCCGGGCTGCACTTCCAGCAGCGCCGCGGGAGCGCTGGCCGAGGGCTCCTGCAGATAGAAAGCTCCCGCATGATGATAAGGGTGCTTGCCCAGGCGCAGCTCGCTGTCCCCCAGCACCAGGCCGCTCGGGCAGAAGGGAGAGGGCGTCAATGGCACGTCCAGCCGCTGGGCCAGCCACTCGGGGGTGCAGCGCAGGCCGTTCACCGTCAGGCCCCGTGCCGGGCCCCCGGGCGCGTTGAACAGTTCGTCGAACCGGGCACCCAGCAAAGCCCGTTCCCTTGTTTCAAAATATTCCGGGTACATACTTCCACCGCCTTTGCATAACCGCCCCAAACCGGGACAGAATAGGAACGAAGGGGCCGACAGACAGCCGCCCCTGTTATGGAAAGGAGACTATCATCATGGACAACCGCAACACCAAGACCAGCAGCCAGAATGCCAAGACCACTTCTCAGAACGACAAGACCGGCGCCAAGAACATGGTCCCGAACCCTGTGAACGCCAAGACCACCAACACCGCGAAGAACAGCGCCAAGAACTGCATGGGCGGCAAAGGCACCAAATAACCAGCGCCCTGAACACACACGGGGGCCGGACGGGATGAACCGCCCGGCCCCCGCTTTTTGCGTTCTCCGTGCTTATTCCTCAGGCTTTTCCAGCGGGTCAAATCCCGCCCACAATGCCTCGAACAGTTCCTCGATCCGTGCGGTCTGCCCGGTGAGGTACAGCCAGCCCAGCAGCGCCTCAAAACCAGTGGAGGCGCGGTACTCCTGGGGCGTGGCGTGTTTCGCCACGGTGGCCTTGCTGGCGTTGCGCCCACGGCGCAGCACCGCCTGTTCCGCCTCGGTGAGCAGAGGCTCAATGACCTCCAGCGCCTTGCATTGGCCTTTGGCAGATACATACTTCACGCACACGGCGTGCAGTTTGCCGGGAGTGAGCCGGGTGCGCTCCACCAGCCGGCGGCGCACCAGCAGCTCCAGCACGCCATCCCCCACAAAGGCAAGGTTCAGCGGCGACTGCTCGTGGATGTCCACCGGCGATTCGCTCTCCAGATACAAATGTTCCAGCTCCTTTTCGCGCGCGGTATGCGCCGCACGCCATGAATCAGAAGATATAATCGAATTCGTACTCACCGATCTTGATGGTGTCGTCCTCCTGCACGCCCTGAGCCACCAGGTCGTTCAGGATACCGCTGTCACCAAGCTGACGCTGGAAATACTGCAGGCTCTCGTAGTCGTCCACATCGCTGCCCGCCAGAATGCGTTCCAGCCAGGGCGCGTCGATGGAGAACTCGTGTTCGCCGGTCTTTTCGATGGTATAGCTGCGCTCGCCCACCGGCACCGCCTGAGGCACATATTCTGCCTCGAAGGTCTGCACGGGAGGCAATGCCTGCAGCTTCTCCCACACCAGGCCGGGCAGGGTCCTGAGGCCCTGGTTCGCCGCGGCGGAGATGGGCAGGAACACAAGGCCCTTGCCCTCGATGTAGGCGCGGAACGCCTCGATCTGCTCCTCAGTAGCGATGTCGCACTTGTTGCCCAGAACGATCTGCGGCCGTGCCGCAAGTTCAGGGCTGAAATTCTCAAGCTCCGCGTTGATCTTCTCGAAATCCTCCACGGGGTCGCGGCCCTCGCAGCCGGAAACATCCACCACATGCAGCAGCAGACGGCAGCGCTCCACATGGCGCAGGAAGTCGTGGCCCAGGCCCACGCCCTCGCTGGCGCCCTCGATGAGGCCGGGGATGTCGGCGGCCACAAAGCTCTGCTCCGGACCCACACGCACCACGCCCAGCACCGGGGACAGAGTGGTGAAATGATAGTTGGCGATTTTGGGCTTCGCCGCGCTGATGACGCTGATGAGGGTGGATTTGCCCACGTTGGGGAACCCGATCAGGCCCACATCGGCGATCAGTTTGAGTTCCAGGCGTACCTCGAACTCCTGGCCGGGCAGGCCAGGCTTGGCAAACTTGGGGATCTGACGGGTGGGGGTGGCAAAATGGGTGTTGCCCCAGCCGCCCCGGCCGCCCTTGGCCACCACCACCGGCTCGTTGCCGGAGATATCTGCCATCACCAGACCGGTGTTCGCCTCTTTCACCAGAGTGCCGCGGGGCACGCGAATGATGAGATCCGGCGCGTTTTTGCCGGTGCAGCGGGCGGCGCCGCCGTTCTGGCCGGCTTCAGCCACATACTTGCGCTTGTAGCGGAAGTCCATCAGGGTGGAGAGGTTGTCGTCGGCCACAAAGACCACATTGCCGCCCCGGCCGCCGTCGCCGCCGTCGGGGCCGCCGGCCGCAACGAACTTCTCGCGGTGGAAACTCACCGCGCCGTCGCCGCCTTTGCCGGCCTTGATGGTGATCTTGGCCACATCTACAAACATGGACATGTTGTTCTCCTTATTTCTTGCGCCGCCGCAGGCGGCAGGCTGTTTTGCTCACAGTATGCCCGGCACGCGGGGCGCTTAACACCAGAAAAGCCGCAGGGGCTGGCCCCTGCGGCTTTGCAAACCATTACTGGCGGACGCTGACCTTCTTGCGGTCGCGGCCCATACGCTCAAAGCTGACCTTGCCGTCAACCAGGGCGAACAGGGTGTCGTCGCTGCCCTTGCCCACGTTCTCACCGGGATGAATGTGGGTGCCACGCTGACGAACCAGAATGTTGCCGGCCAGCACGAACTGACCGTCGGCGCGCTTGACGCCCAGACGCTTGGACTCGGAATCGCGGCCGTTCTTGGTAGAACCTACGCCTTTTTTATGTGCCATTGTGTTACACCTCCATTACTTAACCGTTGATAGCGGTGATCTCGACCTTGGTGTAGGGCTGACGATGGCCCATACGGCGGGCGCTGCCCTTCTTGGGACGATAGGTGATGATGTTCAGCTTCTTGCCCTTGCCGTTCTTGACGACCTTGGCTTCCACGCTGGCGCCCTCCACATTGGGAGCACCCACTTTGGTGTCGCCTTCGCCGCCCACAGCCAGGACGTTCTCGAACTTGACGGTGGAACCTTCCTCGGCGTTCAGCTTCTCAACGAAGACCACGTCGCCCTTCTGGACGCGGTACTGCTTGCCACCGGTAACGATGATCGCGTACATAGTTTTTGCCTCTCTTATATAAGTCTCGCTGGACGATAAGGCGGGTGAATGTTGCACACCTCTTAGCTGCCCAAACCATGCGGCTTTAATACTATACCACAAACGTCCGCCGATTGCAAGAGCTTTTTGAGGCAACGCATGGATTTTTTGCCTGTTTCAAGCCATTTTTCGGTCATGCGCGCCCGCTGAAAGCATGCCGGAGCAGGCTGGTCTGTCACTCGGCCAGCACAAGCGCTTCCAGCTCCGCTACATCCTGCAAAAAAAGATCGGCATTCTTTTGCATAAAGCTGCGGATCCCTTCCACCTCGCAGCCCCAGCCAGCAAAAGCGAAGGGTACACCGCAGCTTTTTGCCATCTGCCAGCCGGGTTTGAGGTCGTCCACCATCAGCAGCCGCCGGGGTTCGAGGGAAAACCGCGCCATGATCTGTTCCAGCGGCCAGGGTGCTGGCTTGCGTTTGTCCGCGCCCAGCTCCCAGCCAAAAACCAGATCCGGCTCAAAGCCGAAGTGCTGCCGGTAGTCCCGCCGGATGGTCTCCTCACTGGAATGACTTGCCACGCACACCAAGCCCCCCTGCCGGCGGTAGCGGCCCAGAAACTGTTCCATTCCATCAAAGGCCGGCGGAACATGGGCGGCAGACCAGGCGCGCCAGCCAGCCTCCTGCTGTTCCATCTCCCGGGGGGTGAAATGCAGGATGTCCCGGCACATGGCTTCAAAGCCGGGGTCAAAGTTGTAGGCAATGAACTGCTCCAGCGTCCAGTGCACATCCGGCCGCAGGGCCTGCAATGTTTTGACAAATGCCGGATAGTGGATGGTCGGTGTGCTGCGCACCACAGTATCGTCGTGATCCAGCACAAGGCATGGGAATTTGAGCATAGCACTCCGCGCCTCCTTTTACCCTTTTATCATCGCACAATAGCGCCCAAAAGAAAAGCCTTTTTTGCGCGGCAGGGCACACTTTCCCTCCCTCAGAAGCACACGCCGAGCGCAAAGGGCAAGACCCGGCAGGGAGGGGCAAAACCCCGTCATGGAAAAAAGAAAAGGGCCCCTGCCGTTTGGCAAGGGCCCTGAAAATGGGCAAAGAGAAAGCCGGCACCTACCTATTTTCCCAGGTCGT
>NHCFR05603__coassemble_386_pt1 | contig 36284 bp, 37 predicted proteins | sample NHCFR05603__metabat2_low_PE_044 | metagenome-assembled genome bin NHCFR05603 | reverse complement strand
TGACACTTCGGGTATGAACCGAATGCTCTAGCCAACTGAGCTATACCGCCATATTCAGCTACGCCCTTCTGAAAGGCGCTTTTATATTATACTGAATGAAGAGGGGCTTGTCAATACTTTTTTGCTGGAAAAAGACGGCGGCGGCAGGATTTTCCCGCCGCCGCCGTGCTGCGCGCTTTTTTTACTTTGCTTCGGGTACCAGAAGCTCCTTGCCGCCCATGTAGGGGCGCAGGACCTCGGGGATTTTCACCGTGCCGTCCGCCTGGAGGTTGTTCTCCAGGAAGGCGATCAGCATGCGCGGAGGCGCCACGCAGGTGTTGTTCAGGGTGTGAGGCAGGTAGTTGCGGCCGTCCTCGCCCTTCACACGAATTTTCAGCCGGCGGCTCTGGGCCTCGCCCAGGTTGGAGCAGCTGCACACCTCGAAGTACTTCTTCTGGCGGGGGCTCCAGGCCTCGATGTCGCAGCTCTTGACCTTCAGGTCCGCCAAATCGCCGGAGCAGCACTCCAGCTGGCGCACGGGGATGTCCAGGCTGCGGAACAGCTCCACGCTGTTGCGCCACATCTTCTCGTACCAGTCCATGCTCTCCTCCGGTTTGCAGAGCACGATCATCTCCTGCTTCTCAAACTGGTGGATACGGTAAACGCCCCGTTCCTCCAGGCCGTGGGCGCCCTTTTCCTTGCGGAAGCAGGGGCTGTAGCTGGTGAGGGTCAGGGGGAGCTTCGCCTCGGGGATGATCTGATCCACAAAGCGGCCGATCATGGTGTGCTCGCTGGTGCCGATGAGGTAGAGGTCCTCGCCCTCGATCTTGTACATCATGGCGTCCATCTCGGGGAAGCTCATAACGCCCTGCACCACCGCGCCGTGCATCATAAAGGGCGGGATGACGTAGGTGAAGCCCTTGTTGATCATAAAGTCGCGGGCGTAGGCCAGCACCGCCTCGTGCAGGCGGGCGATGTCGCCCAGCAGGTAGTAGAAGCCGTTGCCGGCCACACGGCGGGCGCTGTCCAGATCGATGCCGCCGAAGCTCTCCATGATCTCGGTGTGGTAGGGAATGTCAAACTCCGGAACCACGGGCTCGCCGAAGCGCTGCACTTCCACGTTGCAGCTGTCGTCCGGGCCGATGGGCACAGAGGGGTCGATCATGTTGGGGATGACCAGCATGATGTCGCGGATCTCGCCTTCCAGCTTCTCCTCCTCGGCCTCCAGCTCCGCCAGGCGCTGGGCCTGGGCGGTCACCTTGGCCTTGGCCGCCTCGGCCTGGGCCAGCTTGGAGGGGTCCTTCTTGGCCTGGCCCATCAGCATGCCCACCTGCTTGGAGAGGGTGTTGCGCTCGGCGCGCAGGGCGTTGGCCTCGGTCATCACCGCGCGGTTTTTGGCGTCCAGCTCGATGACCTTGTCCACCAGAGGCAGTTTCTGCTCCTGGAATTTCTTTTTGATGTTCTCCTTCACGGCGTCGGGATTTTCCCGCACAAATCGAATGTCCAGCATGTCGCTACTCCCCTTTTACTTGTTTTCTTCCTTATTGTAGCCGCCCAGCAGATTCGCAAAGGCGCTCAGCTGCTCGTCCGAGTAAAAGTGCACCGTCAGGCTGCCCTGACCGTTTTTGTAGTCCACCTTTACCTCGCTGCCCAGCACTTGGCGCAGGGCATATTCCACCTCGCCCGCCAGCGCAGGGCGCAGAGGCTGGGGTTTGGCCGGTTTTTCCGGCTTTACCAGTTTTTTGCACAGCGCCTCGGTCTGGCGCACGTTCAGGTTCTGGCCCACCACCGCTTCGGCGGCCTGGCTCTGCAGCGCCGCGTCCGGCAGGCCCAGCAGCACCTTGGCATGGCCGGTGGAGAGCTTGCCCTCCTTCAAAAAGGCCAGCACATCGTCGGGCAGGTTCAGAAGGCGCAGGCTGTTGGCTATCGCGCTGCGGCTCTTGCCGATCTTCTGGGCCGTCTGCTCCTGGGTCAGCTCGCACCGCTCCATCAGCTGGCGGTAGCCCATGGCCTCCTCCACCGGGTCCAGATCTTCACGCTGGAGGTTCTCGATGAGGGCCAGCTCCATGGCCTCGGCGTCGGTGACGTCCTTGATGACCACCGGCACTTCGGAAAGGCCCGCCAGCCGCGCGGCCCGCCAGCGGCGCTCGCCGGCGATGATTTTATAGGCGCCTCCGGCCGCAGCCCGCACCGCAATGGGCTGCAAAAGGCCATGGCGGGCAATGCTGTCCGCCAGTTCGGAGAGGGCCTGCTCGTCGAAGTCCTTGCGGGGCTGGTCCTTGTCCGGCTCGATCTCCCGCAGAGGCAGGGTGCTCACCGGGCCGCCCACGTCACGGGCGGCGTCCTCAAAGAGGCTTTCCAGCCCGCGGCCGAGCCCCCCTTTTTTTACTGCCATCCTTTCCTCCCCCTTTTCACCGGTTGTTTGCAAGGAATTCTTTGGCCATTTCCATGTAGGCCTCGCACCCCTTGCTCACCGGGTCGTAGTAATTGATGGGCATGCCGAAGCTGGGCGCTTCGGAAAGCCGCACGTTCCGGGGCACGGTGGTCTTGTAGACCTTGTCCCCGAAGAACTTTTTCACCTGCTCCACCACCTGCAGCGTCAGATTGAGCCGCCCGGCGTACATGGTGAACACCACGCCCTCGATTTCAAGATAGTGGTTGTACATCTTGCGCACGGTTTTGAGGGTGCTCATCAGCTCGGACAGGCCCTCCAGGGCGTAGAACTCGCACTGGATGGGGATGAGCACCGAATCGCAGGCGCACAGGCCGTTGAGGGTGAGCAGATCGAGGCTGGGCGGGCAGTCGATGAAGATGAAGTCGTAATTGCCGGCCACCTGGGCCAGCGCCTGCCGCAGGCGGCTCTCCCGCTTGGGCATATTCACCAGTTCCACCACCGCGCCGGACAGCTGGATGTTGGAGGGGATGATGTCCACCTTGTACTGGGTGGGAACAACGGCGTCGGCAGCCTTGGCCTCCCCGATGAGCAGCTCGTAGACGCTGGCCTGGACGTTTTTCTTGGAGACGCCGAAGCCGCTGGTGGTGTTGCCCTGGGGGTCCAGGTCCACAATGAGGACTTTTTTGTCCTGGGCGGCCACACAGGCCGCCAGATTGACCGCCGTGGTGCTTTTGCCCACGCCGCCCTTTTGGTTCGCAACTGCAATGATTTTGCCCACTGTCGTTTCCCCTTTGTTCTATGTGCTGATATGCCGGCCTCCGGGGCCGGCCCCGAAAAACGGGCTGTGCTTGTTATTATAGCACAGCCGGGCCTCTTTTGAAACGGGCAATATCTTGTGGTCTGCCAAAAAAAGCCCCAATTTGCGGGGCATTTCTCTATATATAGTGGCTGCGCCGTGTCTGTGCAAAGGGAATTTTTCGCAAATGTTCCACGTGGAACACTGTTTTTTTCAAAACGGCAGCGGTTTGAATGTTCCACGTGGAACATTTTGCGTCGCTCCCCCCTGCCCTACTTTGCAAAGGCTTTCCTTTTTCACTGCGAGATGATATACTGCAAGCAGAATCACGAGATAAGGAGGTCGCCCATGAATATCCGCGTTGGTATCCTCTGGCGCGTGCCCGTGTTCTGCCTTCTGTCAAGTCTTGCTTGCTACTGGCTGACCATTTTTCCGGGCGCGCTGATTTATGTGAATCGCACCGTCGGCGAAAACGGCACCATCGAAGTCTCCACCGACCCAGTGCGTTCGGTGCTGTTTCAGACAGTGCTGATTCTTGCTGTTCTTCTGGCGGGCGGACTGTGGGCCTTCCGTTCCATGACACGGAGGGAAATTGCGGCTTCGGCAGCGCTGTTGATTCTGCCGATGCTGGCCATTGTTCTGGCCCAGCTTTTTCTTCCGGCCTTTCCGCTGAAGGTCAGTCTCTTTCTGTCCCGGTTTTACTGCTGGACCGGAAACCTTGCGTCTCTTTTGATGCAGCTTTCCCTTCCCCTGCCCGCCGCCACCATTCTCGCCCAGTTTGCGCCGCTGCTGTTCATTCCCTTTGGACGGCGGGCAGCCTGACCGCTTCGATTTTGCCCCGGAGTTTTCTCCGGGGCTTTTTTCATTGTTCCACGTGGAACATTTCCACGCAAAAACCCGGAGCCCTCGCCGCAGTGCGCGGACGAAGGCTCCGGGTTTGTTAAGGGCATGAAAATTGATGTGGCAAAGGCTTGTCCGCTGCTTAAGCCGAGCAGCCCGCGCCGGCAGTCTTTTTGGCGGGCTCGGTGGGGATGTGCACCGTATACTCCACAAAGCCCTCCCCTTCCCGCTTGGTGGTGCGGGCGGGCACGCCCGCGTCCACCATCAGGCGCACCGCCTTGTTGATGGTGTTCACAAAAATGCGCACGTCCCGAACCATGGGCACCGGGCGGCGGCGGGCGGGCTTTTTCTCCCCAAGGCACCGCTCCACATATTCATCCGCCTGCCGGGCGTTCATCTTTTTTGCCACGAACTGTTCCAGCGCACGGCTGCGCTGTTCTTCTTCCGGCAGGCGCAGCACCGCCCGGGCATGCCGCTCGGTGAGGCCGTTGGTCACGCAAAAGCTCTGCTGCTGGGGCGAAAGAGCCAGCAGACGCAGTTTGTTGTTCAGGGTGGGCTGGGCGATCCCCAGCCGCCTGGCCGCCTCCTCCTGGGTGCAGCCCCAGAGGGTGATGACCTCCCGAATGCCCCGGGCCTGCTCGAAGGGATCGAGACCCTGGCGCTGGATGTTTTCCAAAAGGCCCAGCGCCGCGGACTGGCTCTCGTCCCGCTGGGCCAGGATGGCGGGTATCTCCGCAAGGCCCGCCAGCTTGCAGGCCCGCAGCCGTCGCTCTCCCGCCACCAGTTCGTACTCGCCCTTTTCCTTGCCCGGGCGCACGCTCACCGGCTGCAAAAGCCCGTTTTGGGCAATGCTCAGGGCAAGGCGGGCAATTTCCTGCTGGTCAAAATGGGTGCGGGCCTGGTGGGCCGAGGGCACGATCTTGTCCACCGGCAAAAGCAGCACCTTTCCCTGCACCTTCGGTCTCGGGGTCAGCATGGGTCATTTCTCCTTCCCGTCGGCGGGGCTTGTCCGGCCTGATTGCAAAAAAATCGGACGCCCGCGGCACATTTTTCTTTTCCTGCAAGGCAAAGGGGGTTTTGCGCCCCTTCTTTCCTTGCAGGGAAAGTATACCACAAACATCCGATATTTTCCAGTATTTTCCATTTACAGAAAACGACGGCAAACGCCGCGCCGCCCGTCACTTCAGAGGGGCTTTTGCGATCTTTCCGCCGTTGCGGGGGTAAACGGTCGAAGTGTGCGAAATCTTTTCGCACAAAATCAGGCACCGCTCGTCGCCGCCGGGCAGGTGCAGCCGGGCAGTCTCCTTCCAGGCGCCGCCCAGCTTGGCGATGGCGTTTTTGGCGGCGGCCAGTTCTTCCTCGCCGCTGGCACCTTTGAGGGCGATGAACATGCCCCCCACCTTCACCAGGGGCAGGCAGTATTCGCTCAAGACCGGCAGGGCCGCCACCGCCCGGGCACAGGCCACGTCAAAGGCCTCACGCCACTGTTTGCGGGCCGCTTCCTCCGCGCGCTCCTTGGCGAACTCCACGCCGGCAAGGCCCAGTTCGCCGCAGACCCAGCGCAGAAAATCCACCCGCTTGCCGGTGGGCTCCATCAGGGTGAGCTCCAGCTCCGGCTTGTAGATTTTGGCCACCACGCCGGGGAACCCCGCGCCGGTGCCCACGTCCACCAGCCTGCCGGCCACCTCGGGGCGGGCGGCAAACAGAAGGCTGTCCACAAAATGTTTGTCCTCAATGCCCTCCGGGTCGGTGATGGCGGTGAGGTTCACCTTCTGGTTGTAGTCCACCAGACATTCGGCGTATTTGTCCAGCTTGTCCAGCATTTCGCCGGTGAGGGCCAGACCTTCGGCGGCGCACTTGGCCGCAAGGCGTTCTTTATCGATCATCCTTCGCTCTCCCCTTCCCTTTTTGCTTTGGCGCCCGCGGCGGCCACGGCCACCGAAAGCACCGCGATGTCCGCGGGCGACACGCCGGGAATCCGCCCCGCGGCGGCGATGTCCGCCGGGCGCAGCTTTTGCAGTTTTTCCCTCGCCTCCAGCCGCAGGCCCTCCAGCGGCGCATAGTCGAAGTCCGCGGGGATGGGCTGGCTTTCCAGCCGCTTTGTCTCCCGGATGACCCGCTGCTGCCGGGCGATGTAGCCCTCGTATTTTATCTCGGTGACCAGACGCTGAGCCATGCGATTGTCCACCCCTTCGCCGGGGCCGATGACCGCCGCGATGTGCTCGTAGGTCAGCTCCGGGCGGCGCAGCAGCTGGGCCGCCGTGCCTCCCTTTTCCACCGGGGGCAGGCCCTCTTTTTCGGTGACGGCGTTCAGGTCCGCCGCCCGCACGGTGGTGGAGGCCAGCCGCTTTTCCTCGGCGGCTTTCACCTCCATGGCCTTTTCAAAGGCAGCCCAGCGCTTGTCGTCCACCAGGCCGAACTTGCGGCCGATGGGGGTGAGGCGCTCGTCGGCGTTGTCCTGCCGGAGGGTCAGCCGGTACTCGCTGCGGCTGGTCATCATGCGGTAGGGGTCCATCACGCCCTTGGTGACCAGGTCGTCCACCAGGGTGCCCAGGTAGGAGGTGTAGCGGGGCAGGGTCATGGGCTCTTTGCCCAGCACCGCCAGGGCTGCGTTGGCGCCCGCCAAAAGCCCTTGGGCCGCCGCCTCCTCATAGCCGCTGGTGCCGTTGAACTGGCCCGCGCCGTAAAGGCCCGCCACCGCCCGGCTTTCCAGGGTGTGGCGCAGGGCCTGGGGGTCAATGCAGTCGTATTCGATGGCATAGGCCGGGCGCATGATTTCAAGATGTTCAAAACCCCGGATGGTGCGGTACATGGCAATTTGAACATCCTCGGGCAGGCTGCTGCTCATGCCCTGGAGGTACATCTCTTCCGTGTCCGGGCCGCAGGGCTCCACGAAAATCTGATGACGCTCCTTGTCGGCAAAGCGCACCACCTTGTCCTCAATGCTGGGGCAGTAGCGGGGGCCTATGCCCTCGATGGCCCCGCCGTAAAGGGGCGAGCGGTGGAGGTTTTGCTGAATGACCTTGTGGGTCTCGGGGTTGGTCCAGGCGATGAAACAGTCCACCTGGTTCTTCACGCCGCCGGGGGGCGTGAGGAAGCTGAAGGGCTCCGGCGGCTCCTCTCCCGGCTGGCGCTCCAGCACCGAAAAATCAATGCTGCGCCGGTGCACCCGGGCGGGGGTGCCGGTCTTGAAGCGGCGCATGGGCAGGCCCGCCGCCCGCAGGCTCTCGGCCAGAAGGGTGGCGGCGTGCTGGCCGTCGGGGCCGCTGGGCACCGAGGCGTCGCCCACAAAAATCCTGCCGGCCAGGTTGGTGCCGGTGCACAGCACCACCGCCTTCGCGCCGTAGAAGCCGTGGAGACGGGTGCAAACGCCCTTCACCCGGCCGTTTTCGATGAGGATATCCACCACCTCGGCCTGCTTGATGGAAAGGCCGGGGAGGTGCTCCAGATATTCCTTTGTGAAGCGGTGGTAGGCCTGGCGGTCGATCTGCGCCCGCAGGGAGTGCACCGCCGGGCCCTTGCCCCGGTTGAGCATGCGGCTCTGCAGGGTGGTGGCGTCGGCGGCCAGCGCCATCACGCCGCCCAGCGCGTCGATCTCCCGCACCAGGTGGCCCTTGGCGGTGCCGCCGATACTGGGATTGCAGGGCATGTTGCCAATGCCGTCCAGCCCCAGGGTGAACAGGCCGGTGGAGACCCCCAGCCGGGCGGACGCCGCCGCCGCTTCAATGCCAGCGTGGCCCGCGCCCACAACGATCACATCAAAATCGCCCAGATGGACGAGGCCTTTTGTGTCGGAAGCCATCAGCGGCCCCCCTTTCAAAAAACTGACTCATACCGCCGCAGAAGGAACCTGCAAACAGGTTTTGTTCCGCTCTGAGGTATGAACGTGTGCCGATAAATTTACTTGCCAACGCAGAAGGTGGAGAACACTTCTTCCACCACCGCGTCGGAGGCGTCCTCGCCGGTGAGGCGGCAGAGGGCGGAAAGGGCGTCGTCCACGCAGACGCTCACCGCGTCCAGCCCGAAACCTCCCGCCAGGGCGTTTTCCGCCTCCTCCAGCGCCGCGCGGCCCTCGCAGGCGGCGGCGTACTGCCGCCGGCTCACAAGGCAGGGGGCGCTGGGGTCCAGATTCGCCACGCCCAGCACCCGGCGCACCGCTTCGCCCAAGGTTTCCGCGCCCTCGCCCCGGCCCGCCGCCAGGGTGACGACTTCCGCAAAACCGGGCGCGATGGCCGCCGGATCGAACTGCTGCGGCAAATCGCTCTTGTTCACAATGGCGATGGCAGGCCGCCCGGCGCAGTCCGCCGCCAGTTGCCTGTCCTCTTCGGTGAGGGGGGCCGAGCCGTCAAACACGGCCAGAACCAGGCCCGCTTCCTCCATGGCGCGGCGGCTGCGGCGGATCCCCTCCGCCTCCACCACGTCGCCGGTGTCCCGCAGGCCGGCGGTGTCCCGCAGGGTGACCCGCACGCCTCCCAGCATGACCGCCTGCTCCACCACGTCCCGGGTGGTCCCGGCGATGGGGGTGACGATGGCCCGGTCAAAGCCCGCCAAAAGATTCAACAGGGTGCTCTTGCCCACGTTGGGGCTGCCCACGATGGCCGCGTCCACCCCTTCCCGCAGAACGGCGCCTGCGCCGAAGTTCCGAATGAGGCTTTCCAGCCCCGCCTTCACCTGGCCCAGAGTGGCGCAAAGAGCCTCCGGCTCCAGGGCGGGCACGTCCTCCTCGGGAAAATCCACCCAGGCGGCGATGTGCCCCGCCAAAGCCACCAGCTGCTGCTTGAATCCTTCCATCTGCTTTGCCAGCGCGCCGTCCAGCGCCGTGCGGGCCAGAGCCGCGCCCTGCCGCCCCGCCGCGCCGATGAGGCTCATCACCGCCTCCGCCTGGGTCAGGTCCATGCGCCCGTTCAAAAAGGCGCGCCGGGTGTATTCCCCCGGCCCCGCAGGCCGCGCCCCCGCCGCGATACACGCGTCGATGAGGCTCTGGGCCACCACCGGCCCGCCGTGGCAGCTCAGCTCCGCCACGTCCTCGCCGGTATAGCTGTGAGGCGCGCGGAAGAACAGCGCCACCCCGTCGTCCAGGGTTTTTCCGTTGGCAACAAAGTTTCCGTAGAGGGCGGTGTAGCCCTTTGCGTTTTCCACTTTCTTGGCGGCGTTGTGTGGAAAAAACACCTTTGCCGCCACCGTCAGCGCCTCCTCGCCGGACAGGCGCACCACAGCAATGCCGCCCGCTCCCGGGGGAGTGGCCAGCGCCACGATGGTCTCGGCCATGAAAAACGCCTCCTTTTGCAAAGCCGTGATTTTTGGGTATATCCGATTTATTGTAGCACAGCGGCGGCAAGGCGGCAAGAGGGAGCGGCGGAGGGCCCGCGGCTCTGCTCCCTTCGTTTTTCCGGCCCCTGCCAACAAAAACCGCCCCGGCGTTTTTCCGGGGCGGCGCTGTCTGTTATTCGGTTTTTGCCCCGCCCTGTGCCCCCAGATAGGCCCGGAGGGAAACGCGGATGGCATTCAGCTGCAGGTTGAGGTATTCTTCGTCCTCAAAAAGGGCATAGTGCACGCAGGCGCGCACGAACGCATAGGTCATGCCCTGGATGTAATCGGCCGGCATGCCCAGCTTGCCCGAAAGCATTTGCGCGTATTTGTGGTAGCGCTGGTTCACACCCTTGAAGAACTCCGCGCCGTACTCCCGGTATTTGGGGCTGGCGTAGACCTGATACATAAAGCGGTATTTCGCGCCGTGCATGCGGGCGGTGAGATAGGGCATTTCCCGCAGAAAGCGCTCGATGTCCGGCACGCTTTGGGGAGAGTTGGCCATGAAATCGTCCTCCACCTTGGCCATGCAGTGGGCGGTGGACTCGATGACGATGGCGTCCTTGGTGCCGAAATAGTAGACCAGCGCCGCGTTGGACACGCCGCATGCCTCGGAGAGCATTTTCAGGCTGGTGTTTTCCAGCCCGTGCTGGCAAAACACGTCAAAGCATATCTCCAGAAATTCGCGGACGCGCTGGGGGTTTCGGTTCTGATGGATGGTACTCCCCTCCCTTACCTCATCCGGCAGGTTTGCAGTTAAATTTTTTTCATCATACCACACCGATGGCAACATCCGCAAGAGCGTGGAAAAAAACAAAAAAACCGCCCGGATCCTGACGGACCGGGCGGCTGCCTTTTTGGTCGTTCACAGTTCGATCTTGCCGTAGAGGGCAAAGCCTTCGGCGTCGTCGATCAGCTGGGTGCGCTTGGGAGCCATGGGCTCGGCGCCTTCCTCGCGGGGGGCGTCGGCAAACTCCCGGGCGGGCACGCTGGAACGGCGCTCGCCGCCCTTGCGGCCCCGGTCGCCCCGGCCTTTTCCGCCGCGGCCGCCTCTGCCGCCGCGGCCGCCCCGGCGCTCCCGCTCAAAGGAGGTGCCGGCAGCCTGAGGGTCGGTGGGGTAGATGACCACGCGGCGGTCGGCGCCCTCGCCCTTGGACTCGCTGCGCACGCCTTCCATGCCGCTGATGGTGGAATGGATGATACGCCGCTCGTAGGGGTTCATGGGGTCCATGGCCCAGCTGCGGCCGGTGCGGGCCACCTTCGCGCCCATCCGGCGGGCAAGGGCCTCCAGGTCCTTCTCCCGCTTGCCGCGGTAGCCGGCCACGTCCAGGCCCAGCTTGATGTACTCGCCGGGCAGCCGGTTGGCCACCAGGCTGGCAAGGTAGGACAGGCTCTCCATCGTCTCGCCGCGATGGCCGATGAGCATGCCCACATCGTCGCCCTCCACCCGGATAATGCAGGCTTCGCCCTGCTTTTGGGTGGTCACGGTCACTTCGCCCGCGCCCATGGCGGCGAACACGGTCTTGAGGTATTCCACCGCGGCGGCCAGCTTTGCCTCCTGGGCTTCGCTCACCGGCTTTTCCTCCGCAGCCTCCCGGGCGGGGGCGGCGGGCTCTTCCACGGCGGCAGCCGGCTCGGCCTTGGGTCCCTCGGCCTTCTTCTCGGGGGCCTTGGGGGCCTCCTTCTTCTCTTCGGCCTTCGGCGCGGCGGGCTTTTCTTCCACGGCGGGGGCCTCGGCCTCGTCGGCGGTGGCCTTCACCTTGGCGGGGGTGGTTTTGAACAGCTTGCGGGTGGGCATTTCCAGGATTTCAATGCTCACTTCTTCCCGGGGCAGGCCCAGCTCCAGGCAGGCCTTTTCGGTGGCTTCCTCCACCGTTTTGCCGGTAACGATCACTTCTCGCATGATTCTTCCTCCCCGGTCTTTGCATTCAGGGGCGTGGTGCGCTCGTCCTTATACAGCTCGGCGTCGATGGCGCGGGCGCGCTCAATGCGCAGGCGGTTCATCTCCGCTTCGGTGACTTCCTTCAGCTTCTCTTCGCCGGTCTTTTCGTCCACGACCTTGACCTGCTTCTTGGCCTTTTTGGCCTTCTTCTTCTCTTCGATCTCGGCGGCGACCTGGGCCTTCATCTTCTCGGGGTCGTACATCTTGCGGGTGATCACGCTGGTGATGAGCATGAGCACGTTGGACACGGTGTAGTACAGGGAGAAGGCCACGGGCACGGTGAAGGCGATCCAGACGAACATCAGGCTCATCATCCAGGGCATCCACTTCATGCTGCCCTGCAGCTCCTGGCCGCTGGACTTCATCATAATGATGTTGCTCAGGGCCATGGTGATCACGCTGAGCACGGGGAAGATGAGCAGCACGTTGAAGGCCAGCTCGGGCTTGACGGTGAGGTCCATGCCCAGGAACATGACGTTGAAGTCCTTAATGCTCGCCAGCTGCTCGGAGGTGAGCAGAGCGGCGGCCTCGCTGGGCAGGGTGTTGTTGTGCACCATCTGGATGATGGCGGTGTTGGTGGTGTAGTTGTAGGCCTGGCCCAGGATGTCAGCGATCTGCACCAGCACGTCCTTGCTGATGTGCAGGATGTGCTGCAGGGGGTAATAGACCGCCTCGATCACGCCGAACATCACAAAGAAGTTCACGAACATGGGCAGGCAGCCGGCGGTGGGGTTGTAGCCGTACTCCTGCTGCAGGCGCATGAGCTCCTCGTTCTGCTTTTCCCGGTCTTTGGCGTACTTTTTCTGGATCTCGTCGATCATCGGCTTGTAGGCCGCCATGCGGGCGGTGTTCTTCTGCTGGCCGATCTGCAGCGGGAAGCTGAGCAGACGCACCACAATGGTGAAGACGATCAGCGCCCAGCCGTAGCTGCCGAAGAGGTCATACATCCACTGCAGCACATAGCCGAGGGGCGTGCCAAGAAAACCTAAAAATCCCATAGTCTTTCCATTCCGCCCCGTTTGCGCGCCGGGGCTGTTTATTTTTTGGTTCGAAGGACTCGCACGGGCGCAAACCGTCCAAGTCACAAGAAGCAGATGAAAGTTCAGCGGAAGAGGTTCCGCTTTTCGCTGACCCAGCGTCCCTTTTCGGGCACGGGGTCATAGCCGCCGCGGCAAAGAGGGTTGCAGCGCAGAATGCGCCACACGCTCAAAACAAGGCCCTTGGCCGCCCCGTGGACGGCGAGAGCCTGGATGGCGTATTCGCTGCAGGTGGGCCGGAAACGGCAGTTGTTGCCAAGGCTCGGGGAGATATACTTTTTATACCAGCGGATGGGCGCGATGAGCAGCCGGGCGATCATTGGACCAGCCCCGCTTTTTTCAAAAGCTGGGCGGCCGCCGCGGCCACCTCGCCGCTTTTGCAGCGCACCGTCTGCCCCCGGGCCACAAACACCAGGTCGTAGCTGCCCACGTCGTAGGGCAGCGTCTGATAAAGGGCGGCCCGCATCACCCGCCGGGCCCGGTTGCGCTGCACCGCGCCGCCGATTTTTTTGGTGGCGGTGAGGCCCACCCGGGTGCGGCCCAGGCGGTTCTTGTTCACATACAGCACAAGCTTGGGGTGCACAAAGGCTTTGCCCCGGGCATAGGCGCGGCAGAACTCTTTATTTTTGGTGATGGGGCGGTATCTCATGGTCTCCTCGATATGGAAAAAGAAGGTCACCTGTAACAAGTGACCTTCGCGTTCTGCCTTTCAGGAAGGCGCTATTCAGGCGGACAGTTTCGCCCGGCCCTTGGCACGGCGGGCAGCAATGACCTTGCGGCCGTTCTTGGAAGCCATTCTCTTCAAAAAGCCGTGCACGCCGCTGCGCTGACGCTTCTTGGGCTGAAAAGTTCTTTTCATTTGTTTTTCCTCCTATGAGCTCCCCGCGCTTTGGGGGCGGGTTATTTTCAGTTATGTCCGCTCCCCGCGTTTGGGGATGACCCTGCAACATAAAAGTATAGCGGAAAAGCCTTTGGTTTGTCAACACTTTCTGAAAAGGTTTTTTGCCTTACAAAAGGTGTTTTTCGCATGGGCAGGCCGTCTGCGGCCCATACTCCCCTATTATAGAAATAATATATATAATAGTATTTTAGAATTGTAAATTAAAACCTTCTATGATATAATTAATCGGATACCAAATCTGCAAATATTGGAGCGAAAAAAACCTATGGATTCTTTCAACGACGTTTTAGCCGCGGCAAAAGAATACTGCAAACAGCGCCTGGTGGACGCAACCTACAACCTGTACATCGACGGGCTGGAGGCGGTGCGCTTCGAGGGCAGCGGCAAGGTGACGCTGGCGGTGCGCAACGACTTCATCTGCACCATCGTGCGGGACCGTTACACTCCCCTTCTGAGAGAAGCACTGGCGGCTGTGCTGGGCTTCGACGTGGAGGTGGAGCTGGTGGTGCCCGCGGCGGAAAAGCAGGAAGCCCCCGCCCCCGCCGAACCCGAGCCGGAGCCGGACGGCCGCTATGACTTCACCTTCGAGAACTTCATCAAAGGCCCCTCCAACCAGTTCGCCTACGCGGCGGCCCAGGCGGTGGCCTCCAATCCCTCGGGCGCTTACAACCCGCTGTTCATCTACGGGCAGTCGGGCCTGGGCAAGACCCACCTGCTCACCGCCATCGCCACCGAAATCAAAAAGAACCACCCGGAGTTCAACATCGTGTATGTGGACTGCGAGACCTTCACCAACGAGCTCATCACCGCCATCCAGGCGGGCCGCACCGACGAGTTCCGCCAGACCTACCGCCCCGCGGACGTGCTGCTGGTGGACGACATCCAGTTCATCGCCGGCAAGGAGAGCACCCAGGAGGAGTTCTTCCACACCTTCAACACCCTCCACGGCGCGGGCAAGCAGATCGTTCTGGCCAGCGACCGCCCGGCGAAGGAAATAAAAAGCCTGGAAGAGCGTCTGCGCACCCGCTTCGAGTGGGGCCTCACCGCCGACATCCAGCCGCCGGACTTTGAGACGCGGGTGGCCATCATCCGCCGCAAGGCCGAGCTTCTCAACCTGCACATGCCGGACGAGGTGTCCGAGTTCATCGCCAACCACCTGAAGAGCAACATCCGCCAGCTGGAAGGCGCGGTGAAAAAGCTGAACGCCTACTACCTGCTGGAAGGCATTCAGCCCGCCATCGGCGTGGCCCAGAACGCCATCAAGGACATCCTCAACGAGACCCAGCCGGTGCCGGTGACCATCGAGAAGATCATCAGCGAGGTGGCCCGCACCTACAACGTCTCCCCCGCCGAGATCCGGGGCATGCGCCGCACGGCCAACATCTCCAGCGCCCGGCAAACCGCCATTTATGTTGTGCGGGAGATCACCGGCATGAGCATGGAGGACATCGGCCGGGAGTTCAGCGGCCGCGACCACTCCACCATCGTCTACTCCCTCAAGGCCATGGAGCAGAACCTGGAAAACGACCGCCGCCTGAAGGAAACGGTGGAGGACATCATCAAAAACGTGCGCAGCTGACCCCCTTCGCGGCCAAATTTGAACGGAATGTGAAATTCAACTTTTTCAACATAGTATTCAACATTCAACAGTGGTTTTCCACTTTGGGGTGTGAACAACTTTGGGGCCAATGGCCATTCAACAAATTTCCAACATCCGCTAAAAACTTGTTCACATCTCCTAAAGCCCCGCCGCCAAAGGGCTTGTCCCACTTTTTCACAAGATTCACACCCCCTATTACTACGGCTGCATAGTGATTTGTTATAATACGCCTTTTTCGCGTTTTGAAAGAAAGGAGCGCAGCAAATGAACATCGTCTGCGACAAATCCCTTTTGTCCGCCGCCATCGACGGCGTCAGCCGGGCGGTGACCCTTCGCTCGTCCATCCCGGCACTGGAAGGTATCCTCTTGAAAGCGGACGGCTTCCAGCTCACCCTCACCGGCTACGACCTGGAAATGGCCATCACCACCACCATCGAGGCCAATGTGCGGGAGCCGGGCGAGATCGTCCTCTCGGCAAAGCTGCTGGGCGACATGGTGCGCCGGCTGCCGGTGGGCGAAGTGACCATCACCACCGGCGACGGCGGCAACGCCACCATCAAGGGCGGTGTGGCCGAGTTCGACATCCTGGCCATGAGCGCGGCGGATTATCCCGACCTGCCCAACCCCGGCGCGGACCGCACTTTGTCCATCAAGGCCGGCACGTTGCGGGACATGATCGACAAGACCCTTTACGCCGTGAGCCAGGACGACAAAAAGCCCGCCCACACCGGCGAGCTCTTTGCCATTGAGGAGGACAAGCTCACCGTGGTGGCGCTGGACGGCTATCGCCTGGCCATCGTGGAGCGGCCCATCACCGCCCAAAAGCACATCCGCATTATCATCCCCGCCAAGACCCTTACGGAAGTCAATAAACTCTTGGGCGAGGACGACCAGGACGTGTACATCTCCGCCAACCGCCGCTTCGTGGTGTTCGAGGCGGGCAGCTATGTCATTCTGTCCCGCCTCATCGAGGGCGAATTCCTCAATTATTCCAATGTCATCCCCTCCGGCTACAAGACCAGGGTCATTCTGGAAACGCGGGACTTCATCGACACCATCGAGCGCGCCAGCCTCATCATTACCGAGCGGCTGAAGAACCCCCTTCGTATCCTCTTTGATAAGAAGGTCACCGTGCGCTGCCAGACGAATCTGGGCAAAGTGGTGGACGAGTTCGACGCGGAGATCGAGGGCGAGGCCGTGGAAATCGGCTTTAATAACCGCTATCTGCTGGACGCGCTGCGCAACGCCCGCTGCGACAAAGTGGCCATGGAGATGACCGGCGCTTTGAGCCCCGTCAAGATCCTGCCGGCGGACGAAAGCAACGACTTCATCTATCTGGTGCTGCCGGTGCGCTTCAAAAACGATTAAAAGAGAGAGACGATGGAAAAAATTCTCATTCACACCGAATACATCAAGCTGGACAGCCTGCTCAAGCTGGCGGGCCTGGTGGAGACGGGCGGCGAGGCAAAGCTGCTCATCCAGAACGGCCAGGTGCAGGTGAACGGCGAAGCGTGCACCATGCGGGGCAAAAAGCTGCGCGCCGGCGACACCGTCACCCTGGACGGGCGCACCGTGGCCATCGGCCAGGGGCGCTGAGCGCCATGCGGCTGGAAAAGCTCATCCTGGCCAACTTCCGCAACATCCAGAGCGCAAGCTTTTATCCCGGCGAAGAGCTGACGGTCATCACCGGCGCCAACGGCCAGGGCAAGACGAACCTTTTGGAGGCGGTGTGGCTGCTCACCGGAGCCAAGAGCTTCCGGGGGGCAAAGGACCCCCAGCTCATCCGCGAGGGCCAGCAGTTTGCCGTGATGGAGGGAGCCATCCTCCGCCAGGACCGGGGCGAGGATTACATCCGTATCACCGTGGGCACAAAGGACAGCCCCCGCCCGGGGCGCACCGCCAAGCTGAACGGGGCGGACGCGGGCCGGGCCTCGGAACTGGCGGGCCTGTTCACCGCGGTGGTGTTCGAGCCGGGCGATTTGGAACTGGTGAAGGGCAGCCCCGAGCGGCGGCGGCGCTTCATCGACGCGGCGCTGTGCCAGCTGTATCCCGGGTACCTGGCCACTCTGCGGCGCTATTCCCGCCTCATCGCCCAGAAGAACAGCCTTTTAAAGTTCTGGGAGCGCACCCCCGGCGCGGCGGAAATGTGCGACGCCTTCGACGCCGACCTGGCGGTGCAGGGCGAAGAGATACGCCGGCGGCGCGCCTTTTTTCTGGAAGGGCTGGCCCCGCTGGCCCAAAAAAATTACGAAGAGATCAGCAGCGGCAGCGAGGCGCTGGGCCTTTGCTACCGCTGTGGGTCTGAAACGGGCACGCTGGCCGAAACGCTGGCCGCCAGCCGCATGGCCGACCGCCGCGCCGGCTTTTGCACCGCCGGCCCCCACCGGGACGACGTGGAGCTGGAGCTGGACGGCCGCCCCGCCAAAAACTTCGCCAGCCAGGGCCAGCAGCGCAGCGCGGTGCTGAGCATTAAGCTGGCGGAGGCGGCGCTGGCCGCCGAGGTCACCGGCGAGCACCCGGTCATGCTGCTGGACGACGTGCTCAGCGAGCTGGACCCGTCCCGGCAGGAATACCTGCTCACCCGGGTGCGGCAGAAACAGACCATCGTCACCGCCTGCGACTCCAGCCTCTTTCACAAGGCGGCGGGGTTCATGCTGAAAATGGAAGGCGGCCGCCTTTCGGAGGGATGATATGTATCTTCATCTTGGGCAGGACTATGTGGTCCACACCAGAGACATCATCGGTATCTTTGACATCGAATCCAGTTCCGTTGCCAAGAACACCCGGCAGTTTCTGCGCCGCGCCGAGGAGGAAGGCGCGGTGGTCACCGTTTCCGGTGAACTGCCAAAAAGTTTTGTGGTGACGGACTTCCCGGTCCAGACGGTGTTCATCAGCCCCATCTCCGCCCGCACGCTGCAGCGGCGGTGCGAGCGCATGGAAAATCTGGACCAGTACCCGCGCGGTAGCGCGCTTTGAAACGAAGAGACGGATAAGGAGAAAAAAGAATGGCAGAAGAGTTGAACAGAGAGACCATCGGCCAGGCCGAGGACTACGACGGCAGTCAGATCCAGGTCCTGGAAGGGCTGGAAGCGGTGCGCAAGCGCCCGGGCATGTACATCGGCTCCACCGGCCCCCGGGGCCTGCACCATCTGGTGTATGAGATCGTCGACAACTCCATCGACGAGGCGCTGGCGGGATTCTGCGACCACATCGAGGTCACCATCAAAAAGGGCGACATCATCGAAGTGAGCGACAACGGCCGCGGCATTCCCGTGGACATCCAGCCCAAGCTGGGCATTCCGGCGGTGACGGTGGTGTTCACCGTGCTGCACGCCGGCGGCAAGTTCGGCGGCGACAATTCCGGCTACAAAGTGGCCGGCGGCCTGCACGGCGTGGGCGCCAGCGTGGTGAACGCCCTCTCCGAGTGGCTGGAAGTCAGCGTGCGCCGGGGCGGCCATGAGTACCGCCAGTCCTTTAGGCGGGGCGTGGCCGACGGTGATCTGGAAATGGTGGGCCCCGCCGCCTCCAGCGGCACCACCGTCCGCTTCAAGCCGGACCCTGTCATGTTCACCGAGACCACCGTCTACGATTACGACACCCTGCTCACCCGCCTGCGGGAAGAAAGCTTCCTCAACGCCGGCGTGCGCATTACCCTCACCGACGAGCGGGGCGAAGAGGTCAAGCGGGAGAGCATGTGCTACGAGGGCGGTATCCGCAGCTTCGTGGAGTACATCCACGAGAAGCGCCAGATGACCGTGCTCCACCCCACCCCCATCTACTTCAAGGGCCAGCTGAAGGACATCATCGCCGAGGTGGCCCTGCAGTACAACGACAGCTTCAACGAGCTCATGCTCAGCTTCGCCAACAACGTCCACACCCCGGACGGCGGCACCCATGAGGAGGGCTTCAAGACCGCCCTCACCCGCGTCATCAACGACTTTGGCCGGGAGAAGGGCTACCTGAAGGAAAAGGACGACAACCTCTCCGGCACCGACGTGCGGGAGGGCCTCACCGCCGTCATCAGCGTCAAGCTCACCGACGCCCAGTTCGAGGGCCAGACCAAAGCCAAACTTGGCAACACCGAGGTGCGCAGCCTTGTTTCCGGCCTGGTCTACGATAAGCTGAAGGAATTTTTGGAAGAGAACCCCGGCGTGGCCAAGGCCATCTACGAAAAGGCCACCCAGGCCGCCCGCGCCCGGGAGGCAGCCCGCAAGGCCCGCGACCTGGTGCGCCGCAAGAGCGCTCTCGAGACCAGCCGCATGCCCGGCAAGCTGGCGGACTGCCGCGAAAAAGACCCCTCCAAGACCGAAATCTACATCGTCGAGGGCGATTCCGCCGGCGGCAGCGCCAAGATGGGCCGCGACTCCAACATCCAGGCCATCCTGCCGCTGTGGGGCAAAATGCTCAACGTGGAGAAGGCCCGCCTGGACAAGGTCTACGGCAACGAAAAGCTCATGCCGGTGGTCACCGCCCTGGGCTGCGGCATTGGCGAGGAGTTCGACATCTCCAAACTGCGCTATCACAAGGTGTTCATCATGGCCGATGCGGACGTGGACGGCAGCCACATCTGCACCCTCATGCTCACCTTCTTCTTCCGCTTCATGCGTCCCCTCATCGAGGGCGGCTACGTCTACATCGCCCAGCCTCCCCTTTTCAAACTGGCCAAGGGCAAGGACGTGCGCTACGCCTACAACGAGGCGGAGATGAGCAAGCTCTCCGCCGAGATGGGCCAGGGCGTGAAAATCAACCGCTACAAAGGCCTGGGCGAGATGAACCCCGAGCAGCTGTGGGAGACCACCATGGACCCGGGCAACCGGGTCATCGTGCAGATTTCCATCGAGGACGCGGTGAAGGCGGACGAAGCCTTCACCATCCTGATGGGCGACAAGGTGGAGCCCCGCCGCGAGTTCATTGAGAAGAACGCCCTTTACGCCACGCTGGACGTGTGACGCGCCCGATTGAAGAAAGAGACAGGTGAACACCATTGAACGAAGATTTTGTGATGATCCCCGGCACCGGCACCAAGCTTATCGTGCGGGACGTGAAGGACGAGATCGAGAGCGCCTTTCTTGATTACTCCATGTCCGTCATCGTCTCCCGCGCCCTGCCCGACGTGCGGGACGGCCTGAAACCGGTGCACCGGCGTATCCTTTACACCATGCACGAGCGGGGCAACGACCCCCAGCACCCCTACCGCAAGAGCGCCGACACCGTGGGCGCCGTGCTGGGCAGCTACCACCCCCACGGCGACGCCTCCGTTTACGACGCCATGGTGCGTCTGGCCCAGGACTTCTCCATGCGCTATCCCCTGGTGGACGGCCAGGGCAACTTCGGCAGCGTGGACGGCGACCCCCCGGCCGCCTACCGATACACCGAGGCCCGGATGAGCAAGATGGCCATGGAGCTGCTCACCGACATCGACAAGGACACGGTGGACTTCGGCCCCAACTTTGACGAGACCAAAAAAGAGCCCAGCGTTCTGCCCAGCCGGTTCCCGAACCTGCTGGTCAACGGCTCCACCGGTATCGCCGTGGGCATGGCCACCAACATCCCGCCCCACAACCTCTGCGAAGTCATCGACGGCGCGGTGGCCCTCATCCAGGACCCGGACATCGACCTGGCCGGCCTAATGGAGCACATCAAAGGGCCGGACTTCCCCACCGGCGGCGTCATCATGGGCCGCAGCGGCATTCGCGCCGCCTACGCCACCGGCCGCGGCAAGATCACCCTGCGGGGCCGGGCCGAAATTGAGGAAAAGAAGAACGGCCGCTTCCAGATCATCGTCACCGAAATTCCCTACATGGTCAACAAGGCCCGCCTCATCGAGAGCATTGCGGACCTGGTGAAAGATAAGCGGATCGAGGGAATCAGCGATTTGAACGACGAGTCCAACCGCCACGGCATGCGGATCGTCATCGAGCTGAAGAAAGAGGCCAACCCCCAGGTAGTGCTGAACCAGCTCTACCGCTACACCCAGCTGCAGGACACCGTGGGCGTCAACCTGCTGGCGCTGGACGGCGGCGTGCCCAAGGTGATGAGCCTCAAGACCATGCTGGAACGGTATGTCCAGTTCCAGGACCAGGTCATCCGCCGGCGCACCCAGTACGACCTGAACAAGGCCAAGGAGCGGGCCCACATCCTGGAGGGCCTCGCCCGCGCCGTGGACATCGTGGACGACGTCATCTACACCATCCGCCACTGCGGCGGCGGCCAGGCGGAGGCGAAAGCCGCCATCATGGCCAAGTTTGGCTTTGACGATCCCCAGGCGGACGCCATCTGCAAGTTCCCCCTGGGCCGTTTGGCCGGTCTGGAAATTCTCAAGATCGAGAACGAACTGGACGAGCTGCACAAGAAAATTGCCGACTGGACGGAGATCCTTTCGGACGACGCCAAGGTGCTGGCCATCGTCACCGAGGAACTGCTGGCTCTGAAAGAGAAGTACGGCGACGAGCGCCGCACCGAAATCGCCCACGTCAGCGGCGAGGTGGACATCGAGGACCTCATCCCGGTGGAGGAGTGCGTCTTCACCCTCACCCACGCGGGCTATATCAAGCGCCAGTCCAAGGACACCTATCAGGTGCAGCGCCGCGGCGGCCGGGGCATTTCGGGCCTGTCCCACAAGGACGAGGACTTCGTGGAGGAGCTGTTCATCGGCTCCACCCACGACTACGTGCTCTTTGTCACCGACCAGGGCCGTGTCTACCGCCTCAAGGGCTACCAGATCTACGAGGGCAGCCGCACCAGCAAGGGCACCAACATTGTCAACCTCCTGCCGCTGCAGAATGAGGAGAGCGTCATCCGCATGCTGTGCATGCCCGCCGACAAGGCCGAGGGCTTCCTCACCATGGTGACGAAACGCGGCCTCATCAAGCGCACCCCCATCGAGGCCTATTCCAACATCCGCAAGAGCGGCCTGCTGGCCGTCAGCCTCTACGAGGGCGATTCCCTGGCCTGGTGCCGCATTACCAGCGGCTCGGACGAACTGCTGCTTGCCACGAGGGACGGCATGTCCATCCGCTTTGACGAGCGGGGCGCGCGGCAGATGGGCCGCACGGGCCACGGCGTGCGCGCCGTGCGCCTGGCGGAAGGCGACGAGGTCGTGGGCGTGGGCATTCTGCGCCCGGGCGCCACGGTGTTCACCGTGACCGAAAACGGCAAGGGCCGCCGCAGCCGTGTGGACGACTACCGTATCCAGAGCCGGGGCGGCAAGGGCATCCGCAACTACGCCAAGGGCGGCGTGGCCGGCATTAAAATCCTGGACGAGGAGGACGACGTCATCCTCATCAGCCAGGAGGGTATCATCATCCGCATGCACGCCGAGGACATCAATGTCCAGAGCCGCTACGGCAGCGGCGTGCGGGTCATGCGTCTGGCGGAGGGCGACCGTGTGGTCACGGTGGCCCGCACCGAGCGCAGCGACGAGGAGCCGGTGGAGAAGCCGGAGGACGAGCCGGAGGAGACCCTCACCGACGAGGAGCTGGCCGCTCTGGCCGCCGAGGACGCGGCGGCGGATGAAGAACCCGCCGCCGACGAAGGCGACGAGGAGTAATGTCTTTTTATAAGGAGAGAGTGTTATGCTGGAATACCGCTATGACACTCAGCTTTTGATCGAGGGCGAGGGCCTGGATGAAGACGAAATAAACGCCTATTTCCGCCAAAACTTCAAAGGCGACTGTCTGCTGGCGGTGGGCGATGAGGAGCTCATCAAGATACACTACCACACCAACGAACCCTGGAAGGTGCTGGAATACTGCGCCAGCCTGGGCGAGATATTCGACGTTGTGGTGGAGGATATGGAGCGCCAGTCCCGGGGCCTCAAGGGCTGAAAACAAAAACACCTTCGGAAGGAAACTTCCGAAGGTGTTTTTTTGTTGTATGTCCGGTCACCGCCCGCCGCAGAGGATGGCGTTCACCCGGTCGGCCATGTCCTGGGCGGCATGGGCGGCCCGGGCCGCCTCGCTGCCGGTGAGCAGCAGGGCTGCCAGCGCGCTTTCGGCTTTGGCGGCGGTCGCTTCGCTCAGCTTCTGGGCCACAACGCCGCTCTGACACAGCAGCACCGCCAGCGCCGCCTGGCCGGGAGCGGGGCCCCCCTCGCTGCAAAGGCGGAAGAGCAGCCGCTCCAGCCGCCGCGGGGCCTGGCCCGCCGCCGGCAGATAGAACACCCGTCCCGCCAGCGCCCGCTGGGGCGCGGCAAGGCGCAGGGCCTCCAGGCTCTCCCCCACCGCCTCGGCCAGTTCCGCCAGCTTCGGCCCGTCGGGGGCAAAATCCCGCAGCACCATCGCCAGCGGCACCGGGCGGGGCCGGTCGATGAAATCATAAAGGGGTTTCAAACACCGCAGCCCTTCGGGCAGCGGCCCGGCAAGGCCCACCTTCTCGCCGGTGAAGGCAACGGCGCCCGCCCCGGCCAGCTCCCCCAGCGCCGCCGCCACAAAGCAGATGGGCTGCTGAGGGTTCAGCGGCGAAAAACGGCCCCGGTCGTTCACCGCCAAAAGCAGATATTCCTGTGTGATACCAAGTTCGGTCATAAGCAATTCTTCCTGTTCAAAAATTTGCGGGACAAAGGGGGGTCACTCCCCTTCCTCCATGGCGTGCAGTTCAAACACCACCGGGCGGATGCCGTCGGTGCAGCACGCGATGGTCTGGCCCTCCCGGTTGTTCCAGGGGGCGTAGCTCGCGCCGGCAGCCAGGGCGCTGACGTTGTTGTAGATGTCCACCCAGGCCCAGGGGCAAAAGCCCTCCGGCATCTGGGCGCCGCCCTCAAAAACAAAGATGTCGCCCGCCTTCAGCAGGGGGCAGGGGCCCACCTCCCGCCCCTCGGTGAGGTAGGCGTCGGCGTATTCCGGATAAAATTCCTTGCGCAGCACGGTGATCTTCACCCGCTTCATAGGGCAGCCCTCCTTTTCTCTCCCATTATGCCACGCCGCCGCCCCGGGCGCAAGGGGTGGGAGGCAGAGCAAAGCGGGGAAGAGCACCGCCCTGCCCCACCGGGCTGAGGCGAAGCCCGGTCCTCCCCACGTAGTGCGCATCAGAACGGACACTTTTCTCTGTCCTGAAAAGTGTCCGGGATGCCGCGTGCGGTGGGGATGGGCCGGGCGAAGCAATTTTTCAAAGCTGCCCTTTCCTTTATCCGGGCGGCGCTGGGGTATGGGCAGCTTTGCGCGGGGTGGCCGCGTCCCTGTCCGCCGCCGCACGCGGCGTTTCGGACACGCTGCACTCGTACCGTGCAGCGTGTTCGCTCCGAGGCGCACTACGCGACGGCAGCGACGCGGCTTTTTCGGCCCGCTTCGGGCGGCAGGCAAGTCAAAACGGGAAAGAGCGCCGCCCTGCTTTGCCGCGCCTTCTCCTCCTCCCCCTCCCTTGCCCCTACTCCCTTGTGTTCTCCATCCCCCGCCGCCGCAATATCTGGTGGCCATATCGGTGCGAAATAAAAAATTATCGAAAAACGATAAAAAACACTTGAAATTCGATAACACCCATGCTATACTGGCCTCAAAGAGCGGGGCGGCCTTTGTCCGCGCCGCCGCCAGCCAGGGCCGGGCGCGTTTCTGTCCGCCGCCCTCTGGCCGGTGGCGCTGGCGGCGGCCGCCGCCGCGGCCCTCGTCTGGGGCAAACGAAACTCGTCAAAAAAGGAGAGATCTCTCATGTGGAGCGAAAAAAACAGCCTGGCCCTCTCCCGGCTGGCGGTGCTGCTGTTCACCGCCGCGGTGGCCGTGTGCGACGTGTGCGGCTGGTGGCTGGTGAACTGGTTTCTGCGCACCAGCCGCTACGCCGGGATCAACGACGCCGCCCACCTGGTGTGGGGCCTCGTCACCCTCTACGTCGCCAGCGCCGCGGCCTATGTGCTGCTGTGGAACCTCTACCGCCTGCTGGCCAACATCGAGGACGAGCAGGTGTTCGTGCCCGCCAACGTCCACTGCCTGCGGGCGGCCAGCTGGTGCTGCATGGCGGTGGCCCTTCTGTGCCTGGGCGGCGCGGTGTTCTATCTGCCCATGGTGATGGTGGCGGCGGCCGCGGCCTTCATGGGCCTCATCGTGCGCATTATCAAAAACGTGTTCCAGCGGGCCATCGGCATGAAGGCCGAGCTGGACCTGACGATTTAAAGGGGGCGGAGAAATGCCCATCATCATCAATCTGGACGTGGTCATGGCCCGCCGGAAGATCGGCGCGGGCGAACTGGCCGAAAAGGTGGGGATCACCCCGGCCAACCTCTCCATCCTGAAAAACAACAAGGCCAAGGCGGTGCGCTTTTCCACCCTGGCGGCGCTGTGCCGCGCGCTGGACTGCCAGCCCGCCGACCTGCTGGAATATGTGCCCGGCGGGGACGACGAAAAGGAGGACGGCGAATGAAACGGACAGCGGCGCTTTTGATCTGCCTTGCCCTGACGGCGCTGGCCCTTGGCGGCTGCGCCGCCGAAAAAGAGGAAAAGGCCGTCGAAAAGGGCCTGGGGCTGGAGCTGAGCGGCGTGACCCATATCTCCGCCTACGACAGCCACGGCGGTTTTAACGGCGACGGGGTCAGCTTCATCGCCCTCACCTTTGTGGAGGGCGGACTGGAACAGCAGCTGGCCGCCGACCCCGCCTGGCAAAGCCTGCCCGCCGACGAAACGGCGCAGGCCCTGATGTGGGGCGTGGAGGACGAGGCCGGAAGCACCGGCCCCCTGCTCACCGGCAGCGACGGCCAGCCGCTGGTTCCGGCGGTACAAGCGGGATATTACCGCCTCATCGACCGCCACAGCGACACGCAAACCCCCATCCTGGAGCGCGGCTCCTTCAATTTCACCGTGGGCGTTTACGACGCCGACGCCCGCATTCTTTACTACTGCGAACTGGACACCTGAAAGGAGGTCGGATCCGATGAAACGACCCATCTGGACTCTTATCATGGCGGGGCTGCTGCTGATTTGTTCCGCCTGCGCGGCCAAAGCGGGGCCGCTCACCCTGCCCGCTGCCCACGACGTGACCGAAGTGCGGCTGGAATACGAGGGCGAAAGCGTTGTCCGCACCGGCCCGGGCTGGATCGGGCTGCTGCTGGAGGACCTGGCCGCCGCCGAACCCACCCGCAAGGCCACCGTGCAGGACGTGCCGGACAAAGAGGACATGGCCTCGGTGCACTTTGTGCTGGAGGACGGCAGCGAGCAGACGGTTTTCGTCTACCCGGAAAAGGACAAATGGTACATCGAGCGCCCCTGCGAGGGCGTGTATGAGACCGACCAGCTCCTGTGGGTGATGGTCACCGACCTGAGTGAATGAGCGGCGCAGAACGGCCGCAGCTATAAATGAATCAAAGGAGGGTTTGATGATGGAACCCCGCAAAACGGAGGGCAGTGCCTGCCCCCCTTGCTTTCCTGCACCCAAAAATCAGGCCATGGAGCCTGCCCTGCCGCCGGTGAGCGGCGAAAAAACGCCCCCGGCCTACGGCCCCGGGGCCGCCGCTGAAACGCCTGCCCCCGCGCCCGCCCCGGCCTGCGCCGGGCAGCAGCCCGCCTCCCCCGTCCGCCCGCCGCTGCCCAAATGGATGGTGCCTGCCGCCCTGCTCAGCTGGCTGTGGGGCTGGGCCTACGCCCGGGGCCTGCTGTTCGGCTTTGAATACGGCCCGGTCTTTATGGCGCTGTTCTGCCTTTTGTTCTTCGCCGGGGTGGAGTGGATGTGCCGGGCCGCAGACCGCCCCGCCCCCAAAGAGAGCCGGTTGTGGCTGGCGCTGTGGGGGCTGCTGGCGGCGGACTACATCTTCAAAATATCCGCTCTTTTCTATCACGACGCGGTGCAGAACTGGGAGTTTTTCGCCCTGCACCTGGCCGCCGCCTACTGGGTGCTGGCCCGCACCGGCTCCCTCACCGAAGAACGCACCGGCCCCTTCCTCCCCCTGGACACGCTGCGGGCGCTGGTGATCCTGCCCTTCGGCAACTTCTTTCTGCGGGTCCGGGTGCTGTTCCGGGCGCTGGCGAGCTGGCTGCAAAATCTGTCCGGCCGCAAAAAGGGAAACTTCTGGGCCGGGGTGGTCACCCTGTGCGTTGCCGTGCCGGTGCTGGTGCTGGCCGGGGGGCTTTTGTCCGGCGCGGACGCGGCCTTCGGCGACGCGCTGAAGGGCTTTTTCCGCTGGTTCACCCTGCCCGAGGCGCTGCTCAGCGAGTTCCTCTACTTCGCGGTGGGTCTGCCGGTGGGCGCCTATCTCTTCGGCCTGGCGGCGGGCGCGCTGAAAAAAGATCCCGGCCCCGCCCGGGGCCCATCCTTGAGGGCCGAGGCGGAAAAGCTGCGCCTTGCCCCGGGCGGCGCGCTGGCCTTCTGCCTTGCGCTGCTGCTGGCGCTTTATGTCCTTTTCTTTTCCATCCAGCTGAACTACCTCACCGGCGGCTTTTTCGGCCGTCTGCCCTCCGGATTCACCGCCGCCGCATACGCCCGACGGGGCTTCTTTGAGCTGTGCGCCGTGGTGGTGCTCAACTTCTCGGTGCTCACCGCCGCCGCCAAGGCCAGCCGCACCCCTTTGCGCCAAAGCCCGGTGCTGAAAGTCCTGGCCGTTCTTCTGTGCCTTTCGAATCTCTTGTTCGCCGCGGTGGGGGCCAGCAAGATGGTGCTTTACATCCGCCGCTTCGGCTTCACGCCCCGGCGCGTCGTCTCCGGCTGGTTCATCCTGGTGCTGGCGGTGCTCACGGTGCTGGCGCTGGTCAGCCTGTTCCGCCCCTTCCCGGTGGTGCGGGCGGCGGCCGCCGTGTTCTGCGGCATGTTCCTGGCGCTCTGCCTCTCCCAGCCGGACCTTTGGCTGCGGGCCGCCAACCGGCAGCTGGCGGCGTGCGGCATTGTGGAAGCGGAGGACGTCGGCGACTGGCTGCTCTATATGCCAAAGGAACAGTTCACATGGAACTGACCGATTTGTGAAAAACCCGCCGCCCCGGAGAATTTTTCTCCGGGGCGGTTTTTTTCAGGCGGAGCCCGGGCGGCACAGGAACAGCCCCCGCCGTCCGGCGAAGAAAGCAGAGCGCCGCCCTGCCCTGCAAAAAAGCGCCGCCCTTTTGCCGGGGTGGCATAAGAAAACGTTTTCTTACGGCACCCCGGCTTTTTGCCGGGGCGGCTTTTGTGGTATAATAGCCGCAAAACGGCGGACATGCTTTTTGTGCGCAGCGCCCCGCCCGTCCGGCGTCCTGCTCTGAAAGCGACGTCCCGTGGTATAATGACAAAAACTCACCGAAAGGAGGCCCCGCCCGTGCCCGCTCCCCTCTCGCCCCGTTCCTTCGACCGCCGCCATGCCCAGGCGCTGGCGGCAGCCCTTTCCCTGCTGGCCCTGGCGCTGGTGCTCTACCACTCCCTGGCGGGTGGCACGCTCCTTTCGTCCAACGTCTACGACAGTTATCTTTTGCAGGCTGAAAACTGGCTGGAGGGCCGCGCCTACATCCAAAACGGCGAGGATTACCCCTGGCTGGAACTGGCGATCTTTGAGGGGCGCTATTACCTCTCCTTCCCGCCGGTGCCCTCGGTGCTGGCGCTGCTGCCCGCCGCGCTGGGCCTCGATCTGGGCAATTTGTGGCAGGCGCTGGCGTCGCTGGCCGCCCTGGCCGGGGTCTACCTCTGCTTCTGGCGGGCGGGCGGCACCCCGCGGGCCTGCGCCTTCTGGGCCCTTTTTTCCACCTTGTCCAGCGGATTTTTCTGGCTGGCGGGCAGCGGCGGCGTGTGGTTCCAGGCCCAGGTGCTCAACTTCGCCTTCACCGTCTGGGGCCTGTTTTTCTGGCTGAAAAAACAGTATCCGCCCGCCTTCTTCCTGATGGCGCTGGCGGTGGGCTGCCGCCCCTTCACCGCCCTGTTCGCCTTTGCCCTCTGGCTGCCCGCCGCCCTGAACGCGGTCAGGGCCCGCCGGTGGGGCCGCCTTGCCGCCTTCACCGCGCCGGCCGCCGCCGTGGCCCTGGCCCTGGGCTGGTATAATTTCCTCCGCTTCGGCAGCCCCTTCGAGTTCGGCCACTCCTGGCTGCCGGAGTTCGTGCGGGACGGCGGCCAGTTCACCACCGAAAACTTCTGGGCCAACCTGTGGGGGGTGCTGCGGCCCGTCACCCTCACCTCCTCGCTGGACCTTTCCTTTTCCACCTTCAACGGCTTCTGCCTGTTTATCGCCAGCCCCATCTTTCTTCTGTGGGCTTTCGACATTGCGCGGGCGGCGGCAAAAAAACGCCTTGCGCCGGGCGGCCTGCTGGCTCCCGTGCTGGCGCTGGCCACGCTGGCGGCCCTCTGCCTCCACCGCACCATGGGCGGCTGGCAGTTCGGGGCCCGCTACACCGTGGACCTCATCCCCCTTGCCCTCTGGTGGTATCTGACCCGGCCCCGCCGCCCGCTGGGCACGGGGGCCCTGTGGCTGGCCGGGGCGGGGGCGCTCTTCAATTTTTACGGCGCGGCGTATATGCTGAGCCACTGAAAGGGGGAACACCATGGGCCCGATCCTCGGTCATCTCGGCGGAACGCTGATGGTGCTGTTCGTGGCGCTGCTGGCTTTGCGGTGTGCAAAGCGCCTGGCCCTTGTGTTCTGGCCCGCCGTGCCCGCCCGGCCCGCCGCCCCCCGCTGGGCGCCCGGCCCGGGCGCGCTGGCGCTGGCCGCCTTCGGCGTTTTGGCGCTCCAGTTTTTCGCCGCCTTTTTCTGCTGGCTGGACCTGGGCCAGACCGGGGGCCTTGCCGCCTTCTGGCAGCATTTCATCCAGCGGTTCACCACCGCCGGCGACAGCCCCCACTATCTGCTGCTGGCCCGGCAGGGCTATGTGGCCGGGGGCGAGGCGGCCAAATACATCGTGTTTTATCCCCTCTATCCCCTGGCGGTGCGGCTGGCCCACACCCTGCTCAGCCCCCTTTCGGTCAGCTGGGAGGCGGCGGCCCTGGCGGTGAGCTGGCTGTGCTGGGGGGGCGCGGGGGCGGCCATGCTGGCCCTGGCGGGGCAGGACCTGCCCAAAGGGCAGGCGGCCTTTGCCGTGGCGCTGATGGCCCTTTATCCCTTTGGCTTTTTTGCCCTGGGCGTTTTTACCGAAAGCCTGTTTCTCCTGCTTTGCCTGCTGTGCATGTTCTTTGCCCGCAGGCAAAGATGGCTGCCCGCCGGAGTCTTTGGGGCGCTGGCTGCCCTCTGCCGCAACCAGGGGCTGGTGCTGCTGCTTCCCCTGCTGTATCTCTGGCTGCGGGCGCGGCGGCAGAAAAAGCAGGGCCCCGCTTCCCTGGCGCTGGCCCTGCCCCTTCTGGGCTGGTGCGGGTATCTGGCGCTGAACGCCCGGCTCTTCGGCAACGCCTTCGCCTTCATGGAGTTCCAAAGCGCCCCGCCCTGGTATCAGTCGGTGAAGTGGATCAGCGAAAACCTGGCCCAGCACTGGCAGATGGCGCTGGAATACCCCGGCCTCGCGCCGTTCCTCTACCACGCCCAGCTGGTGCTCTATTTTGCCGCCATGGCCCTGCTTCTTTGGGGCCTGTGGAAACAATGCCCCACCCACTGGCTCATCTGGGGCGGGGCGTATCTGGGCATGTGCTACCTCGCCGGCTGGCTCATCAGCGGCGGACGCTACGTCTTTGGGTGTATCCCTCTCTTCCTCATCGGGGCCAGCCTTCCCCGCCCCGCCCGCTGGCTGCTGGCGGCGGTGAGCGCCTTTTTCCTCTGGAAGATGGGCGTTTACTATATGCAGGGCCAGGCAATTATGTAATATTGCTGCAATAAAATACAAATTGTATAACAAAACAGCGAAAAACCGCCCGCCGGGGGCCTTCCTCCGGCGGGCGGCGTTTGTGTATGGGCGGGGCGTTTGCGCCGGGCGGCGGCATGTGGGCGGCCTGGCCCGGCCCGGCGGGACTCGCTCCTCCGGGAACGGGTCATTCCTGGATAAGGGTCAAAAACCGATCGAAAGGCAGCGTGCCGTTGTACAGGTCGATCAGCCGCTGGCCGTCCTCCTCCAGGCTGGGGCGGAAGATGCCCTCCAGCAGCCGGCGCACGGCGTCCATGTCGATGCCGTCGCCGTAGAAGTGGTCCAGCTCCAGGGCCACGTCCTTTTCCAGGTTGTAGGTGTACTTGCCCAGGATCATCAACCCGTTCAGCGCGTGGCAGGCAATGGCCATTTTCAGGGCGTCCTGCTCGTTTTCCACGTCAAAGGGCAGGAAAGCCCAGATGTGCAGCACCTGCTCGTCCTCCATCACCGAGCAGACGATGGTGAAGCGGGCGAAGTCCAGCCGCAGCTCCGCCCGCACGTCGCCCCGCTCGTCGTTGCGGCGGCTGTCCAGCAGCAGGTCGTTTTCCAGCACCAGCTCGCACAGGTCCAGCACCTCGGACGCGGTGAATACCAAACCCATGATCAGCCCTCCCCGTTCAGTTTGTCCAGCTCCTGGGCCAGGGTGGTGTACCCCTTGCAGAGGGATTCCAGCGAGCGCATATACCGGCAGTCCAGCCGGGCGAGCAGCGTTTCCAGCAGGTAGTCGATGGTCTTCTCCCCGAATTGCAGGGTGGAGAACACCCGCTGGGTCACGCTCACCATGACCCGGTCCCCCTCCGGGTCGGCGTAAAAGGTGCCGTTGAGCAGCCGGGCGTTGGCCAGGCTGCACAGCAGGACCACGTCCTCCCGGGGGCAGCCGGACACGGTGAAAGGGCTCAGGGTGACCACCGTGACGTGCTTATCCGTTACCCGCCAGATGATGTCATAGCGGCCGGCGGCCCGCTCCACCGGGAAGAACAGGAAAAACTCCTCCGGGTTTTTGGAGCACTGGTAGCCCAGGGCCTCCAGCCGGTCCGCCACCATCCGGAACACCCGCTGCCGGGTGGTCTGGCCGGTGCCGAAGTACTCTCTGCGGGGCGGCGGGGGGTCTTCTTTTTTGAAAAAAAACATCTCGTTTCCTCCCCTTTCGGCCCGGCGACGCGGGCCGTGTTCTTGTTTTCATTATAAAGGAAAAGGCCCGGCGGAGAAAGGGCAAAGGCGGGCCTTTTCGCCCCAAAGGGCAAAAAAACCCCACCCGCCGCCGGGCGGAGGGAGCTTTGCCCCGCCGGCGGCGGTGCAGGAGGATGCGAAACCCGGCCCCCGGCGGCAAAAAAACCCGCCGAACTGCTTCGGCGGGCTTTTTTGTGAAAGAGATCAGCTGCGGATGAGCTCCTTGAAGCGGGAGAAGGAGAGCTTGTCGTTAAAGAGGTCGATGACGCGCTGGCCGTCGTCCTTCAGCGCGTGGCAGAAAATGCCGATGATGAGGTGGCGGGCAGCCTCAATGCTCATGCCGTCCCGGTAGCAGTGGGCCAGTTCCAGGGCCACGTCCTTTTCCAGGTTGTAGGTGTATTTGCCAAACACCATCAGGCTGTTCAGTTCCCGGCAGGCGTTGGCCATCTGCATGGCCTTTTCCTCGCTCTCCACGTCAAAGGGCAAAAAGGCCCACAGGTGCAGCACCTGCGCCTTTTCCATGGCCGAGCAGACGATGGTGTAGCGGGTGCCGTCGAAACGGAGTTTAGCCCGCACGGTGTTCCGCTGGTTGTCGCGTTCACAGTCCAGTTCCAGGTCGTTTCTGAAGACCCGTTCGCACAGGTCCAGCACGCCGGAGGCGTCGTATGCAAGAGACATGGTCAATCCTCCCCGCTCAGTTTTTCCAGTTCGTCCGCCAGGGTGGTGTAGCCCTTGCAGATGGATTCCATCGATTTCATGTAGCGGCTGTCCAGGTTGCCGCCCATGACCCCCAGCATGTAGGCGGCGGTGGTCTCGCCGAACTCCTGGTCGGAGAACACCCGCTGGGTCACCTCCACCATGATGTGCTCCCCGTTGGAGTCGGGGTAGAAGGTGCCGTTCACCAGGTTGGCGTTGGCCAGCGAGCACAGCAGGGTCACATCGTCCACCGAGCAGCCGGTGATGGAGAAGGGGCTGAGGGTGACCAGCGAGACATACCGTTCCTCGATCTTCCACAGCAGGGTGTAGTGGCCGGTGTCCAGCCCGGTGGGGAAAAAGATACGGAACTCATCGGCGTTTTCGTCGAACTTGTAGTCCTTGCTCCGCAGGTAGTTCACCACCGTGCGGTAGGTGCGCCGCCGGTCCGCTCCCTCAGAGGAGGCGGGCTTTGCCGCCGCCGGCTGCGACGGACCTTTTTTTGAAAAAAACATCGTTGTCCCTCCCTGGCCTGCAAAAGGCCGGTATTCTTATATAGATGCTTCGGCCAAAAACCCGCCATCGGGACAAACGGCAAAAAAATTTTTTCGCGGCAGGGGCGCGCAGGGCAAAAAAAGCCCGCCGGAAGGTTTCCGGCGGGCGGTGTGTTTTATTGTTCCGGCTTTTCCTGCCGGCGCAGCGCGTCGATCTTGAGGATGGCCGCCACGGTCTTGCCGTCCTTGATCCGGCCGTCCAGCACCATGGCCACCGCCTCGCGGAAGGGCAGCTTTTCCGGGGTGAGGAACTCGTCCTCGTCCAGGTGCATGGCGCAGGGGGAAAGGCCGGTGGCCAGCCAGGTGTAGATGATCTCCGAGCAGTAGCCCACCGTGGGATAAAACTCTCCCAGGTCGGTGTAGTGCTCCGCCACCAGGCCGCACTCCTCCGCCAGCTCCCGCTTGGCCGCCTCGAAGGGGTCCTCCCCTTTTTCCAGCTTGCCGGCGGGCAGCTCCCAGAGCTCCTGCCCCAGGGCGTAGCGGTACTGGCGCACCAGATAGATCTCGTCCTCGTCGGTCAGCGCCGCGATACAGGCGCCTCCGTGGTGGTGCACCACCTCGCGGGTGCTCTCGGCCCCGTTCTCCAGGCGCACCTTGTCAAAGGTCACGGTGATGACCCGCCCCTCAAACACGGTGCGGCTCTCCAGCTGTGTTTCGCTGTGGCTCATGCTCTCTCCTTTTCCTTTCCGGCCGTCTCGGGCAGCCGGGTGCACAGCACCCGCTGCACGCGCCGCTCGCCCGCCTTGAGCACCTCAAAGCGCAGGCCGCACCATTCCACCGCCGCCTTCTCCCCTTCTTCGGGGATACGGCCCAGCTTGTCGATGATGAGGCCGCCGGGGGTCTCAAACTCCTCGTCCTCGTTGGGCTCGGGGCACTCCATGCCAAAAGCCTCGAACACGTCGGCCAGGTCGATGGCGCCGTCCACGGCGTAGCCGTCGCCCTGGGCCACCAGTTCGGCCTCCTCGTCGTCGTATTCGTCCTGGATGTCGCCCACGATCTCTTCCAGAATGTCCTCCATGCTCACGAGGCCTGCTGTGCCGCCGTATTCGTCCACCACGATGGCGATCATGGTGCGCTCGCGGCGGAAGTCCAGCAGCAGCTGGCCCGCCGGGCGGCTTTCGGGCACGAACATCACCGGCCGGGTAAACCTGCTCACCGGGCCCTCCAGCGCCGAGGGCTCGTCAAAGAGGCACAGCAGGTCCTTCACATACAAAACGCCCACGATCTCGTCGGTGGTCTTGCGGTAGATGGGCAGGCGGCTGTTGCCGCTTTCCACCGCCGCCGCGATCACCGAGCGGCAGCTGGCGTTCTCCTCCACCGCCACCATGTCCATGCGGTGGGTCATAATGTCGCCGGCGGTCACCTCGCCCAGATCAAAGATGTTGGTGATCATCTCCTTCTGGTTCTCGTCGATGAGGTCCTGCTCGTCGGCGTCGTCCACCATCTCATACAGGTCCTCTTCGGTCACCTGCTCGGTGTTGCCCAGGCCGGCCTTGGCCAAAAGGCGGCTCAGCGGCGCGGGCAGCTGCACGCCCCGCTTGGCGGCGGCCCAGCCCGCGGCCAGGCCCACCAGAAGAACAAGCACCAGAGCGGCTGCCCCCGCGGCGAAAATGCCGGCGCCCGCCGGCGCTGCCGCCGCGTATATCATCCTGTCCATGGATCTCTCTCCATTCTGCCCGGGAGCTGCCCGGGCTGAAGTGTGTGCATATATATACTACATCATAGCGGCAAAGTTTACCCTTGTCAAACGGCGCTGCGCCCCGAACGGGGCGTTTTTGGCGCAAAAAGGCGGCTCAGAGGGCCGCAGGCGGCGCTATTTTGCAAACAAAGGGGCAAAAAGGGGCAGGAAAATGGTTTACTTTACACATTTGTTTTGATAGAATAATACACAGCAGAAGCTGTCCGCATTCGCGGGGGACCGGCGCTGCCGGTTTTTCGTGCGCGCGGGCAGGATAACGCGGGCCTGCCAGAAATGGCAGGAAACGTTAAATCACATGCTATGGAGGAAGAAAAATGCCTAGAGCGAAACAGTCCATGGATGGCAACACCGCGGCGGCGCATGTAGCCTATGCGTTCACCGAAGTTGCGGCCATCTACCCCATCACCCCGTCGAGCCCCATGGCCGACTACGTCGACCAGTGGTCCGCCGCCGGCCAGAAGAACATCTTCGGCACCCAGGTCAAGGTCATGGAGATGCAGTCTGAGGCTGGTGCCGCGGGCGCTGTGCACGGCAGCCTGGCCGCCGGCGCCATGACCACCACCTTCACCGCCAGCCAGGGCCTGCTGCTGATGATCCCCAACATGTACAAGATCGCCGGCGAGCTGCTGCCCAGCGTGTTCCACGTGTCTGCCCGTACCGTGGCCAGCCACGCGCTGAACATCTTCGGTGACCACAGCGACGTCTACGCCTGCCGTCAGACCGGTTTCGCCATGCTGGCCGAGACCAATCCCCAGGAAGTCATGGACCTGGCCGCTGTTGCCCACCTGGCCGCCATTGAGGGCCGCGTTCCCTTCATCAACTTCTTCGACGGCTTCCGTACCAGCCACGAGATCCAGAAGATCGAGAAGTGGGACTACGCCGATCTGGCCGAGATGGTCAACTGGGACGCCATCCAGCAGTTCCGCGACCATGCGCTGAACCCCGAGAACCCCTCCATGCGCGGCAGCCACGAGAACGGCGACATCTTCTTCCAGCACCGCGAGGCCTGCAACAAGTACTACGAGGCTCTGCCCGCCGTGGTCGAGAAGTACATGGCCAAGGTCAACGAGAAGCTGGGTACCGACTACCAGCTGTTCAACTACTACGGCGCCGCTGACGCCGACCGCGTGATCGTTGCCATGGGCTCCATCTGCGACGTGGCCGAGGAAGTCATCGACTACCTCACCGCCCACGGCGAGAAGGTGGGCCTGGTGAAGGTGCGTCTGTACCGTCCCTTCGTGGCCGAGAAGCTGCTGGCCGCCATCCCCGCCACCGCCAAGAAGATCGCCGTGCTGGACCGCACCAAGGAGCCCGGCAGCCTGGGCGAGCCTCTGTTCCTGGACGTGGTCACCGCCCTGCGTGAGGGCGGCCGCGACATCGAGGTCATCGGCGGCCGCTACGGTCTGGGCAGCAAGGACACCCCGCCCTCCAGCGTGTTCGCTGTGTATGAGGAGCTGGCCAAGGCCGAGCCCAAGGCCCGCTTCACCATCGGCATCGTGGACGACGTCACCGGCCTGTCTCTGGAGGAGAAGCCCGCGCCCAACACCGCTGCCGAAGGCACCAAGGAGTGCAAGTTCTGGGGTCTGGGCGGCGACGGCACCGTTGGCGCCAACAAGAACAGCACCAAGATCATCGGCGACCACACCGACAAGTACATCCAGGCGTACTTCCAGTACGAC
>NHCFR05603__coassemble_382_pt1 | contig 36385 bp, 29 predicted proteins | sample NHCFR05603__metabat2_low_PE_044 | metagenome-assembled genome bin NHCFR05603 | reverse complement strand
GGAATTATGGGACTTTGAACTCAATTCCTGTTGCACTTAGTTTGACAATTCACTTATGCAAACCATTCCACCGCGCGGCGGGCGGAAAAGTTTTCCTCCAGCCATGCCTTCGTCTGGCTTATGTCAAACTGCCAGGCGTAGGTGGGGCAGGAAAAGCGGCAGACAAGGCAGTTGACGCATTTTGTGCTGTCCACTTCCAGCAGTTCGTTCAGCGCACCCGCAGGGCAGGCACGCACACAGCGGCCGCAATGGTTGCACCGCTCTTTGTCCCGGCTGCGCCCGATGGGCCGCAGGGGTTTTCGGGGTGCGTCCGCGTCGCCGAGCAAAGCGGTGGGACACAGCGGTTCTTGTTCGCATGCAGCCATCACCTTTTGCGCAAAAGCCGCAAAGGCGGGCATGTCCTCCCCGTCGGGACGGCCTGCGCCGAGGCTCGGCGCAAACACGTGAGGCGTAATGCAGGCCATGCCGCCCACACAAACGAAGCCCTGTCCGCTCATTTGCCGGGCGGCAGCCGCCAGGGCATTTTCATAATCCCGGTTGCCATAGGCAGCAAGGATGACGCAAGGCCCGCCCTGGCCCCGCAGCTGGCTGAAAAGGCCTTCCACGCGGGGGCCGAAGCCGCCGTACACCGGCAGGGCCAACACCAGCAGTTCGTCTTTGGCCACCGGGATGACCGTGGGCAGCTTTGCGGGCGGGCAGGTGCAGTCGATGGATTCCACCGGCAGGCCAAACTGCTCGCACAGCAGCATTGCGGCGCGTTTTGTGCCGCCGGATGAACTGAAATATGCCGCTTTGACGGCTTTGATGGGACTCATTTCCGGTCACTTCCCTTTTGTTTGGGTCCGCCTTGAAACGGCGGGCGTTTTTTTGATTATAACGCCCGGAACATCCCTTCGTCAACGCGGCGCGGGTCAGCCGAGGCTTTCCACAAAGGCCCGCAGCATGGCAAGGCCCGCCGGGCCGCTCTTTTCCGGGTGGAACTGAAATCCGGTCACATTCTGCCGCTGCACTGCGGCGCAGACGGTGTGACCGCCGTATTCCACCGTTGCGGCACAGTCCTCCCCGCGGCGGGGCAGCGCCTGAAAGCTGTGGACGAAGTAGACCTCGTCTCCGTTCCGGGTGTTTTTGAGCAGCCCCCGTTCCGTCCCGGAGGCGAGGCGCAGCGGGCTCCACCCGATGTGGGGCACTTTCAGCGGCGCGCCGTCTGCTGCCGTTTCCGGCAGAGGGCTCACTGTGCCTTCCACCAGGCCCAGCCCCCGGGTGAACCCGCCCTCGGTGCTGGAATCCAGCAACATCTGCATGCCGAGGCAGATCCCCAGCAGAGGTGTGCCCTCTCCCGCTTTTTGCAAAAGCGGTTCCACCAGCCGCTGGCTTCTCAGCCGGGCCATTCCATCGGCAAAAGCCCCCACCCCGGGCAGGACCAGCGCCCTGGCGCGCAGAATGTCCCCCGGTTGGGTGCCAAAGCACACATCCGCGCCGCAGTGCTCCAGCGCCCGCCGCACGCTGAGCAGATTGCTGCGTCCGTAATCCACCACAGTGACCAACGGTCTCATCGTCTCACCTCCACACCCAGAGCCCGCACTTCATCTTTGAGCGCAGGCACATCGGTTTTGCCATAATGCAGGATACTGCCCACCGCCACCGCGTCGGCTCCGCCTTTGGCTGCGGCGGCAATGTCCCCGGCGCTGGCCGCGCCCCCGGCGGCAATGACCGGCACATCCACCAGCCCTGCCACCGCAGCGATGAGTTCCTGGTCCATTCCTTTTTGAAAGCCTTCCCTGTCCACGCTGGAGAGCAAAATCTCTCCCGCGCCCAGAGCCACCGCCTGTTTAGCCCATTCCAGCACATCCTTGCCGGAGTGCTCCCGGCCATTGTCGTAGTACGCTTCCCAGCCGGCGGCCGGCCGGGCCGGATCCCGCCGCTTTGCCTGAATGCTGAGCACCATGCACTGGCTGCCGAAGGCACGGGCGACCTCGGTGATGAGCTCCGGACGGCGCAGGGCGGCGGTGTTCACGGCGGCCTTGTCCGCTCCGGCTTTGAGCACCGCGCCCACATCCTCCGCACTGCGCAAGCCGCCGCCCGCCGTGATGGGGATAAACACATCCGCGGTGGTGCGCTCCAGGATGTTGCCCAGATTGTTGCGCTCGTAAAGGCTGGCCACCGTGTCCAGATACAAAATCTCATCGATCCCCTGCTCATAGTAACGGCGGGCAAAATCGTGGGGGTCGCCCAGCTTGCGCAAACCTTCGTACTGGATCCCTTTCACCAGAAAATCGTCCTTTACGTCAAGGCGCGCGATGAGGCGTATTTTCCGGCTCATGGCTGCGCCTCCTTCCGGGGCGTGCCGTAGTCGCAGAGACTTTCCCCTTCAAAAGGCGTATGACGCAGGCTCCAGCGGCCGTTCTCATACTGCCACAGGTGCGGCGAACGGAACCGGTCTGCCAGGTGCATGAAGTAGTCCATGTCCATTTCCGGCTGCTCAAAGCAGTCGGCGGCGGCGCCGAAGTGTTTTTTGTCAATGGAGATGTACCGGAAGAAATCCTGGGCAAAGCGCATGGGGAACTCACCGTCAAACTTCTTGCAGAGCGCCACGCCCTCCTCCCTGGTGATTTCGTGGTTGCGTATCTCCTGAGCCGCGTCGTAGGTGCAGCGGCCGATCCCGTATTTGATGTAGGTGGTGTAGTAGAAGAAATCGTCCACCTTGTCGTCGATGGAGTTGTATTTGGAGTAGGTGCCCGCAGTGCGCTCGGGGCTGGGCACAAAGCCGCCGTGCTCCACGCTGTAATAATAGGCTCCCTGGGGGTGCCACTTCTCATAGTAGCCCATGTAATGCACCTGGATGTGGTTTTTCTCCACGTCGGAGGTATCGCTGGGCAGGTAGATGGCCAGATCGGCCTTGTCCACCTTGAAATCCTCTTCCAGCTGGCGCAGAGACACGCCGCCCAGATAAATGTGGTCAAAATCGTTGGTGGCAAAGAAGTGCTCGTCCCGCAAAGCGCTGTCGTTATCCGCAATGGGGTTGCCGAACTCGGCTTCGTTTTCGCCATAGAACACCAGCGGAATTCCGAACTTGGCGGCCATCTTGGGGGCCAGCTGCTTTTGGCCCAAAATGAAGGGCTGGAAGGGATGGAACAGGTTCTCGGTGGCGAGGCGGGTGAGCAGCCGGTGAGTCAGGCCGTTGGGGGTGCACAGGTAGTTGTCAAACCCGGCGTGGATCCACGCCTCAAAGTTCTGCCAGCCCCAGGGGGTGTAGATGTGAGGCGCCCAGGTAACGGTGAGCGGGTGCATGCCGTACTTGTATTTCAGCAGATGGGCGGCATAGAAGCTGTCCTTTCCGCCGCTGCCCGGCACAAGGCAGTCGTAGCTGCCGTCGGTTTTGCGGTAGCGATCGCACAATTCCCGAAGCTGGCGCTCCCGGTCGGCCCAGTCAATTTTGCCCTCCTTGTTGTGGCAGGCGTGGCAGGCGTCGCACACCCCGTCTTCCTGGATGACCATGGTCTTTTTCTTCGAATGGATGGTATGCTCGAACTCGTAACAGCTGTTGGGCTTTTGGTTGGTCATCACGCACTCTTTGCAGTACCGCACATCCCGGGGCAGGCCGAAGAAGGTCTCCCGCTGTTCGGGCGGGATGTCCGGGGCATATTTGGAATAGTCGATGGGGATATAACGGGGAAGTTTTTCCATGATGAAGGTCCCTTCTTTCGATTTTCATAACAAAAAGGCAGGGCAAAGGCGCCTTGACGGCAAGGGAGAATTCTCCCCTGCCCGGCGGGCGCCTTTGCCCTGCCCTGTGTTGGTTTTTTATTCGCCGTAGGTGCGGATGATGGCCTGGGCCGCCTCACGGCTGGAGATACGCGCGTCCATGGCCCGTTTTTCAATGAGGCGGTGCGCTTCCTCCTCGGTGAGGCCGGCGTGGAGAGCCAGCAGGCATTTGGCCTGGCAGATGACCCGGGCCTCGTCCAGTCGCTTTGTGAGCCGGCGGTTCTGGTCGATGATCTTTTGCATACGCTGGTGGCCGGCGCGCAGAAGGCGCACCGCGAAGGCGGCCTGCTGGCGGGAAAGGGGCTTTGGCAGCACCAGCACCCCGTATTTTTCCAGGCCCGCGGCGATCTTGTCCGCCTGGGGCGCGGCGCAGAGAAAGATGACGTCCATGCCGCTCTCCACCGCCTGGATGGCCAGTTCCCGGCCGAACTCGTCCGGCAGCGGTGCGTTGATGACCATCAGGCTGCCGCCCCCGGCAGTGAAACCCCGGCGGGCCTCTCCCGCGCTGGTGCAGCACACGGCAGGCCCGCCCGCCGCGAACGCACTTTTCAGTGCCTCATGGGTCTGTTTTTCCCCGACGATCCAAACGCCTGCCATGCCTTTCACCTGCCTTTTGAAGAGGATGTTCCGTCAGATACGGTCAAAATACTGCTGCATTTCGTACTCGTGGGGGTCCTCCGCCCCGGCGCTGGCCGCGGCTACCCGCCGCTTCTGGGCAAGGTAGGTGTCCAGCAGGCGGGCGGGAAGGGTCTGCTGCAAGAAGCGGCTCTCCTCCGCCGCCCTCACCGCCTGGGCCAGGCTTGCCGGCAGTGTGGCGGCCACCGGACCTGCCCCGCCGGCGGCAAAGAGATCCCGGTCAGCGGCGGGCGGCAGCGGCAGACCGTCCCGAATGCCCTCCATGCCGGCCTCCAGCAGCAGGGCGGTGACGTAATAGGGATTGCAGGCCGGGTCCGGGCTGCGCAGCTCCATGCGGCAGTCCGCGCCGGCGGCCGCCGGCACCCGCACCAGCGAGGAGCGGTTCTGGCAGGACCAGCTCACCGTGCCCGGCGCTTCGCAGCAGCCCAGCCGCTGGTAGGAACCGGGCAGAGGGTTTGCGAACACCGTCAGCTCCGGCACCCGGCGCAGAATCCCCGCCAGGAAGGCCGCCGCCACCGGGTCCGGCTTGTCTTTGAAGTTTTCGAAGAGGTTGCGGCCATCCTTGATCACCGAGAAGTTCAGGTGCAGCCCGCTGCCGCTTTTTCCGGGCAGAGGCTTGGGCAAAAAGGAGGCGAACAGGCCGTGCTGGCCTGCAATGGCCTTGACCACCGTGTGCACCGTCATCAAGTCGTCCGCCGCCTGCAGGGGCGAAGCGCAGCGGAAGTCTATTTCGTTCTGGCCGGGGCCCTGCTCATGGTGGCTGCGCTCGGGCTGAATGCCCATCTCTTCCAGCGTCAGGCAGATGTTGCGGCGCACGTTCTCGCCCCGGTCGATGGGAGCCAAATCGAAATATCCGCCCTGGTCAAAGGGGGTGCGGGTAGGCTGACCGTGCTCGTCGGTCTCGAAGAGGTAGAACTCGCACTCCGGCCCCACCAGAAAGTGGTAGCCCTCCTTTGCCGCCGCCTGCTCGGTGCGGCGCAGCAGGGCCCTTCCATCCCCTTCGAAGGGGCGGCCATCGGGGTAGCGCACATCGCAGAACAGCCGGCCCACACACCCTTCGCTGGGCCGCCAGGGCAGCAGGGCAAAGGTGTTCAGGTCGGGGACGAGGAACAGGTCGGACTCGGCCACATTGGCAAAGCCCGGGATGGCGGAGGCGTCGAAAGACACCCCCTGTTCCGCGGCGTGGCGCAGCTGGCTGGACATGATGGCGATGTTTTTCTGCACGCCGAACATATCGCAGAAAGCCAGGCGGATAAATTTGATGTCGTTTTCCTCCACAAATCGGAGAAGCTGATCAAGCGTGTGGGTCATGGAGGTCCCCTCCTTCAAAGCTGTGGAAAAATTGCAAAAAGCGCTGCGTTGCCCTTGGACGAGAACGCAGCGCCTTTGCTGTTTCGATCAATGGTATTATACCCGTCCGCGCCGGCCGCGTCAAGATATTTTATTGACAAACAGCGCGGGGAATGCTATTCTTAGGGGCGAACAACGGCGTTCATGCCGCCCGCCTTGCGGGCCGGTCTGGACGCCGTTTGTTTATTTTTCGGCCCCGCTGCCAGAAAGGAAACCGCCATGGACCATATCATCAATCATTCCTTTGACGCCATCCCCAAAAGCTACCTGTTCAGCGAGGTAGCACGCCGGGTGGCCGCCTTCCGCGCCGCCCACCCGGAGAGCGAGCTCATCCCCATGGGCATTGGCGATGTGACGCGCCCTCTGCGCCGCCCGGTCATCGAAGCGCTGAAAAAGGCCGCCGAGGAGCAGGCTCATGCCGATAGCTTTCACGGTTATGGCCCCGAGCAGGGCTATGACTTTCTGCGCGAGGCGGTGCTGCGCCATTACGCGGGGTTCGGTGTGAGGCTGGCCCTTGAGGACATTTTCATCAGCGACGGCGCAAAAAGCGACCTGGGCAACCTGCCCGATCTGTTTTCTGAGAACTGTGTGGTGCTGCTGCCCGACCCGGTGTATCCCGTTTATCGGGATTCCAACTTGATGGCCGGGCGTAAAGTCAAATACCTTGCCGCAACCCGTGAAAACGGCTTTGCCCCCCTTCCGGGGAAAGACACACGCGGCGATCTGGTCTATCTGTGCAGCCCGGCAAATCCCACCGGCGCGGCCTACACCCGGGAGCAGCTGAAACTCTGGGTGGACTGGGCCCTGGCAAGCGGCGCGGTCATCCTGTACGACGCGGCTTACGAGTGCTTTATCCAGGACGATCTGCCCCACAGCATTTATGAAGTGGAAGGTGCGAGAGAATGTGCCATTGAGGTTTGCAGCCTGAGCAAGACCGCCGGCTTCACCGGCATGCGCTGCGGCTACACCATTGTGCCCCACGAACTTGCACGGGAGGGGCAGAACCTGCATGACTTGTGGCTGCGCCGTCAGTGCACCAAAATGAACGGCGTGGCTTATCCCATTCAGCGGGCCGCCGAGGCAGTGTTCACCGCCGAGGGCATGGCCGCATGCAAAGAGGATATCGCCGCTTATCTGCGGGCGGCCGCCATCGTGGCAGACACCTTGGACGAACTGGGCGTGTGGTATTGCGGCGGCAAGAACTCCCCCTACATCTGGATGGAGTGCCCAAAGGGGCTTGACTCCTGGCAGTTTTTTGACGCTCTTTTGGAAGAGGCCGGGATCATCGGCACGCCGGGCTGCGGTTTTGGTGAACAGGGCGAGGGATATTTCCGTCTTTCTGCCTTTTCCGGCGAAGCAAACGCCCGCGCTGCCATGGAGCGGCTGCGGGCCTGGCTGCAAAGCTAAAAGACTTCACAGTATTAACAAGTGCCCCGGGAACATGTTCCCGGGGCACTGTTATTATTCCTGGTGATCCAGCGCGGCGGCCACGAAAGCCCGGAAGATGGGCTGGGGCCGGTCCGGCCGGCTTTTGAATTCCGGGTGGTACTGCACGCCCACAAAGAAGGGGTGGCCGGGCAGTTCCATCGCCTCCACAAGCCGTCCGTCGGGCGAGAGGCCGCTGAACACCACCCCCGCCCCGCTCAGCGCAGCACGGAAATCGTTGCTCACCTCATAGCGGTGGCGGTGACGCTCGCTGACCATGCTCTGGCCATAGATACGGTGGAGCAGCGTGCCGGGCTGCACCGCACAAGGGTAGGCCCCCAGCCGCATGGTGCCGCCTTTGGGCAGGTTGCCCTGCTGGTCGGGCATGAGGTCGATGACGCAGGCGCTGCCCTCCGGGGCGAATTCCCGGGAGTTTGCCGCGGGCAGATTTGCCAGGGAGCGGGCGGCGTCGATGACCGCGATCTGCATGCCAAGGCAGATGCCGAAATAAGGCACGCCCGTCCGCCGGGCCCAGTCCGCCGCAAGCACCATGCCCTCAATGCCCCGCTTGCCAAAGCCGCCGGGCACCAGAACGCCGTCCGCCTTTGCCAGGCGTTCGTCCACTGTCTCAGGCGTGAGGGACTCGGAATCCACCCAATCCAGCGTCACGGCGGCGTTGTTGGCATAGCCCGCATGGTTGAGCGCCTCCACCACCGAGAGATAGGCGTCGTGCAGCTCCACATACTTGCCCACGATGGCAATGTTCACCTTTTTTTGCGGGTTGTTGATACGCCGGCACAGCGCCGACCACCCGGTGAGGTCCGGTTCCCTGGTTTCAAACCCCAGCCGTTTGCAGACCAGCTCGTCCAGCCCGGCGGCGTGGAGCATGAGCGGCACTTCGTAGAGGCTGCCCAGAGTGCGGTTTTCGATGACACAGTCCGGTTCCACGTTGCAGAAGGCGGCCAGTTTTTGCAGAATGCCCTCTTCCAGGGGTTCGTCGCACCGGGCAATGATGACGTCCGGCATAATGCCCATGCTCTGCAGCTCCCGCACCGAGTGCTGGGCGGGCTTTGTTTTGTGCTCGCCGGAGCACTTGAGCCAGGGCACCAGCACCACATGGAGAAACATGCAGTTCTCGCGGCCCTTTTCCCGGCTGATCTGGCGCAGCGCCTCCAAAAACGGCTGGCTTTCGATGTCACCGATGGTGCCGCCGATCTCGGTGATGACCACGTCCGCGCCGGTGTAGTCGCCCAGGCCGTAGACAAACTGTTTTATCTCCCCGGTGATATGAGGGATGGTCTGCACCGTGCGGCCCAGGTACTCCCCCGCCCGCTCCTTGTGCAGCACATTCCAAAAGACCCGGCCGCTGGTGAGGTTGGAGAGTTTGTTCAGGTCTTCGTCGATAAACCGCTCATAGTGGCCCAGGTCCAGATCGGTCTCCACGCCGTCCTCGGTGACGAACACCTCTCCGTGCTGATAAGGGCTCATGGTGCCGGGATCCACGTTGATGTAGGGGTCCAGTTTCTGCGCCGCCACCTTGAGGCCCCGGGCCTTGAGCAGCCGCCCAAGGCTTGCCGCGCTGATCCCCTTGCCCAGGCCGGACACCACACCGCCGGTGACGAAAATATGCTTTGCCATAAAAATTCCACCTCTGCTCCCTGCGCTTTTGCAAAAAAAGAGAGAGCGTCCATCGCCCCGCCGAAAACAGCGGAGCGATGGACGCCCTTGTCCTAACGAAAAGTCATTATAAGCCCGGCATTGGGGTTTGTCAACGGGAAATCACACAGAAAAGAGCAGCTCGCTGTAATCGGGATAGGGCAGCGCACCGGCGGGCAGATAACTCTCTGCCGAATCGGCCAGCCTGCGGACCTGGTCCATGGCGGGCAGCACCTCGTCACGGTAGAAGCAGGCGGCCTCCTGGCTGTCGCCCAGGGCCTCGGCTTTTGCCAGAACCTCTTCCAGCCTGGTCTGGGCGGCGTCGATCCTGCCGTAGCTTGCGGACAGCTGTTCCAAGCGCGCCTGCTGGGCGACGCAGGGAGCGGCGGGCGCCGCCGCTTTGCAGCCGTTGATGGAGGCGGCCAGGCCGTCCACCGCGGTGAGCACTGCGGGCAAAAACTGCCCGCGCACCATCAGGCCCATGGTCTTTGCCTCCACATGCAGGGTCTTGCAGTAGTTCTCCAGCAGAATGGCATAACGGGAGCGCACTTCGCCCTCGGTGAAGATGTGGTGGGCGGTGAACAGGCGGATGTTCTTTTCCGCCACCATGCAGGGCAGCGCTTCGGGAGTGGAGCGCAGGTTGTAAAGGCCTCTTCTTTCCGCCTCGGCCACCCACTCGTCGGTGTAGCCATTGCCGTTGAAGATGACCTTCTTGTGCTTTTTGATGGCACGCTTCACCAGTTCATGCACCGCCGCGTCCATCCCGCCGGGAGCGGCGTCCTTCAATTCATCGTAGAACTCCCGCAGGGCCTGGGCCACAGCGGTGTTCAGCACCACATTGGGGCCGGACACCGACAGGGACGAACCGGGCATGCGGAACTCGAACTTATTGCCTGTGAAGGCAAAGGGGCTGGTGCGGTTGCGGTCGGTGGTGTCCTTGAAGAACTGAGGAATGACCGACGTGCCCATCTGCATAGCGACCTTCTCCTGCTTACCGAAATACTCGTCGTTCTCGATGGCCTTCAGCACGGCGGTGAGCTCGTCGCCCAGGAATACCGACACGATGGCCGGCGGCGCTTCGTTGGCGCCCAGGCGGTGGTCGTTGCCGGCGGTGGCCACCGACACCCGCAGAAGGTCAGCGTATTCGTCCACCGCCTTGATGACCGCCATCAAAAACACCAGGAACTTGGTGTTCTCGGCGGGAGTGCGGCCGGGATAGAGCAGGTTTGAGCCGGTGTTGGTGACCAGGGACCAGTTGTTGTGCTTGCCGGAGCCGTTGATCCCTTCAAAGGGCTTTTCGTGGAGCAAGCAGGCCAGGCCGTGGCGGTCGGCCACCAGTTTCATCATCTCCATGGTCAGCTGGTTGTGGTCCACGGCGATGTTGGCGGTGTCGTACACCGGGGCCAGCTCATGCTGGGCGGGGGCCACCTCGTTGTGCTTGGTCTTGGCAGGCACCCCCAGCTTCCACAGTTCCTCGTCCAGGTCATGCATGAAGGCCGCCACGCGGGGGCGCAGGGCCCCGAAGTAATGGTCCTCCATCTCCTGACCTTTCGGCGCGGGCGCGCCCAGCAGGGTGCGGCCGGTGAACACCAGATCCTTGCGCTTTTCGTACAGGGCCTTATCCACCAGGAAATACTCCTGCTCCGGGCCGATGGTGGTGGAGACGCTGGTCACCGTCTCGTCGCCCAGCAGGTGAAGAATGCGCACCGCCTCATGGCTCAGGGTCTCCATCGAGCGCAGAAGAGGCGTTTTTTTGTCCAGCGCTTCGCCGCTGTAGGAGCAGAAGGCAGTGGGAATGTAAAGGGTCCCGTCTTTGATGAAGGCCGGGCTGGTGGGGTCCCAGGCGGTGTAGCCCCGGGCCTCAAACGTGGCCCGCAGGCCGCCGGAAGGAAAACTGGAAGCGTCCGGTTCGCCCTTGATGAGCTCCTTGCCGGAAAAATCCATGATGACCTCGCCGTTGCCCACCGGGGAGATGAAGCTGTCGTGCTTTTCGGCGGTGAATCCGGTCATGGGCTGGAACCAGTGGGTGAAGTGGGTGGCGCCATGCTCCACGGCCCACTCTTTCATGGCCACCGCCACCGCGTTGGCCACGCTGCGCTCCAGCGGCAGGTTCTCGTCGATGGTCCTGCGCAGGGCTTTGTAAACGTCCTTGGGCAGCTTTTCCCGCATGACCCGGTCGCCAAACACCAGGCTGCCATAGAGTTCCGGCACGTTCTTTGTCATAAAACAGCTCTCCTTTCCCCTTTTGTGCCTCGGCGGCACAAAAAAAGCGGCGCTCCCGGATGAAGGCTCATCCGAAAGCGCCGTTGCTTTCTATGGCTGCAAGTATACTCATTTTTTCCGCCTTGTCAACACCCGTTTTTCCCGGCGGCAAGTTCTTTTTGCCAGCTCCCTCGTCCCGCTTTAATGTATTTTTATCGCTTTAATGCTGCAAATCGCTAAAACGCCCTGGCATTTTGTCCCGCATTTTTTCGCAAAACGCTGATTCTCGCAAAAGCGCTTTACAAACCGCGGGCCATGGGCGTATCATAAAACACGACAAAGGCGTCAAAGATCCCTGACATGGGGGTCTTTGACGCCTTTGTCCTTTTTTATTTTGCGATCGGGAGGTACCGCCATGAAAACGCCCGGCAGCCAGGGGCTTTACTGCCCGGAATTTGAACATGACAACTGCGGCATAGGCGCCGTTGTGGACATTCACGGCCGCAAGAGCCACCAGACGGTGGCCGACGCGCTGACCATTGTGGAACATCTGGAGCACCGTGCCGGCAAAGACGCCGAGGGCAAAACCGGCGACGGCGTGGGCATTCTCACCCAGGTGCCCCACAAGTTCTTTTGCAAAGTGTGCGCCGCCGAGGGCATTTCCATCGGCGGCGAGCGGGAATACGGCGTTGGCATGTTCTTTCTGCCTCAGAACGAACTGGCCCGCCGCCAGGCGCAAAAGATGTTTGAGGTCATCGTGGAAAAAGAAGGGCTGGAATTTCTCGGCTGGCGGACGGTGCCGGTGCGGCCCGGCGTGCTGGGCCACCGGGCGCGGGACTGCATGCCGGTGATCTGCCAGGGCTTTGTGAAAAAGCCGGAGGACGTGCCCGCGGGCCTCGCCTTTGACCGCAGGCTCTACATCGTGCGGCGGGTCTTTGAGCAGAGCAACGGGGGCAGCTATGTGGCCAGCCTCTCCAGCCGGACCATCGTCTACAAGGGAATGTTCCTTGTGGGGCAGCTGCGCACCTTTTTTGACGATTTGCGGGACGAGGACTTTGAATCCGCCATTGCCATCGTCCATTCCCGTTTTTCCACCAACACGGACCCAAGCTGGCAGCGGGCCCATCCCAACCGCTTCATCGTCCACAACGGCGAGATCAACACCATCCGGGGCAACGCGGACAAAATGCTGGCCCGGGAGGAAACCATGAGCGCCCCCGCCTTCAGCGCCGACGACATCACCCGGGTGCTTCCGGTGGTGGACACTTCCGGGTCCGACTCCGCCATGCTGGACAACACCCTGGAATTTCTGGTGATGAGCGGCATGGACCTGCCCCTTGCGGTGATGGTGGCCATCCCTGAGCCCTGGAGCCACAACGACACCATCTCCCGGCGGCGGCGGGATTTTTACCAATACTACGCCACCATGATGGAGCCCTGGGACGGACCGGCTTCCATTCTCTTCAGCGACGGCGATCTGATGGGCGCGGTGCTGGACCGCAACGGCCTGCGCCCCAGCCGCTATGTCATCACCGACGACGGACGGCTCATCCTTTCCTCCGAGGTGGGAGTGCTGGAACTGAGCGAAGAGCATATTCTCAAAAAAGAGCGGCTGCACCCAGGCAAAATGCTGCTGGTGGACCTTGCCAAAGGCGCAGTGCTCAGCGACGACGAAGTGAAAGAGCGTTACGCCTGCCGGGAGCCCTACGGTGAGTGGCTTGACTCAAATCTGCTTCACCTGAGCGACCTGCATGTGCCCAATCAAAAAGTGCCCGAACTCACCGCCGAAGAGTGCGCGCAGCTGCAAAAGGCTTTTGGCTACACCTGGGAGGAATACCGGGATTCGGTGTGCTCCATGGCACTGAACGGCTCGGAGCCCATCGGGGCCATGGGGGCGGACACACCTCTGGCAGCGCTCTCGGGGCAGTATCAGCCGCTGTTCAACTATTTCCGGCAGATGTTTGCCCAAGTGACCAACCCGCCCATCGACGCGCTGCGGGAGAAGATCGTCACATCCACCGCGGTGTATGCGGGCAAGAACGGTAACCTGCTGGCCGAAAGCGCCGATAACTGCCATGTGCTGAAAATCGAGAACCCCATTCTCAGCGACCTGGATCTTTTGAAGATCAAAGCCATGGACCGGCCCGGTTTCAAGGTGGCGGTGGTGCCCATTCTGTTCTACAAATCCACCCCCATGGACCGGGTGCTGGAGCACCTGTTCGTGGCGGTGGACAAGGCTTACCGGGAGGGGGCCAACATTCTCATCCTCACCGACCGGGGCGTGGACGAAAACCATGTGGCCATCCCCTCGCTGCTGGCGGTGTCGGCGGTGCACAAGCACCTGGTCAAAACAAAGAAGTGCACAGCGCTGTCCATCATTCTGGAATCCGGCGAGCCCCGGGAAGTGCACCATTTTGCTACCCTGCTGGGCTACGGCGCCTGCGCGGTGAATCCCTATCTGGCCCACGCCTCGCTGGCGCAGCTGGTGCGGGACGGCCTTTTGAACAAGGATTACTACGCCGCCGTGGCAGACTACGACAACGCGGTTTTGCAGGGCATAGTGAAGATCGCCTCGAAAATGGGCATTTCCACGCTGCAAAGCTACCAGGGCAGCCAGATCTTTGAGGCGCTGGGGATCAGCCAGGAAGTCATCGACGCTTACTTCACCGGCACCGTGAGCCGTATCGGCGGTATCACGCTGGAGGACATCGCTGCCCAGACCGACGCACAGCATTCCCGGGCTTTTGACCCGCTGGGCCTGGCCGTCGATCTGAGCCTGCCCTCGCTGGGGCGGCACAAATACCGCAGCCAGGGCGAAGTTCACCGCTACTCCCCTCAGGTCATCCATTTTTTGCAGCAGGCTGCCCGCACCGGCAGCTATGAGCTGTTCTGTCAATACACCGCGGCGGCGGACGCCGAACGCAGCGGCCTTGTGCGCAGCCTGCTGGAATTCAACTGGCCCGCTCAAGGAGTGCCGCTGGAAGAAGTGGAAAGCGAAGAATCCATCCTGCGCCGCTTCAAGACCGGCGCCATGTCCTACGGCTCCATCTCTCAGGAAGCTCACGAGGCTCTGGCGCTGGCCATGAACCGGCTGGGAGGCAAGTCCAACAGCGGCGAGGGCGGCGAGAGCGACGAGCGCCTTGCCAGCGCCGGAACCGGACTGGACCGCTCCAGCGCCATCAAACAGGTGGCCAGCGGGCGGTTCGGCGTGACCAGCCGCTATCTTGTGAGCGCAAAGGAGATCCAAATCAAGATGGCGCAGGGCGCAAAGCCCGGTGAAGGCGGGCACCTGCCCGCTGCCAAAGTCTACCCGTGGGTGGCCAAGACCCGGCACTCCACGCCGGGCGTGAGCCTCATCAGTCCCCCGCCTCATCACGACATCTACTCCATCGAGGACCTTGCCCAGCTCATCTATGACCTCAAGAGCACCAACGACAAAGCATGCATTTCGGTGAAGCTGGTGAGCGAAGCGGGGGTGGGCACCGTGGCCGCCGGCGTGGCAAAGGCCGGGGCGCAGGTCATCCTCATCTCCGGCTGCGACGGCGGTACCGGCGCGGCCCCCATCAGCTCCATCCACAATGCGGGCCTGCCCTGGGAGCTGGGCCTGGCCGAGACCCACCAGACGCTGCTCCGCTCGGGGCTGCGCCGCCGGGTGCGCCTGGAGACCGACGGCAAGCTGATGACCGGGCGGGACGTGGCCATCGCGGCACTGCTGGGCGCGGAGGAATTCGGGTTTGCCACCGCCCCGCTGGTGACGCTGGGCTGCACCATGATGCGGGTGTGCAATCTGGACACCTGCCCCATGGGCATTGCCACCCAGAACCCCGAACTGCGGAGGCGCTTTTGCGGCAAGCCGGAATATGTGGAGAACTTCATGCGCTTCACCGCCCGGCAGCTGCGGGAGTATATGGCAAGGCTGGGCGTGCGCACCGTGGACGAAATGGTAGGCCGCACCGACCTTCTGCGCCAGGCGCACAGGGAGGGCCGCGCGGCTGAGCTTGATCTGAGTCGGGTGCTTGCGCCGGGCAGCGAACACGGAACCGACGTTGTGTTCCACCCTGCCGAAAGCTATGATTTCGGGCTTGACAAGACACTGGACCGGGCGCTTATGGCAAAAGAGCCGGTGCGGCGCGCTCTTTTGGAGGGTATTCCCTGCCGCCTGAGCGTGCATGTAAAAAACACCGACCGGGCCTTCGGCACTCTGCTGGGAGCCGAGATCACCCGGCACAGTCCCGAAGGCTGGGCGGAGGACGCCCTCATCCTGGACTGCACCGGCGCGGGCGGCCAGAGTTTTGGCGCGTTTCTTCCCAAAGGGATGACTCTCGCGCTCAGCGGTGACAGCAACGACTATTTCGGCAAGGGCCTTTCCGGCGGTAAGCTGGTGGTGCGCCCCGGCAAAAAAGCCCGCTACGCCGCCGAGGAAAACATCATCGTGGGCAACGTGGCGCTCTACGGAGCCACCTCCGGCCAGGCGTACATCAACGGTATGGCCGGCGAGCGCTTCTGCGTGCGCAACTCCGGCGCCGTGGCTGTTGTGGAAGGCGTGGGTGAGCACGGCTGCGAATATATGACCGGCGGCCGCGTGGTGGTGCTGGGCCCCGTGGGCAAGAATTTTGCCGCTGGCATGAGCGGAGGCGTGGCCTATGTGCTGGACGAAGACAGCACTCTCTACCGAAACCTGAACAAAGCCATGGTGAGCATGGAAAAGGTGGAGAGCAAGTTTGACCGGGAGGAGCTTTGCCGCCTTATCGAGGCTCACACGGCACACACAGGCTCGGCAAAAGGCCGGCGCATTCTGGCCGCCTTTGAGGAATATCTGCCCCGGTTCAAGAAAATCATTCCCAGCGACTACAAGCGGCTGGTCCAGCTTGCCTCCCAGTTTGAGGAGCAGGGCGTGACCCCCGAGCAGGCTCAGATCGAGGCATTTTATGCCAGTCTGGCCAAGAAATAAAAGGAGGATCGGTCATGGGCAAACCCACCGGTTTTTTGGAATATCCGCGTCAGGAAGGGGCTGTGGCGCCGCCGCTGGAGCGGCTGGAGAACTTTCGGGAATTTCACCGTTTTCTCTCCCCTGCTGCCCAGGCACTGCAGGCAGCCCGCTGCATGGACTGCGGCGTGCCCTTTTGTCAGGCTGGCGTGACATTGGCGGGCATGACCGCCGGCTGCCCGTTGCACAACCTCATTCCTGAAATGAACGACCTTATCTATCACGGCAACTGGGAGCAGGCGTGGCGCCGGCTGGAGCACACGAACTGTCTGCCGGAGTTCACCGGCCGGGTGTGCCCGGCTTTGTGCGAGGCGGCCTGCACCTGCGCGCGGCAGGAAGGTGCGGTGTGCACCCACGAAAACGAGCTGCAGGTGGCGGAGTATGCCTTCCGCCACGGGCTGGTGAATACCGCGCCCCCCGCCGTGCGCACCGGTAAAACGGTGGCTGTGGTGGGCAGCGGGCCAGCCGGTCTTGCCGCCGCCTGGCAGCTGAACCGCCGGGGCCACCGGGTCACGGTGTTCGAAAAAGCGGACCGTCCCGGAGGCCTTCTCTGCTACGGCATTCCCAACATGAAGCTGGACAAAGCCGTGGTGGACCGGCGCATTCGCCTGATGGAAGAGGCGGGCGTGACCTTCGCCTGCAATACCGATGTGGGCCGGGACGTGACCGGCGAGGAACTGCTGGCAAAGTTTGACCGCGTGGTTCTGGCCGGCGGCGCAGGCAGGCCACGGGACCTGGCGGTGCCCGGCCGGGAGGCAAAAGGCATTCTCTTTGCCGTGGATTTCCTCGGCCAGGTGACCAGAGCACTGCTGGATTCCGGTTTTGAAAAGCCGCCCCGCAAACTGGCCGAAGGAAAGAACGTGCTGGTGGTGGGCGGCGGCGACACCGGCAACGATTGCGTGGCCACCGCCCTGCGGCTGGGCGCAAAAAGCGTGACCCAGCTGGAAATGCTGCCCGAACCGCCCTGTGAGCGCACAGCGGACAATCCCTGGCCCCAATGGCCGAAGGTGCGCAAGACCGACTACGGTCAGCAGGAATCCATTGCCCGGTTTGGGGCCGACCCACGGCGTTATCAGTCCACCGTGGCCGCCTTCAAGGCCGACAAGCGCGGCCGGGTATGCGCCGCAGTGGTGCAGAAACTGGAACCCCGGCAGGGTGACAACGGGCGCATGGTGATGGAGCCGGCAGCAGGCAGCGAAGAGATCCTGCCCGCCGAACTGGTGCTCATTGCCGCCGGTTTCACCGGGTGTGAAGGTTATCTGCCTGCCAGCTTTGGTGCAGCCCTCACCGGGCACGGCACTGTGGCGGCTGAAGGCGAAAGCTATGCCACCGGCGTGCCCCGTGTATTCGCGGCGGGCGACATGCGCCGCGGCCCTTCTCTGGTGGTGTGGGCCATCGCCGAGGGCATGGGCGCGGCAAGGGCGGTGGACGCCTCCCTGATGGGTTACAGCAACCTGTGACCCTGCGGGAAATTTTGAATCGAGGGGGAAAAAGGAATGTGTACCATCCTGTGCTATGCGGGCCATGACATCGGCCCAAACCGTTTGCAGGAATATCTTCTTCGCAGCCAGCGGCGCGGGCCGGACAGTTTTCGCATTGTAAAAACGCCCTTTGGCTTTTTAGGGTTCGCCCGCCTTGCCATCATGGGACTTTCGCCCGAAGGAATGCAGCCCTTTGAACAAAACGGCAGCTGGGTGGTGTGCAACGGCGAGGTGTACGGGTTCCGCCGTTTGAAAAAGGAGCTTGCGGAACGCGGCTACACGTTCAGAAGCGGGTCGGACTGTGAGGTGCTGCTGCCCTTGTGGCAGGAGTACGGCTGTGAGATGTTCGCCCATCTGGACGCGGAATTTGCCTGTGTTCTTTACGACGGGGCCAGCGGCAGCCTCATCGCCGCCCGGGACCCCATTGGCATTCGCCCGCTGTTTTACGGCTACCCCACTGCCGGCGGCACCATCGCCTTTGCCAGTGAGGCAGCCGAACTGGAAGGCTGGGTGGACGAGGTGCGTCCCTTCCCGCCCGGGCACTACTACAAAGACGGCCGTTTTGTGCAATATGAGGACATCGCCGCTGTGCGCAGCTACATCCACGCGCCGCTGGAGGATGTGTGCAAAAACATCCGCGAAAAGCTGACGACCGGAGTGGAAAAGCGGCTGGACGCCGACGCGCCGCTGGGTTATCTGCTTTCCGGCGGGCTGGATTCCAGCCTTGTGTGCGCCATTGCGGCCCAAAAACTGCAGCGGCCCATCCGCACCTTTGCCATCGGCATGGAGGGCGACGCCATCGATCTGAAATATGCCCGGGATGTGGCTGATTTCATCGGCGCGGAGCACACGGAAGTGCGCATGACCCGCCAACAGGTGCTGGAAGCTCTGCCGGAAGTGGTTCAGACACTGGCCACCTGGGACATCACCACCATCCGGGCCAGCCTGGGCATGTATCTCGTCTGCAAAGCCATCCATCAAAACACCGACATCAAGGTGCTGCTGACCGGCGAGATCTCCGACGAACTGTTCGGCTACAAATACACCGACTTTGCGCCCAGCGCCGCCGAATTTCAGAAGGAGGCGGCCAAGCGTTTGAGGGAGCTTCACTGCTACGATGTGCTGCGGGCGGACCGGTGTCTTGCCGCCAACAGTCTCGAGGCCCGGGTGCCCTTTGGCGATCTGGACTTTGTGCGGTATGTGATGGCCATTGACCCGGCCCGCAAACTGAACACCTACGGCAAGGGAAAATACTTACTGCGCAAGGCGTTTGAGGACGAAGGCCTGCTGCCCAGGCATATTTTGTGGCGGGAAAAAGCCGCTTTCAGCGACGCGGTGGGCCACAGCATGGTGGACGACCTGAAGGAATATGCCGATGGGCTTTACACCGACGAAGAGTTTCAGGCGAAGCGGGCAAAATACGGCTACTGCACGCCCTTCACCAAAGAGAGCCTGCTCTACCGGGAACTGTTCGAGCAGTTTTATCCCGGCGGGGCGCGGATGATCCCCGGATTCTGGATGCCCAATCCCGACTGGGAGGGCTGCCGGGTGGACGACCCCAGCGCCCGGGTGCTGGCAAACTATGGAGAAAGCGGCGTTTGAAGCCCGCATAAAACAGGGCGGCCTTGCGGGCCGCCCTGTTTACAGTTTTTATACAACTTGTTTGCCCCCGCGTGAGTGAAAGGCCGCTGCGCCCGTGATATACTTGTTTCGGGGCCGGGCAAAGAACGCCGCCCCCGGAAAGGGCGCGATGTCATAATGAAAAAGTTTCTTCTCCTGCTGGCGGCGGCGGTGCTGGCCGCAGCGGCGTTTTTCCTTTATTCACTGGCAACGGTGGAACTGCCGGAAATGAACGCCGGTTCCCCGGCCTCCTCTTACGGCGATGTGGCTCCCATCCAAAGCCAGCCGGAAAGTGTTTCTTCTCCCGGCTCAGAGCCGGAGGCAAGCGCCGAGCCGGTGAGCGACCTGTCTTTTCTCAGCGAGGAACAGCGGGATGTTTTTGCCCAGGCCCAGGATACGGTGCTTTATCTGTCGGATCCTTGCAATCTTATGCTCCGGGAAGGGAACGCCGCGGGCGATGAAGTTCAGCTGGACGGAAAAAGCTATCTCTTCATCACCGGGCAGGACGAAAACTATGAGGACTTCCGCGCCCGAATGCTGGACATCTTCACCGAAAGCTGCTTGACGGGGATGGATTTTGACCTGCGCTTCCGTTCGGTGGAGGGCAAACTGGCCGCTCTGGTGGGCGGCGTGGGCAGCGCGGTCAGCTATGCCGAGTGCCCTGACACCTACCGTCTTGAAAGTGCCGACGACAGCACCGTGACCTTCACCCTCATCGGGCACTACATCGAGCAATGGCCAGTGGAAACGGACACAGCTTTTCTCACCCGGCGCGCAGGCGGCGCCTTCGACAGCACAAAGGAATTCACCATCCGCCTTGTGAACACCGAAGCCGGCTGGCGGGTGGACGAATTCCACAGCCCGCTTTATCCTGGCATGTTCTGAACGCAAAAAGGCCGCTCCCTGGAAGGGGCGGCCTTTTTCGTTTACAGCTTCAGCCTGCGGCGGATGGCCCCGGCCAGCGCCAGCGCGCCCAGGCCCTTCAAAAAGTCCGGCAGGATAAAGGGCAGCACGCACACCGACAAACTGGCCCAAAGCCCCATGCCGCTGACAAACATGAACCAGACCGTGCCCAGTGCATAGCAGACCAGCTGGCCCGCCAGCACCCCGGCAAGGCGAAGGGGCATGCGCTGTGTGCGCCGGCAGACGGCGGCAAGCAGCGCAGCCATCAGAGGATAAGCCCACAAAAAGCCGGCAGTCATGCCGGTGAGCACCTGCACGCCGGCAGCCATGTTGGCGAACACCGGCAGACCCACCGCCCCGATACAAATATAGGCCAGGATGGAGGCTGCCGCCCAGCCCGGGCTGAGCATCGCCCCGGCGAAAAACACTCCCAGCACGCTCAAGGTCAGGCTGATGGGTCCGATGGGGATACTCAGCGGGGCCACGACCGCCATGAAGGCGGTGCACAGGCCCGCGAGGGCGATGTTTTTTACTTTTGTTCCCGAAGCGGCGCTCACGGCTCTCACTCTCCTCTGGTTTTTCTGAGCAGCCTGGCCGCCCGCGGCTCATTATACCACAACACCCGCCTGCCGCGCAAAGGTTTTGCACAGCTCCGCAATGCTGTCCGCTGTGCGGAAGGCGTCCCGCTCCACCTGGGTGGGCTGGATCTCCACCCCCATATCCTCCAGTCCGGCCAGCAAAGTGATGAGGGCCAGACTGTCCAGCAGCCCCGTCTCCAAAAGGTCGGCTCCTTCGTTCAGAGCCGCGCTGCTGCCGCAGGCTTCCGCCAGCAGGCAGCGCACCTTTTGTTCAAACTGCGCTTCATTCATCTTTCAACATCCTTTCCAGCGCGGCAAGATCGCACTTGCCCCGCTCGTTCACCGGCATGCGTTCCATCGCGCGCCAGCGCCGGGGCAGCATGTAGTCCGGGAGGGTGCGCCGCAGGCGGGCTTTGCATTCTGAGAGGTCCAAAGGCGCTGTTTCCCACTCCACCACCGCGGCCAGGCCCCGCACTTCGTCCCCTGCCCGGATGGGCAGCACTGCCGCCGCGCGCGCTTCGTCCCAGCCGAGGATGGCCGCTTCCACCTCTCCCGGCTCGATACGGTAGCCCTTGTATTTGATCTGGCGGTCTCTCCGGCCAAGGTGCCACAAAAGGCCGTCCCTGAGAACGCCCTGGTCCCCAGTGCGGTAGAGCTTTTGCCCCGAGAGCGTGCCGAAGCCGCCCGCTTCGCCGCCGATGTAGCCGCTGCCCACGCTGGGCCCGGCAATGGCGATCTCGCCGGGCGCGCCGTCGGGCAGCGGAGCGCCGCCCTCATCCAGAATCAACAGACGGCTGGCCGCGTTTTCCGCGCAGCCCACCGGCAAGGGCCCTTCCCTGCCCTGCACCTCCACCGCACAGACGGCACAGGCCGCCTCGGTGGGGCCGTAGGCGTTGAGGATGTGCAGGCCGCCAAAGCGCTTTTCCAGTGTTTTGACAGTGCGGGGCGCAAGGGTCTCGCCGCAGAAAAAGACGGTCTCCAGGTCCGGCAGCAGCGTCCGGCAGAAGGCCGTGTCGCACAGACACAGGCGGGCAAAGGAAGGCGTACAGACCAGCCGCCGCGCGCCGCTGCTTCCCAGCGCTTCATACAGCGCCGGCAGGTCAGCCTGCTCCGCCGGCTCCAGCGCGCGGACCGTGCCGCCCATGGCAAAAGCAGGCCACAGGTCCGCCACCGAAAGATCAAAGGAAAAGCGTGCCTGGTTGACGCTCACGCCGGTTCCGCACGCAGCCACCGCCGGAAGTCCGCACATCCACTCCACGAAGTTTTCCAGCGCCGAGAGCGGGATACGCACCCCTTTTGGCGCGCCGGTGCTGCCGGAAGTGAACATCCAGTAGGCGTCCCGCCCGGGGTCCGCGGCGAACTGCGCGGGCGCCAGCGCTTCGCTTTTGCAAAACAGTGGCTCGGCCTGCACTGCCCTCAGCGCCGCTGCCGCCGCGTGGCTGCCGCAGCAGAGGACCTCGGCAGGGTCCGCCTGACTGCGTATCTTTAAAAGGCGCTCCTGCGGCTGCTGCGGGTCCACCGGCAGCCAGGGACGGCCTGCCATGAGGCAGGCCAAAAAGCAGACGGGCATGCCCGCTTCCTTTTCGCCGCAGATGAGGACCGGACCTGTGCCCGCCCGCAGGCGGGCGGCCAGAACGCTGGCGCTGCGCCAGAGCTCGCCGTAGGTGAGCGTCTGCGTTCGGTTTTGATAGGCCGGACGTGCGGGCGTTTGCCGGGCATGCCGTGCAATGGCTTCCAAAAGCATATGCGTCCCTCCCGCTCAGAGGCCCTGCCGGATCTGATCCGGCGGAATGAGCGCCGGGTCATACATCACACGGGAATGATTGTCCAGAACCAATTCCTCGGCCAGGAGCTGCCCGCTTTGACGGTCGATGATCCGCCGGTAGACCCGGCTCACCCGGTACCAACCGTCCGCCTCTTTACAAAAATGGCTGTCCCGCTCCACGATCCGGTAGCGGTGCGGGAAGGGCGCAGTGGTGCGAAGCTCGCCGCACAGGTCGTCCTCGGTGAGCCAGAAGAGCAGCTGCACCGGCCGGTCGGTGGTGTTTTTGAACTGGTAGTCCACGTTTTTATAAAATACAGAGGTACCTGTGCCGAAGGGCACGGTCCTGCGCTCGTCGGGGAAAAGAGCGTCGGAATGATGGTGCAGCTCGGTGACCGTGAGGGGGCTGTTGAGCACCAGCCAGTGGGTCATGTTCGCCAGCTGGCACAGGCCCCCCGCAAGGCCCGGCTTCATGCGGGTGCCCGCAATGACCAGGCCGTCGGTGTAACCCTGTTTTCGGGTGGGGCGGCCGATGAGGCCCCAGAAGGAGAAGGTCTCGCCCGGCCGGATAACGATCCCGTTCAGCCGCGCGGCGGCAAGGGCAAGGTTTTTCACCTTGCCTTTTTGCAGTTCCATGTCCACGCCGTGCAGCCGGCGCAGCAAAGGCGATGTGTGCCCTTTCACAATGCAGGGCAGCGGCTCCGGGTCCCGCTGCCGGGCGTACCGCTGGCCGCTGAACAGGGTCTTTGCGTCCCGCAGGAGATATTCCTTTCGCAGTGAAAGCCAATAGCCCACCGGGCCGGTTTGGCAGAGAAGCTTTCGTGGCCGCATTCTCCCGCCTCCTCCAATTTCTGCTTTTCGGGCCGGGGTCAGTTCCCCGGCAGCTCCGCCGCCCCGCCCGTTCGCCGCAGCGCGTCGATGTACTGCGCCACCATGACATAGTTTTGCAGGTCCTTTTCGTCCAGGCCCTGGAAGGCGCGCAGTTCGTCCCAAAGCAGGGTGCTGCCCTCCACCATGTAAAAGCCGCTGGCAAGGTCCACACCCACAAAGATCCGCTCTATGCTGCCGCCCCAGAGTTCGGGGTCGTCCCGGTTTTGGGGCCGATAGAATTTTTTGCCCGCCCCCTGGTTCTCGAGATAAAAGGCCCGGGGTTCAGGGGCCATGCCCGCAGGCAGCTTTTCGGCCCAATAATCGTTCATGGTCACGTTGCTGGCAATGACATCCCGTACTTTCCGGCCGGCTATCTCGGTGAGCGGATAGTGTTTTTGCAGGTATTCCAGCACCTGCGCACCGGTCTTTCGATTGGGGGAAAGCCGGTCTTTGTTCTCCCGCCAAACCGCTTCCAGCGGGCGATCATTTCTTCGGTGGGCTCCCGGGTGATCATAGGTCGTGCCTCCTTTTTAAAAGCACACAAAGACGCCGCACACGCGGCGCCTTTGCACGAAAGTATCAGTTGACAGAGACGGACATCACAAGCACAAACACCACCGCCGCCGAGCGCAGGCAGGCATACAACTTGTTATCAGAGCGTTTGTCCTCGTCTTCGGCACGAATGGCCTCCACCAGAAAGTGCGGAAAGCAGAGAGCTGCGACCACCGCGGCCAGGACGAACAGCCAGTGCATACAAAACGCCTCCTTATAACATTTTTGCCCGCGTTTCTTTTCTTCATCTTATCACGGGCCGCGCCCGCTTGCAATGGTTTCACTGCAGCGGCGTGCGGTTGTCGGTGCTGGCGTAATAGTCTGCCTTTTTCATCAAATAAAAATCCGTTGCATAGTAAGAGCTGGTCTCTTCCAGCCCGGTGGGGCCTGTCACTTTTGCCGTGCGCAGGCTCTCGCCCAGAGGGATAATAAAGTGCTGTTCCGTCTCTCCCGCCACCTCATAGGGCGCACCGTAACTGCTGCGCAGGGTGACCTCCTGCCAGCTGCCATCCGTCAAATCAACGGCGTAGGTGCTGCCACACACGCCGTCTGCTGTTTTTTCGGAGCATGTGAGCAGGAGTTTGCCATCCAAAAAGCAGCCGTCTTCCGCCACCTGGCCGCCATAGTAGGGCACACTCTCCGCCACGGTCTGCTCCTCGCCGGTGCGCAGGTCGCGGCGGCGCAGCTGCGCGGTGCGCTCGCCCGTGGGCTCCAGAATGTAGAGATACTGCTCGTGGGAAAAGGCAACGGCATGGGGCCGGAGATTGTAATCATCCGCCATCTCGCCGCCGGCCTCGTAGTGGAACAATTGCGTCTCCTGGCCGGTGGTCACATCCACCTCAAAAACATCCGCCGCCACGCTGAGGTAAGAATCGTTGTTGTGTTCCAGCACCAGCTTCTGGTCGTAGGCTCCCAGCAGGATGGTGGGCTGGTCGTACTGTTTCAGCTTTTCCAGCTTTCCGTCCGAAAGGCGCGCCTGATAAAGGCACTTGACGCTGCTTTGGGTGGCGGGGTCCACCTCGGAGCTGAGGAAATAGACAAAATCGTCGCTGGCTGCCATCTGCAGATCCACCAAACCGTTTTGATACTCCATACAAAGGGTGCGGTCCGCGCCGTTCGCGCCCATGCGGAAGAGCCGCACGGCGGGATATTGCTCTCCCGACGGATCCTCCGTGGAGGAATAGAGATAGAGGGGCTGGGCGGCATTCTGCTCATCCAGCAGAAGATAAAGCATGCCCGGAGCCCAGGCGGTGCAGCTGTCGTCGGTGTGAGGGCACTCGGGCCGGGCGCACAGAGGCACCGCTTGGCCGCTGGCCTCTTCATAGTAATGCACCACATTGGGGGCGCTGCCACCCAGATAATACACGCCCTTGGCACCCGCCGCCACGTCGTCCCGTTTGCCCAAGAAACGGATGGGCGGAGCCGTTGGCACAGAGGCCTGCGGCTGGCTCTGAGGCTCAGTCTGCAGGGCGCTTTGGGCAGGCGCGTCCTGGCCGCCGCAGGCGGCAAGCCCAAGAACAAGCGCCAGCGCAGCTGCTAAAAAAACACGTTTCATCTGTATTTCTCCTTTGTCATTCCCACCGGGCCCGCAGCCGGTCAACACACAGCCAGCACACCGCCGCGGCCAGGGCAAGCAGAACGAGGCCCGCCATGCCGTCGCCGGGCCGGCGCAGCAGTTCCGCCAGATGGAACAGCGGGCACATCCCCACCCAGCGCAGGGGCCACAGGCCGCTCAGGGCCAGCATGGGCGGCAGGCAGAACACAAGTGCCGAAAGGAACATGGCACTGAGGGCGCTGCCCAATGTTTCTGAAAGCCAGAGCGTGACCGCCGCCATGCACAGTATGGCCGCAAGGCGGGCAACGCCCGCCAGCACCAGCACCCCGGCAAGGGACAGCCAGCCAGGCAGGTGCAGATAGTCGGAAAGACTCATGGCCGGGGCGAAAGGTGCGGGCAGGCCGTAGTCCCGCAGGACCACGATGAGCCGGGGCAGCCCCACCAGCGCCCACAGCAGCGCCGCCGCGCCGCCGGCGGCCAGCAGCTTCGCGTCCACCGTTTTGCGGCGGCCCAACGGAGTGGCCATCACCACCCGCTTCATGCCGCCCCGGTGCTCGAAGGCAAACAGGCCCGCAAAGCAGACGCTGGCCAAAAGGCCCGCCACAAGGGCGTCCCGCAAATCGTCCTCTCCCGCAAAGCAGAACAGCTCTTCCCAACCGCTCTCATACACCAGCTGGGCGCCGGGGTGTTCCTGGAGATAGGGCAGGTTTCCGTAGATGACGCGATCAAACACCTGCTTTTTTTGATTCAGCCCGTAATAAGCGCCCATCTGCAATTGGTATTCTTCCGACGTTATCTCCCCCGCCTGCAGCGCCCGCTCCAGCCGCCGGATGGGTTCAAATTCCTCACTCTGCTCCTGCAGCCACTGGTATGCCTCCTGATCGTAGGGGCCGGAGATGTGGGTCATATAGTATTGATAGTAGATCTCGTCCGCGTCGATGAAACTCTTGGTCTCGGCGGTCTGCCATGCCTGATACCCCGCAAAGGCCGCCAGCACCGCCAGCGCACCGCAGCTGAGGGCCAGCTTGCGCGCCTCCTGGCCCCAGATGGTGGTGGGCCGGGTGCAGAGTTTGCCCAGCCGCAGGCCCGCAAAAGCGGGGGCCGGCAGCAATGCCGCCCGGCAGAACACAAGGCAGAAAACGGCCAGCAGCGCGGCGCACCACAGCGCCGCGGCGGTCCATTCCACCAGGGGCAGCGGAACGGGATGGTCAAACCAATAGAGGTTGCGGTAGTTGCCCAGCAATTCGTTGGTGCGTAAAAGACTTGCCAGATTCGCGTATTTCACCACGTTCAGACGGCTGGTGGCAGGGATAGCCTGGCGGATGAGCCACTGGGCCGCAGGCAGCGCCAGCCCGGCGCACCAACCCGCCGCAGCCCGGCGGCAGACCAGCGCGGCCAGCATGACCCAAAGTCCCATCACAAAGGCCCCCGCCCACTTGGCCAGCAAAAACAGCCCCAGATACTGACCCACGGTAATGCGCATGGTGCAGCGCATGAGGGCGGGCACGCTTTGAATGCTGCGGTCAAGAGGGCCCAGGCCGAAGGCGAGCTGGCAATAGGCCAGGTTCACCCCGTAGAGCAGCACCAGCACCGCCAGCAGGCTGACCGCCAGCGCGCCCAGCTTTGCCGCCGCTGTTTTCAGCCGCCCGCCGGGGGTCGTGCGCACAAAAGCCAGCATGCCGCTGTCCCTCTCGGCACGCACCAAAAGACTGGCCAGCAGCAGCATGGCCGCCAGCAGGATGAGGTCGGTGAAGGGATAGTCCAGCGCGGTGTAAAGGCCCTTCTGTGGCGCGTAGTTTATTTGAACGCCGCCCATGCCGGCGTAGACCGCGGCGGTTTTGTCGATGTTTTCCAGGTCATAACCACTTTGAGAATTTTGGAAGATGGAAATTCCGGAGAGCTGCTGGGCTTTGGCCTGCACATCGGCCAGAAACTCAGGATAGCCGGCCACCGTGTCCAGTTCCGCCTTGACGGTGGTGAGAAAGGGCACTTCCTGACGCAGGTTCTCGGTGTAAAGGGTGTAGCTTTTGTCCTGATAGACCTGTTCATACTGTTCAAACAACTCGGGATACTGGGTGCGCGGATCGGACATATAGCCGTACTGGGCGTTCAGGGCATAGTCGTAGAGCAGCTGCCCCACCTGATAGACGCCCTTGGCTGTGTCCAGCTTTTCGTTGATGAGGACCTGCTGCTGGGCGGTGGAAAGGCCCCGCAGCTCCCGCCCCACAGCCCGCCAGGCCGAGGCGGGGGCGGCGTTTGCCCCGGGCTTTGTGCCGGTGTAGAGCAAAAACAGGTTCGCGCCCGCCAGCACCGCAAGGCAGAGGGCTGTGACCCGGCGGCCCCAGACCTTGCGTAGTTCCGCAAGAAGGAGCCTCATGCGCCGCCCTCCTCCCCAAAGACATGGAGGTACACATCCTCCAGGCTGCCGCCGGGGGCGTACTGCTCCACCAGCGAAGCCACCGGAGCCTGGGCCACCAGCCTGCCGTCCTTCAACAAAAGGATCTCTTTTGCCACCGTTTCCACATCGCTGACCACATGGGTGGCCACCAGGATGATACGATCCTTGGCGAGTTCGGCCAGAAGCAAACGCAGGCGCACCCGCTCCTTGGGGTCAAGGCCCGCAGTGGGCTCGTCCAGAATGAGCAGTTTCGGCTCGCCCAGCAGGGCGCTGGCCAGCAGAAGGCGCTGCTTCATGCCGCCGGAATAGGCGGCAAGGCGCTTGTCCAGCTCGTCCGAAAGGTTCACCCAGGCCGCCACCCGTTCCACCTGGGCGGCTGTCTCTTTGGCCGGTATTTCCTTCAGGGCGCAGAGGTAGGCCAAAAAGCGGCGTCCGGTGTAGCTGTCGTAAAGGCCCTGCTGCTGGGGCATGAAGCCCAGCGCGCGGCGAAATTTGACGTCCAGCGCGCGGGCGCTTTTGCCGCACCAGAGCACCGAGCCGCCGTCCTGCGCAAGGCCGCCGGTGATGATATTGATGAGGGTGGATTTGCCCGCGCCGTTGGGACCCAACAGGCCGTAAAGCCCCGGCTCAAGGGTGAAGCTCACCCCCGCCAGCGCCTGCTTTTTGCCTGCCGGGCGGCCGAAACGCCCCGGCAGGGCGTAGCTCTTTTTCAGTTCTTTCACCTGTAGGGCCGGGGCGTTCGTTTCCATGGCGGGCCTCCTGTTTTTCTTTATTCGGGCAACTGCGAGTTCAGATAGTCCCCCCAGCTGCACACCACATAGTCGTATTGCAGGAAACTGGAGATATCGCTGCCGTCGTAGCGGGGCACCTGCACCACCATCTTGTCCCCCACCGTGCCCATCACCTGGAAGGGATAGCCGCGCACCGGATCATAAAGCTTTATCTCCCGCACTTCGCCCGTCTCGGGGGTGAAGGCCCAGCGCTGAACGCCGCTGCCGCCGCCCTCACCGGGGCCAAAAAGGCTGAACATCAAAACCCCTTCGTGCACAGAGAGGGACATGGCATAGCCGTCTTCATTTGTTTCCAGATCCAGGTCATAGTCGGTATCACTGCCCGAGGCAAGATCCCGCACCGCCAGATGGAGTTTGTCCTCCGGGGCGCTGAGAAGGTAGAGGGAATCGTTCGCCACCAGCTCCCAGTATTCGTCCTGCACCCACTCCAGCACCGGGGTCACTTCGCCCGTGGCGGGGTCCACCGCTTTCAGGGTGTGGCGCTGGGTGTAGAAATCCTCCGGGGATGTGTTCACCGCAGAATCGCCGCCGATGGTTTTGATCATCAGCTTGCCGCAGGCCGTTCCCATCAGAAAAGTGCTGTTGTCCACCTCACACAGGTCGGTCAGGCTGCCATCGGAGAGGTCCAGCCGCGCCAGCGACATGGTGGGGAAATCGCCCTCGTAGGTGGCAAGCAGGAAGTAGAGGTTTTTCCCGTCGCCGGCCACGCTGCCGCCGAACGACTGGTTTGCCGCGAAGGTGTACACCGTGCGCCGCCCGGAACCATCCGGTTCCATCACATCCACGCGGCCGGGCTCCTCGCCGGAAGCGCTGGTGCCGAACAGCAGATACAGCTTGCCGCCGGTATAGGCCAGATAGGGGCTGTCATAAAAACATGCCGGGCATGCGTCCGAGTCATGGGTGCAGCTGGGGTTTGAGCACAGCACGACGTCCTGGCCGCTTTGACCGTCGATGAAGCGCAGATTGGAGTGGTCGGTGCTGTCCTGGATGTAATAGAATCCCAGCTCGCTCTCGGCTCCGTAACCGATGTTGTCCGGCGAGGCGGAGAGGAACTCCAGCTGCCCGGCCTCCGTGTCGAAGCCGGCAGGGGCGCTTTGAGCGGTTGAGGCGGGCGGCGCCGTTTGGCCGCAGGCAGCCAGCAGCAGGCAGACCGCGAGGCACAAGGGCAGAATGCGTTTTTTCATGGTGCAAAGACCTCCTTTTTGGGGCACGGACACCGAAAAACGGCTCTTCGCCCCTTTTGCGCGTTCAGTATAGCACGGGGCAAAGAGAGGTCTCTACCATGGGGGTGTATGATTGCTGTATCGAAAGTGTAAATTCGGTGCGGCCCTGTTTCAAGTCACAGTTTGGGAAAACACCTGCCAGTTCGCCCGGCCTTCCCACAGGTCCTGCCGGGAGATGGAGGCAAACTGCCGTGTGCCCTGCTGGTCAAAATAGCTGCCGAACAGCTCTTCGCTGCCCGCGCCCAAAAAGGTGAACTGGCTGTCCTGCCCGAGGGCGGTGACCGCCGTGAGTTCCCGCACCTCCCCTGTTTCCAAATCCACCGCGTAGTGGATGGGCGCGTCATAGTCTGCGTTTTGGTGCACCGAGGAGCTCAGCAGCAGCCAAGGCCCCGTGCTGGCCAGAAAGTTCACCATGCCGGGCTCAAAGATATCGCTTTGCGCGCAAACAGTGGTCTGTTCCTCCGGGTCCAGAACGATCAACGCGCCCTTTTCTACATAGAAAAGACGTCCGTCCACACCGGATTGCGTCCCCTCATCCTGCAGCCAGCGTTTGAAGGGCGGCTCACTGCGGCCCTGCTTGTCCACCAGGAACAGCTCATGCTCCTGATCGCTGAGCCTGTTTTTAATTTCCAACGCGTCCCCGTTTGCGGTGATCCGCTTGATGACGAATCGCTCTCCGCTCACGCCCGCCAAAAAGTAATTCACGTTGTTTTCCAGCGCAAAGGACGCGATCTCGCTTTGGCGGCCGTCGGCAAGGCTCACCCGCACCAGGGTCCTGGTGAGAGTGGGTGTTTCGCCCTGGGCCTGCTCCACCAGCAGATAGACCGCCTCGTCATCCACGGCATATTCTTCCGCAAAACTGGAGCCCTCGTCAAACACCGCCAGCTGACGGATGAACTGTCCGGTGGGGCCGCGCAGTTCCAGCCGGGCCTGGGCCGCCTTTCCCTCACTGTCAGCCACGCTGGGGCTGCCACGGTACAAAAAGAGCAGCTGCCCGTTCACGGGCACCACTTCCGGCTTGTTGGGCGCGCACTCCACAAAGGCGGTGCACGCCTCGCTGTCGTGGGCGCAGTTGGGGTCAGCGCACAGCGCCACCATCTGACGGGTGGCATAGTCGGCATAGCAGACGGTGGCCTTGTCCCATGTGGTGAGCAGCGAAAGGTACATTCCCTGCCCGTCGCCGTGAATGCTCACTCCCCGGGAAAAGCGCAGGCTGCCGCCCGCCGTCTCTTCTTCGACGGCAGGCGGTGCAGCGCTTTGGGCAGGCGCAGCGGGCCGGCTTGTCACAGGGGCCGCCGTGCAGGCAGCCAGAAGCAGCCCGCACAGGCACACGGAAAACGCTTTTTTCATTTCGCATTCCTCCTGGAGTGCCCCACGGGGCGCCGCAGAGCTTCCTGCCCGGCTGAAAGCCCTGGTCCCGGGCGGTGGGGCTCAACCCACCCGGGTCACGGCGCGGTAGTTCGGTGTGCTGGTCCAGAAATCTTCTGCGCTGATGAGGGCAAAGGCATAGTCGACCACGTCTTCGCCGTAGGTGACGCCGCTCGGGCCAGGCGTGCGCACGGTATAGTAGGAGCGGCTGGGCGAAACGAGATAATTTTCTCCCTGCCGGGCAAATATCTCCAGCATTCGCATATGGTCCCGTTCATCGGTGCTCTCCGCCTGCAGTTCCTGCCGGACGGCCCTGCCCTCAAAATCGACGAGCCAATTGCTGTATCCTTCCTCCTCCGCGACCTGCACCACATAGCCCTGTTCCGTCACGCAGGCAAGCATTGCCCATTGAGGCGAGCCGCGGTCCAGCAGGTCGGTGGCCAGTTCGGTCACGCTGCCATCCTCCACCGAAACAGTGTGAACGGCTCCGGTGGCTTCGTCTATGTAGCACAGCACGCCCTCGCCCACAGCGGCCGTGCTCTCGCTGGAACCCAGGTCGCGAAGCTCTTTTGTGTCCACATTGTAGGCGGCATAGTAATTGCGGCCCACGCCGGACCGCAGGATGAGTTCCCGGCCCCACGCGCCCACAATGCGCGGCTCCGTGCTCTGCACCGACTCATCGGTGCTCACCGCGCCGGTGACGAGGTCGATGGTCACGATCTTTTGCACCGGTCCGCTGGCGGAACTGTAATCGGTGAGAATGATGTAAAGGTTTTTTCCGTCGGCGGCGGGCATGGAGGCAAAAGCCTCCGACGCGCCAAAGCGGACCAGTTCCTGGCGGTCCGAGCCATCCGGCCTGCACTTCAAAATGCGGGGCAGGGCCTTTTCCCCATAGGTCTCAAAAGCCCAGCCGTCCCACGGGGCACCGCTGAAAAGGATATAAAGCGCGTCATCACCGGCAAGGACGGCGGGCGATGTGCCGCCCCATTCAAACCATGCGGGGCAGGTCTCGTCGCTGTGGGCGCAGTTGGGCTGGCCGCATAAAGGCACGTCCTGCAGGGTGGCATAGTCCACGACCCGCAGCAGGCTGTTTCCGTTTTCGTCTTTGGCAAAGTAATAATACCCCGCCTCATTTCCCGATCCATAAGTTGAGTCGGAGCTCAGAAAGCGGATGGCGTCCCCTTCGGCGGCCGGGGCGTCAGGGCCGGGCGCGCCGCAGCCCGTCAGCAGCAGGCAGGCGGCAAAAGCGCCAGCAAAAAGACCTTTCGTTCGGAGATTCGTTCTCATTGCGATGGCTCCCTTCCGTGCGGGCCTGCAAATGGCTCGCAGAACTTCGCCCGCCCGTGGCGGGCTCTGCCCTCAGGATACCTCCGCTGTCAGCGCCGGGTCATCTTTAAATTGTATCAAAACCGCAAATTTTGCAGGCGGCTCACTCTGCTCTTTCAATCGCGCCCGACCCGGCCCAGAAATCTTCACACCGGATTTTTCCATACACCGGCACCGGGATGTATGCAGTGAATGATGTGCCATCCTCCCGATGATCCTCTCTGGGCAGGAGCACTCTGTCTGCAATGACGAAATAGCTGTCCTCCCCTTCGATCTGCGCTATGGGCTCGACCGGCAGCGGGCGTTCCATATCGAGATAGGTAAGGCGAAATTCCGTTTTAGAGTCAGGGTCCGCACCGGTGACAAAGAACGTCCGTCCACTGTTATCCGTTTCCTGGCCGGACGGAACGGCGTAGAGAAGCCGGCCCTGGTCGTAAAAGCAGAGGCTCAACTCCAGCATGCTGCCGCCCGCCGGAAGGACCTCCCGGGCCAGCACCCGACGTTCGCCGGTGAGGCAGTCGATCTGTTCGATCTCGTTTTTGAGCCTGCTGTAAAAGAGGAAATTCCTCCCGAACACCCCCGGCAGGCCCTCTCCGGCGGCATATTCAAAAATTTGTTCCCTCTCCAGCGTGTTGATGTTCACCCGCTGGTAGCAAACCGAATAATCGCCGTTCATGTCGTTGGGCTCGTACCCGTTCCGAGCGTAGAGGATCATATACTCCCCCTCCGCGCTGACCACGGTTTCCGATTTTGTGTGATCCAGCGGCAGAACGGAAGAAAACTTCCCGGCCTGCAGGTCGATGTATATCAGTTCCGTTGCCACACGAGCTTTCTCAGTGGTCTCCAGCGTGGCATAAAGGCCCGTGCCATCGGTGATGTAAGGCCCCACCAGCTGCTGGTTTGCCGCAAACGAGACCACCTCCCGGCGCGCCGAGCCGTCCGGCTCACAAACGCAAACACAGGGCAGCTGCGGCCGCTCGTTCTCTGTGCTGCCCGAAGGTGACACAAGGACGAGCTGGCCGTTTACCATCATCAGGGAGACGCCCCCGCCTCCGGGAAGAAAACTGGTGCAGCTTTCGGAATCGTGGGCACAGTTGGGCTGGGCGCAAAGAAACACCGTTTGCAGGGAGGCATAGTCGGTGTACTGGATATTGAGGGAACCATCCGGCCGTGCAATGCCGGCAATGCTGTAAAAGCCCTCCGGCCCGGCAGCGCCGTAGACAGTGCCCCCCGCTCCCTGAAGGGGCTCCAGTTTCACAGGAGCAGCACAGGCGGAAGGGACCGGGCTGGCCGAAGCCGGCGCACCCGCCTGCCCGCCGCCGGTGCAGGCACACAGCAGCCACGCGGCGCAGACAACGCAGAGCAAAACCCACAGACGTTTTTCCTTCATGGGCGCTTTCCTCCTGTTTTATTTTTCAGGCACGGTCAGACGAAATCCCGCAGGCTCTGGACCATCTGATACTCCGCCCGCCCGGCCAGATAGTCCTTCGGGGCGATGAGGCCCATCCTGCGCCGAAGGGACAGCATGTTTTTCACCGGGTCCACGGTTTGCTCGATCTGCGCAAAGACCAGCAGTTTGGGGCCGTGCGTGTCCAGCACCTGCACAGGCACCGTGGTGGCGGCGTAGTAGTTGGTCAGCGGCAGCGAAGTGATCTCGCCGGTGTCCATATCCACCGCAAAGCCGCTATAGACCGCCTCTATGTTGCCGTTTTCCGCCAGGTATGCCCGGGTCAGAAAATTCATCAGCAGTTTGTTTCCCACGCTTCCCCGCAGCACCACATCGGCCATTCCAATGTCGGCCGGGTCCCGTTCGGGTGCCAGGGTGCGCAGGTCCGGGCAAAGCGTGCGCTCCGCGCCTTTTTCCATCCGTTTCAGCGCAAGGCTGCCGTCCGGCTGAGGCACCACACAGAACAACGCGCCGCCGCAGGCTGCGGCCTCGCACTCCCCCTGTTCCAGATACAGCAGCTCCTCCGGCGAGCCGCCGTCGAACGGCACCTGGTAAAAGGCGGTGCGTGTGGCTTCCTCCATGTTTTGGATGAGCTGTTCGCCGGTGGCGGCAGAGTCGTATTTCAGCAGAGTCCAGGTCTGCAGCAAAAAGCCCTCGTCCGTGACGCCCATAAAGTTCATCCAGAAAGACTCCACCTCTTCCTCCGGGAGGTGTTCTTCCAAAGAAAAGAGGGTGCGAAGATCGCCGCCGTTCACATCCGCGGCCACAAGGCGGTCGGTCCGGGTGAGAACGCCGTCTGCATTGTCGCTCTCATGCAGGGCGAACACCAGGAACTCTCCGTTGAAAGCCACGGCGTTTTGCGCTTGCACATTGCCGGGCAGCGTGAGCAGCGTCCGCCGGTTTTCACCGTTCAGATCGGCACGTTCGATCCGTGTTCCTCCGCCGTAACCGTTGTAAAACAGGAACAACTCGTCTTCACAGGCCGCCGCAGTCACAGTGCCGCCAAAAGGCGCGATCCAGGACGGGCAGCTCTCGCTGTTATGCTCGCAGTTCGGCTGAGCGCACAGGTAAACCTGAGACGCAGTGGCATAATCCATATAAAGGATGTTGCGGGAGTCATCCTCGTTCGGAAACACCGAATAGAACCCCTCGGCGTTGCCGCTTCCGTAACTGGTCAGGTCCGGGGAGCAGATCATTTCAAAAGGCAGTTCAAACGCTTCCTGCCGCGGTTCAGCCGGCTCTTTCCCCAGGGGTGCGCTTGCCGCTCCGGAGGACGCCGGTGCGGCACAGCAGGTCAGCAGCAGCGAAGCAAGACAAGCCGCCGCGGCTCTTCTTTTTCCCGTCACATCCATCCTCTCCTTTTCGGCACTTTGGGCGCAGAGACCCCTCTGTTTTTCATACGTTGGAGAGGCCCCGATTTGTTTCACTTTTTGGCATTTATGCGGCAGGGGTCTGGCGCCTCGTGATATAATAAAGGAAATTGCAGAAACGCGCAGAACTCAAGGAGGGGGCCTGCACGGCAGCCGTCCAGCCGCCTGTCCGGCCAAGACGGGGCCGGCAGACGCAAAAGGAGGTATAACAGATGGACTTTGATTTCATTCGGAGCCAGTGTGTCGGCAAAGCGATGATGAACTATCTGGGCTGCAGCTGCACGTTTTTTGAGCCCATGGACGATGACGACCCCATCATGGACGCCTACCACCGCGCCAGGCAGGAAGGCAGCCGCGAGGGGTTCGTTCCCGTGCTGGTGACGGTGGACAAGATCCTTTGGGAGTGCCTTGTGATGAACTCCAGCCCCGGCTGCGCAGGGCGGGGCGATTACGCCTTTGACCCGGAGAAGGTGGCTCTATACCGCCGGCAAGCGCTTGCCGTTTCTCTTGAAAACAGTGACGCGGTGCTGAAAGAGATGGCCGGGCGGCACAAGCAGGACCAGCCCGGCCTGGATGGCTGCCAGCCCGGCAGCGGGGGCGGCGGCGAAGCAAACGACGCCTTCGGCAGTTATTGGAACCCGTTTACCAGAAAGACCTTTCCGCTCATTCTTGCGAACGTGCCTGTGAAAAACCCCTGGGAGATCTTTGCTTACCTGCCTTTTGGCGGCTGGAACGAATGCCCCGACACTCCCCAGCTGATGGCGGCAGCCAAATGCTGGTTTGAGCGGTTCGGCGCAGTGCCGGCGGTAATGACCCGCGACACACTGGAGTTTGAGCTTCCCGCCCCTGTGCCCGGTGAACAGGCGCTGGAACTTGCGCAGGAGCAGCACGGATTTTGCCCCGATATGGACCAGGGCGGCGCCTGGAGCCTCGCCGCTCTGGCAGACGATCTGCGCCGTTCCACCGTCTGGCGTTTCTGGTGGGATTGAGCGGCGTTCATCAAAAGATAAAAACGAGGACCGGCTGGGGCGATTTGCCGCAAGCAGTGAGCGCCGCCCCTTTCCCACACAATCAAAACCACCGGCTTAGCCGGTGGTTTGAGTAAGCCCTATAAGGGCATTAT